>LSQX01139011.1_pt1 | contig 16119 bp, 19 predicted proteins | sample 654561 | NCBI WGS metagenome assembly LSQX01 (sample SAMN04489861, study PRJNA283612) | anaerobic digester metagenome | isolation source: 4 biogas reactors fed with cattle manure at either 37C or 55C with and... | place: Denmark: Kongens Lyngby | collected 2014 | reverse complement strand
GTTGTCAAAGAGCGCAAATGGCTCCCAAATATATTTTATATACTCTACAAAATCAGCATGCAGTCGCCAAAACTATAGAAGCGGTAACGCATGGCCACGGCTTCCCGGTAGGCAGCCAGGACCGGCTCGTGCCCGGCGAAAGCGCTGACCAGCATCAACAGGGTTGAGCGGGGCAGGTGAAAATTGGTCAGCAGGGCGTCAACGGCCTTGAAGCGGTAGCCGGGATAGATAAAAAGGCCGGTCCACCCCGCCTGATCGACGGGGGGCAGGGGCCCTGCCGCCCCGGTGCGTCCCTCCGCAGCGGCGGCCGTCTCCAGCACCCGGCAGGCGGTGGTGCCCACCGCCACGACCCGGTGCCCCTGCTGCCGGGTCTCATTGATCAGCCGGGCCGTGGCTGCAGAGATATGGTAATATTCGCGGTGCATCCTGTGCTCCCGGATATCTTCCACTTTCACCGGCTGAAAGGTGCCCGGCCCGATATGCAAGGTGATAAAAGTATGGCGAATTTGCTTCTCCGCCAGGGCGTCAAAGACGGCGGGTGTAAAATGAAAACCCGCGGTCGGCGCGGCCACTGAGCCGTCTTCCGCGGCGTAGATGGTCTGGTATAGAGAGGGGTCTTCCAGGGGAGCCCTGATATAGGGGGGCAGCGGCACCCGGCCGACCTGCGCCAGGACCTCCTCCAGGGGCTTTTCGCTGCTCAGGCGGACCACCCTTTTCCCGCCGCCGGCGTAAGCTTCGATCAGTGTCTCCAGGCCGCCGTCAAAAACAACCCTGGCCCCGGGCTTGAGCCTTCGCCCCGGCCTGACCATGGCTTCCCAGCGACTATCGTCCAGGCGGTGCAGCAACAATATCTCCGCCGCGCCGCCTGCCTCCGCACCGGCGCGCCGGCCGAGGAGCCGGGCCGGGATCACCCGCGTATTGTTCAGCACCAGCAAATCGCCCGGATCCAGGTAATCGGCGAGCCGGTAAAAATAAGTATGCTCCCGCGTAGCGGTGCCGCGCCGCAGCACCAGCATCCGGGAGCGATCTCGATCTTTCAAGGGCGCCTGGGCAATCAGTTCCTGCGGCAGCTCATAATCAAAATCACTGACTTTTATCCTGTCCATCAATGCTTCCTTAAAGAATATGCTTTTTTATTTCATGCGCAGCAGGCGGCCGATAATGTTGAGCACCACCGTGAGCACGATGCTGATCAGCAAAGTAGTGACGATCGGAAAATAAAAAACAAAATTTTCTCGGCGCACGACGATATCCCCGGGCAATTTCCCCAGCCCCAGGCGGGAGAAGAGGATAAACGCCAGTCCCCCGGCGGCGATTAGGGCGCCGGTCACAAGTAAAATTTTGCCGATGGATTCCAGCGAGCCCATTTCAAAACCTCCCCCGGCGCGAGATTGTTCGAAGCCTGGTGTCCGAAAGCGCCTTTACCATAGCCGTAGCTGCGGATCATGCGGCGGCTGTATATTCAAGTAGCGGTACGCTTCCCGGGTTGCGATGCGCCCCCGGGGGGTCCGCTTTAAAAACCCCAGTTGCATCAGATACGGTTCGTACACATCTTCGAGCGTTTCCGATTCTTCGCTGATGGAGGCCGCGAGGGTATCCAGCCCCACCGGGCCGCCCTCAAATTTTTCCACGAGCGAGAGAAGCAGGCGCCGGTCGGTGGCATCCAAACCGAGCTCATCCACCTCGAGCATGCGCAGCGCCTCGCGGGCTACCGCCTCCGTAATTATATTGTCCGCTTTGATCTGCGCGTAATCACGCACCCGTTTTAAAAGCCGGTTGGCGACCCGGGGTGTGCCCCGGGAGGCGCGGGCGATGGCCGCGGCGCCCTCCGGCCGGATCTCCACGTTTAGAATGCGGGCGGAGCGCGTAATGATCGTTTCCAGCTCCGCGTGGCTGTAATAGCTAAGGCGATCGACCACGCCGAAACGGTCCCGCAGCGGCGAGGTCAGCGCCCCTGCCCGGACCGTGGCCCCGATCAGGGTAAACGGAGGCAGCTCGAGGCGCAGCGACCGGGCGCCCGGCCCCTTGCCGATGACGATGTCGAGAGCAAAATCTTCCATGGCCGGGTAAAGGATCTCTTCCACCGTCCGGTTAAGGCGGTGGATCTCGTCGATGAAGAGCACGTCGCCGCGGCCCAGGTTGGTTAAAATGGCGGCCAGGTCACCGGGACGTTCGATGGCCGGGCCCGAGGTAACCCGAATATTTACCCCCAGCTCGCAGGCAATAATATGCGCAAGGGTGGTCTTACCGAGGCCGGGCGGTCCATAGAGGAGAACATGATCCAGCGCCTCCCCGCGCTCGCGGGCCGCCTTAATATAAATGGCCAGTTTTTGCTTGATCTGCTCCTGCCCGGTATATTCACGCAAACTCCGGGGGCGCAGCCCCACTTCGAGCTGCAGATCATCGCTTTCCATTTGTTGTGCGGAAACGATCCTCTCCTGCAAAATCTCTCCCCCCGTCTATACTAAGCTAGCTTCTCGCTGCTCCGGGCAAAGGCACACTTTAACTGCCGGAAAGCTCCTTTAAAGCGAGGCGCAGCCATTCTTCCCGCGTCGCCTGCGGCTGCTCCCCCATGACCCGGTTGACGCTCGCGGCAGCTTCCAGGCGCGAAAAGCCCAGGGTGCAGAGGGCCTCCACGATCTCGTCGCGCGGCGAGATCTGTTCCGCGGGCAGCGCCGCCCCTATGCCGATAGCGGCTACCTGGGGAAGTTTTTCCTTCAACTCGAACACCAGCCGCTGCGCCGTCTTGCGCCCCACCCCGGGCGCCTGGCAGAGAAGGGTGATGTTTTCTTCCAGCACGGCGCGGCATAACTGTTCGGCGGAAAACACCCCGAACAGGGCCAGGGCGAGCCTCGGCCCGAATCCGGACACACCGAGCACCAGGTTAAAGAGATTGCGATCATCGGGCGATAAAAACCCGTAGAGGGAGATCTCATCCTCGCGGACGAGAAGCCGCGTATAAATGGTCACCTCTGCTCCGAGCTGCCGCCGCAGCGACTCCGGTGGCGGAGGCATGGTCACGCGTAAGGCCACTCCCCCCATTTCCACGATGGCGTAATCGGCTCCCAGCGCAGCCAGCCTCCCCCGCAGGTAATCGATCATTTGCGCGCCCCCTCTACAGCCTCCTGGAAACGGCGGTGCTGCAGGTGGCAGAGGGCAATGGCCAGGGCGTCGGCCTCGTCATCCACGGCGGGCATCTTCTCCAGGTGCAGCAGGAGCTGCACCATCTTCTGCACCTGGGCCTTTTCGGATTTGCCGTAGCCGGCAACCGCCTGCTTTACCTGCAGCGGCGTATACTCAAATAGCTCCAGCCCGCTTTTCGCGGCCGCCAGGATCACGGTGCCGCGCGCCTCACCGACCTGCAGCGCGGTCCGGGTGTTTTTATGAAAAAAGATCTTTTCCAGGGCCATGGCTTCCGGCCGGTATGCGGCGGCCAGCGCCAGGACCTGTTCGTAGATCTGCGCCAACCGCAAGCTGGTTGGAGACTCCTTGCCAGTGAGAATGCAACCCGAAGCGAGGCGGGTGAATTGGCCGCCCTCTTCTTCCACAAAAGCGTAGCCGGTAATCGCCACCCCCGGGTCAACCCCCATGATGATCAACTGAAAACCCACCTTCGGAACGCCCGCATGGCCCTGCGACATGAGAACAGCGTAAAAATGGCGCAGCAAACCCCACTAGCCGCGATCACAGAGACAGGCCGGGCACCAAATTGGCTTGCTCCATATCCTTTAGATTTATTCTTTAGCTGGAGCGGTAAATCCTTCCCGCTATGGCTGCGGGCAATATAAAAACCGGAACGCGTGTTCCGGTTTTTAAAAAAAGGGGTCCGGCGGGCACAATAGCATTAACTGGTGTAGCCTTCCAGCAAAGCGATTTTTTCAGCCTCTGAAGCGAACGGGACCCCTGCGGCAAGCTCTTCCCGGTGAATTTCCTTCACCTCGTAGGGGGTTAATTCAATTAATTTTCCGTGCGGCGGAGCACCCTTGTATACAGCAATCCGATCGCCACATATACCTAAATATTGCAGTTTGTCACATTGCGGGCAAAAATCGGCCAGGTGGGTCAGGACAAAGAAGGGTCGGCTGCCGCTTTGTTTCATGTCGACCAGGTACCAGCCCCCGGGAACTTTCAAATCGTCCATCAGGTTTTCCAGGGAAATATTGCTTTGATGTAAAGCGGAAGCGATTTCAACAAGGCTGCCGGGCGGTTCCGGCAGCTCCGGCGGGATCTCTTTCGGCTGGTAGAAGGCGCCGTGATCGCAGTGGCGGTATAAGTACTGGATCATGTACGGCTCCAAAAGGAGCGATTCTTCGTTAGCCGGTTTGGCCGGTTCATTTTCCGCTTCCGGCTTGCCGCTGCGCAGCCGTTCCCAGATCCGGCCTAGGCTGAGCTGATCGTCTTGCGTGTAAGAAATGAGCATCACCAGCGGTCCCAGCCCGATCACCAGCAATAAGAGAATATAGGCAATCCAGAACAGCCAGCCCCATTTCTTCTTTTTCGGTTCGCGTTGATCCATGAAAATTTATCCCTCCCGGGGTTAAATCCTTTGCTTTGAAAGCATATCTTGCCCCGGGAAGGGATAAAATATACATCTCGACAGGAGCGCAGGACGCGCGACTGTCGAGGGCAGCCCAGGCGAAAGGCCGCCGGTGAGCCGTAGCACTTCTAACGAGTGAACCGGAGCGACAGCCTCAGTGACAAGAAATCAGTCCAGATATTCTTCCGGGATGTCAAAGTTGGCGTACACATTCTGCACGTCGTCGTGGTCTTCCAGGGCTTCCATTAATTTTATGATCCGGCCCGCTTCGTCCCGGTCGGTGATGCTCACGGTTGTTTGCGGCAGCATGGTCACCTCGGCGCCGGCGATCTTGATCTTCTGTTCTTCGAGATAGCTCTTGACCGCTTCAAATTGTTCCGTCCCGGTGATGATGCCATACGAATCGCCTTCATTTTTCACATCTTCAGCGCCTGCTTCCAGGGCGATCATGAAAAGTTCGTCTTCGTCCATGGCCAAATCCTCTTTGTTGACGGTGATATAGCCCTTGCGGTTAAACATCCAGGCCACGCAGCCCGACTCACCCAGGTTTCCGCCGTGACGCGAAAAAATGTGCCTGATGTCGGCCACCGTGCGGTTGCGGTTGTTAGTAAAGACTTCCAGCATTACCGCTACCCCTCCCGCACCGTAGCCTTCGTAAACAGTCTGCTCGTAAGTTTCTCCCTCGAGTCCTCCCGTTCCTTTGGCGATCGCCCGCTGAATATTGTCATTGGGCATGTTATTTTCCCTGGCTTTTTGCACAGCCAGCCGCAGGCGGAAGTTTGAGTTCAGGTCACCCCCGCCTTCCCTCGCGGCAACGATGATTTCACGGGCCAGCCTGGTAAATATTTTCCCCTTTTTTTCATCGGCACGCGCTTTCCGGTGTTTTATATTTGCCCATTTCGAATGACCGGCCATCGTAGGACCTCCTTTTGATCTCATGATTTAAGCTCTGGAACTATCGGAATTCAGTATAGCCCCCGTGTCCCCGCCAGCGGGGTATAATCAGCAGATGAAAAAGGTGCCGCTCATCATCCCCTCTCCACCCTTTGGGGGGAGAGGGTCAGGGTGAGGGGGGCATGAGTCCAGACTACCGCATTTTCAGAATTACTCTGGAGAACCGTCCCTTTGACAAAGTTGTCAATGGAACCGTCCCCTGACAATTTTCAAGATATTCCATCTTGAGAACAATTAAGGCACACCGCGGTGTGCCTCGATTGTACGCGCAAAATCAAAAGCCCCTTTCCGGTCAGGCCCAATCATGAGCAGACGCCGGACGGTTTTACCGGCCCTGATTTCTAGAGCTGCAAAATCGCCGTATCGCTGATTTGCCAATTCACCGCACCCCCTAGTAATCGCCCGCCAAACCTTTAAATTTAATTGAAGAGGTGGTGATGCTTATCCAGCAGCAACAGCAGCGGGTAACCGAGGCCGTAACAGGCGGCAACCTGGCCGGCGCCTACCCAGAGCATGGTCAGGTAAAGCGAATAGCCCAAGACCAGGTGCAGCACGTAGCCGACAACCAGGGCGTTAATCAAGACCGGCGGCAAGGGAACCAGCACCCTGTTCTTGATCCGCGAGGTCAGGTAGGCTGCAAGCAGGGTCGCCAGACTGCCGCAGACAATATCGAGGATGCCGTTTCCGCCGTAAAGGTTGGCCAGCATGCAGCCGGCAAAGAGACCCGGTATGGCTGCCGGTGTAAAATAAGGTAAAATCGTCAACGCCTCGGCCACCCGGACCTGGATCATGCCGTAACTGATGGGAGCCAGGACGATCGCCAGCAAGGCATAAACCGCGGCAATCATGGCCGCCTTGGTCCAGAAGCCCAACTTTCCGCTGCCGGACATGAAAAATCCCCCTTGTTTTTTTTAAAGCAGGGTAACCGCGACCTGCTGGAAACAATCCACATACAATTATAAAACATTTAACCCGATAAATCACGCGCCCGGACTAATAAATGCGATGAAACTCTGTGCAGCCCGGCTGAGGATGCGATGGCGGTGATAAACCAGGTAAAAGCTGCGGGTTAAGTCGAGATCGGCCAGGCGAAAAGTGTCCACCAATTTCATGTGCCGGTAATCGACAACCGAGCATTCCGAAAGAAAGGCAACGCCCAGGCCATAACGCACGCCCTGCTTGATCGCTTCCAGGCTGTTCATGTAAATGACGCTTTTAAAATCGGCCAGGCTTAACCCTTTACGCTGAAGCGCCTTTTCCAGCAGCGAGCGGGTGGCGGAGCCCGGTTCCCTGACCAGGAGAGGCTGTGCCAGGCAGCGAGCAATAGGTATGGCGCCTCCCTCCAACTGCGGAATTAAGCCGGGGCGGACTGCGAGGACCAGTTCGTCTTCGGCCAGCGGATGATACTGCAGCCGCTCATCATCGAGGGCACTGCCCACGAAACCGACGTCAAAGCTGTAATCGAAAATGCCGTCCAGCACGGCGCCGCTGTCCATCACCGTGAGACTGTAGTCCACAGCAGGAAATGACTCCTTAAAAATGGCCAGCCGCTGCGGCAGCAGGTAGATCCCGGGGACGGTGCTGGCGCCGATCCGGACCAGGCCGCCGGTGGCCGCCGCTCCGTCCTGCAGGGCCTCCCGGGTTTCTTCCTCCAGGTTAAGCATGCGCTGGGCATAATCCAGGAGAATTCTGCCATCTTCCGTTAGCTCCAGTTCCCGCGAGCGAGACCGGTCGAATAAGTCCACGCCCAGCTCCCGTTCAAGTTTTTTGATGCGCGTGCTGACGTTGGGCTGGCTCATGTAGAGCTGCTCTGCGGCCCTGGAGAAGCTTTTCAGGGCAGCCACATGCAGGAATATTTTCAACTGTTGTAAATCCATCGCCCTTTACCTTGAAAGTATTCAGTTGCCACTATTATACCGCTGGCGCCCATCGCCGTCCATGCAACCTAATTATACCGGCTGCTTTCGCTTTTAGTTTGCCGCCTTTTAGCTTAACGTTAAGAACAGGTAAAAGGCATACATGGCCAGAAGAAACAGCCCCTGCCCTCTGACGAAACGCCTTTTGCTAAGGTAGGTAAAGGCCACAGTAGCGGCCACAATGAGAAAAACAAAGGGAAAGTGGAGCCGCAGCGTTACCGGATCAATGTTAATCGGTAGAATGGTGGCTGATAAGCCAATCACCCAAATGACGTTCAGAATATTAGCTCCCAGGATGTTGCCGATGGAAATGCCGTGGACCTGTTTGCGAATGGCAGTGATTGCCGTCATCAGCTCCGGTAAAGATGTGCCAAAGGCGGTGAGGGTCAGCCCGATGACAATATCGGGGACCCCGGCGAGCCTGGCGATAATCTCCCCGTTGGCAACCAGCAAATCGGAGCCCCAGATGATCAGGACCAGGCCAATGACAAAGAAGGCTAGATTCTTTGCAATCGTCGCTCCGCTTTTTTCTTGACGGGAGGAACCGCGAGGCGCGTAGTATTCCCGGGTGTCCAGGCTCTCGCGCACATTGTTGTATAAATACCAGGCCAGAACTGCCAATAATAAACAACCGGCGAATCTTGGTATTTCCTTAAAAATGAAGGCGATCGCCGTGATTAGTATAAGCAGGATCATTAAGAAAATGCCGTTTTTTTGCAGTTTCGCGCGGTCCTTTAATAGCGGCTCGGCAAAAATAATGATTATCGCCAATACCAACCCCGTATTGCAGGCAATCGAGCCCAGGGCATTGCCCAGGGCGATTGAGGTATTGCCTTTTAAGGCTGCGCCGGCAGAGACGGTGGTTTCCGGCAGGGTTGTGCAGATGCTGACCAGGGTGGCACCGATAATTAGATCTGGAATCTTCAAAGCCCGGGCGAGCCAGACGACAGCATCGACAAACCAGTCGCTTCCCTTGATAATCATGAACAGGCCAAGGGCAAACATGATGAAAGGATGTAAATCAGGCATGACTTATCCCCTTATAAATGTTTAGAGCAGCAACAAATAAAAAACTTTTACTACCATAGCCAGGCTATGCGTAAAAGTCCAGTTCTTTTATATTATAAGCCATTCCGGTGAATATTAGAAGTAATATCCCCACAAGGTGTTATTCCCACAACGTGTTATCCCCACAAGAGGTGTAACTGTTTTCATTTCCTGATGATGCCCCTCCCCCTAACCCTCTCCCCTTATTATTTATATTTATACGGCAACCGCCTCGTATTGCAAATCCATATTTCCTTTATGCAGCCCTTTGTGGCTACAATTTAAATATAAAATATATTATTGCATCAATTTTCATGGAGGTCATGATCATGCGAGACAAACTTCTAATCATTGCCGCCGGTATCATCACGGGCCTGCTGGCGGTGATCCTGGTCTGGCAGGGCAATCCCGCCAACATGGGCTTCTGCATCGCCTGCTTTCTCCGCGATGTTGCCGGAGGGTTGGGCCTGCACCGGGCCGCCGTAGTGCAATACTTAAGGCCGGAAATTATGGGCCTTGTTCTCGGGGCCTTTATCGTTGCCTTGCTCTCCCGGGAGTTCAAGCCCAGCGGCGGCTCAAGCCCGGCGCTGCGCTTTATCCTGGGCATGCTGATGATGGCGGGCGCGCTAATTTTTTTAGGCTGCCCCCTGCGCCTGATCCTAAGGCTCGCGGGAGGCGATTGGAATGCCCTGGTAGCCCTGCCGGGATACGTCTTCGGCATCTATATCGGCACCATCTTTCTGAAAAAAGGTTTTTCCCTGGGCCGCAGCCAACCGCAGCCGGCTTTAAACGGCCTGGCCGCGCCGTTCTTTTCCCTGTTTTTACTGGTATTATTGTTTGCCGCACCGGCCTTTATCTTCTTTAGCGAGGAAGGGCCCGGCTCCATGCATGCCCCGGCCGCCATCGCCCTGATTGCCGGCCTGCTGGTAGGCATTTTAGCCCAGCGCAGCAGGCTTTGCACCATGGGCGCAATCCGGGATCTGATTCTGTTTAAGGACTACCAGCTATTTTTAGGATTCGCCGCTATTTTCGTGGTTGTCCTGCTGGGGAACCTCTTGACCGGCCGCTTCAACCCGGGCTTCGTTGACCAGCCGGTGGCGCACACAGACGGTATCTGGAATTTTCTAGGCATGACCGTGGTCGGCCTGGCCGCAACCCTGGCCGGCGGCTGCCCGCTGCGCCAGCTCATTTTAAGCGGCGAAGGAAACGGTGACGCCCTGATCACCGTCCTCGGTGCCGTGACAGGCGCTGCATTTATGCACAACTTTGGCCTGGCCGCAAGTGGCTCCGGCGTGACCCCCGGCGGGCAGTGGACCGTCATTATCGCCCTGGTCCTGCTGCTGATTATCGGCAGCGCCAATATAAGGGCAGCGGTACGAGCTAAGGTTTCACAGGATGCGAATGTAAGGGCCGGCTAAACACCGCGCCGGGCCAATGCCGCCCAAAAGCAACAGTTTTTGCCCAAAATTGATTATGCTATAATGGGAAGGAGGTTTTCCAGCATGCCGGAAACAATCGATTGCCGCGGCCTGGCTTGTCCCGAGCCGGTGCTCTTGACCCGGCAGGCGCTGCAAGAGCATAGTAGCGGCACTCTCACCATCCTGGTCAGCACCGCGGTAGCCCGGGACAATGTCACCCGCGCCGCCAGGAGCATGGGCTGGAGCGTAGAGTCCGCGGAAACCGCCGATGGCTTTAGCTTAACCGTGAAAAAATAACGATAAGTTTTACGGTTGATTTTTAGCTTAGTTTGGACAGGGAGATGTAGATAATGGCGACGATGGCGGTTTACTGCTACCTGACCTTTCCAACCACCTACGATGCAATTCGAGCGGAAAAGCTGCTGCAGCAGAAGAGCTATCCTTTTAAAATGGTGCCGGTGCCGCGCAGCATCAGCTCCAGTTGCGGCACCGCCCTGCGCTGCGCCTGCAGCGACAGCCGCGCCATCAAAGACTATCTCGTCTCCCTGGACGTGGCAATTGAAGGACTGCATGAAGTGGAAGAAAAAGAGCTGAGACTGCCGAATCTTTTCCGGCCAAGGGGAAGGAACGATCATGGAAACTAATCACAATCTCTATTTTGACAACGCCGCCACCTCCTGGCCGAAACCGGAGCAGGTTTACAGCGCCGCAGAGCGCTACCTGCGCCAGGCCTGCGGCAACCCCGGCCGTTCGGGACATACCCGCACTTTGGAGGCGGACCGGCTGGTCTACCGGGTCCGCGAAGCGCTGGCCCGCTTTTTCAACGTCTCGGACCTGAGCCGGATCGTCTTTACCCTCAATGCCACCGATGCCTTGAATATGGCCATTAAGGGATCCGTGGCAGCAGGGGATCATGTTCTCTTCACCGCCATGGAGCACAACTCGGTGCTGCGCCCCCTGGGCGGGCTGCGCCGGGCGGGGCTGATCAGCACCACCATGATCCCCTGTTCCGCCGAAGGATACCCGGACCTCGATTTTCTAGAAAAATCCTTTCAACCGCGCACCCGGCTGCTGATCATCAACCACGTCTCCAACGTGACCGGGACCATCCTGCCCCTGGCCGAGATGGCCGCCCTGGCCCGCAGCCGCGGCGTCCTGGTTCTGGTTGACGCGGCCCAGTCGGCCGGCACCGTACCCCTCGACCTCTCCGCCGTTCCCGTGGACATGATCGCCTTTGCCGGGCACAAGGGGCTGTTCGGTCCGCCGGGAACGGGGGGGCTCTATGTGCAGCCGGGGCTCGATCTAAAGCCGTGGCGCGAAGGGGGAACGGGCAGCCACTCCGAAATGGATCTCCATCCCGAAACCATGCCGGAGCGCCTGGAGGCGGGGACGCTGAACAGCCCCGGACTGGCCGGATTGTACGAAGGAATTAAATTCATCGAAGAGACGGGTCTGGATACCATTCGGGAGCACGAGCTGGCCCTGCGCGCCAGGCTGCGGAGCAAGCTGGAGGAGATCGACGGGATCACCATCTACGGCCCTGCCGCAGCAGAGCGGTGCAGCTCTGTGCTCTCGTTTACCCTGGCTGGCGTCGACTGCGGCCAGATCGGGTACATCCTGGAAAGCAGCTTCGGCATTCTCTGCCGCACCGGGCTGCACTGCGCCCCGCTGGCGCATCAGGCCATCGGTACATTTCCCCAGGGCACAGTGCGCCTAAGCCCGGGTTACTTTAACAGCATTGCCGACGTGGACTACCTGGCCGGCGCCATCGCCGAAATTGCGGCGCTGGCCAAAAATTAAGGAGGGTTACGCGCTCATGCAAATCGATTGCCGGGGGCTGAACTGCCCCGAACCGGTGCTCCGCACCAAGCAGGCCCTGGACGAAGGGCGTCCTGAAACCCTCGTGATCATCGTGGACAATGAAACGGCGCGCGAAAATGTACTTCGCTTTATCCGCAGCCGGAACCTGGCCGCGAGCTGGAAACAGGAAGGCGATTTCTACCAGATCACCGTCAGCGGTGCCGGAGAGGCGGGCACGGCTGGAGCAGGCGAGCCCCGCCCCGCAACAGGCGAGACGAAGGCCGGGGCTGATTGCCTGGTGATCCTGATCTCTTCGGAAACACTGGGGCAGGGCAGCAGCGAGCTGGGCAGCCTCTTGATGCGGAATTTCATCTACACCTTGACCAGGCAGGATGAGCCGCCGGAAGCGGTAATCTTCATGAACTCCGGGGTAAAGCTATGTATCGAGGGTTCGCCGGTGCTCGAAGAGCTGTCCCTGCTGCAGGAAAAAGGCAGCCGCATCCTCGCCTGCGGGACCTGCCTTGATTACTACGGGGTCAAAGAGAAGCTGGCCGCGGGGCAAGTATCCAACATGTACGACATCGTCGAGCTGCTGGGAGCCGCCTCCCGGACCATAACCTTATAGCCGTGACCTTTGGCCGGGCCAGGTAATGCAGGCCGGGAAAACCCACTTAATAGAAAACCCGCCTAATAATTGAACAAATCCAGCGGGTTGATCTCCCCGGAAACAAACAAATAAAAGTTAATCAGCATATTGATGGCAGTCAGGCCCAGGCCCAAGCCGTTCAAAAAAATGCCGGCTTTGGCCAGGTCCGGGCGGGAAGAAGTATAACTGATAATCCCGAACACCAGGCCGATAATCCCCAGGGGGATGCCGATCAGGGGGATGACCCATCCCAACAGCATCAATATGCCGATCTTGCAGGCGTTTAAAGCCATTTCCTTGTTGTCGGCTGCAGCCCCGCCGGGCTGTTTATTGAAAGTATCCATCGGTCACCTCAAGCATGCTATTGCTCACTTACGTTATTAATATTATCATATCCGGACGGCTCCCTTCAATCAGACCCGCCTCTTGCGGATGCACGCCCGCTCCAAGTTGCCGCGCAGCCACCACCGCCGCCGTTTCTTTTCAGTTTTTCTAATCAAAGTGAATGTTCCTGCCGGTGCTCGCCGGAAAAAGAGAGCGCCTCCGGCAGGAAGGTCGCATCTTGAAAAAGAAACTAAAAAACGATACCATGCTAACTAAACCCGGTATAAAACAGACCATGGAAAGGACTACTCTCTGTGCTGCTTAAATACGATTGGTCTAGCCCCGTCAGCCGCAAAAAAGCCTTCGTCCTTTTAATTGCGGCGGCTATATTATGGAGCAGCGGCGGCCTGTTAATTAAGCTGGTGGACTGGTCACCCTTGGCCATCGCCGGAGCGCGCAGCGCCCTGGCGGCACTGACCATCTTCCTGCTCACCGGCAAGCAGCTCCGCTTTAACTGGACGGCAATCCAGATTGGCGGGGCGCTGGCCTACGCCGGGACAGTTGCTTTTTTTGTGCTTGCTACCAAGTTAACCACGGCGGCCAATGCCATTTTGCTGCAGTATACCGCTCCCCTTTACGTGGCCATCCTCGGTTTCTGGTTCCTGCGCGAACGCACCAACCCCTTTGACTGGCTGATCGTGTTCTTGACCCTCTGCGGGATCTTCCTCTTCTTTTTGGATGACCTTTCTCCCGGCAACCTTTTGGGAAACGGCTTTGCCGCCTTAAGCGGCCTTTGCTTCGGCCTCTTTATTCTCTGCATGCGCAAACAAGAAGACAGCTCCCCCATGGCCACCGTCCTGCTCGGCAACCTGGTCACCGCCGCCGCCGGCCTGCCCTTCATGTTCCATACCGCTCCGCCTGACCTGGCCGGTTGGGGCGCCCTGCTCCTCCTGGGCATCTTCCAGCTCGGCCTATCCTACATCTGCTATGCCATCGCCGTGCGCTCGGTTACCGCCCTCGAAGCAGTTTTAATCCCGGTCATCGAACCGCTCTTAAACCCCCTCTGGGTCCTGCTCTTTGTCGGCGAAACCCCCGGCCCCTGGGCCCTGGCCGGCGGCTTGATCGTCGTCATCTCCATCACCGCCCACAGCGCCGTCAAAACCCTCAAAGGTGCCGGGCCTTGACATTGTGACATTAATTCCCTTTTATTTACAAATCATCTATATTATGCTTTTTAATGTCACAATGTCAAGGCCCGGCACCAATGTCAACGCCCGGCAGCCAGGAAATTATAGATCACAGCATGGATCTGATCATAATTGTGCTCATCAAATTCATCGCAGACATGATATTCATCAAAGTTTGGAGCAGTCTGGGAGAGTTTTTTTATTATCTTTCTTGACTGCTCCAGGCTGTATTCCGGGTGAAACTGCACCCCCCACACCGGCAAATCTTTGTATTGAAAGCCGTGCACTGCACATCTTGGGGTGGAGGCGATGACGCGGAAATGAGCGGGCAGGTTAAAGACTTCATCGTAATGAAAAACAAAGCTGACCGGATCGGCAAGATCTTTAAAGAGCGGATTGTCAAGCGTCTCGATTTTAGCCAGCCCGATCTCCGGCGTGGGTGACTTTCTCAGGCTGCCATGACCGGCGAGAACCCTGGCCAGGAATTGATGCCCGTAGCAGATCCCTAAAACAGGCTTCTTATGCTCAACAAATTGCATGATCACGCGGGCAAGCAGCTCATCCCAGGGTTTTTTGTCCAAGGCTGAGGCCTCGGAACCAGAAAGGAGCAGGTGGCTATAGGACGGCAAATCAGCAATGGCGGCCACTTCCGCCATCCGCACCACCCTGTATGGCAGACTAGCTTTATCCATGAGCCTGGCCATTTCCTTTTCGAAAACCCGGGCGCTCTTTGGCTCCAGCAAGCAATTCAAAATCAACAGCATCGCTATCTCTCCTGGCACGGAGTTGGCTGCACGGAGCACCTTGCAGCCGGCTCCCCACCGCTGGCCGGTTCGCACTTCTAGGGGCAGCTAACCGCTGCCGGGGTGAGCTTCACTTTTTCCATATCATAACCTAATAAACGGTATTCGGGCAAATGTGTTCATAATCGCTCCAAGTATAGAACTAGACGTTGAAATTGCCTAGCAGGTCAAAAGCAGCCAGGGTCATGCCCAAGGCCTGAACCAAATCCCGAAACGCAACATAGTATAAAGCAAAGGCAGCTTTTTTTCTATCAAAAAGGCTGCATGGCTACATGATCTCGAGAGCATTTTATGGTCAACCCTATGGTCAATCCGAGCGTTCAAACAGGGCGCCCTCGATCAACTATTGCATGGGAGCATAAAGCGAGGAGGCGTGATTATTATGCATCAACCCCTGGTCGGTGTTTTCGTGACCAATTCAGTCATCCAAAAGCTGCATCGCAACGAACCTCCTGCTGACAAATTCGGCTTGTGGGAGGCAAACCGGGAAGCAAAAACCACCCTCTTTTTTTTCCATTAAAAACGTTGATTTAAAAAAGCAAACCATATCCGGAACCTATTACAACGAAACCACCGGGCAATGGGAGGTAAAAGAATTCCCTTTTCCCGATGTAATTTATAACCGGAGAGCTGAAGGCCGCACCCCCAAAATTAAAAAATTTAGGGATACAGCCGCCAGCATGGGAATAAAGAGCATCAACCCCGTCAATGACTTCAATAAATGGGAGCTCTATTGTCAGCTGAAATCCGTCCCGGCAATGGAGGGCTGCCTGCCCCATACCGTGCTTTATGCCAGGGAATCGGATATAAAGGAGATGCTGGCGCAATATAATACCATCTACCTGAAGCCCGCAGTGGGGCGCTATAGCCGGAAGGTTGTCCGGGTCAGGCTGCTGCCTGATCAAAGAATCGAATACAGTTATTTTGATGACCGCACCAGGCTTGAAATTGCCGAAAACTGGAAACAGTTTGCCGCCTTTTACCAATCCTTTTTTAAAGACCGGACCTTTATTGTGCAGGAAGCAATTGATGTCATCCGCCACAACGGCCAAAACATCGATTTTCGAGCTGAACTGCAGCGCAATGGTCAAGGCAACCTGGAGATTGTGGCCATATCGGCCCGGATGGCGGCGCCGGACTCTCCGGTGACCACTACTCGGGCAGGCACGGAGGTTTATAAATTTACAGATTTCTTTAAAAACATGCGCAACTGTTCCGATCGAGAGCTGAATAAGCTCTCCAGACGGGTCAGTGATTTTTTAAGCAAAGTCTATTTGAACGTGGAGATAATATTCGGCTTGTTCGGCGATATGGGGATCGATTTTGCTTTGGATCAGAAATTAGATCTCTGGCTCATCGAGTGCAATGCCAAGTCAGCCAAGGTCGCCCTGTTTATGTCCTACGAACAGCCGGCGATTCATCGCTCTTTCCTTAACCCTCTGGAGTATGCCAAATTTATTGACTGCGGTTCCGCAAATCGTGCCATG
>LSQX01030404.1_pt1 | contig 16119 bp, 14 predicted proteins | sample 654561 | NCBI WGS metagenome assembly LSQX01 (sample SAMN04489861, study PRJNA283612) | anaerobic digester metagenome | isolation source: 4 biogas reactors fed with cattle manure at either 37C or 55C with and... | place: Denmark: Kongens Lyngby | collected 2014 | reverse complement strand
CAACTGGGACGTAGTAATTGGTGCCGATGGAAAGCTTACAGAAGAAATGGTCAAACGCGATATCCGTCTGTTCACACAACCCAGTCTCGATACATATTATATCGGGTTCAATCTTGACGATCCTGTAGTGGGTTCCAATAAAAAACTGCGTCAGGCAATGTCGTGTGCTTTTGACACCGGTCAATGGATTGAACTTAACAACAATCGCGTTGTGGGTGCCGACGGTCCTGTACCTCCTGGGATTGAAGGCAAGCTCGAAACACCGCATCAGTACGCTTTCAACCTTGAAAAGGCAGTAGAACTGATGGTCGAAGCCGGATATCCGGAAGGAATTGATCCCTCCACGGGCCGACGCCTGACCCTGACTCTTGATCTCGGCAGAACGGATCAGGAAATTCGGGAATTGGCAGAACTCTTTTCTGCCTTTATGGACAGGATTGGAATAGTTGTAAATTTGCAATACAACAACTGGCCTTCATACCTGCGTAAAGTAGGTCGTAGGGAATCTCAAATTTTTCTGATTGGATGGATGGCTGACTACCCGTCTGCACTTAACTTCATGCAACTTTTTGTTGGAAGGAATTCATCACCCGGCCCTAACAGGGCTAATTACACAAATTCGGAATACGATGAGCTTTTTGATAAAGCAGACATAGAACTGGATGATGCAAAGCGACTTGCCCTTATTCGGCGAATGCAGGAAATCGTCAGGGAGGACTTACCCTGGATTTTTATGCATCATAGAAAAACAAATCTGCTGCTCAATCCCCGTGTTCGAAACATGATGATACACGATTTTCCCTATGGAGCAGAAAAGCACTGGCGCGTTTTACCCTGATTTCTCCTGTTCACGCAGACAGGAAAGTACTTGAGTGAAATCTTGTGGAGCAGGAGCTTCAAAAAGCACCATTTCGCCTGTTGACGGGTGGGAAAAGCCCAGTCTCCATGCATGCAGCATCTGGCGCTGCGGCTTTACAGCCATTATTGCATCACTCTTCCTTCTTCCGTAAACAGGATCTCCAACGACGGGGCAACCAAGATGCTGCATATGAACCCTGATTTGATGAGTTCTGCCTGTTTCAATTATTACAGACATAAGCGCATGATTCCGAAAAGATTCAAGGACAGAGTAGTTGGATATTGCATTTTTGCCGTTCGTCGTGACAACAGCCATTTTTTTTCGATTAACGGGGTGCCTGCCTATAAGTGTTTCCACACGCCCTTCAGCAGCTGATGGAACACCGTGTACAATCGTCTTGTAAACCTTTTCAACCAAATCATCATGGAAAGCGGTTGTTAGATGTTCATAAGCAGCAGGAGTTTTTGCTACTACCATAATGCCCGATGTGTCTTTATCAAGTCTGTGAACGATACCGGGACGCTCTTCAAAGCCTGCATTCGAAACTTCCGGGCAAAAATGTATCAATGCGTTAGCCAGCGTACCGCTCTCATGTCCTGCTGCCGGATGTACCACCAAACCGGGAGGTTTATTTATAACAAGTATCTCCGGATCCTCGTGTATAACATCGAGCGGGATATCCTCCGCCACCACGTCTGACGGCGCATCGGGTGGAATCTTCAAGATATAAACTTCATCATGCCTTACCCTGCGGGACGGGCTTAAAACCGGAGTCCCTTCAAAAGAGATAAAGCCGGCAAGGATTAATTCTTTAATCTTGGCACGCGAAAAACCGGATGCCCCTGCAAGCCAGGCATCAAGTCGCATATTGTCAGAAGGCGGCATAAATGGCACTGTATATTCTTTAACTGTAAATTCCATTATATGCCCTGTACCTGAATGGTACCCCCACGGGGAATCGAACCCCGCTTTCCAGGATGAGAACCTGATGTCCTAGCCGATAGACGATGGGGGCAACTTTGCCAAACACGTTTCAATCTATCACATCGGCTCCTTCGATGTCAACAAGCAGTTTTTTTGTTTTTATAGTTGACTTACTCTCTTAAAATGTGTGATACTCAACGCAATCCAGTAATCCAGTCAACAGAGCGAGCTGTGCTTGCAGGTTTGCAAAGAATTTACAAAATTATATCAAACACCAAAGGTGACAGTATGAAAAAAACTCACATGAAATCCAAGTTCTCAGCATTTACGTTGATCGAACTTCTCGTCGTTATAGCAATTCTTGGTATTCTGATGGGGCTTATGTTCCCCGCTATTCAGGGTGCTATCCAGAGTGCAAACGCTACACAGATTGGAAATAACGGCAAGAACATTGTTCAGGGAATAATGTCAGCCAATCTCGATCGTGAAACAATGAACATGGGTAGTGTATGGCCTAGCAAAGATGCCAAGTTTGCCGGTAGCGTAGACTATACTGCAGCAGCTGACTCAGAAACATATTTTGCTGATCTTATCAAATCACAGTCACTCGAGAATATGAGCTGGGCTGTCTTTGCCGGTGCCGGTATACCTGCAGCCACAGATGAAACACAGTTCAAATCCGGAAACTACAACGTATGGAATATTGTTGCAGGTCTCGATGAGAGTGCATTCGATGATACGCCCTTCCTATTCACAAGAAACTTCAGCATTGTAAGATCTGATCTTGAAAATGACGAAACACCACTCAACCAGAAATTCCTTCCGGACGTAAAACCTTTTGGAAATTCAATACTCGTATTCGTACAAAAAGGCGGCGGTATGCATAAGCTTAAAGCAAGATACCTTTCTGATCCCAAACAGTTCCTCGGTGGTTCAACTTTCAATAATATCACGAACCGCAATGCAACTGTAGTCAATGCAAAGGGCATTAGCAGCGACGGCTAAGTTTTGCTTTAATTATCTCAATTTTAAACGCTGAAACCCTTTTCCGGTTTCAGCGTTTTTTTGTGCTTATAACTACTTAACAAATTATGGCAAGTTAAATTGAATTTGCCCTGAAAAACATGTTATTATGAATCTGTGAAAGTTATTCTGTTCAATGCTATCCCGTGTTGGGAATGCGGACGCATAGCTGAGGAGTTTTCCCGCTGCCCATGGTGTGGTGCCAATGTACGTGCTTCAGCACTTACATATTTCCGGACTGCTCTATTCACGGTTATCTTTCTGTCCGGAATTATTTCGTACTTTCTACCGGAAAAATTAAATGCAGGGCTCCCATTATATTTTATTATTGCCCTTGCCGGTGCCGTTTTTTCCACCGGTTTTTATTTAGAGAAAAAACATGATCAATTTTTTCTTGCAGTCTCTGCGGTGGCAGTGTCCGGACTCTGCCACATATTTCCGAAATTTATTGTTTACGCCAAATATTTGCGGTTTCATCTCAGCTGGTTGACAGCCTGCGTTGCGCTGGTGCTAATGGCATTAAACACAAGTGCACCCCCTATTCCCCCCTCGAGTTTATCCGAACGGATTATCGTGAAATTAAAAAACATAGCAGGCATCCTCTTCTGCACTGCACCACTAGTTATTTTGCTGATCGCACCTATAAACATACTGTCCTTTTGTGCAACAGTTCTCTGGTGTATTGCTGCTATTCCTCTTGGTCCGCTGCCGGTACTGACGATTCTATTTGCCGCGACAGCATCGTACGGTGCCAATGCACTTATTGCTTTTGCTTTTGGCATTACTATGGCTTCTGCTATTCAATGTGCAGCCGGAGGTACGAATTGATCCTTATCACTACCATCAAGCCAGCCATTAAGACGTACTGCTACTGTATCCGGCAAGAGACCTGATTTTGAAATATCGGAAAAGGGAAACCAGAAAAATTCTATATAAGACTCCAGACTTTCCGGCTCAGCCTCTGTACTTATATCATCCAATATTTCTAATTCAAAAAGCAGACTCAATTCAAATACGTCGACACCCCGCTGGTTGAAACGACTCTGAACTGCGGCAAGAAAGCGTGTGGCACGTGCCCTCAAGCCTGTCTCTTCAAGCACCTCCCTTTCGAGTGCCCTGTCCGCCGCTTCACCAAATTCGATGTGCCCGCCCAATAGATATACATTACCGTACTTTCTATTCCGGCAAAGAAGTATTTTCCCATTTTTCACACAGACGCCGCGAGCTATCAAATCTACAGACTTATTATTTTGCATTCCTTGTTGCCTTTATCATCTCATTGCTCAAGAATTCATCAAGAGGAGCAGAATTTTTCACACAAAGCATCCCAAAACCACAGTAAAGTATCCTTGAAAATATAAAAACTCAAATCCAGCATTTTGCCTAACTGGATTGATGTCAAAGCCGCACACGTCAAGCAGATAACTATCAGATTCAAGAAGATTATCAAGGACACTGAAAAGAAAAATCCGTATGTTTCCAGGTCACTTTGCGGTTGCAAAAAACTGTTAATGGTATAGCAGAAATGAAACCCCCAGGCAACGCCGGCAACAAGGGCAAAGAAAGAGCCGATAAAAGTACCTACGAGGTTAAAGAAAATTGAAAGCAATCCAAAGATTATGAGCGAAGCCACCATATAAATTGGGAAAAAATATGGCGCAAGCAGTACCACCAAGCCTGTACGGGATACCCTGACGCTGCCGCCGTTTTCGTTTACTTTGAAATTGCTGATTTTAGCTCCTTTCAGCAAACCGAAAATCACATGTGTAAGTTCATGCCCGAAAACGTAAGGCTTCATCGGTATGCGCACTGTTACATACAAAATGCAGAACAACAGAAATCCTGTTATAAAATAAAATGCGCCGGAAGATATACTGAAAAAAGCAGTGTCAGGAAAAAATATCTTCAACCTCAGCAACGTTCTGAGCAAAGCTACGGAACATGGCATTAAAAGTAACCCTGTAAAAAATAAAATACAGCGCCCGATTTTTGATGGATAAGCTTGTGAATTATATATTTTTGCCTTTTTTGACTTTGCAGATCTTGAAGTTTTTACATTGTGTTTCTCTGTTCGAACTGTCGTTTTGATGCCGGAAGAGCCGGGAACCTTCGCTTTTTTGTAATTGTTACCTTTTTTTGTTGACTTCGTATGCATATTTAGTCTATTATGCGGCACTTTCAAATCGATTCAGTTTTCAAGAGGATTATCTTAACATGCCGAACACTAAAAGCGCAATCAAACGTGTCAAAACTTCTGAGGTGAAACGCCAGCGCAATGCTGCCAACAAAAGTCGTGTCAACTCTGCACGTCGCAAATTCATGGATATACTTTCTGCCGGTGATGCAGCATCGCATGAAAAGGCTTTCAGGGAATTCTGTTCGGAAGTGGACAGGGCTGCCAAAGTCGGCGCAATAAGCAAGAATGCTGCTGCGCGGCGCAAGTCTCGTGCATTTGCAAAGCTTGGAGACGCACCTGTAGCATAGTAGCATATATGCATTCAGTTTGACGTTAATTTTATTTACGTAACAGAAAAAGCCCGGCTGATGCCGGGCTTTTTTGTTGCATGAGTTCTTTTTTATCAGAACCCCCATGCACTGACACAGGCATTTATAATTTCCTCTGCAACTTCTTCTGCTGCAAAAGGCAGGCATCTCTGACGTGCTGTGATCGTATCCGTGCCACGCAAGAAAGTTTTATCTCCTTCGAAAACTCTCTGCACGATTATCGCTTTGGAAGGATCCGGGGCATTCAGACTTGCAAATGTAACATTTGCCGTTAACACCATTCTGTATTCCTCTGAAAGACTTGATTCACGGCTGCTATACCTGATCGAATCCTGCTTATATCCTACTACAGTAACTTCGAGTTTTGTAGAGGCATTCTCCTCTGAAACTATTCTTAAAGTCCCCTCTCTTTGAATTTCTTTGGTGAGTGCACGCATCACTTCAATTTCAACTCCGGGCTGACCTGATTCATTTCGAACGTTAGGCACGTAAACATCACGAAGCGATGGATCCAGAGTTGTTCCCAATTTATAATTGGCACATCCGGATATGGAAGCGAATATAAAGATTGAAATTGAAAATATTGCTAATCGTTTTAAATTGTCCGCTATTTTATGCATTATACTTCCTGTCTATTTATTTAAATCAAATCTATTCTGACCGCATTTCAGCTTTTATCTGAGAGATGCGTTTTTTTGCTGTTTCCGTTTGTTTTGATGCCGGGAATTTTTCAATAAACTCTGTATAGGCTACTATGGCTGCCTCCGGATTCATCCTTATTTCATCGTAAAACCTTGCTTTTTCAAAATTCATGGCTGCAAGTTTCTGCGAAACCTCGGCAATCCTTGCTGAGGCTTCGTTGTGCATGGGGTTATCCGGATCTGCCATTGTTGCCTTCCGGAGAGCTGCCAGAGCATTATTCATGGTACGTTCATCGCGAGCATATTTTTTAGAAACTTCATATCTGCAAAATCCGGCACGGTAAAGTGCATCATTCTTAAATTTGCTGAAAGGGTACCTTGCAGCAAGAGCTTCGTACGCAGGTATGGCATCCAGGTATTCACGCTGATCTTCATAACACAGTGCGGCATACATGGCGCACTCCGAAGCGCGTTTCCACTCCGGTGCATTATCAATTATCTTTTCATACATGCTTGTTATGATTTTAAAACTTGGTGTTGAAAAAAAACCGCCTTTTTCCAACTTCCCGCGCATCACATTTGCTATTTCGAATTGCGATTCTATAATACTTTCGTATGCAAGATAATCACCTGTATGCACACCTGAATAATTTTCAATAAAATACTGATATTCCTTAAATGCTTGAGGATATTTGCGTTCTTTTACGAGCATTACAGCAACACCTATTTGTGCATCAGCCGCCTCTTTGGAAGATCCCCATTCATGAACAAGCGCATTATATGCTTTTCGGGCTGATTTAAACTTCCCGGCTTTCTCAAGTGACTGCGCATGCGCGTACTGTGCTGCCGAGTTTTTTTTCGATGGCTTGCCGAATATAAACCTCTGCTCTTTGAACACCGGTGCATCAGCCTCCCCCCTTTCACTCGCCCTCCACGATTGCTCAGAAACGTGCCCTGACGCAGGCCGGGAAGATGGTGCAGAGCGACCATAAACATTGCTTGCAACGGGAATAAAGAGGAATATAATTAATGTGACAAGCAGAATACTGACATCGGCTCCGGATTTATTTTTTATTGATTTAACGAATACGTTTTTCATATACTGATTGGTTCAGGGCTCACAATGATTTATCTTTGAATGAGTTTTCTCACAAACTGATTTCGCCCGTTTCAAATGGGTAGATTACCAAAAATACGTAAGATTTTAAACATGAAAAAGGTACTTATACCAACAAAATTAGACAAAATTGCTTCCGACATCCTTGTGGCTAACGGCAATTATAATGTCCTGCAAGATCATGAAGCTTCCCTGCTTGAGCTTGCTTCCAAACATCCCGACACTTACGCCCTTATTGTTAGAAGTGAAAAAATCACTTCAGAAGTGCTCGACGCCTTCCCATCTCTTAAAGTGGTAATACGTGCCGGTGCAGGTTATGATAACATTGATACGAAAGCCGCACGCAAGCGTGATATAGATGTAATGAATACTCCGGGCGCAAATGCAAACGCCGTGGCGGAAGAAGTAATTGCACTGATGCTGGCAAATGCGCGTCATATCATAGCTGCTGATGCTTCAACCAGAGCCGGAAAATGGGAGAAAAACAAATTTATGGGCACCGAGCTTACCGGTAAAACTGTCGGGATCGTAGGACTCGGAAACATCGGCAGACTTGTGGCAAGGCGACTCGCCGGTTTTGAATGCAGGCTTTTGGGATTCGACCCCCTGGTGCCGGCAGAGCGTGCCAATCAGTTCGGCATCAAAAGCGTAAGTCTGGAAACAATTTTCCGTGAATCCGACTATATATCCCTGCATATACCGGAGAATAACGACACACGCGGCTGCGTAAATGCTCAATTGCTCTCCCTGATGAAACCGGGTGCAACACTGATAAACTGTGCACGGGCAGGTATAATTGTTGAAGAAGACCTTCGTGCTGTAAAAGCAGAAAAAGGCATTTTCTACCTCAATGATGTTTACGAAAAAGATGCAGAAGGGTTGAAGACCATTTCTGATTGCTGCGATATCATGATGCCGCACCTCGGCGCAAGCACTCGCGAAGCTAACGAAACGGCTGCAAGACGTTCTGCGGAGCAACTGGTGGATTTCGATGAAAAAGGAATCACAAGTTTTATAGTAAACCGTGACATACCCCAGGATCTCGACCCCTCGTACTGCGATCTTGCCTGTACACTTGCAGCGCTGGCTAGAGGTTTGCTGGGTAAATCAACCATAATTAATCGAATAGAAACAAGCTTTTATGGACATCTGGCTCCGTATGAACACTGGCTGATGCTGTCTCTTCTCAGCGGTATATGGGACGATATAGATCGCTCTACCGACTATGATCTGGCAATGAAATGGCTCGCAGATAACGGTGTAACGTACGTCAACAGGGAAGTTGATCCGAGAAAACCGTTCGACAATTCCATGACTATTGACCTTTTTGGAGTGAATCAGAAAAACAAAATTATCAAATCAAGTGTGAGGGGTACTGTCGGAGAGCACCACAAGATGATTGCACGAATAAATGAATTTGATCGTCTTTACTGGGTACCCACAACTGAAGCAGTATTCTTCGAGTATAAAGATCGCCCCGGCGTAATCGGAAAAATCGGGAAAATGCTTGCTGATTCCGGCATAAACATAGAAGATATGCGCAACCCGCATAATGAAGAAACCGGCAGGTCTCTGGCAATACTCAGCCTGAATAAACAGGTCGGAAACGCCTTGCTCAGATCTATTGCCGACGCTATTGAGGCAGATACTGCCCACAGCGTAACTCTTCCTTAAAAGTTGCCTCCTGGAAAAATGCGAAGAACAGTTTTAAAAGATATAGCCGACAAAGTCGGCTGCTCTATTGCTGTAGTATCTTACGTTGTTAACAATTCAGCCGGAAACATTTCTTGCAGTCCGGAACTGCGTGAACATATCTTAAGTGTAGCCGAAGAACTTGAGTACACGCAGCATTATGCAAGCAGGGCACTGAAAAAACAGCGTTCATACAATATAGGAATTTATATTCCTGAATACACAGTATTTGATGCAGCTTTCAACAGGGAAAGAGAAATCATCTCCGGTGCAGAATCAGTCTGTGACAAATCATCATATGAGCTGGTAGTTATAATGGACGACAATGACAGTCCTGATATCAAGTGTAATTTAAAATTCAATTCTCACCGGATTGACGGTCTTATAGCCCTTCATGCCAACAACAATTCAGGCTGGATCGAACGTCTTGCCGCTTCGGATAAAAACATAGTTGCTGTAAACTACTACGGCTCTGCCGGTGTGGACGTTGTGAATTTTGATCAGGTTGAGGCATCACGACTTGCTGTACTTGAACTTGCAAAATTTTCGCATAGGCGAATTGGCTGCATAGGCTCTCCAGGAAACATGTCCGGAGAAGATTCTGCCCTTCGCCTTGAAGGTTTTAAAAAGGCATTTACTGAAATCGGGTTGCATATAGATCCCTCGATGATATTTATGCCGGATGGCAACCTTGACTTGCATCAGTCGGCAGCAAACATAGCTTCACGAATAATGGCGATGCCTCCTGAGCAAAGACCTACTGCTATCATTGGTTTCTCGGAAACTTCCCTGCTGCTCGTTCTAAATGAGCTCGTTTTAAACGGCATCAGAATGCCTGAAGATATTTCCATGATCGGTATTGATGACAGTCCGTTATGTCAGTTTTTCTCACCGGAACTTTCCTGCGTAAAGCAACCTTTTCGGAAACTTGGAATGTTTGCTGCCGAGCGCGCCATAAAGATAGCAGAAGAACGATTCGAAAATCGGCTGCGTAAAAAAGAACATGAACACACCGCACGCATTGTCGAACCGGAACTGGTATTGCGTGATTCCATTGCAGCCGCAGGCAAATAAGAACCACAGACAAACGCTAATGGACACAGATAGAGGGCGGCCTCGCCGCTGCCATGATGCGAGTACGGAGCCTCGCGNNCGCGGTCCCAGTGCTCAGCAGCCACATAGCAAACGGGCACAGACCGAAATGTTCGAGCTACAATCTGCAGAACATAAGCTCTGCGCCCGGCTTGCCCCGATGTAGGATTCGAAGCCGGGTGAGCGTCGCCCTACACTCTCTCTCCTCCCGACGATTCAGAACGGTTTCGAGGTCGTGAAACAGGCGAATTTACTTGATTTTTGTAAAGTGTTGTGTTTAACTTTTCGACTTCAACCACTGGAATTAAATCACTTTATGACAAACTTTACAGAGCTCAAAGAATGGGATGTAATCCGCAACAGTTTTGAAGTTGCGGGAGGTTTGAATCTCCGTCAGGCTTTCAAGGATGACCCTGATCGTGCCAAAAACATGACAGTAGAGGCGGCAGGTCTGGTGCTTGATTATTCCAAAAACCTTGTTACATCTGAAATGATGAGTGATTTGTGCAATATGGCACGGGCATGCGGATTGCAGGAAGCCATTTCAGCAATGTTTTCCGGAGAAAGAATAAACAGGACAGAGGACCGCCCGGTTTTGCACACGGCTTTGAGAAACCGTTCGGGAAAACCTGTTTTAGTTGATGGAGAAGATGTGATACCGGCAGTTAAGGCAGTCCTTGAAAAAATGGCAACCTTTTCTGAGAAAGTCCGTTCAGGAGAGTGGAAAGGCTTTACCGGTAAACGGATCAAAAATATTGTGAATATCGGAATAGGCGGTTCAGATCTGGGACCTGCCATGGCAGTGCAGGCACTTCAACCATTTGCAGACAGGAATCTCCGATTTGAGTTTGTTTCCAATATTGATGCCACACATTTTGTTGAAGCGACTTTCGGCATGGATCCTGAAGAAACACTTTTTATTATCGCTTCAAAAACGTTTACAACACTTGAGACCATGACGAACGGGCGAACGGCAAGAGCCTGGTTGCTTGACTCCCTCAAGGATGAAAAGGCTGTCGCCAACCATTTTGCAGCTGTATCGACAAATGCGGACGAAGTGGCAAAGTTTGGAATTGATACAGCCAACATGTTCGAATTCTGGGACTGGGTAGGAGGTCGCTACTCCCTGCCCTCTGCGATTGGGCTTCCGCTGATGCTGGCAATCGGGGCTGATCATTTTAATGCGATGCTTGACGGCTTTTTCGCCATGGACAGCCACTTTGCCCAAACACCTTTTGAGCAGAATATGCCTGTAATAATAGCTCTGCTTGGCATTGTATACAATAATCTCCATGGCGCGCAATCTTATGCGGTTTTGCCTTATGATCAGTATCTCGCACGCTTCCCTGCCTACCTCCAACAGCTCGATATGGAGAGTAACGGAAAATACATCGATAAACAGGGTAACCGTGTTAAAATTCAAACCGGTCCTGTCGTCTGGGGAGAACCCGGAACGAACGGGCAGCACGCCTTTTATCAGTTGATCCATCAGGGAACGAAGCTGATACCGGCAGATTTTATAGGTTTCTGCAAATCTCATAACGAAACAGGAACGCATCATGACAACCTTATGTCGAACTTCTTTGCGCAGACAGAGGCTCTGGCATTCGGAAAAACTATAGAAGAAGTACGTGAAGAGGGTGTTCCGGAAGAACTCGTTCCTCACAAAGTTTTTGAAGGTAACCGGCCTACCAATACGATAATGGCAGATGAACTGACTCCTGCTGTTTTCGGAGCATTGGTAGCCCTTTATGAACACAAGATTTTTGCACAAGGTGTAATCTGGAATATTTTTTCATTTGACCAGTGGGGGGTTCAGCTCGGAAAAGTTTTGGCTTCTAAATCTATCCCGAGCTAGTTTCTGAGCTTCCTCCTGATTCAGGCAACCATGATGCATCAACAAATGCGCTGATTTCTCGCTATCGAAAAGCGAGAGGGCGCAACGTCTGACATATCACAATTTAAACGGAGCTCGACAACACAATAACGGAGAGGAACAATGCACGATATCAGTATAGCGGTGGCAGTGTATAATGAAGAGGAGAGTTTGCCGTTCCTTTGTGACAAACTCCATGCGGTAATGTCCAAGCTCGGCAAAACGTATGAAATTGTTCTTGTCGATGACGGCTCTACAGACACCTCTTGGGATGTCATGAACGACATGGCAGAAAAATACCCGAATTTAAAACTGGTGCGATTCAGACGAAATTACGGCCAGACAGCAGCGATGAGTGCAGGAATAAATGAATCCGACGGTGCAATCCTTATTACTCTCGATGCAGACCTGCAAAATGATCCCGCAGATATTCCAGCGCTTCTTGAAAAACTTGATGAAGGTGAAGGGTACGATGTAGTCAGCGGCTGGAGAAAAGACAGACAGGACACTTTTATAAACCGAAAACTCCCATCGATGATTGCAAACAGGCTGATAGGGCACCTTACCGGAGTAAAGCTCCATGACTATGGCTGTTCTCTGAAAGCGTATCGAAGAGAAATAATTTCCAACGTTCGCCTATATGGTGAAATGCACCGCTTTATTCCGGCTCTATGTCGCTGGGCAGGCGGCACAGTAACAGAAATACCCGTATCGCACCATGCCAGAAAATACGGCAAGTCTAAATATGGAATATCACGCACACTCAGAGTTGTGCTGGATCTTATGACTGTCAAGTTCCTGCTTTCCTACAGCACGCGTCCAATCCAGGTTTTTGGCAAAATAGGAGTACACTTCGGAGCATGGGCAGGATTAATTCTTGGCATTGTGGGACTCGAAGCTATGCTGGGAGCAACAGGTGCTATAAATGTTCCCTGGTGGGGAGAGGAGTTGCTCATTAAGCGTCCATTCTGGATAATGACCCCCCTGATGTTCCTGGGATTTTCAATTCAATTTATAGTACTGGGGCTTTTAGCAGAGCTAACCACAAGAACATATCATGAATCTCAGGATAAACAAATCTACAACATAAAGACAATTGTAACATCCCCTAAATCTGAATAAATGAACACGAAAACGGACACACCTTCAGATGCCCGAAACGTGGAAACACCAAAAAATCTGAATAAACCTGCAAGCGGCGGCACAAAACATTTCCTGGATCAGGCTGTCAATATGTTCGCTCACCGTTTTAAATGCGATGCGTGTGGTCTTTTTTTGTACGATGAATCCAATCGCACCCTCACATTGCGCGCCGCCTACGGGTATCCTATGTTCGGGAAGGCGTCAATCGTACTAAAAGCCGGCGAGGGTCTTATAGGACGATGCCTAGCCGAGCGACGCTCCATTTACACAGAAATGGCTTCGACCATGCGGGGATACGTTCGTCATCATAATTTTCCTGATGATGACCTGCAGACATTTCTCGGTATACCCCTCCTTTACGGTAAAGAGCGCGTCGGGGCAATAATGCTTCAACGTAGAACGGGTGTACCCTTTCTTGCTGAGGAGATAAGCGCAGCCCGCCTGAAAGCAGAAGAACTTGCCACAAGAATGCAGAGCGCCAATGCCATGCTCCTTGTAGAAAACGCAGGAAGACCTCCATTGGAAAGCGGTCCGTTAAATCTGACTGAAGAGACAACATTTAAGGGTTCCGCAGTATCAGACGGCTGGGCAATGGGTAAGGTAAAGGTAATGTCCGCCGCAAATATAAGTGGCTTGCTTGCTGAGAACGCAGCCGATTATCCCGAACCGATTCGCTCGCTTAGCGAAGCAATATCCATTGTTGAAGAACGTTTCAGACAAATTTCCGAGACTCTTGATAAACGCCTGCCCGAGGCAGCGTCAATGATTTTTGAAACTGAAATAATGATGATGCATGATGAGAATTATATCGGAAAGATAGAAAAACTCATCGAAAGCGGAACGCCTGTTACGAAAGCAGTCGCTATCGTCAGCAACGAATTTATAAGATTTTTCAGGAAGAGTGAAACAGAATATATTCGCGAGAAGGCTCACGATATTGAAGATCTGGCGTTGCGCCTCCTTGAAGCTGTAACAACCGACCAGGATTCATTTGGAGAAGACCGTGCTTCCCGCATAATAGTAGCAGAAAAACTGCTGCCCTCTGATGTCCTGCAAATAGCCCAGGGGCATATACTTGGAATCATACTTATTGCGGGGGGAAGTACGGCACACGTGACCTTGCTTGTACGCTCACTCAAAATTCCAATGATAATTTTACCGGTCAGGGATCTGTTGCGGTTACCTGACGGGGAAGTTGCAATTTTAGATTGCTCGGACGAAACAGTCATTGTACATCCTGACAATGCTACCTTGAAAAAATTCGGCAAGCGGAGTCGGGAGGAAGCAAAAAAACGCATTACATATCGAAGTGATTTAAAAGAAACATTCACTAAGGATGGTAGTCGCATATTTTTGAATGCCAATATTAATATAATTTCAGAAATTAACGCTGCGGCAGATGCGAATGCCGAGGGAATCGGACTTTATAGAACTGAAATTCCGTTTATGATGCGTCAGACAATACCGAGCGAAACTGATCAGCAGGCAATTTATACTCGAATAATGGAGCGCATGCCGGATAAACCGATTGTTTTCCGAACTCTTGATGCAGGTGGTGATAAAATCATCCCTTATCTATTTGGAACAAAAGAAGATAATCCTGCCATGGGATTGCGTTCTATACGCTTTACCCTGAAGTATCCCTTTATTCTGGATCAGCAACTCAGGGCACTGCTAAGAGCAATACAAAACAAGAAGCGCACCGATGTTTCGATTATGTTTCCTATGATAACATCGGCGGAGGAGTTCGCTTCGGCGAGGGAGCGTGTTGATATCTGCATGGGTTATATACGTTCAGAATTTGATGGCGAAGAGCTGATAACTCCCCGGGTAGGGTTGATGATAGAAACTCCGGCAGTTATCGGAGTGCTGGATCATCTTTGCAAAACTGCTGACTTCTTCTCTATAGGCACAAACGACTTTATACAGTACATGCTTGCAGTTGACAGAACGAATTCCAACGTTAGCAAAATGTACGTCCCCCACCATCCCGCTGTATTACGGGGTATAAAAACAAGTGTTGAATCTGCACTTAAACATAACGTCCCTATTTCGTTATGCGGTGAAATGGGGCGTGAATCTCACTACATACCCTTCCTTATCGGTATAGGATTGCGGAATCTCAGCCTCGAACCCACTCATATTCCTGCAGCACAGCATCTGATTTCACGACTAAATACAAAGGATTGTGAAGAGTACGCTGCCAAACTTTTATCCCTGAGCTATATTGCAGAGATCGATGAGGCTATAAGTGACTTTACAGCAAAATTTCTTACAAAGCAGCAATCATGAACGCCCTGCTGTGAACAGCAGTACAGGACGCCATTTCGAGTAGAAAATGATAGATGAAAATATAGTATCACTGATCCGGATCATAGCACTTATACTAGCTGTCATGATACACGAAATTTCTCATGGATTTGTGGCACTGCTTTGCGGAGACTCTACTGCCCGTGATGCCGGACGCTTATCCTTGAATCCTATTCGCCACATTGACCCCGTCGGCACAGTTATACTCCCGATAATTTTAACTGTCTTCCGTTCACCTGTATTATTCGGCTGGGCAAAACCTGTACCGATTAATCTGGGCAGGACACGCAACCCGCGCCAGGCTTTCTGGCTGACGGCAATAGCAGGACCGGCATCCAACCTGATCCAGGCACTCATTGGAGTTGCCCTTTACCATTTGAGCGTATCTGAAATAATGCCTTTTTCTCCCACAGTAAATTTATATATAGCTGTTGCTGCTTTTTCTTACATAGCGGTCAACATCATGTTGATGACGTTCAATATGATACCTATTCCACCGCTTGATGGTTCACGGGTCGTTATGGTACTGTTGCCGGAAAAGCTTGCCATACCGTATATGCGACTGGAAAGGGTTGGGTTCCTCCTTGTTTTTGTTCTGCTGAATTTTGAATTTACAGGTAAATTTATAAGAGCTGTTGTTGTGGGATTTTTTAAGATATTTAATATAACCTAGTTTTCCAAATATTCTTAAACTACATTCAAAAACAACGCAATGGCGTAAACTTGCACAGATTGGCTTGCGTGTTATGCAGTGAGGCAGAGTGCTTGAGGGGTGTGTTGATGTGGCTTTGCCACAATTGCGCTGGTTACAGACAGGCCCGGCAAGCCCGCCGTGCCAGTGGGTAGTGTGCAGTGGGCAGTGGGCAGTTTTCTTATGCGCCGCAGTTTTCTCACGCAGAGACGCAGAGCTTATGTGCCGCAGACTGTAGCACAGACA
>LSQX01300608.1_pt2 | contig 16120 bp, 11 predicted proteins | sample 654561 | NCBI WGS metagenome assembly LSQX01 (sample SAMN04489861, study PRJNA283612) | anaerobic digester metagenome | isolation source: 4 biogas reactors fed with cattle manure at either 37C or 55C with and... | place: Denmark: Kongens Lyngby | collected 2014 | reverse complement strand
TCGCTTGAACAGTTGCCGGTAGCGACTTTGGAAAAATTGTCCCCTAAAAAGATTGAGACTTTGGATGTAAAAATTATTGAAAAGATGAAGCCGGCTACGATAGAAAAGCTGGATGTCAAGCTATTGGAAAAATTAGATGTAACAGTGCTTAAGACATTGGATCAAAGTGTTTTGAATAGATTGAATCCCAATATACTGAGAAATATCATCAGACCTCCCATAAGGTAGCTATAAATTCTAATTGAGGGGAATGGAACATTTGCATCATATCATTCATTATCAGGAACTGGAGGTAACTTTTAAAGACCGGCGGGAAGGTTTGGATTTGCCCGGTCGGTTGTCATTTCTGTACAGGGAAAGGATTTTACCGGCTTTTGAGCAAATTGTGGATGAAACAGATTTCCCTGAAAGAAGAATTCGGATTGACCGGCTTGAACTGGATGTCGGGAGATTAAACGCAGTGAACTGGGAAAATGAGTTGGTTGAAAAAACCATTGAAAGATTTAAAACCGAACTTCAGAAAAAGCTCAGTTTTATTCCTTCCGGAAACGGAGCTCCGATTCCTGTGGCAGCAGATGTGGAAGTGAGAACAATACCGGAAACGCATTTTGAAATTTTTTTCAACTTTCTGAAAACGGGAGTTTTGCCCGGTTATTCCCAAAACAGGTCATTGGATGCGCTTGAAAAGGCTGTTTTGATGGAGTTGCAGCAAAACAGCCTTTCAGTAGAATTGCTGAAAGATTTATTCCTTGAAAACCTGAACGCCCTGAAAAGATTTTTATGGCAGGGCGTAGAAGAATTTATAAACAAAGTGATGAAGCTGACGGGTTATTCTCAACCGGATGCCTTGCCTGTTTCTTTTTCCGGGATAAGTAAAAGCCATCAGAGAATAATTGAAAATTGTATCTGTATCATTGAAAAAGAGCGTAACAGAACGCAGAAAAAACTTCATCACCATTCGGCGCCTGTTGTTTTGCTTGAAAATACTCTCCGGGAAATCAATAATAAGGAATTGACTGAACGGGTCAAAAGGGAGTGGTTGGATGATTTTTTAAGCGAAACACAAAAATCCGAGGAGAAGGATTCAATTGCCGGAATTTCAGCAGGCAGCAGACTTCCGGCAGACAGCCCGGCAGCAACTCAAAAAAATGATGCGGAAGATTTCTCTGCTTATCGGGAAAAAAAGACGGAAAATTTTGATTTTTCAGGGAAAAATCTTCTGAAAGAGACAGAACCCGGAAATGAACAGGAAAATAAAAATAAGCCCGCAACCTATTATAGTTCCAATGCCGGACTGGTGATTTGCCACCCCTGGTTGATTTCCCTGTCTAAGGAACTTGGTTATTGGGATGACAAAACACATTGGAAAGACAGGGAAGCACATCAGAAAGCACTTTTCATATCGCAGTTTTTGATTACCGGGAAACAGGAAATTGCAGAATTTGAGCTGCCGCTCAATAAAATTTTATTGGGCTATCCTTTGGCGCAGCCGGTTGAAAGAGCGTGGGAGCTGCTTCCGGCTGAAAGGGAAGAAGCGGAACAATTGCTGAATGCCATAATCAAACATTGGCAAAAATTGAAAAATACAAGTATTGAGGGTTTAAGGGAAGCTTTTCTTCAGCGCGACGGCAAATTGACCCGGAATGAAAAAGGATGGCTGTTGCAGGTGGAGCAAAAAACGATTGACATTTTGATGGATGCCATGCCGTGGATGATCAGCCGGATAAAAAACGAAGCGATGAAAGAGACCCTTTTTGTGGAATGGTAGATTATTACTCTAAAAATTTTGATGATGAAAACAACTGCAGAAAAAACTCAGAAACCGGCTTCTGTCGGGCATCAACCCTTCTTTTCAGGGAATGGCTCAAAAGCTCACGCAGAGACTCAGAATTCTTTTTTTGAACCGGTTTCCTCTTTTGCGTTAGGCAATGGCGCAATGGTTCAGGCGCAACTGGAAGTTGGCGCTGTAGATAGTCCTGCCGAAGTTGAAGCGGACAGCATTGCCGATCAGGTGATGCGAAAACCTGATTCTGATACAATCAGAAGGAATTGTTCTAATTGTGAAACAAAAGAAAAGTTAAAACGAAGCTTCTTGTTCGAAAGAATTTTGATGAAGGCTTCGGGTAAATCATTGCCTATATCAAATTATTTAAATAACAGAATTCAAAGTGCACGAGGCGGAGGGAGTTCGCTCGACAGTTCCACGCAAAATTTTATGAGCAGCCGGTTTGGAACTGATTTTTCCAATGTCAGGGTACATACGGATTCCAATGCTGTTCAAATGAGCCGGGAATTAAATGCCCACGCTTTCACGGTCGGGAATGATGTGTTTTTTAATCAGGGGAAATATAACCCGCATTCCGGTGATGGGAAAAGGTTGCTGGCGCATGAGTTGACGCATGTGGTGCAACAGCAGAAAAATATTGTTATTCAAAGAGCTGCACCTGCTGCTGCAGCAGGTGTGACGTTGGGTGCTGTTGTAGCTTGGTGTCTTTCAGGAGCTGCTGGTTCATTAATATTAGATGCTGTTGTACAAAATATCTTTAGTCTTTGGCAAAGAGGAAAAGTGTCCTACAATTATTGTAAAGGCTTATTTAGCGCGTTATTTGGATGTGTTTTTGGAATGGCTGGGGGAGCGATTTTTGGAACTGCTGGTGGAGTGACTATAAGAGAATTTTCAAAATGGATTATTAAAACACTAAAAAAAGCAGGTTTCGAGCTTTTAGCAGGTAAGTGGGGCTTAATCTTTGCAAAAACAGGATGTAATGAGTCTCAAGAATTATTAAATTAAAAGGATATATAATTCTACTTTTTATTGTAATTGTTTGATTATATTTTTAGTCCTTTTACAATTATTTGAGTAGATTATTGATTGTTTGCCGATTAAATGTTTAAGTGTAATTCCCATGAAACAACTTCAAATAAACTCAACAGGCCCGGAGGTTGCCCATCTGCAGGAACTGCTTATCCAATGGGGCTATCAGGTTACGGTGGACGGAATATTCAGCCCGGAAACTGAAGAAGCCGTAAAAGATTTCCAAAGGAAGCATAATCTTACGGTTGACGGCGTAGTCTTTACGCAAACGTGGAATAAATTGCTTGAAGAGCCGATAAAACCTGTTGCGGATATCAGGCATACCCTGCTCAAATCGGGCTCCCGGGGAGAATCGGTCAGGAAGCTGCAGGAATTGTTGAATGATTGGGGATATCTTCTTGTTGCGGATGGTGTTTTTGGAAACTCAACCCTTGGCGCGGTGATAGACTTTCAGACGAGACATGCTCTGGAACCGGACGGGGTTGTCTTTACCAAAACCTGGGATAAATTGCTGCAAAGTTCTCCGTCTGCCCCTTCTGATATCGGAAGTAAATTCTTGTCTGAAGCTGACATTGCTGATTTTGCCCGGGAATTCAAAATGGAAGTGGCCACCGTGAAGGCGGTCAGGGATGTTGAAAGCAATGGCCGGGGATTTTTGTTTAACGGCCTTCCTGTAATTCTGTTTGAGCGCCATGTTTTCTGGAAGCAATTGCAGGCAAGGGGAATTGACCCGGTTCCTTTGCAGCGTGGCTTTGCTGATGTTTTAGGCCCGAACTGGGCAAAGAGCTATTATTTGGGCGGCGCCGGCGAGTGGGATAGGTTAAACCGGGCAATCTCCATCAGTTCGGCGCCCGGCGTTGCTGAAGCTGCCTATGCTTCTGCATCTTATGGATTATTTCAAATTATGGGGTACCATTTTTTATCCCTGGGATTTGAAACCATCCACCATTTTCTGGACGATATGAAAACCAATGAAAGGCTGCAATTACAGACTTTCGGGAAATTCCTTGTGGTGAATAATCTGTTGCAACTGCTGAATTCGCATAACTGGTCGGAGTTTGCAAGAAGATACAACGGACCGAAGTACCGGGAAAACCAGTATGACACAAAACTGAACAATGCCTATGCAAAATATGCAAGATAGTTAAATTCAGCGTTTTATGTGTTCCTTTAATTTTTACAGATATGAAAACATTTGTCGATGGATTGATGCTTTATGAAATAGTACTTCTCGTGTTGGGAGGATTTCTGTTTTTGATTCTGTGCGTTGGACTGCTCTACTATATTATCAGGAAAGAACCGGTTGGCAAGCTTCTGCTTTTCTTTTTTGTCTCCATCGTGATGATCGGATATTCGAGTATTACCCAGATTACGGTGTCGAACGATAAAATAGAATTAACCAAATTGCAAAAACAGGTCATTGCCGATCCGGAAAACAAAGCTTCGGCAGAGAAAATGGAGCAGCTCACTGAAAAACTGGAAAAAAGAGCTTCCACTCCGGAGGATCTGATTCAAATAAGTACTTCCAATCTGTTGCTTGGCAATAGCGAAAAAGCTGCGAGCCTGGCGAATGATGCCATTTCTGCAGAAAAAGTAATTTCTGCAGAAAAACAAATCCCGGAAGAAGAAAAGAGCGACCCTGAAAGTAAAAGCTCTGTAGCACAGGATATTATTAAACTGGCAGCATTGCAGAAAAAGATAGCCGAAATTAATGAAGATAAGCCGGACAAAACTGCACTTGTGGACAGTCTTGTTGAAAACACCCACGTGAATAAAGATTTGATACGGTTGAAGCCTTTGATTGTTGACAGGGCCAAGCGGTTACCTGAAATAAAGAAGATTAAACCGTAACCGATTCATCATAAATTGAAGAGCTGATAAAACATATTGCGGAAAGTCAACTGAATTATCTTTGCGCAAAAAAAGTTGTTAAATATGGGACTTACCGATGCGTTAAACTTTCTGAGAGAAATCATCCGAACCAGACTTGAACAGGAAATCAAGGGAAACACTGTTGCTTTCCCTGTTTTCAATCCGAAAAAGAACAGCTCGGCGCTTGTCCGGTTTATTCAGGAAAACAGCCTGTCGTCTGAAGAAATTGTCCTTTTGCTGATGGCGCTTGTGCCACATTTAGACTCCGGATTTTTCTCATCAATCATGGCCTATTACCTTCCCAATGGTGGTGATTTTCCTGAATTTGGCGGCATAAAAGGGAAAAACTACCGCGGTATTCTGCCTACCGGCGAAACGGCTCTTTATGTTCTGGCAGGGAATAATCTGGAAAAAAGGATAGAGACGATACAGTTTTTTGACGAAAGCCACCTTTTTGCCCGGAAGGGAATTTTAAAAGTGGAAAATCCCGAGCCGGGCGAGCCAAAAATGAGCGGACGACTGGTTCTGGATGAAGAATACGTTGACTTGTTCACCCTTGGGAAAATATCCAAACCGCGTTTTTCATCCGATTTTCCTGCCGAACGAATCACTACCGAAATGGAGTGGGGCAACTTGGTGCTTAATGACAAAACTTCTCTTGGAATCCGTGAAATTGAAATATGGTTAAAGCACAACGACAAACTACTGCATGAATGGCAGATGCACGGGAAAATCAAACCGGGTTATCGCGTACTTTTTTACGGGCCGCCCGGAACAGGTAAAACCCTGACAGCCTGTTTGCTGGGAAAATACACCGGACGGGATGTTTTTCGCATCGACCTTTCCATGGTGGTTTCAAAATATATTGGTGAAACTGAAAAAAACCTTTCAAAGCTTTTTGATAAAGCGGCAAACAAAGAGTGGATTCTTTTTTTTGATGAAGCCGATTCAATCTTCGGCAAGCGCACCGGCGTGAGGGACGCACATGACAAGTATGCAAACCAGGAGGTTTCCTATCTTTTGCAAAGAATTGAATCACATGCAGGACTGGTGATTCTTGCTTCCAATATGAAATCAAATATCGATTCCGCTTTTACGCGGCGTTTCAATTCAATCATTGCCTTTGAAAATCCGGATTTGACTGAGCGGCTGCAACTTTGGAATAACTACCTGCCTTTGCCCGCAACTGTGGAAAAAATGGTTAATCTGGAAGAGATAGCCCGGAAATATCAACTCACCGGCGCAAATATTGTAAATGCCATCCAATTTGCAGGACTGCAAACCCTTGAAAAGGGAAGCAAAACAATTTCAGCCGCCGATCTGCTCAAAGGCATTCAAAAAGAGTATGAAAAAGAGGGCAAAATGATGCGGATGGAGTAAAAATGTAAAATGATTTTTTCCGGCAGAAGGAGCAATTGGAACGGCAGTAGCATTGCTTAAGTGAAAAAGCCGGGCAGATTGCCCTGAAAGAAGTCGTCAGGAAATTAAAAAAATCTCTATTTTTGAGAAATTTTGTTTCACCTTTAAACTTTCACTTTAGATGAAAAAAGTCATTTTACGAATTCCTTTCTTTTTGCTTCTGCTTTTTGCATCACAGATTATGGCCATTGAAATTGGCGGCATTCAATATAAAATTGATACTCTTGAAAATCATCAGATTGGTCCCGGAACGCAATATGTCTCGTTGCGTTTAACATCAACAAGCAGGCGATTGGATGTGTTTTTTGTGATATCCGATTTGAAAAATCCTTACGTGGATATTCGTACTGTTCTCGGACATGACTCCATATACAGCACGGAGACGGTATCTGCCATGGCCAAACGAAAAAGCAGGGACGGCGCTTTCTATTTCGCAGGAACCAACGGTGATTTTTTCGATATCGCTAATCAGAATTCCATCGGATATCCGATAGGGGGAAGCATGGTTGACGGAGAAATCGCAAAAATTCCCGGTTCCTGGAATCAATTTGCCATAGATGACCAGAAAATTCCCGGAATCGGACATATGACTTTTACAGGATTTATCTATTCCGGCCCCAACATATGGAGAATCAATTCGGTTAACCATATACGGAATGCAAATGAATTGATTTTGTATAACCGGCATAACGGAAAATCGACCCGTACCAACGAGTGGGGTACAGAAGTGTTAGTTGAACTGGAGAATGGCTACAATTGGGGTTCAAATCAGAGGCTGAAGGCAAAAGTTCTGAAAATTGAAAAGGGCATAGGCAGCATGGCTATTCCGGAAGGAAAGGCTGTTTTGTCGGGGCATGGCACAGCGGCAGCGCAGTTGAATCAACTGGCTGTGAATGATGTGATTGATATCGCTCTGAATTTAAAGCAGGGAGCTAATAGTACTTCGAACTTTGTTCAGATAATTGGCGGGGATAACTATTCCACCATGTTGTTGAATGGCGTAGTGAACACATCAAATTTCTGGAACGAACTTCACCCGCGTACCGGACTTGGGTACAGTGTGAACAGGGATTCCCTCTTTCTCTGTGTGGTTGACGGCAGAGGCGTATCCCACGGGGCAACCACAAAAGATCTGGCACAACTGATGAAAAGCGCCGGCGCCTACACGGCATTTAATATGGATGGCGGCGGTTCATCCGCAATGTATCTTGCAGAATTGGGGAAGCCTGTCAACAAGGTCAGTGACGGGTATGAACGCGCAGTGGGAAGCAGTATTTATGTGGTGGCTACTTCACCGACTGATAATGCCATTGGCATCATCAAGCCGCATGAAAAGAAAGTGGAACTCCCGCAATTTAGCGAATTTATTCCGCAGTTTTACGGATATAATCAATATGAAGTGCTGCTTGACTCTGATGTTCAGAATGTTCAGCTTTCCTGTCCGGAAAGCCTCGGGAAAATTCAGGGCAATAGGTTTATTGCCTCAGGCGCTTCTCCCGGTAATATCACGGCAACTTACAACGGTTCGGTTACAACAACTATTGAGGTCAGTATTACCCCTTCCACCGGAATTGATGCAGACAAACGCACCGGAGTTTCCCGGGTCTATCCCAACCCTGCCAACGATATCATTTATGTCAGCATTGACGATCCGGCATTCCCGGAGCTGAAGCTGTATTCATTGAACGGCACGTTGCTCAAGGCAGAAAAGGGAAATCAAATCGGGATAAATGAATTTGTACCCGGTATTTATCTTTTGAAAGTCGTCTCAAAAGATTCGGCCTTTAACAGTCTTATAGTAATCAGCAGGTGAGGCAGATAATGAATATAAGTGACTCCAATGAAAGAAAGTTTATGAGCATAAACTTGCTGTCTTGATTTACGATTGAAATATTATCTGTAAATTGTATTTTAATTTTCAGTAAAATATTTACTTTGTGTGAGCCAAATTCAGCTTCTTTATGGAAAGAACTTCAGATGCAGAGATTTTCAGTAAAATAAAAAAAGGTGATGAAATCGCCTTTAGTCATCTTTTTGACACATTTTACACTCCGCTATGTTTCTTTTCTTCAAAATACACAAATGATATGGATTTGTCGCGTTCATTGGTGCAACAGGTTTTTGTTGATTTGTGGACAAAACGCATGACCATTGATGTGGAGAGGTCTTTAAAATCCTACCTGTACACTTCAGTCAAAAACAAGAGCATAGACTATTTGCGCCAGAAATCCAGAACTCACAGCATTTCTGAAAATATCGAATCCATTGACCGTTTAAAGCAAATTCCGTTTTATGATCTCATTGAAGAAGCTGAGTTGAATGAACGCATCAATAAATCAATAAATAAACTGCCGGAAAACTGCCGAAAAATATTTCAGCTAAGCCGGTTTGAGGGAATGAAATATCTTGAAATTGCATCAGAATTGAATATTTCAGTTAAAACTGTTGAAATGCAAATGGGGATTGCTCTCAAAAGATTACGGGAGAGTCTCTCTGATTATAAGGTGTTTAATCTGTTTTCGATAACATTTTTGAAAAAAAAGTAGTTCCCATTACAGGGTAAGTTCGGTTTCATTCGTCATAAGGATGAAAATCGTACATTGTGAATAAAAAGGAAAAAATAGACGAACTCATTGTCAAGTTTATTTCGGGAAACGCCACTTCCGAAGAGATTCAAAAGTTGGAGAACTGGAAAAATTTTTCAGAAGAAAATTCTCTTCTTTTCGAAAGCAGCAAAAAAGTATGGGAAAAAGCGGAAGGCTATATTCCTGAAATGGCGCTTCAGAAGGATAAATTAAAACTTGCAGGCGCGTACAATCATTACCTTTCCCGGCGAATCCAAAAAATCAACAGGTATTCATTTATTTATAAAATGGCTGCAATTCTTGCATTTCCGGTTGCATTGGCCATTGGTTGGTATCTTTTTGGAAAAACAGCCTGGAAAACAAGTGCGGATGAAAATTATTGCATGATTTCCTCTCCGACAGGTCATATTTCCAAATGTATTTTACCGGATGAAACAGAAGTCTGGATTAATACCGGTTCCTCCATAAAATATAACGTAACGACGTTTAATAAAGGACAAAGAGAGATAGAGCTTGAAGGCGAAGCATTTTTTAAGGTTCATTCCATCAAGGAAAAAAGTTTTACCGTGGTAACACCTTATGCAGATGTGTTGGTCACGGGAACCTCGTTTAATGTGAATGCTTATCCTTCTTCCGACTCCTTTGATGCGGTATTGGTTGAAGGAAAAATTCAGCTTGACTTGAAATCGGGAACAGAAAAGACTTTTGAAATCAAACCCGGACAAAAGATATCCTTTGATACAGAAAAAAAGAGTGTCAATACTGAAAGCTTTGATACCGAATTGTTTACCTCCTGGCGTAATGGTGAGATTATCTTTAAGGATGCTACTCTTGGAGATTTAGTTAAAGAATTGGAACGTATTTATGGTATTAAATTTCGTTTGCAGCCATCCGGTCTTGAAAGCCTGCGTTTCAGGGGAATGTTCAGTTATGATAATAACCTGATAGAAGCTCTTGAGAAAATTAAAAAATCTGCCGGAGTTTCTTATTATATTGAGAATAAGGAAGTATGGATTAGAAAAAACAACTAAAAAAACAGATTGCCTATGGAGAAGGAATAGTTATTACAAACCGGGGGAGCTTACAATATTCTTTGAAGAAGTTCATTTCTTGGAAACAAAGCTGTCTCCTGAGTTAAAAAAAGGAGGGAAACTGTGGTGGCTCTCCCTCCTCGAAAATTTCAAAAGCTTTTGAAAAGCTAAATCAGTTATTTATTAAAAACAAGTAAATGTATGAAAAATTTAAAAATTAAAAGGAGGAAATTAAATCCTCTTGACAAAAAACTGTTATTAATTATGCGATTGAGTGTTTTATTATTTTTTGTTGCTGTTTTTTCCTCCACGGCCAGTGTCTATTCTCAGGCTACGAGGATTACTGTGAAAATGAAAAACGTTCATTTGTCGGAAGTTTTCGATGCTATCGAAAAACAGTCGGAGTTCTACTTTTTTTATAATCGTGATTATCTGGAAGACAGTCGATTAGTTTCGGTGAATATGAAAAACAAGCTGATTGACGACGTGCTGAATGAATTATTTAAGGATGAGTTTGTTACCTATGAAATTTTTGACAGGAACATTTTGTTGAAAGTTTCAGATTCTGCCATGACCAAAAACCGGCAAGCAGTATTACTTCAACAGCAAGTTGTTTCCGGCAAAATAACGGATTCTTCCGGCCAGCCGCTGCCCGGCGTCACCGTGCTGATTAAAGGCTCAATTCAGGGAACTGTAACGAATCTGGATGGAAATTATACCCTGACAGGCGTTCCGAAGGATGCGGTATTGGTTTTTTCTTTTGTTGGGATGAAAGCCCAGGAAGTAATTGTTGGCGATCAGACAAATATTAGCCTGATACTGGAAGAGGAGACCATAGGATTGGAAGAGGTGATTGCCATTGGCTACGGAACCCAGAAAAAGAGGGATATTATTGGATCTATATCCACAATCAGCAGTGAAGAACTGATTAAAGCAGTGAGTGCAAGTTCTTTTGATGCTGCACTTCAGGGGATGGCTCCGGGATTGATGGTATCCAGTGAGTCCGGAGTTCCGGGAGCCCCCGTGCAGATTAAAATACGCGGTATAAATTCAATATCATCCGGTACGGATCCTTTGTGGATTGTTGATGGTATTCCGATTGTAAGTGAAAGTGTTGGAAATGACTTTGATGGCGAATCGTCTCAAAATGTTTTATCGTTAATAAATCCATCTGATATTGAATCGATTCAGGTACTGAAAGATGCTGCTGCAACCTCAATTTATGGATCGCGCGGTTCAAATGGCGTCATCCTGGTGACTACCAAATCCGGTAAAAAAGGAATATCCACCTTCAATGTGGATGTTAAAACCGGTGTGAGTAACTGGGCTAAAAGCGATGTGGGGCTTGCATCGGGTAAAGAGTTTATTGAAATTATGGATAAGGCATATGTCAACAGCAAATTTTCCGGTCAGTATGACCCTCAATCATCCTTAAACCAATTGGATGGAGTTGCTGCAACGATCAGCAGGCAAGAAGCTTTAGCCACGAATACCAATTGGGGTAAAATTATCAGTCGCACAGGTTCATTTGTTGAAACAAATATTTCATCAGCTCAGGGAACCGAAAAAGGAAATTCTTATTTGTCATTACGTTATAGAAAAGACAACAGCATTTTGAAATATAGCGATCTGGATATACTTTCAGCCAATGTCAGCCTCAATTATGAGCTTTTGAAAGTTTTGAATATTAATTACAGAGGCCTTCTTTCTTTTTCCGATAATAACAGGGTGAAATCGGATCAGGGTAAAAATGGAGCAGGCGGCTGGGCACAGGTGAATGCTTATTCTTTGCCCTGGATGAAAATATACGATGACACGGAAACCGGTCTCAACGGATTCTGGAACCCATTGGCATCAACAAATGCGCTGGCTGGAATCTCACCTATGAATAGTGAGAGTAATTTGCAGACTCTTAATGTTTTGCAAGGCCTTAACGCCAGTCTGAAAATTGTAGATGGGCTTACCTTGAAAGGAGAATTCGGAGCCAATCTTGTTTATGATAAAGCCCTTTCCTATCAAGGCAGTGGAGTCCGGATTAATGGCGCCAGAGCGGTAGAGGAAAAAAATCAGAGAACGGTGATGAATTATAATGCCTTTCTGAATTATGATAAAAATTTCGGAGAAGATCATTGGCTGAATGTTGTTGGTGGTGTGGAGAACACACGTTCTCATGTACATTTTACCTATTTGGAAAGCCAGTCGCTCATAGGCAGTTTTCATGAAGTGGGCAGGCCTGAATCTATACAAGGGCGTAGCTATCTGGGCGAGGAGAGTTATTTGAGAGGATACTTTGGAAGGGCAAATTATAAATTCAGAGACAAGTATATAGTTGGCACAAGTATTCGTCATGATGGTATTTCCAAATTTACTCCTGAGAATAGATGGGCAACATTCTTCTCTGGCTCTGCAGGATGGATAATTTCCGAAGAGGAATTTTTTAATTCTTCAGCAGTCAGTTTGCTGAAATTACGCGGTAGTTTTGGCCAAACCGGAAACACCAATATTCCAAGCGGAATAACTTCAGATTATTATAAAGTCAGAACCAGCAGTACGTTGGGTATTCCCAGCACAGAGCTTATCAGTATCGGTAACTCCGATATAAAGTGGGAAACAACAAACACCCTGGATTTTGGTCTGGACTTTGGCTTCCTGAAAAACAAGATTAATGGTTCATTGGCTTATTACAGGCAAACTGTCAAAGATATGCTTCTGGCTGTGGCGCTTCCGTATTCTTCCGGTATTTCCGGAGGTAATATTGTGTGGCAAAATATTGGTGATATGGAAAATAAAGGCATTGAATTTAATGTGGATGCTGCTATTATCAACAAGGAATTCAAATGGAATGCCGGCTTCAATTTTTCAACCAACAATAATAAAATTTTGGCGCTTGACCCGGCTTCCGATGCCAACAATGTTGGTATTACTCAATCAGAACCTTTTGAAGACCGGATAGTTACGATATTTAAGACCGGATTTCCCGTAGGTAACTGGTATATGGCTGAATCTGCCGGGGTTGATCCGCAGAAAGGGATACCCATGATCTATGAAGTGAAAGTGAATGAAGATGGTACAACTTCACACACAGGAAAAATCATTCCGGCAACAACCGATAATATGGAAGCAAACCGGATGATTCTTGAAGGAAAAACTTCATTGCCGAAATTCCTTGGCGGGTTCAGAAATCAGTTTTCATACAAAAACTTCGACCTGAACATGAATTTCTCTTTTGCAACAGGGCATTATATCTATAACAGATTATTGCAGAGCACTCTGACGCCAAATAGAGGTGCACGAACTCTTTCTCACAAATTATTAACTGACTCGTGGGAATCTCCCGGCGATGTAACCCGGTGGCCGCAGGTAGTTATGAATGTTCAGTATTTCTACGACAGCGAAGGTAATCCTGTTGCCGAGCCTGTATCATTTGGCTCGGAAGAAAAGTATATTTCCTCCATGTTTCTTGAAAAAGGAGATTACCTGAAATTGAATAATCTGAATTTTGGCTACAGATTGCCTGCAAATATTGCATCAAAGATTCATGCACAATCTCTGCGTCTGAATCTGAATGTGACCAATGTATTTACTTTAACCGGTTTCTCCGGGTATAATCCTGAGGTCCCTGTTGATCAGTCTTCTGCAGCAAGCTTCGTAAGCTATGAGTCTATGCCTCAGGCACGCACTTATAGCCTTGGTTTAAATCTTATTTTTTAAAACGATTAATTATTCTTGACTATGAATACAATCAAAAAAGTTATAACTCTGTTGATCATCATCTTTTTTGGAATATCATGCAACGAAGATGCATTTTTTGAGTTGAAAAGACCCAATGAGTTTCCGTGGGCAAATATTAATGAACTTGAAATCGGAGTAAGAGAACCTTACTTTTTATTGAACCGGACGCCTTGGGATCATCCTTTTGGAACTATGGCGTTGAAAAATTTCACCGAATCTGACATTGCAGTCTATCTGCCGCAATTTGTGGGCGCAAGCGCTTCAGCTGAATATTACAACAGGGAATTCAGTAAAGCAACGCCAATTTATGAAATGGAAGGTTCATTTGAAAGACTTTATCAAATGATTACTGCCTGTAACGGTCCGTTGCAAATGCTAAGCGATGCAGAAAAGGCCGGCGAGGATCCTTTTCCTAACCTGACGGCAGCAGAACGCGATAAGTTGAAGCAGTTCAAAGGAGAGCTTCTTTTTATGAGAGGTTTGTCATACTGGTATTTAGCCAGACTGTATGCGCCACCGTATAATCCGGGAGGAAGCAACGATGGACGGTTTTTTACCCTGAGACATGAATTTGTAACCTCTGCCGCTGAATTGAAAGAGCCTGTACTTGGCTCAGTAGAAGAAGTTTACCGGGCAATTGAGGATGACTGGCTGAAGGCCAAAGAATTGCTGTTTGAGAATCACATCCCGGTTGTAACCGAATTGAATCTCAGGGCGCGTGCCAATAAGCATACGGTGTCGGCAATGCTTATGCGTCTCTACTTTATTATGGGAAAACATGATAAAGCGGAAATTGAATGCAATGATATTTTGAAGAGCTCTCTTTATGATCTTTCGGAAGACCCGATTGAAGCTTTTAATAAAAATGGCGCCGATGGATGGGGCAAGGAAGTTATCTGGCAGACCGCCTGCGATAATGTTTCGGGAGCCTATGGCCGTATGGAAACAATTTTCGGCAGAAGCCATTATTCCGGCACGGGCATGGCAGCCTGGGCAAGCCAGGCAATGTCTCACTGGGCAATGAAACAGGTATGCTGGATGGCTGAGGATTTATCTGAAACGGATGAAGCGCGCAACGATAAAAGATACCAGCAAATTTATTTCCGGTATGATGTTGATCCCCGATCAGACCAAGTGCCTCCTTTGGTTTGGAGCTACAAATGGTTCAGAGCGGCTGATAAGGGCAGAACAAACCGTCCGCTTATCCGGCTGGCAGAGATATACCTCACCCGGTCAATTATCCGGTTTAATAACGGCGACAAAGAAGGGGCAGCATCTGACCTGAATATTGTTCGCAAAAGAGCCGGACTTCAGGATATTGACAAATCTGTGCTTACTGCCGATGATATTCATAATGAGCGCATAAAAGAGCTGGCAACAGAAAATGGAGACAGAACCTATTATCTCATTGGATTGCAGTTGCCAATCGGAATCGGGGACAGAGACCCGGGAAGATTTTCTCCCGTAATGCCGCCTTATTCAGAATATTACTGGCAGGTGCCGATGGTTGAACAAAATCAAAATCAATCTTACACCAACGGGAAATAAAACATAAAAGAGTTTAATGAAGGCGTTAAAGCCACTTTGTAAGTGTTCAGATGAAAACTTATGAAGTGGCTTTTTCAATTGAAAATAGCGTGTAGGAGCAAATGCCGGAGCAAATATACTGCGCCGGATTATAAGACTTTATGTTTATTCCGGCGGAGAGAATACTAAGTATATGCCAAACGTTTTCCCGGAGATAAGAGAGATTCTAAACACATGTTCGTCTAAGTCAAAAATGAAGCTATAAACTTTAAAAAACAGCGGATTATTAAAATGAGGAATATATTCCTTTACTGCATTGTTTTTAAGCATTGTATCATTGTCTTTTATTTCTTATTTTCCTGCTATCTTTACCCTTGTTTCAAAGGATGTTTTGCCAGAAGTTGACAGCCGGTGAAATTATGCTTTGTTATGTGTTGTGAATGAGGGAATTGAAAAGAGTTTGCAATAAATACTTTTAGACAACTTAAAATGGATACAATGAAAAGAACAGTTTTAGCAATTTTTTTGGCTTTTTTCTTTTTGGCAGCCGGCGCACAGTCCTGGCAGCCTGCGGGTAATCGCATTAAAACCGGTTGGGCGGAAGAGATTGACCCGGCAAATCCGCTTCCTGAGTATCCGCGTCCGCAAATGGAGCGGCAGCAATGGCTCAATCTGAACGGGATGTGGGATTATGCCATTGTGAAAGCGGGAAGTAATATGCCCGGCGCTTATGATGGCAAAATTCTGGTGCCTTACCCGGTGGAATCAAGCCTTTCGGGAGTTCAGAAAAGAGTTGGCGAAGAGAACGAACTGTGGTATCAGCGGAATTTCACGGTTCCTGTCGCCTGGAAAAACAAGAACGTACTGTTGAATTTTGGCGCCGTTGACTGGAAAGCCGATGTGTGGGTGAACGATATCAAAGTCGGAACCCACAAAGGGGGATATGCTCCTTTCAGTTTTGATATTACTCCGTTTCTGGTCAAGGGGGAACAGAAACTGGTTGTGAAGGTCTGGGATCCTTCAGACAAGGGATTCCAGCCGCGTGGAAAGCAGGTGAATGATCCGCGTGGAATCTGGTACACCCCAGTAACCGGCATCTGGCAAACCGTCTGGATTGAGCCGGTTGAAAAGGCGTATAT
>LSQX01138093.1_pt1 | contig 16121 bp, 10 predicted proteins | sample 654561 | NCBI WGS metagenome assembly LSQX01 (sample SAMN04489861, study PRJNA283612) | anaerobic digester metagenome | isolation source: 4 biogas reactors fed with cattle manure at either 37C or 55C with and... | place: Denmark: Kongens Lyngby | collected 2014 | reverse complement strand
TCCAAACCGATGCATCCATACATGGAGGTAATTCCGGTGGTCCCCTGTTTAATGATGACGGAGAAGTCATCGGGGTTAATACTTTCGGCATGCTGGATGCAGACAGCGGTGCAGCAATCTCGGGAGTTAATTTCGCAATCCCAATCAGTATCGCCAAACAGTTCTTAAGCGAAATAAACGTAGAGCCTGCTGAAAGTACCTTTACCAAAAACTTCAACACAGCACTGTCAGCCTACAACAGCGGCGATTACCATACCGCTCTTGACCTGCTGAGGGGAATAAACGAAACAAATCCCGGTTTTCCGGTTGTTCAGGAATTGTTGGCCGAGGCTCGTCAGGCAGCGGATGAAAACCCACAACCCGAAACAACCGAGGCTGATGAGACCGAGGACAGTGATGCCGTTGAGACCCTTGTCCCGACAAGGGAGGATAAAGGCAGCACAATCCTGGGATTACCGTCGGTAGTGGTATATGTAGTTCTGGCTATTCTTCTCATTGCCCTTATAGCCGTGGTGATCATCCTGGTCACAAGGAAAAAACCGGCAGCCATGACCGGAGCTCAGCCATCCCCACAATACCAAATGCCTCCTACTCCACAGCCCCAACCCATGGCTACAGCTCCCGGCCCTGATACCGTATCCTGTGCAAATTGCGGGGCAGATTTGTCGCCCAGCGCCAAGTTCTGTAACGAATGCGGCGAACCGGTACGGCAAAAGCCCACCAATTGTCCGGAATGTAATGCGCCGGTAGCACCGGGTGCCAAGTTCTGTAATGAATGCGGTACAAGAATTTAACCAAAGCACATTAATTTGTGAAAGTGCTTAATGGTTAACAACTGAATATACAGTATAATACAGTGCGCAAATCCAATACAATTGACACCGTTTGCCTTCCATATTACAATAGCCTTGGGTTTAAAGTATTCCCAATAATACCAGGGAGGGTTCTCTGAATGAAAAAATATCGAGTCGGTGTAATTGGATTTGCGCATATGCATATTAACTCGCTGGTCAAGGACTTCGTGAATCTGGGAGATAAGATAGAATGGGTTGCTTGTGCTGATCTTAAACCAGCGATTCCATCCCTAAGTAAAAAACCTTCTACCAGAGCCCATAACATCAGGAATGTAATGGAAATGACCAAAATGACCACCCTCTATAAGGATTATAACCAGCTTTTGGATGAGGGTGATCTGGATATCGCCATAGTATGCTGTGAAAACGCACTTCATGGAAAGGTTGTATCCGATATCCTTTTAAGAGGTATTAATGTAGTAGTGGAAAAACCCATGGCTACTTCCATGACAGATGCACTCCGGATGGTTTATGCAGCAAATGAGGGTAATGCAACCCTTGCTGTCAATTGGCCATCTACATGGAGCCCTGGGATTAGATTGGCCCATGAGTTGACTGCCAAGGGAGTTGTAGGCAAGGTCTTCAAATTTACCTATCGCAATAGCGATTCCCAAGGGCCCTTCTCCTATGGTGAAAACCTAACGGATCTGGAAAAGAGTTCTGAGTGGTGGTATGACGCCAGAACAGGCGGAGGTGCATTTTGGGACTACTGCTGCTATGGTTCCTGTCTGGCCAGCTGGTTTATCGGCCGCCCTGTAAGAGCCGCATACGGTTTAAGAGCCAACTTTGACAGCCCCTATGGCAATGCAGAAGATTATGGGACCATCACCGCAAGATTCGATGATGCCGTTGCCATAATTGAGGGCAGTTGGACCACAGTTAATAGTGGTGTTCCTTCGGGACCCATCGTCTTTGGATTAAAAGGCACCCTGGTAACCGATGGCAATGAGGTCAGAGTCTACAATAAGAGACATACATCCACACCATCCGCTGTCTATCATGCGGAACCGCTGCCTGAAGATCGCAATAATATTGCCAAGGAATTCATACATCATCTTGAAACCGGTGAGCCCTTGCACCCTACATTGGATATTGAAACGAATCTAAATGCTATGATGATATTGGATACCGGTTACAGGTCTTCCATAAGCGGAAAGCTGGAGCAGGCTTCAGGACATCACTACGCTCCCGCTAACCTATAGCAAATCAACCCCTTGTGCAAGTTCATAACCTTAGGTAATGAGCTAAGGACTGATGATTAACCCCTGTTAATTGTCAGTCCTTTATTTAATATATAATATTATTATATTATTGCTAATTACTAAGGAAGACTTAGGATTTCACAAATACCTGCAACCAATCAGGAATTTATTCTACATCCTCATCAAACAACTCTTGCATATAATCCCTTGTATCCAGGGTTAGGGAATCTCCCAGATAATTTGGCTTCATTCCATGTTTTCTTCGATAAGCCTGTATCGCCGCCTCATTGGTCCTTTGGATTTCCTCCCTCAGTTCCATGGGAGTAATCAGATCGGCGCCCTTTCCCCTAATTATCATCTGCTCTACGGCATCAGAGGTTGCCACCAATATGCGGTATTCCTTATGATGATCATGGACGAACTTTTCTATATATTGGTCTGCAGTCTGTGCTTCCTTGGTATAAACTATATGGATATTATTATGATCGATTATCCTCTCAACGTCCCCAGGGATACGGTATGCATCAAATACAAGGATAATATGACATTTCCGAATCCCCTGATAGTTGCTCAGGATGTCCTGCAGTTTATTCCGAGCGACATCCATATGATCATCCACTAAATCCTTAAGCTCCGGCCATGCATGGATGATGTTATAGCCGTCAACCAATAGGTACTCCTCCTTAGGCTCCTCATGTCTCCTTATAGGTATAGGGGTGACAGACCTATAATAGCTTTCCCGAGCCGACTTTCTCTTTTTCCAGGCTGACTTTCTGCCACGGTTGGCATAATAGGTTCTCTCTATTATCGCATCGATTTCATCCGGATCTATCCATCTCTCCGGCTCTGTATTCGTCCTGGTCATGTTCGGTTTCTCGGATAAAGAGTTCTCCCTTTTCGAGAAATAGCTTTCCAGGTGCATGTAATCCTGTACCCTGTCCCAGCTTACTGAAAATCCGGCACCATTTGCACAGAATATAGATCCTGTAGGATTATCCTTATCCTTTTCGGAATCATATCCGATGCTTTCTATTACCTCTTCGCTGTTATGGCATGGTTCATACCCTTTAAAGCTGCAAAAAAGTCTGCCATATCCCCCGGTGTAGGCAACTACATCTTTATGATAGTTCCTCATAGTGACTACGGGGGCACTTCCCCCAAGGACTGCCATCTCACCATCCATGCTCAGGATCTCCCATGTACCCTTCATCTGTTCTATATCCGTCATGGCCCGTCCCACCATCTTCTCGGGAATCTCCAGCCGGAAGCTGTAATAGGGCTCAAGAAGTATGGATTTGGCCTGCTTTAAGCCTTGGCGTACTGCCCTGTATGTGGCCTCCCTAAAGTCACCGCCCTGGGTATGCTTCTTGTGGGCTCGTCCATTGACCAGGGTAATCTTCATATCGGTTATCTCCGAACCGGTAAGCACTCCCTTGTGTTTCTTTTCCTCCAAATGTGTCAGGATGAGGTTTTGCCAGTTCTTGCCCAGTTCATCTTCACTGCACTGGGATGCAAATCTTAAGCCGCTTCCCCTCTCCCCGGGTTCCAGGAGGAGGTGGACTTCCGCATAGTGTCTTAATGGTTCAAAGTGGCCTACTCCTACAACCCTGTCCGATATGGTCTCTTTGTAGACCACCTTGCCCGAATCAAAGGTAACATCAACCCCAAATCGTTCCTTGATGATGTCCTGTAGAATTTCAATCTGTACTTCTCCCATGATCTGGGCCTGAATTTCCTTCAGCTCCTCATCCCAGACGATTCGAAGTTCCGGCTCCTCTTCCTCAATCAAGCGCAGCTTAGGCAACATGGCCCTTGGATCCAAGCCTTCGGGCAGTAGGATCTGATAGGATAGTACGGGCTCCAACAGGGGTGCTTTAGAAGCACCCTCTATCCCCAAACCTTCTCCGGGACGGGTCTGGCTGAGCCCAGTTACTGTACATACAGTTCCCGCCTCTGCCTCATCGACGACTTCGTATTGCTGCCCCGAATAGATTCGTATCTGATTGACTTTATCTTCCCAGATTCCATTGGTTAAAGAATCCCTAACCCTTATTCTTCCGCCCGTAATTTTCATATAGGTAAGCCTGTTTCCCTGTTCATCCCTGGCTATCTTAAAAACCTTGGCCCCAAAGGCTTCCGGATATGATGGCGGTTTGGTGTAGTTTGCCAGGGCTTCCATAAACCCCTCAACCCCCTCCAGTCTTAGGGCAGATCCAAAAAAGCAGGGGAACACCTTTCTTCCCCTGATGAGTCCTGTAATTTGTGAGGTCCCTATTTTCCCTGTTTCCAAATAGGTCTCCATGGTGGATTCATCACACATGGCCAAATGCTCATAGAAATCCTCTGTACCAAAATCTCCAAAGTCGACACAGCCCTCGTCCAGGGACCTCCTTAATTCCCTCATCAACTTAATCCTGTCTGTACCTTCCTGATCCATCTTATTGATGAACAGGAAGACCGGTATATTGTGGATGGAAAGCAATTTCCACAGGGTCTCCGTATGACCCTGGACGCCATCGGCCCCGCTTATCACCAATATGGCATAGTCCAACACCTGAAGGGTCCTCTCCATCTCCGCAGAAAAGTCCACATGACCCGGAGTATCCAGGAGGGTAATCTCTGTCCCTTCCACATCAAACACAGCCTGCTTTGAGAAAATGGTTATTCCCCTCTTCCTCTCGAGGCCGTGGGTATCCAAATAGGCATCCTGGTTGTCTACCCTTCCCAGCTTCCGGATCTTACCGCTTAGGTAGAGCATGCCCTCCGATAAAGTTGTCTTCCCGGCATCCACATGTGCCAATATACCAACTACCAATCTAGTCATATATTAATCCAAATCCTTCATTTTCTCTATCTGTATCCACTTAAAGTATGGTAACAATCCTTCAGTCAATAGCACATACAAGTATCCAGGAGGCGGCATTTTTATCCATCTCCTGATAAAGGGAAGGATATCCCTCCATCCCACTATATATGTGTAGTTTACCATAAGATACGTTTTCCAACAACGCCGGGGATGGAGTTTGTTATTTTCTCCCTTGACTCGCATAAAAATACTTTATATAATGTATACATTGTATATATATAAGTAATTGTATAATTTAGTAAGGAAGGTTACCATCTTCATAACCACTTTACCCGACACCCCTAATTCCTTCCAATCCAAAGTTGAATTAATTTTTTCCCTTCACATCAATATCAAGGAGGATTACCATGGGCGGAAATAGTTTGCAAGGTTCCACGATTCTTATGTTCTTGTTATATCTGGTCTTTATGATGATCGTTGGAGTGTACTTTTACAGAAAGACTAAGAAAGACGATTCCCTATCCGGATATCTTTTAGGCGGTCGTAGCTTAAACCCTCTGGTAGCAGCCATCAGTGCCGGGGCTTCCGATATGAGCGGATGGCTTTTAATGGGCTTACCAGGTGCCGCTTATGCTGCCGGTGTATCAGCCGGTTGGATTGGTATAGGTCTGGCCATAGGGACCTGGTTTAATTGGACCTTCGTAGCCAAAAGATTCAGAATTTATACGGAGGTGTCCGGTAATAGCGTTACAATCTCAGATTACTTCGATAATCGATTCAGAGACAGCAGCCGTATATTAAGGGTAGTCTCAGCCTTTTTTATAGTACTGTTTTTCCTTATATATACCGCATCGGGTTTTGTGGCAGGTGCCCGTCTCTTCAACACTGTATTCGGCTTAAGTTACATAAACGGCCTCATTTTAGGGTGTGCGGTGATCCTGATCTATACAGTCCTGGGTGGATTTTTAGCCGTCAGCTGGACAGATCTGTTCCAGGGATTATTGATGATCATTGCCCTGGTAGGGGTTCCCATAGGGGTAATATCAGCCTTGGGCGGAACCCAGACAGCTATCACCTCCGCCAAGGAAATTAATCCCCATGTTCTTAATCTGTTTAGGAACCCAGATGGAAGCTCATTGGGCTTTTGGGCTGTAGCCTCGCTTATGGCTTGGGGTCTTGGATATCCTGGAATGCCCCATATTATAACCCGCTTTATGGCAATAAGAGATGCCGATGAAACAAAAAGAGCCAGGCGCATAGCAATTTTTTGGGTATTCTTAGGTCTGTTATGCGCAGTTTTGATAGGTGTCCTGGGAATGACTTTCCTCAAGGATTCACCCCTCCAAGGGGCTGACGAAGAAAAAGTCTTTATGGTCTTGATCCAAGCCATTTTCCATCCTGCCATTGGAGGTATATTCCTGGCTGGCGTATTGGCGGCTATCATGAGCACAGTTGACTCCCAGCTGCTTGTTGCCTCTTCCTCCGTGACCAAGGACTTCTATCAGGTCTTTATCAAGAGGGAAGCCAGCGATAAGGAACTGGTTATAATCGGCCGGATTGCAGTTGCAATTATAGCAGCAATTGCTTTTGTTATGGCCTTGAATCCGGATAACAAAGTTCTGGATTTGGTTTCCTATGCCTGGGCTGGTCTTGGATCAACTTTTGCACCAATTATAGTAGTTTCCCTCTATTGGAAGGATATGAACAGGCACGGGGCTTTCGCCGGTATGTTGGTAGGTGGTATTACATCTATCGTATGGAACAAGTTGAGCGGCGGCATGTTTGAAATCTACGAATTGCTACCCGGCTTCGTATTTGCAACCATCGCCATATTTGTGGTTAGCAAATTGACAGGTGGAGCCCAACAGGTAATCAAGGATGAATTCGAGAAAGTCCAGTCCATGTTAACCAAAAAGGCCCAGCCTTAAGAATATGATAGGGTTTCATCTATCAGAAAAAGAAAGCTTACTGGGAAAGTAAGTAAAGGGATCCTAACAGATCCCTTTTTTGTTCCTATTCTTACACGAATATGCCCTGACCCACCACCTGAATAAGGATGGTAATGAGAGCAATAGTATCAACTACTTATCACTGCCTAAATCCTAATATAGCCATCATGGACGATAATAGCATCCAATTTACGGCCTTCTCTGCACATAGGACAATCATGTGGCCTGAAGAGCTGGTAATTTACTATGTCTTTATTGGTAAACAAAGAATGGATCTCTTCATCATATTGTATGGACCCGGCATTAAACAAGGCCGATACTCCAACTATTTTACCGCCATAATATGATAGACAATCCAATGCGCTGTTGAGGGTTATCCCACTGGATATGGAAGAGACCAGGACTACTACACTCCGGTCGGCAATCAATTCCTGTTTATTGGTTTGGAACATGAGTTTTCTATTTACATTGCTAATTGGGGTTACTACATGAATCTCTTTACCTCTATTGATTGCAGATATACCTCCTCGCAGTAGCTCTTCCGCCATGTATGCCCCGATTACTTCGGTCCCTTCCATACAGACGATAGTATCAACAAGTGTACTTGTTAAATAGGGTAAAGCCAGTTCTTTGGCCACATCTCTTGCTACGGAGGAATTGGTCTTCAGATTGTCCAGATCCAGGTAATGGTTGGCATGAAAATGACTAGTGGTAAAATGACCTGGAATTACATCCATGCCTATGGATGGATTCTTGGTTAACGTAACAGTAAAAGTTTTATTCTTCATTATCATTTCCCCCTTATTATTGTAAATAAAATAATCTATCTATAACTATTCCTTATAAATAGCATCACATCTTAACCCTATATCCATAAATCGAATACACACCAGCCTGCCCAATCTGTGTTAACAGTGAAAGCTTCTTAACTCCCGGCTCATTAATTTAATAATACCCAAAACAAGTATATCACAATCTAAATATTTTAAATATTATATATTTCCGAATATTTTAAATATTATCTTATCCGAGAATGACTATCAGGAAAAGCATCAAAAAATAAGCCAGAGGAATATACGGCAGATATTCTCCCTGGCAACTGATAGGGTTTACATAAACCCGATAAATTGTCTATATAAATGATAGCAAATGGTCGTACTATTTTCGTCTTATATTATCTTCCCTGTAGCAAATCACATGATTATCCTGTTGGAAATGTGCATCGGGATCAACCTCAAATGGATGTTGTAAATCCGTGCCCCCGAACCATCGGTAAGGTTTATCGGCTTCCGTCTTGCCGGCTATTATTTCCCTGACACCGTTAAGGACCGCACTCATAAGGGATATGTCGTCATAATCCCTGGCATGACCGTGAAGGATAAAGTCAGCCTCCCCTTCCAAAAACATCAGCCTCTCCAGTTCCTGGGCAAATTGACCCAGACTTAAACATCCCGGTAGCTGCATCCATACATGGTGGTTAATAGTATCACCAGTAAATAGAATACGATCTTCTGGGAAAAGAAGAAGTATTCCGCCCGGGGTGTGTCCTGGAAGTTGATAGACCTTAAGGGTTCGTCCTCCAAGATCTATCACATCCCCTTCATGGATATCTTCAAAGGGAGGCATCTGGAGATCTCTTTTTTTACACTCTGCAACGAAATCCGGACTTTCAGTAAATATTTTGGCCACTTCACGATCCGCAGGATTCATATATGCCTTATCAAAATACACATTCCCATAAATATGATCCGGGTGTCCATGGGTGTTTATGACAATCAGCGGCTTGTCGGTTATAGACCTGACAGCCTGATAGAGGTCATTGTAGCCCATCATGGTATCGATAAGACAGGCCTTATCCTCGCCTATGAGCAGATATCCTGTTGATTCATGAGCTTCATCCAGGAGGTAGAGATATGGTTTAAGCTCCTTAATTTCCAACTTTTTATTCAATACTATCACCCCATCTACATGATTTACTGTTAAGCAAGGTTTCAGGTCTGCAACCCCTTCTGTCCTGGCTTAATTTCTCCTTTTCTATGGATCTATTCTATCACAATTGTTTTAAAAAACATAGGACAGGCATTGCACCTAAACTTAAGTGCAATGCCTGATTAATCCTATACTCTACTTAACCTCTGGTAGCTAGTTCATAATCTTAGGTAATGAGCTATTGATAAACGGGTGACTTCATTTAGAAGTTGCGGACAATAGTCATTACCAGCAAATGATTGATTAAAGTTATCCTATATACCTACCCGCATAGAAGCCTTCACGGATAGCATTTCCTACCCTGCCTACTTTCTGGCAGTCCCCTATGATACGGGTCTTAATGTGATATTCTGAGTATATTTTTTCACTGACACAATTATTGGGCTTCATACCAAAGGCGGCAACCATGGTATCCCCTTCGATAAACACTTCCTCGCCGTCCTTTGTTACAGCCTTGACACCATCAGGGGTTATTTCTGTAACCCTATGCCCGGTATAGATCTCCACCCCATGCTTGTTCAGCATAGGAATAAGGGCTGCTTTGTTAATGAAGTGGTCATCTACTGCAACGTCGTCCAGCATCTCAACAATGGTCACTTTTTTGCCTTCCATGGCATTTTCCAGGGCACTGTCACAAGCAGAAAGTCCTCCGCCGCAGTATATTATTCTTTCTCCCTTTAGCTTTTCCTTGTTTGTATGGGCACTTATTATATCAACTGCATTCTCTATACCTTTAATGTCCGGCATCAGAGGCACTGCACCGGTAGCCACAATAATTGCATCGGCCTCTTCCAGTTCGGGCAAATCCTCATTTGCTCCAGTATTAAGACGGACATCCACCTTGTGTATCTCCAGCTGCCGTTTGTACCATTCTACCAATTCACGTAACTGAGACTTGAAATCAGGGGTTGCAGCGCTCTTGAGCTGGCCTCCCAACTCTCCATCCTTTTCAAAGAGTATTACCTCATGTCCGGCCTTTGCTGCACTTCGTGCCGCCTCCATTCCCCCGGGCCCTCCCCCGACTACAACTACCTTCTTCCCTTTTTCTCCATAGTTCTCGTCCATACGGTTTTCAAATCCTGCTACAGGGTTAACAGAACAGCTTATCTTTGTCAGCCGGGTAATAATTCTCCCTATGCAGTCATCGTTGCACCGTATACATGGACGTACTTCATCCCTCTTTTCATTAAGCAGCTTATGTGGAATATAGGGATCGGCGATTAGAGGACGTCCAAACATTACAAAGTCAGCGTTCCCCGATTCTATTAACTCTACGGCAGTCTCAGGGGTATGGTTACCCGAGTTTAGCAGCGGGATATCCACTGCTTGTCTTGCCGGAGCACATACATCCGCCATACATGCATCTCCCAGGTATGCAGGTGGAAATATGTATTCTATGTTCTCATAGCTTCCGCTGTCGATGTCAAGGGCATCAACCCCGGCATCCTGGAGTATTTTAAGCATGGGCAGGGTCTCCTCAATGGTACGTCCGCCTTCAAAGTGATGCTTTACGGCAATTCTGAACAGGATGGGATAATCAGGTCCAACAGCCCCCCTGATTGCCTGAACGATTTCAACGGGGAATCTCATCCTGTTCTCCAGGGAACCACCGTATTTATCAGTTCTCTTGTTCCAGACGGCAGACATAAACTGATCAACCAGGTAACCGGCATGTGCATGTACCTCTATAGCGTCAAAGCCTGCATCCTTTAATAATTTCGCTGAAAAGGCAAACTGCTCCATTATCTCATCTATTTCTTCAATGGTAAGGGCACGACACAAAAGATTTGGATCAAACATGGAGGGTATTTCCGACGCTGATATGGGAACATCGCCCAACATGTTGCTAAAGGCGTTTTTCCCGGTTCCACAGCTTATTTGGGCGCTGATTTTCGTGCCATATTTCTGAACTGCTTCGCATAGGTTGGTTAGCGGGGGTATTACATGGGTCTTATCCAAATAGCCTTCCATGGAGCCTTGGGCAAGCTCTTCCGTAATGAACTGGCAACCCATAATGATGAGCCCTACTCCCCCTCGGGCCCGTTCTTCAAAATAATGAATTTCATCATCGTCAATTCTCCCATCGGGATGGGCAGCATTTAAGCCCATGGGTGACATTACTATCCTGTTCTTTACTTCCATCTTCCCTATTTTAAAGGGAGTAAACAAACATTTGTAATCCATTTTTCTACCTCCTTAATAAAATTCACCTTAGTAGTATTCCTTATTTTTCTTTTAGATACCTATGTAAGCACCTAAATATTCAAACTGATACCACCTTTAGCCAAACCCGATAATTCGGTTCTACTGCCTGAGGTACTCTGAAACTCAGATTATCCCTTCAACTGCGAAGATAGGAAGCCAATAGTCAGGATTACATTATCACCCCCCTGAATCTAGTTATATTTATGATATATGGTAAAACTATCCTTTGTCAATAATATTGTTTTTATTCCTAATTTTCTTGCATTTTAGGAAATAATATAAGTTATTATCGTTTCCTGTCGTTGGCTAAAACTGAGTACATGAATTTTTTCAATTTATTATTGTCAATTGAATTCCTGTCCCTTCTTAACTGTTGTTAATAATATGGGGAAAACAAGAGGGCGCCTATTACCCCTTTCCTACTCTACTCTTATTCATGGGATAAATGGAGCCCTATAAAAGATCTATATATTTTATCTAACTTAACGCATTATGCTAGTCAATCATATGCCGGTAATGGCTATTGTTCAGCAAAACTTCTGGGTAAAATGCTTGGGGATAAAGTCAAGAACGGCCGGCATATTCTCATTCATAACTCTAAAGTTTTTAACCATTATCTTTCTGATCTCCCTCAACCCCTTATAATGATCGTCATTACAGGGTTTTGGGTTCCAGTCCTTGGGATTTACCTTCCAGACTTCACATCCTTCAAACGGGTTGGCTGTTCCCAAATACAAACACTTTGAGGAGTCCTCGTATAATATCCTGCCACCATAATTATTCCTGTTGTTCAGTCCATTTAGGAAAACTTTGCTAAAATGAATGCCGTCCGTAGACGTGTATAGATCAAATCCTATCGGATATCTTATTGCGTTTAATATTTCAACGATACTCCTGTAAATACCAATCAATATATTTGTTACCGTTGACCCTATCCGCTCCTCCAATGCCGTCCTGTTAGCCAAAAGGGTGTCCAGGATCAACTGCATATTGCTGGAATCATCGAAAGTGGTTATTAGAAGCTTGCCCTTGTGTTCCCGTATCTGCCATGCGTAGACATTGAAAGGATTATTGAAGCCTGACCCAAGACCGGAAGCACTATTTGATGCAGGCAAAAACGGATTTCCTCCTACAACCAGCTCCCATTCATCACGCTTGTTTATCCTGATGATATCGCAGCCCCTGGGGATGAGCCAGGACAAGGGTAACTCCTTGGTTGCACTTACATAAAGATGATCTTTAAATACACCCGTGGCCAGGGTAATAACATTTGCAGGGTTTCCAAATCCCCTGTCAACTATGAGGGTCCAGTCATTTAGTTTTGGTTCAGGACCGTTTGTTCTCCAAACCTGGGCACCATTGGGGTCGCTTACGGTAACATAGATCCTGTTATTAAAGACTTCCATATTCCATATGGGGCCTGTCGGGTTCTTGCTAGGATCAAAACCGGGTGCATCCGGATCTATAAGGCTTTCCCAGGGATAGAACTCCGGATCCGGACTGCTGTACAGCAATGCTCCGGCGGTCTCATCCTGCTCTGATATGGTAGACATATAAATTTTGCCCTTCTGTACTACCATGGCTCTTGATGAATTTCCCTGCAGGACTGAATCGGGTAAGACAAACCAATTGACACCATTGGTGCTCTTTAGTACCTGTGGACTTGGGCCTACCGTTGCGGCATAGAGGCAAGGATTTCCTCCAAAAGGCCTATGGGTTATCATATACCTAAAACCTATAATACCGGAATTGGCTGGGGCTTTATAGACCCTTTCCCAGGGAAGAGACCCATCCTTTCTATACCTCCAGATTTCTGCCAGATTATCTATTGGATTTGCGCTTATCAGTGCAGGAAGTTGCACTCCCGGCACGATAGCGGCAATAATATTAAGCGGTATATTCCTACCGGTTCCTACATATATATAATCTCCCAAATCACTCATAGACCATGCGTAATTGTTCTGCCTTGCATTGTTTAGATTGCCAGAGTCAAATCCATTTGTCGGAGTTAAATTCTTAAAACTCAACATACTTATTTGCCTCCTGTTTAGATATATTGCAAGATATGGCTTTCTATATACCTTGCATTTACAGTATATGTTCCAAAAGGAGGTATGTGACTGTTTTGCAATGGATATCTATATAACTATGCATCTACTTTGGGATATGTTAACCTATATGGATTTGCCGGAGATGCGATTAAGGAGTATAATTAAAGTAATAATAGATCACTGTAAGCAATTGTAATCCAGGATAACAGGAAAAATATACCCTTCCTTCCAAACAGCAAAAACATGAAATACATAATACGGAATAATTTCATTATAGGTGATAGTGGGAATAATAAGTCTCTTTACCAGCATCTTATGATGCTTTTCATACCCAGCGGATTGTGCCGATTTAAGAATATGATTGGAGGTAGTATGTATGAGTTTTTTGGAACTGGCAAAGAAAAGATACTCGGTAAGAAGTTTCAGGGATGCCCCAGTGGAGAAGGATAAGATTGTTAAGGTTCTGGAAGCAGGAAGGCTGTCTCCATCTGCCTGTAATTTTCAGCCCCGCTACTTTGTAGTTATTGAGGATGAAGATTTAAAGGAGAAGATTGGACAATGCTATCCCAGGCAGTGGTTTAAACAAGCCCCGGTCATTATTGCTGTATGCGGCGATCACAGTGCTTCCTGGAAGAGAGGAGACGGCAAGGATCACTGTGATATTGACGTGGCCATTGCAGTTGACCATATGACTCTGGCTGCAGCAGACCAAGGTTTAGGCACCTGCTGGATATGTGCCTTTGACGCAAAGCTTTGTCATGAAATGCTGGAATTACCTAACCATATGGAAGTAGTAGCCCTGTTGCCTTTGGGTTATCCCGAAAAAGAAGGCGATAGTGAACGCCACGACAAAGCACGCAAGCCCCTGGATGAAATGGTTGGTTGGAACAGATACCAAAAGTGAATCGTAATTATAAATAAGTATAGGGCTAAACAAATAGCCCTATACTGTTCTTGATACCAGGAAAAATTATTATCGATCCCGTAAATCTTCCATCAGTATCCTGATTCCTTATAACAGGCCGAAATGAGGACTCTCAATGATGGATTTCATATCACACAGGCAGAAGGGATGACCGGCGGGGTCAAGCATAACCGTCCAATCTTCGGAGAACTGTTCATCGGCAATGGCTGCTCCGCACTGGACTGCATGTTGAACGGCCTTTTCCAAATCGTTGACGGCAAAATCGATATGGACCATCTGCTGTTGTGCTTCAGGTTCTTCCGGCCATACAGGCGGTTCATAGTCGGGGTTGCTTTGAAACAGGATGCAGGGATACCCCCCCTGATTGGTGCCAGGTGCGTATACGCACGCCCAATCATCACCTAAGGGCATTACCTCCCACCCCATCAGGGACCCATAAAACTCTGCTAACCTGTGGGGTTCTTTGCAATCCAGCGTGAATGAGTACATTTTAATTTTTAGTTCATTTTCCATATCCCTATATCCTCCCTATTATTAGATCTATAGCTTACATCTTGTCCCAGTTTATTGACCAGGTAATGGACTATTGATAAGCGGATGACTTCATTGATATGGATTTGTGGATTAATTTGGAATCTGCCAGAATAAACCATCCTCCCATACGAAATAAATAAGTGGAATTTCAAAGCATCCACCTTCGGTAGGATGCAGGATTGGGTCTAATCCTCTTTGGCTGCCCTGGCCATTGCAAGGGTATTTGCAGAAGGGACATTCGGCAGTATCTCCTCATGGCTTGGGGATATAACTATATTGGGCCCCAGAATATCCCTTACCCGCTTAACTTCCTCCCTGACTTCCTCCGGCGTAGCATTTACAATAAAATTTTGGGCATCAATGCCACCTACAAAAGCCAGATCATTCTTGTATTGCGCCAACTCCTTTGCTGACATCCCCCTGGCCTGGGCCTGTATGGGATGAAGGACATCCACACCGGCATCGATCAAATCCGGTATTATCCTGTAGATGGACCCACAGGAATGGAGCATGATCTTTTTATTGTGTTTCTTCCCCACTTCAATCAGCCTCTTAAAGGAGGGCAACACAAACCTTCGAAAATTATCCGGAGAAATAAACAGATCCAGTTGGGTACCAAAATCATTTCCAAAGAACATGGTATCCCCTCGGTCTCCAAGGCCTGCGAAGAACTTGTCGTTGGCAGCCACATAGAAATCTACAATCCTCTCCGTGGCCGCCTCAACTACCTTAGGGTTTTCGTACATCTTAATGAAATAGTTTTCCATGCCAAAAAAGTCTGCAATCAGATGGTAAAATGGACTCCACATTCCCGTAAATATGGCCTTATCCTGATGCCGGTCGACCTCTTCGTATACTTCGGTAAAGTCGCAGTAATCCGGGTTGGGCCAGGGGTATGTCTCTATGTCCTTAAGGTCCTCTGCCTCTGCAAAGCACCCCGCTGCACTTAGGGATTCCCTGTCCACACCATAGGCTGGATCAAATGCAGGCAAACCCTCCGGATGTTTGTAGCCGCTGTCGGCCACTATCCACCTGCAGTCATCATCGAGAAAGTTGTAAATGGCCTCACGGGTCGGTTCGATACTCCATTCCCTGGCAAAAATGGGAATGGTGGCATCGTTGGGATGACCGGTCCAAAATGCCTTATCATCCGTATTCTTACGATTGAAAATATCCAATACCTTCTGTCTTGATGTCTTCATCACGCTTACTCCATTGTAAAATAGTAGTTACGGCTTAAAACTCAATACATACATTAGCGATGCTGTAGGGAGATACGGTTAATTCTATGGTTTTACCATCTATGCTGATGCCTTCGGAGACAATCTTCTCCTCATTTATATCTACAAAGTATGCCTTTGATGGTTCTTTAAACAAGCCCATAGATACCTTGGTACTGTCTCCCTCTGTTTCATAGACCCGGACTATAAGCTTGTTGCTATTGCCCTCGGAGTCTTCTGCTATTTTTATTCCCGATATGGCCACATCCCCTTCCTTTAAGGTAAAGAAGCTTCCCATTGCAGGCAGAACTCCTTCATGGGCAGATGTGGATACCACGCTGAATCTATGGTTAAATTCATAAGCCTGGGCTATTAAATCCTTATTG
>LSQX01068274.1_pt1 | contig 16122 bp, 9 predicted proteins | sample 654561 | NCBI WGS metagenome assembly LSQX01 (sample SAMN04489861, study PRJNA283612) | anaerobic digester metagenome | isolation source: 4 biogas reactors fed with cattle manure at either 37C or 55C with and... | place: Denmark: Kongens Lyngby | collected 2014 | reverse complement strand
GGAGTGAAGAGATGGCGGATGCGTGCGTGTTCATAATGGAGAATGTTGATTTTTCTGACTTAATAGAAGATAAAAAAGAGATACGAAACTGTCATATAAATATTGGTACAGGAAAAGAGATATCAATTCATGATCTTGCATTACTTATCAAAGAGACCATCGGATATGATGGTGAGATACTTTTTGATGATTCAAAACCTGATGGTACTATGAGAAAACTGACTGACGTAACCAAATTAAATAATCTTGGGTGGAAGCATAAGATTGAAGTTGAGGAGGGAGTTCAGAAATTGTACAATTGGTATATTCAGAATATATGAAAATTGTGGTATAAATAACTTCCTATTGTAAGTAAACTTCACTATTTTTGCACGTCATTATTTAAACAGAATCAGATGAATAGAGATAAGCACATCTTTGAAATAATAGAAAAGGAGCGAGATCGTCAGTTAAAGGGTTTGGAGCTGATTGCTTCTGAAAATTTCGTTAGTGAGCAGGTAATGGAAGCTGCCGGCTCTGTCCTTACAAATAAATATGCAGAAGGTTATCCTGGTAGAAGATATTATGGTGGCTGTGAAGTTGTTGACCTAAGTGAGCAGCTTGCAATAGACAGATTAAAGCAATTGTTCGATGCAGAATGGGCAAACGTTCAGCCACATTCAGGAGCACAGGCAAATGCTGCTGTATTTCTTGCTTGCCTTAAAGCAGGTGATAAATTCCTGGGTTTAAACCTTTCTCATGGTGGTCACCTAACTCACGGTTCTCCTGTTAATTTTTCAGGATTGATGTTTCATCCACTTGAATATAATGTAAGAGAAGATGATCAGCATGTCGACTATGATCAACTGGAACAGGTTGCACGTACTGAAAAACCGAAGTTGATTATTGCAGGTGCTTCAGCTTATTCACGTGAATGGGATTATGCACGTATCAGAAAAGTTGCTGACGAGATCGGCGCAATTTTTATGGTTGATATGGCACACCCGGCAGGATTAATAGCTGCAGGTTTACTTGAAAATCCGGTTAAATATGCACATATAGTTACATCTACAACGCATAAAACACTTCGCGGACCACGTGGTGGGGTTATTCTGATGGGTAAAGATTTTGAAAACCCATGGGGTGTAAAAACTCCAAAGGGTGAGACGAAAATGATGTCAGCTATGCTTGACTCAGCAGTTTTCCCGGGTATGCAGGGAGGTCCCCTCGAACATATTATTGCTGCTAAAGCTGTTGCTTTTCATGAAGCACTTCAGCCTGAGTACAAAGTTTATCAACAACAGGTTAAGAAAAATGCAGCCACAATGGCGCAAGCATTTGTCGATCTTGGATATAATGTAGTATCGGGTGGTACAGATAATCATATCATTCTTGTAGATTTGCGAAGCAAGTTCCCAAATCTGACAGGTAAGCAAGGCGAGAATCTGCTGGTAGAGGCTGATATTACCGTAAATAAGAACATGGTGCCTTTCGATGACAGATCGCCATTCCAGACTTCAGGACTCCGTTTCGGTACACCTGCTATAACAACTCGCGGTGCAAAGGAAGATCTTATGGGTGAAATTGTTGAGATGATTGATAAGGTTCTGGCAAATCCCGAAGATGGTAAAGTGATTTCTTCTGTTCGTGAGAAGGTGAATGAAACAATGAAAAAATATCCAATTTTTGCTTGGTAATGTAAAAACAGTTACTGGCTTTTTCTTAGACAATATCAAACGAGGAGTGGTTGAACTATTCCTCGTTTTTATTTATATTTGCATATAACAGGCAGATTTGAAATCCTACAGTAGATAGTTTATGAGTATCCTTCAAACAGAAATTCAGTTTATACCGGGTGTTGGTCCTAAAAGAGCAGCACTATTAAACAAGGAGATAGATGTTTTCACTGTTGGGGATCTCTTAAGATGGTATCCGTATAGGTATATTGACAGAACCCGTTTCTATTATATTCATGAAATTGACAACACCCTTGCATATATTCAGATAAAAGGGAAAATAACTGCATTCGAGACTTTTGGTGAGGGGCGAAAAAGGCGACTGGTAGCGCATTTCACAGATGGTACCGGTTTTATTGATCTTGTCTGGTTTCAGGGTATTCGTTTTATCGAAGGAAAATATAAGCTTAATCAGGAGTATATAGTTTTTGGCAAACCTAATCTTTTTAATGGTAAGTGGAATATAGCTCATCCAGAAATAGATCCTTTTTTAAATGAGTCAGATTTGCCTCAGGGACTGATGGCAATGTACAATACAACTGAGAAAATGAAAAATCATTATCTCAACTCAAAGGCTATGCAGAAGATTATTGAGAATGCATTCAGCTTAATCAAAGATAGACTGCCTGAATCTCTTTCTTCTGATGTTATAACTGATGCAAAGCTAATATCTTTTCATGATGCTGTTGAGAATATCCACTTTCCTAAATCACCTGCTAATCTGAAGGATGCTCAATATAGATTAAAATTTGAAGAACTGTTTTATATCCAGTTGAATATCGTCCGTTATGCATCTGATAGAAAGGGAAAATTAAATGGTTTTGTTTTCCATAAGGTGGGTGAGTACCTGAACAATTTTTACAAAAATAATCTGCCATTCCCTTTAACCGGTGCACAGAAAAGGGTTATTAAAGAGATTCGCAAAGATACCGCATCAGGAAAGCAGATGAATCGTCTTCTACAGGGTGATGTTGGAAGTGGAAAAACATTGGTAGCTATAATGTGTATGCTGATAGCTTTGGATAATGGCTTCCAGGCATGCTTGATGGCTCCAACAGAGATTCTTGCTTCCCAGCATTACGAAACATTCACCAAAATGCTGTCAGGAATGAATCTAAGAGTAGAGTTACTGACAGGTTCAACTAAAAAGAAGGATAGGGAGGAGTTGCATGCAGGACTGCAATCTGGTGAAATAAATATTTTAATTGGTACTCATGCGCTTATAGAGGATGTAGTACAGTTTAAAAATCTGGGGTTTGTTGTTATTGATGAGCAGCACCGTTTTGGGGTAGCACAGAGAGCAAAGCTATGGTCTAAAAACAACCGCCCGCCACATATACTGGTGATGACTGCTACACCTATACCTCGTACTCTGGCTATGACTGTATATGGCGATCTTGATGTATCTGTAATTGATGAATTACCACCTGGAAGAAAACCAGTGCAAACATTGCATCGATTTGACAAAAAGCGGGGTGAGCTATATAATTTTATAAGGAAAGAGATCAATTCTGGTCGCCAAGTCTACATTGTTTACCCATTGATTGAAGAGAGTGAAACGCTCGACCTAAAAAATCTGGAAGAGGGATATGAGCATATAAAAGAGGCTTTCCCTGAGTTTTCAGTTTGCAAAATGCATGGCAGGATGAAGCCAGCCGAGAAGGATGAAGTTATGCAGAAGTTCGTTTCAGGTAAAGCAGATATAATGGTATCTACAACAGTAATTGAGGTTGGGGTTAATGTGCCAAATGCCAGTGTTATGGTAATAGAGAGTGCACAAAGGTTTGGTCTGTCTCAGTTGCATCAGTTAAGAGGAAGAGTAGGTAGGGGTGCGGATCAGTCATATTGCATTTTAATAACCCCTTATGAATTGTCATCAGATACCCGTAAAAGGATTGAGATAATGACAGAGAGTAACGATGGATTTGTTATTGCTGAAGCTGACCTGAAACTCAGGGGCCCGGGAGATCTGGAAGGAACCCAGCAGAGCGGGATTCCATTCGATCTCAAAATTGCTGATATCGTTAAAGACAACGATATATTGTTCAGGGCACGTGAAATTGCAGAAAAATTAATCGATAATGACCCCTCTCTTGAGCTGCCTGAGCATGAGGTGCTTAAACATCAGCTTAAACTGCTCGGAGGTAATCGTTACGACTGGAGCAGAATAAGCTGAAAGGTCCAAACAGTTCAATTATATTATTCAGTTTTAATAACCAGTTCTTTACCCTGCTCAAGTAATTCATGTGAGATAAACCAGCCGTCAACTACTTCACCTCCATAGGTAATCTGGTTAATTTTTTTACCATTACCATCTTTTCTGATAGTGAACTTGTTGCCTGTACCTAGTCTGAACTTAACTTCATCAAACAGCGGAACAGTTACAATATACTCCGGATCAGCCGGAGAGTATGTATATAATCCTATTGCATTCAATACATACCAGGCAGACATCTCACCAGCATCATCCATACCTGCATATGCAAGTCCCTCAGCTCCCATATCATAAAACCTGTTCATGATACTATCAAGTACACATTGTGCCTTCTCCTGGCGATCTATAAAGTAATAGGTATAAGGAATACTGTGTCCCGGTTGGTTGCCATGGCAATAATTGCCTATGAATCCTGTCATATTATGAAGTTCAATTCCATTCCACGGTTCTGTAAACAGTGAATCAAGCTTCTTGTCGATAGCTTCATAACTTGGATAAAGATCAATCATTCCTTTAACATCATGAGGTGCAAAGAAGAGAGAATTCCATGCATTTGCTTCACGATACATATAGGCAAAATAGGCATAATAAGGATCGAAGTCTTCAATCCACTTACCCTCTTTGGTGCCATTATCCACCTTACCACGCCAGAAACCGGTTGAAGGGTCAAACAGATTTTTATAGTTCATTGAGCGACCCATCAGCAGCTCATAATTTTCTGTATCTCCAATCTCTTTTGCTACAAGAGCAGTAGCGTAATCGTCGTAAGCATACTCAACCGTTTTGGTAACTGCAGCTTTATACTCATCCCAAAATGGAACATTAGTTGTATCTTTTTCAGCAATCCACCCTTTCTCTATATACTCGTCAAGATATGGTCTTCCACCACGACCCGGAACTGTGGCATTTTTTAATAACAATGCATAAGCTCTCTCAAGATCAAAATCTTTTATTCCTCTGAGCCAACTACCTGAAACAAATACCGAAGCGTGGTCACCATGAAAGAATGTAGGCATATATCCGCCTCTCTTCTCACCTTTATCAATGATTGATTTAATAACATCTGTTGTCACATCAGGTGATACCATTCCCAGCAACACAAGTTTGTTCCTGTAATCATCCCAGAACGATGGATTAGTATAATATCTGAAACCCTCATTTACAACTTCACCTCTCTCGTCTGTAAAGTCGCCATTCACATCACTTCTCAATGCAGGCCATAAAAACGAACGATACAGAGTTGAATAAAAAATTCCTTTCTCACGTTCAGTGCCACCACTCACTTCAATATTCGACAATAGTTTATTCCATGTGTTATCTGCCTCTTTACGAACCTGATCAAAACTTTTATCAATCATTTCCTCCTCCAGGTTCATCTTTGCATTCTCAACACTCACAAATGAGAACCCAATCTTTAACTCCAATGGGCTATTTTTTCCATTATTCCCGAATTTAACAACAGATACTTCATGCTGGTCATTCTTTACTTGCTCTATTTCGTCAATAGGGTAGTTAGAAACAGCAAAAAAATATATTTTACCCTCTGCGTCCTGAAAACCTGTGAAGGAATAATCACCACTCTTTTCTATTGCCCAGTCCCTCACTCTGTTATTAGTGCGTGTTATATCAACAATAAGTTTTTTATCAGATCCATCATTGTAACTATATTTATGATATCCTGATCTTAAAGTGGAAGTAAGTTCAGCATTTATACCATACCTCTCTAAAAATACCTGATAGTATCCCGGATGTGCAGATTCATTCTCATGACTATATTCCGATGCGAAATCGGTTGGATTTACATCTCCTGTTACAGGAAGCACAGGCAGATGGAGTAGGTTCCAGTGACCCTTATTGGTGTGAGCAAAACCAAAAATTACAGTATCTTCATACTGATAGCCGGCTCCACTTCTGAATTGTGTCACAGGACTTAGCTGAACCATTGCATTCGGAAGTGATGATCCAGGGAAAACCTCTGCTCCCCATGTGCGCTCTTCCCAAGTGCGTACATAGCCAAGGTCTTCAGGTTCCCACAAAGTAGCTGTTCCAAGGAATGGGTTAACATAGCTTGTTAAGCCTTTCTCCGATATAGATGTACAGCCTGATAAGATAATTGAAAGGGTGATAATCGTAGATAAAAGTCTCATTTTAATTATTTCTATGATATATGTATTAAATTAATGCAATTACGAACCTAATCATAAATGTAATAATTCACAAACTATTTTTATAATGAATTGATTGTATTAATCAATATAATTCTCTTTTTGTAAGTATGCAGCAGACTCAATTAACATGCATCCGCTGAGCTGTTCTGTCAGCCCTGTTGTATTACCGGGTTTTACACGCCAGTTGGGACTAAAAAGAAAGTTTTGTTTATTAGTGCCTTCATTCCATAATGTCTCGGCATTTAGTTTGATAAACTGTAAATATCTTCTGCGAACAGGTTCATCAAGTCTTTCCTGAATTATAAGCTGAGTGAAATATCTTACAAATATACCTTTGAAGAGTCCTCCATCCCCGTCACCTTCACTCTTTAATATAGAGTTGTTTACCAAGCTGCTCATTGTATAGTCGGCAGCCAGAGCAGCATCATTCAGATAACTTTTTTCATTTAATATTTTATGTAATTCAACTGCAGCTCCTAAATATGTACCCTGGTTATATGTAAAAATCCAATCTTTATTAATTTTACCCTCTCTTGAGTCAATACTATCCCAGACAGCACCTGAATTTGAATTCACCAATGTTGATTTTAGCCAGTCATATATTCGCAGTGCCCACTCTTTATCTTCAGGGTTACCAAACTCCTGGTAAAGACGTGCTGCAAGTATGGCAGCAGGGCCATTTGAACAGGCATTCTTACTCCATTCCATACCCTTTTTCCATGTGATACCTCCGCCGGCATTATCATTCCAGCCCTCTTTTATATATCCCCATAGTTCAAGAGCTGCATCTTTATACTTTGGGTCGTTTGTTGCTTTAAAAGCCCTAAGTAAGGCTAAAGCATTCCACTCCATGTCATCATAGAAATCATTATTCCAGGTGTTGCCGTTTCTGGCTTTTACACCTGTGAACCACTGTTCAATTATAGTTTTATATGATTGGTTATTAGTCCTCACATATGCATCTATTACCACATCCAGAGCATGTGCATTTGGCCAATACTGAAAGGTAGTATTACCACCATTATTAGTATTAAAATATTGTCCGCTGCTATTCCAAAAAGATGAAATTAAAGCATCACTGCTTGAGTTTGCAGCATCATTCCAGTTTATCTCTACTTTATCATCATCATCATCTTTATCCCCATCACCTGGTATATCACCTTTTTCGCATCCCCAGGCAAAAAGTATGAATAGCATTAGCAGATATTGATAGTTTTTTTTCATAAGAGTAATTTATTTAAAATAATAAAGTATGGGAATAACCTATTGGTAATTCCCATACTACTTTCCTCATCTGTCAAGGTGCTGTAACTGAATGAGTATATGGCTGGTCTGCCTGAAGATATATTGTATATACAGCAGGGTTCCCATCATAATTACCCATCAATTTCCATTTATTATCCCATTGTGTAGGATTCACCAGTTTTAAGTAATAATATGATTCGGGACTGTTCGCATCCGGTCTGGAGTCGGTCTGATTCAGAGTACCCCATTCCATCTCAACCTCATTTTCACTTCCCTCCTCTTTTACAAACATTCTGAATTTGTAACGTTCATCACGTCCCCATCCTTCCTGTTTAAAGGTCACTGTTTCAGTAGTCTGGAATACACCGTATCCACGGTAAGGAAGATCAAACAATATTTTGTTTTCAGGGCTGAAGTAAAAACCAATTCTTGTTACCTGTGCGATAGTTCCTGCTCCGGTATTGAAATCAACCGTAATCCTGTAAACTCCATCAGCAGATACTGTTGATGAGCCCTCTTTTATAACGATACCATCACTTAAAGAGAACAGTGCCGGAGAACCGGAGTTAGAGCTCGCAAAATTGTAAGCAGCATTTGCCTTAAGATAGGTATAAACTTCAAACTCTCCTGTAGATACAGCTTTCATTTTATGAGCCTTGTTAAGATCTGTGCCACCTTCGGAAGCTTCACCTGTTACATATAGATCGATAGGTATCTCCTCTTCTGGAAAACCGGCCAATCTTGTTATTACTATTTTGTTCTCCTTGGCAGCCTTTATCATGTTGGTGCCTTTAATAGAGAATACGGTCCATTTTATTGTTCCGGTAGCAGAAGGTCCCATTCCTGTCATTCCGGCTATTTTATTCAGCTGCTTGTGTGAGATGTTTACAAAATTGCTGAAACCGTTATTGTTTGAATATGCAATATAAAGTGGATTTGAAAAATCGCCATCCTCTTTGTCAAAAGCAATCTGGTAGATTGCAGGACCTGCACCTGTTAAATCTGCATGTTCCCATTCAAAATATTCAGTAGCTGAGGCTGCAGGCTGTAAAACCAGAGCCTTGCTGTCCATTGGTTCAATAAGTTCTTTTACTTCAACCAGACTCTTATCAGTTTCACCCATGTTATCTGAACATCCTGCCATAAAGAGAGTCAGTGAAATAATTATTGAAAGATAATATGTTATTTGTTTCATATTTATTATTCTTTAATGATTAGATTATGAGTATATTGACCACCTGGATTTAGTGAAAACATAAAGTCATATGTTTTATCACTCCAACCAGTTGTTGATGGACTTTTCCAAATCTCTCCGTCAGTCCACTGCTGTACATTCTCTCTTTCAACCATATAGTAATACGCCTCATTGCCTGAAGGTTTACTGTCATTACCTGGTGAACGCCATTCTGTTACACCATCAGAGCTGGTCATTCTGAATTTATACCTGTCATCATTGTTGTCATTGTCTGTAAGACCAGTAATTGTATGGTTTGTTAATTCCCAAACTCCAAGCCCCTTATATGGCAATTCAATCTCTCTCTGTGACCAGTTTAAGAACAGAACAACTTTAGTAACCTCTTTAGTAGTGAAAGAGCCGATGTTAAAGTCAAGATAGTATTTATAGATACCCGTATTGGGAACAGTTGATGTACCACCTTCTACAATCTTCTCACCACTAAGCGAGTAGGTAATAGGATCTCCTGTTGTACTATTTACAAAAAAGAACTCTTTACCCTCAGTAAATTGCATATAAATTTCAAATTCACCATCATTGACTTTTTTCATTCTCAGAGCGTTTGCAATGTCACCTCCAACTTCAGTTCCTTCCCCTGTAATATAAAGCTGATCAGGTATATTGGCAAATCCTGCAAGTCTGGTCAGTGTAATTGTCCTTTCCTGTTTAGCTTTAACAGGATTAATACCTTTTGATGAATATACTGTCCATTTTAATGTACCCTGTTCAGATGATTCAATTCCTGCCAATGCAGCAATCTGATTTAACTGCTTATGTGTAACTGTTGCATGGTTACTTCCTCCATTGTTGTCGGCAGCCAAAACTGCAATTGGATCAGAGAAATCACCATCAGCTACGTCAAAAGCTATCTCATAAAGAACCGTTCCACTATCTTCAGCTCTGGCAGGTTCCCATTCAAAATACAACATTGCTGAAGCAGAAGATTGAAGTATTAATGTCCGCCCGTCTACTGGTTCGTAAAGCCTCTCCACAGGGGTGACACCCAGGTCTCTAACTTCTCCTTCACTACTGCATGATGTAACGGAAAATATCAGTGATAATATAATTGATAGTTGTAATATTTTATTTTTCATAATTCCTGATTTTAAAATAACTGTTGTAACAAAACCATTAATAGCCCGGATTTTGTGTCAGGTTTTCATTAATATCTCTTTGAGATTGAGGAATAGCAAAGAGGTAATCACGTTCCGGATTAAATCTTCTTTGTTCCAATTCAATATATTGGGTATTATTAGCTGCAAATTTTGCCCCATGAGGAGTGCCATTCATAACAGTTTCTATTGTACCCCATCTGCGTATGTCAAACAGTCTTAATCCTTCTATTGCGAGCTCAGAACGACGTTCGCGACGAATAATTTCTCTCATGTTGTCATTACCCGGGTAGTTTAATGCACCTGCATCTGTAAAACCTGCACGTACACGAATAGGTCTGATTGTTTGGTTCCAAACCGATTCATTCATCTCGCCAAGCTCATTCTTTGCTTCTGCATACATTAATAGAACATCAGCATAACGCATTAATATTAGGTTCAATCCTGCATTCATACCTTCAGGAGCCTGAGGGTCGAAATACTTTCTTATGTAATATCCTGTAGCTGTAGAGTTCTGGCCGGGACCAGAATATTCATCAAGGTTTGATGCTCCCGCTTCAGCAGAAGATCCTGGGCGAATATAGATAGTAGATACCTTGCCTGAACCATCTACCCATTGGTAACCATGATAAACAATAGTTGCTCCAAAACGAGGGTCTCTGTTAACATATGGATCGTTTTCATTATATCCTGAACCATCTTCATGTATGGCTTTACCATTTCTCATGATATAATCATCCACAAGTTCCTGAGTTGGTGCAAATGCATTGATACGACCACCTACAGAGATAGGAATTCCATCATACATTTCCATCCATGTTCTCAGATTAAGTGCATAACCAAGATCTAAAATAACCTCGTCGTTTAATTCATTTTCAGGAAGGAATAATCCCTCATAACTTGGAAATAGCTCATAATTTCCAAACTCACCATTAATTATTCGTTGTGTAATTGAAGCTACTTCCGACCAGCTATTTTCATAAAGATAGGTTCTTGCAAGCAGCATCATTGCAGCTCCCTGCGTAATTCTTCCTTTATCTTTATCGCTATATTCACCTTTCTTAGGAAGAAGAGTAACAATACTGTTGAGTTCGTTCCTTACAAATTCAAGAACCTCTGCCTTCGGAGAACGCTCTATTGTATTTGCTTCCTGTCGTGAAATATTATAGTCAAATAGTGGAACATCACCATAATGGTTTGTAAGTCTGAAAAACAGAGAAGCTCTGATGAAACGTGCTTCAGCTTTCATTCTTTCTTTTACAGCAGGATCCATATTTGGAACAAGATCAATATTTTCCAAAAGAATATGGCAAGTTTTTATTCCACTATAGCAATCCGCCCATTCACCAGCAAATCTTCCAAGTGCGGCATCAGCCTGACCTGAAGTGATAATTTTCTCATTTGTATTACCTCTGCCTTCATAAAGGTTGTCAGTCAGTCTCTCATTAGCGAAGAAGTAATTCGAATTAAACATCTGGCTGTAAGCCATATTCAGAACAGCAGCAGCTTTCTCTGTCGAAGTCCAGTAATTGGCATCTGTAAACCTGTTTGTAGGGGCCAAATCCAGATCATTGCAAGATGAAAGTATTGCAGTTGTGATTAAGATAAAAGAAATATATTTTATGATTTTTGTTTTCATATTATAAAGTATTAAAATTCAATATCTATTCCAAACCCATAATATACCAATGTTGGGTAGTTTCTTGCACTATTTGCATTTACTCCACCTATACCACCCATGTTATTACCGAATTCAGAAGTTTCCGGATCTATGAATGAGTTTTTAGTAAGGGTTATCGGATTTTGTGCATTCACACTTAGACGAAGTTTTTCAACACCAAATTTGTTGGTTAATGAATTTGGTATTGTATAACCCAACTGTACATTCTTTACTCTCAAATAAGCTCCATTCAGCAGATAAATATCTGTACCACCTCTACCCCAGTTGTTTTGAGATGATTGTGAGCTTGGTGCAATCAAACGTGGCCATCTTGCATCGGGATTAGTAGGTGTCCAGAAATCAAGCTGGTGTTTGTAGATTGCATAAGAGTAGTTTGAGTGGAATGGCTCAATCAGCTCACCCCTGATATACATATCTCTTTTTCCCACACCCTGTAATAGCAGTGAAAAATCGAAATTACGATACTGAAGGTCATAAGTAAAACCAAATGTGTATCTCGGGAATGCATTACCCAAAATTACACGGTCTCTCTCATCAATCACACCATCATTATTTTGATCAACATATTTAACGTCGCCAGGTTGTAATGATGCCCCAATTGGTAAAGCACTGTTGGCGATTTCATCCAGATTTTGGAAATAACCATCTGTTTTGTAACCAAAATATGATCCAAGAGCTTCACCTTCACGGATTATTTTAAACATCTGATCACTCTGGTCGATACGCTCTTCACCACCAAAATCTGTAACTTTGTTTTGTGAGTCAGATATATTCAGATTAAAGTTGTGTGCAAAATCACCTGATCTTAATCTATAATTTACAGTAGCTTCCCAGCCTCTGTTTCTCATTTCACCTGCATTTTCATGTGCTGCAGAACTACCGAATACAGAAGAAACTTCTGGTGCAAGAAGAATATCCCATGTTCTCTTATTGAAATAATCAAGAGAAACATAAAGGTTATTATTGAAAAATCCTGCATCAACTCCAATATTGAAATTGCTTGATTTCTCCCATGTCAGGTCAGGATTACCATATCTGAAACCTGTTCCCGGTACTGCTATGTTATTGAATACATAAGTGTTGGTATGCATCTCATACACTGTCTGATATGAGTAGTTGGACACATTTTGATTACCAAGTACACCATAAGAAGTTCTAAGCTTAAGCTCACCAACATCATCACGGTAGTTTTCCATAAATAGTTCCTCCGAAACTCTCCAGGCGGCAGACAATGAAGGGAAGAATCCCCATCTGTTCTCTTTTGCAAATTTTGATGAACCGTCGTATCTGAAAGATAGATCTCCATAATACTTATTCATGAAATTGTAGCCAACTCTTCCGAAAAGCGATGTTATACTTGTCTGATCTGTATCATCATTAGAGTTCTTGTTACCTGTATCCTGCTCTGCATCATCAGTTGTAGGAAGTCCTAAATCAGGATCAGTAAATCTCCATGCAATTCTGCTTGCCTTAAAAGTATAAGATTCGTTAGATACACCAATTAAACCAGAAACATGGTGCAAATCATTTAACTGTTTCTCATAGTCAATCAGGAACTGAGTACTAAGCGTATAACGTTTGTTGTTATAATCTTCGGTAAGTCTGTTAGGATTTATATTTGCTGTTGGTGTTTCCAAATTTGCAGCTGAATATAAAGGAACCTGAATATCCCTTCTATATCTGTGATGCTGAGTCAAATCAATACCAACAAGTCCTTTCGCTGTTAATCCGTCAATTATCTTATAATCTAAATTAAGACTTCCTATAATATTGTCCTCATCTTTGTTTTCATATCCACCCTCTTTCAGTTTTGCCATTGTATTATCGTCACCGATAATATTGTTGATAAGATATTTTCCATCTTGCTGAAAGCGGTAGTAATAGTATGGCGGTATACGTGAAGAGTTAATAATAACATTTCCTGTTCCTCCTGATATTGTTCTTTCGTCGCGACGATTATAAGCCAGCAAAGAGGTAAGCTTAAATCTGTTATATTCAGTAGTCAGGTTAGAACGAAGATTATATCTTTCAAATCCGTAACCACCAACAAAGTTACTCTCCTGGTTCATATAACCTGCTGATACCATATAAGTAGTATTGTCACTACCACCGGAAATATTAACATTGTAATTCTGCTGTAAACCCTTCTGCATGATTTCGTTGAAGAACCAGTATTCTTCGTTTCTGTGTTCATATAGATCACGAATCTGAGCAGGTGTAAAAGCGGGATCATCTCCTGAATTCATATTGGCCTGATTTCTGTACATAGCATTTTGCCATCCTTCCACCGGCTGGAACAGAATTTTTGGATCCTGGTATCCAGCTAACCCACTGAATCTTACCATTGGCTTTTGCAACTTGGATCCTTTCTTTGTGGTTACCAGAATTACCCCGTTTGCAGAACGTGAACCATAAATTGCGGCACTTCCCGCATCTTTAAGTACAGAAACACTCTCAATATCATTTTGATTCATATTGTTTAGTGTACTGGTTGTTGATATCAATCCATCGATAACAATAAGTGGATCATTATTACCCATTGTACTAACACCCCTGATGTTAATACTCATATTGTTGTCGTTAGGATTCATGTTCTTTTGCTGAACAATAAGGTTTGCAGAAGCACCCTGAAGGGCCTGTACGGCATTACTTACCGGGCGGTCTTCAAACAGGTCAGAGCTTACTTGGTCAACAGCACCCGTAATACTGCTGCGCTGACGGGTTCCGTAACCAATAACAATAACCTCATCCAGAGCCTTTGTGTCCTCTTGAAGAATGATATTGAAATTAACTCTGCCGGTTGTGTTGATGATCTGCTCAATATATCCGATATATGTTATCTGGATTGAAGCATTTTCTGCCACATCCAGAGTGAAATTACCATCAATATCTGTAACAGTACCATTGGTAGTGCCAACTTCAACAACATTAGCTCCGATGATAGATTCTCCAAAAGCATCTAAGATCCTGCCGGAAATTCTTTTGCCTTGCTGTTGTTTGATACTAGAGGACATCTCTTCTACGTAATCTTTAGATGATAAGTTTTCTTTAGATTCATAGATGACAATCTGTTTGTCCAAAATCATGTAAGTAAGTCCTGAGTTACTTAGAACTGCATCCAGGACCTCTTTCACGTCGGATGTGTTTGCATCAATGTTTACCTTTTTATCTATAATTTTTTCACTTGAATCAGAAAAAACAAAGATATAACTGCTATTCTCTTCAATCTCTTTGCAGACCTCTTTTATAGAAGCTGACTTCTTATTGAAATTAAATATTTGCGAATAGCTTGTTGTTGCGTGAGAAAACATGATGCTGCAAAATAAAAATAACAATGTAGTTCTCATCATTTTCAGTATGTTTTTCTGTTTATCGGGTTTTACTGTACACCCATATAGGCATTTGTTCATAAATTTTTCAAATTTAGTTAATTACTGAACTAAGAAATTAGTAAACCTGTTCGGTTGGCATTTCTGATTTTTTCTCTCTCTGGTAGTTTTTTCTTTTTCACTTTCATAGGCTTAAAATTTTATTTACTTTCATTGGTAATATATATGCGATTATTTTCAATTTCGTAGCTTGTTGATGTTAGCAGAGAGATAGTTGTCATTACATTTTCAAGATTCTCCGAAAGCTGAATCTTGCCAGTACAACTTCTATTCTGTAATTCCACACTGTTGTCATAGTTAAATGATAAGTTGTAATACCTGCTAATCCTTTTCAATACCTCTGTCATAGGTGTTTTATTTAGTGACAGATAACCATCTTTCCAGCTTGTGTAATCCTCTACATTAACCTCCTTTTTATCAAATTCCAGTGATTCAGAGTTATATACCGCTAACTCATTGGGATATAATGACACTGATCTATTTACTCCATTCTTTCTTAATGAAACATGCCCTTCAACCAGTATCACTGTTGAGTTTAAGTTATCGTATGAAGTTACATTAAAAGAGGTGCCATGCACTTCCACTCTAATGTCTTGTGTTATAACATAAAAAGGTTTATTGTCATCATGCTTTACTTCCAGGTAGATCTCACCTGATTTTAAATTAATTACACGTTCATTTTCATCGAATTGTGCAGGGAATTCAAGAACTGTACCTGAATTAAGCCATATTTTAGTACCATCGGCCAGTATCAGGTCTGATCTTTTGCCAAAAGGAATGATCAAAGAGTTCAGATCATTTCTCTTTAACTCAATCTTTTTTATCTCTTTATTTCTCTGATTTATCTGAGCTGTTCCTTTCTCATCCAGGGAAATCTCTATGTTATCATTAAATGAAATTGTATTGTTATTTGTTACAAGCTGCACATCTTCACTATTAAGCAACTCACCCACAATCATGCCTCCATTAAACTCTGATTCTGTGTCATTGTCTTTAAATAACATAGTAAACAGTATAATTAACACTGCACAGGCAGCAGAGGTAGCAACAGATGCTATAAGTCGTCGGCCAATCCTGGTTCTTTTTTTATTATGAATAGTAGTCTGTATTCTATTTAAAAGTTCCTCTTGCTCATTTGAGCCTAGTAAACTCTTGTTCAATCCATCACTTTTCAGATATAAGGCGGCTTTTTGTATCTCTTTATCCAGTCCCGGGTTTAACTCAATAAGTTCTTTCCAATAGTTATCTAGTTGTTCATCCGGGACTAACTGCCAGCGTATGAATTTTATATCATGTAATAGATCAGAATAAGTAATATTTTTCATCGTTTTATATCTAAAATCACTACTGTCCACTTAAAATA
>LSQX01112902.1_pt1 | contig 16123 bp, 12 predicted proteins | sample 654561 | NCBI WGS metagenome assembly LSQX01 (sample SAMN04489861, study PRJNA283612) | anaerobic digester metagenome | isolation source: 4 biogas reactors fed with cattle manure at either 37C or 55C with and... | place: Denmark: Kongens Lyngby | collected 2014 | reverse complement strand
GCCGTCACGATCAGAAGATCCGGGCAGCCTACCGCTACTGCCAACTCCAGGTCTCCAAGCAAGGAGTTCTGGGCGAGATCCGCAGCAAGCTCCAGTCGCTCGCCAAGAAGTTGGAGGGCGTGTCGGACCTGATGGAGTCGGAAGCGAAGCTGCAAAGTCAGCTTCTCGACCCGTTGGCCGACATCCAGCAAGTCTACCGCACCCGGTATCTCCAGGCGTTCGATCAGGTGACCGGGAAGTGCGAGGCGGTTTCCACGGAGATTGACGAACTGCCGTCGTCACCAGAATTCAAGACGCTCGACGCCCTGTCCAAGATCGACGCCCTTGGAAACATCGACGTGGCGGGGCTCAGGGACGAGGTAGCGAGCCACAAGAGCGGCCTGTTCGAGTCCACGCTCGACCGCAACGGTGTGGAGCGGGCACTCAAAGATCGGCCGCTGCCCGAAGGTTGCCCACTTCATGTAGACGAAGCGGCGACGTTGGTGTCCGCTGCCGAATCGGCCCTGGAGGCTGCCCAGGCTGCGGTGAAGGCGGCATTGGTGAACGTTGCCAAGCTGCTGATGCAGCCAGCCCTCCGGTCGCTCTTGGAGCAGGGTAAGAGCGAGTCCTTCATCGCCGATGTTTTGGCCGCTGCCGACGCCGAGAAACTCGCCGAGCTTCTGGCCCAGCGGATTCCCACCGATCCGGCCAACGCCAAGCTGCTGGCCAAGTATCTCAAGCGGATCATTGTCAAGGTCGTTCAGTTGCAGGACTTTCGGCCCTCCAAGGCGACCGTTGGAAAATCCGACATCGATGCGGTGGTCACGGAATTCCGTCAGTTCCTAGAGGATGCCGTAGGTGGCGACGGCAAGGACCAGTCAACCATCCTGGAAATCAAGTAGGTGTTGTCATGGCGAAGAAGAAGTTTAGTCGGGAGCAACGCACTTTCACGTCGCTTGCCGCTCCGCCCGCCATGCCAGAAGGCTACTACTCTGGAGATCAGCCGAATCAGTTTCTAAGGGCGTTTGTCGAAGAGCATTCAAAGCCCTACGACGCCGAGACGGATGAGTATGACGCCGTGGCTTTCTCCAAGCCAATCGACACAACCAAGGCCACCTCGTTGTTCACCCTCCATTCGTACTTTTCGAAAAAGCCGCACGACGCCATTCGGCAGTACATTAGGCACTACACCGAGCCTGGCGACTTGATTCTGGATTCTTTCTGTGGCTCAGGCGGAGCCATTGTATCGGCACTTCTGGAAGGCCGGAAGGCCATCGCCATTGACCGCAGTCCCGCCGCAACGTTCATTACAAAGCATTACTGCACACCATTCAATCATGCGGAAGCCCGTGAGGAATTCTCGGACCTCAGCCGCAAGGTGGCAAAGGAACTTCAGTGGCTTTACGGAACAAAGTGCGACCGTTGCGGCGGAGACGCTCAGGTAGTCCATACCGTTTTCTCGCAAGTCTTTCAATGTCCTCGGTGCCTTACACGAGTGCCGCTCTTCGACTGCGTGGCGGTGAAGCGGAAGACCGCCGCAGACAAAGAGACTGCTGCGAGCGCCTGTCCGCACTGTTACGCCAATGGCCACACTGAGATTATTCGTTCCCAAAGTAAAAAGCTGGGCCATGTTCCTGTCCAAACGACATACATGTGCCTAAACGGGTGCAAGCCTGCTCGGCAGCAGCGATCCTACAAAGATCCAGACGAGAAGAAACGCCGGTTCTTCGAGCGGCATGATCTTGCAAAGATCCGGGAAATCGAGGCTTGCGATATCCCGTACTGGTTTCCCCGTGGCTATGACATGACATCCTTCAGCCGATATCAGCGGGACGCCCTTTATTACTACGGCGTCAAAGAGGTCGCTGACCTCTTCACGAAACGAAACCTTTGGGCCCTTGCCTCAATTCGCCATCATTGCAGCGAAACTCTGCGATTCGCACTTTCTGCAATCGTTCTCAACGCAAGTCGAATGTATCGACACAGGGAAGGGGGAGGTGGTGGGCCGAAGGGAACCGACTTCATGATTCCACAGATTGGCCGGGAGATGAACGTCTGGGGGCAATTCGAGAGTAAGGTGGGCGAGTTGCTTGAACTCAACGTCGGGATAGAAGAAACAGCGGTATTTATTTCTACTCAAAACGCCTACGACCTCTGTAACGTTCCAAGCAACGCCATCGATTACATCTTCACGGACCCACCCTATGGCGGAACCATCCAGTACGGCGAACTGAGCGTCGTGTGGGAGGCGTGGCAAGGCTTCGATCCCAACTGGCGTGCCGACGAGATTACCATTTCCGAAGTGCGCCAGAAGTCAGAACTGGATTGGGAAGAATTGATGCGGCGGTCCATAGCCGAGTGCTACCGTGTGCTGAAGCCAGGTAGATGGTTGAGCCTTTGTTACCACGATACGTCAGAGGGGACATGGCAATTAGTCCAGGACATTATGGCCGAAGTGGGGTTCGCTGCGGACAAGACGAACGCCGCTCTTTTCATCGATACGGGCCAGAAGACCTACAATCAACTTACGGCAGACAAGGCGACAAAGCGTGATCTTGTCATCAATTTCCGAAAACCAAAACCGGGGGAGTGGAGGATTACACAGGTATTCATCCCGGCGAACGTTGACATTCCTACTTTCAACGAATTGTGCAGGCAGATTATCCGTGATTTCCTAATTGCGCATCCTGCGGCGACGAAGGATCGCATCTATGACGCTGTGGTAAGTTGCATGGTTCGTCAAGGCCAAATGGAGACGCACGACTTCGAGTCGCTCCTGCGAAGCGTGGCCGAGGAGGTCCATCAGAACGGTCAACAGAGCCGCTGGTACTTGAAGGAGACAGCGGATCAGGTGGATCAGGCTGAGCAATCGAGAGAGGACAACGCTGCTGCTAGGTTGACTGAGTTCATGGAGAATCGTCTTATCGAGCATTCTGAAGAGGAAGGCGTCCATTACACATATCTGCAAGAGGAGTTTTTCGGTATCCCGACCGCAGAGTGGCCTCGCCGAAGACTGTTCGAGTGGCTGCCGGAATACTTCATGAAGACGCCCAGCGGTACTTGGCGGCCAGCCACCGACGACGAACGCAAGTTGCTTGCGGAACTCCGAGAAGCGGGGACCCTCCGACGAATCAAGCGGTTCGCCAATGCCCTGATTGACGGTGTGCCCGTTCGAGACAAGGACCGACCTGCTAGCGACCGAGACCTTCTGGATTGGCTCCGACAGTGCCGCCGTGCGGGTCTCTACGAGCAAGGCACGGTGATCTACGAAAAGGGCGGCTTGAACCTGGCGAATCTCTCGGACGAAGATCAACTCGAAGCCGAGGATGAATACCGCACCTGCGCCCGCCGTGGGAGCGATGAGGAGGCCAAGCCGAAGCGAAAGCGTCGGAAGACATAAGCAGTATTGTGCTTTGTGCGTCGTTCAGTTTGTGGGAGGTATTTGGGATGTCGACCACCATCCATGCTATTTTCGAAGATGGCGTCTTCAAGCCTACTGAGCCCGTGGACTTGCCCGAACGGTGTGAAGTCGAGGTTGAGGTGAGACAAGTGACCTTGGCAGAGAACGTCCCGACGCTCGACGACGTGTATGCGATCCTTGGCAAACGGTTCAACTCGGGCGAGCACGACGTAGCGGCCCGGCACGACGAGCACCAGCCATGAACGCAGTCTTTCTGGATACAGTTGGCCTGGTAGCGCTATGGGACGAGGGCGATCAATGGCACTCGCTTGCTGAGAAAGCCTTTGACTCGATCCTCTCGCAGCGCAAACCGATGGTGACCACGAGCTTCGTGCTCTTGGAATGTGGGAACACGGCCGCCCGGCGGCCCTACCGGAACGAGATTGCGACGCTTCGCCGGACGCTGGAACGTCGCAACGAAGTGGTCATGCCGACGGATGACGACTGGCAGCAAGCCTGGGACGGCTACGAGCGGCAGAGTCACGGACCCGCCGGAATCGTCGATTATGTCTCCTTCGTCGTAATGCGTCGGCTGGAAGTCGCCGAAGCCTTCACGAACGATCGGCATTTTCAAGCTGCCGGATTCAACATCCTCTTCTGAGGGTTGCACCACGATGATCGAACAATGGGTGATCGACCAACTGAACCCGCTGCGGGGCGAGGCCCTTATTATCCTCGCCGATCCCCAGCGGATGATCCGGGCCGGCGCCCATGCCGTCGATGGCTGGGCCAAGGAAAACGGCTTCACCGTCCTGTTCGTGAGCGGCAACCTGGCCCTGCGGGAGATGTGGGAGCGGCTCCGGGACGATCAGTCGGCCAAGGTCATCCTCGTGGACCGGAGCCGGGAGAAAGCCAAGCTCCCCCTCTTCTATCCGGACATGGAGGCCCGCTGCAAATCACGGGCGAGGCTGCGGATCACCCTGCGTGATTTTCTCATCGAGAAGACGGGCGACCAGCGTTGGCCGCTCTTGGTCAACGAAGACCGCAATCTAAGCCGCCTGATTCTCGAAAATCTCTCGCTGGCACTCAAGGCCCACGGCCAACTGCGGGACGTGGACGAACATCGCTTCACCGACAGCGACCTCTACAAGATCGTTCTCGGGGCCACGTTGGGCATCAACCCCTTCCAACACAAGCTGGGGGCCGGGGAGATCCGACGCCTCTGCATCGAGAATCACGACCAACTGGAAAAGGTCCGAGATCTCTTCTCCGAGGGATCGGGGGACGAAGCCAGCGAAGTTCTCGGCAAGCTGCGGGAGCAGATCAACCAGGCCGACAAGCCCTGGTGCTGGATGCTCGACCACGATCCCCAGGCCGTCGTCAGGGCCTTCACGCTGTCGGCGATCATGCACCAGCACGGTGTGGAATACAGTGTTCTTCTGGACAATTTCGAGACCGGCCTGGGGCGATATCAGAAGATTCCAAAGAAGGTCATCGAGCAGACGCTCAAGGACATGCTCAGGGCCGATCCCGACCAGATCACCGAGGATGTGCAGGCGGTTGAAACCTTCTTGAAAGAGGAGCCCGAGAAACGGCTGACGTTTCTGCTGGCCGACCGCTCGAAGATCGATCAGCCCGAAGAGGCCAAAAAGGTGTTGTTGGAGGAGAAGCTCTCGCCGCTGGTGCGAAGCATGGCCCTGCTCTCGCTCCTGATCGATCTCCTGACCAACAGGAAAAAAGACTTCCACAAAGAGGTTCTGCTGGCCCTCGACGAGGAAGGTACGAAGGGCAAACAAGACGCCTTGCCCATCGCCGCTCGACGGCCGACACCGCAGTGGCCAGCGCTGCTGGCAACCTATCGCCGGGCGATTCAGTTCTTCGAGATTGCCGACAAGTTGCGGGATCAAGTCCGAAAGCTCAAGGTGCTCAAGCGCGAACAGCTTGAGTTCGACTACTTCTACCAGCTTTGGTGCGAGGACAAGGCCGACCGGCTCGACTACTACACGAGCGGCCTGCGGCGGCTCGTCCAGGTCGGCGACATCTTGCCAGTGCCAAAAACTCAGTTCTGGCCGCAGCTTTCCCAGCGGTGGGAAGCCGCCCAGCAGAAGCTCAAGGAGTCGATTGAGGCGGTGGACCAGGACATGGACACCGCCAACACCCGGTTCCAAGATTTGTATCAGGCCAACTACGTCAAATGGATCAACCGGGACGACTCGCCGGTGATCTTCACGCACCAGTTCGTGTCCAGGGTGCTCAAGCCCAACTGGGACGCCGAGAGCGGCCAGAAGGCGGTGATCCTGATCTTCGACGGCCTGCGGATCGACGCTTGGAAAGAACTGGTCCAGCCGGTGTTGGAGGAGAAATATGATGTGGTCGATGAACTTCCGGGCAGTGCCCTTCTGCCCAGCGAGACACACCTCAGCCGGAAGGCGATTTCGGCCGGGTGCCTGCCGATCCAGTTCACCAGCACGACCGAAAGTGCGCTCTTGGAGAGTGCCCTCAAGGCGAATTTCGGCCTGACCGTCAAGTTCGCCGTCGAAAAGCAGGACGACACTGTGGAGTGCGGTATTTCCGCACGTTACACCTCGAAGCCGATCGACGTGGTGATCTTCAACTTCACCGACAAGAACCTTCACAAGAACAACCAGGATTTGGCGTTTATCTACGACGCCACGGTGCGGGAGATTCTGCGGCAAGACGTTCGCAGCGTGATCCGGGAAATGCCCGACGATGCGGCTGTGTTCGTCGTCTCCGACCACGGCTTCACGCCACAACCGGAGGCCACGTTCACCGTGCCGCACGATGTGGTTACCGACAGCGGCGACGTGAAATATCGTGTCGGCCGGTTGAAGAAGCCGCTGGACGGCAAGGACTCCAGCAGCGGGGTGTTGTTCAAGGCGGCCGATCTTGGCATCCCTGAAAAGACCGGGAAGGCCAACTGGTCGTTTAACCACGTGCTGTTTCCCCGGCCCGGCCTGACGCTCAAGCGGCCCCAGGGGCATCATGATCCCGAACGATATACCCACGGCGGACTGAGCATGGCCGAATGCCTGATCCCGCTGGCGGTCCTCGGGCCGAAGATCAAGTTCGAGCCAGCCTTCCAGCTTGAGGGCATCCGCTTCGAGGGCGTCCTGGCCGAGAATCAGTCGCTCGACATCATGATCACCGCACGGGCGAAGGCAACCGTCTCGGAGGAAGTCCTCTTCCAGCTACAGGTGGACGCCGGGCTCGACGACATTCAGCCTCGCAAGGAGGTTTTTTCGGGAACCGAACACCAGTACCGGGTTCGCTGGATGCCGAAAGTGGATTCGCCCTCGGAGGAGGAGCAGACGGCGGGGCGGGTGGTCAAGCAGGTGACTGCCATCGCCAGCTACCGCTGGAAGAACCGGACGGTGCGGACCAGCATTCACGGGCAGGTAGAGATTCAACTCGACACCACACGGATTCGCCGTCGTTTGGACAGTCGGCTCGACAGCATCATGGGGATGGTTCCGGCCGGGCTGCGGTAATAGGACAGACAGATGAACACGCGGATCAAGGATATATTCCGAGGCAAGGTCGTCAACAAGCGTCTGACGGTCAACACCGGCGTGGACGAGTTTCCCCGCTTCGTCGTCGAGTATCTCATCGACAACTACTGCACTGAGGACAACTTCCAGGACGACCTGCAACAGGTCGTCAAACGGCTGCGGGAGAACTTCGTCCACGGGGCCGAAGCCGAGAAGATCCGGCACCAGATTCGAGAAACCCGAAACCACAGCATCATCGCCAGCCTGGAAGTCCGCCTCCAGGAGACGGAGGACAAGTATTGGGGCACGATCTCGGCCATCAACGAGAGCTTCGTGAACGTCACCGAGAGCCTGGTGCGCCAGTATCCCATGTTGCTTTCCGGCGGCATGTGGGGCACGATCACGCTGACCTATGACGAGACCGAGGTCCACAACAAGAAGATCCGCCCCTTCAAGGTGACCGAGTTCACTCCCTTCCAGATTTCGGTCATCGATCTTGGCGAATTCATCGAGAAGCGTCGGCAGTTCGAGGCCGACGAATGGCTGGACTTGCTCATCAACACCATTGGCCTTAACCCCGACCAGATGACCAGGCGGGAGAAGCTGCTTTACTTGCTGCGGCTGGTGCCGATGGTCGAAGCGAACTGCAACAGCGTCGAGCTTGCGCCCAGAGAAACCGGCAAGACCTACATCTACCGCAACCAGAGCTACTACGCCACGGTGCTATCGGGTGGCAAAGCGACCCCGGCCAGCCTGTTCATCAACAACGCAACCGGCAAGGTCGGCGTCGTCGGCAGCCGTGACGTGGTGGTCTTCGACGAGATTGCCAACACCGACTTCACCGACCCCAAGGCCCTGGTTTCGATCATGCAGGGCTACATGCAGGACGGGAAGTTCAGCCGTGGGAAAAAGGAGATCCTGGCCTTCGCCTCCATCGTGCTGGTCGGTAATCTCGATGTGCAGGCGAAGATGCCGCACGAGAAGTATTACCATCTTTTCGAGCCGTTGCCCGACTTCCTCCAGGTCGAAGCGTTCATCGACCGGCTGCACGCCTACGTGGCTGGCTGGGAAATTCCCAAGATCCACCCCGGTTCCCTGGCGCAGGCCTACGGGTTCATCACCGACTACTTCTGCGAAATCATGCATGAGCTTCGCCGGAAGGACGTGCTTGGACCGCTGAAGGGCCGTTACCAGCTTCTCGACACGTCCTCGGCGCAGGCGGGCATCACCGGGCGTGACGTGCGCGGCGTCGAAAAGGTCCTGTCGGGTCTGCTGAAGCTGATGTATCCCCACGGCGAGGTCTCTGACGAAGAGCTTGGCGAGCTTCTTTCGCTCGCCCTAGAGGGGCGGCAGCGAGTTCGAAACCAACTGCACCTGATGGCGGCCGGGGAATATGGCCCCATCAGGTTGACGGCGAAGCTGACGCAATCCGGGACGATGATCACGCCGACCCTGCCCGACACACACCGGGAGCAGAAGGTTTCGCTGCCAAGCACCCCGAGAATTGGCGAGGTCATCGGCCTGGCCGTGATTGGTGACGACCGAGGCTGTCTGCTCCATTTCGAGATGCAGGCGACCAAAGGGTCAGGAAGGATCATCAGCCTCGGATCGATGCAGAAGGTGATGAAGGAGAGCGTTGCCGCCGCCGCCCAGTTCATCCGCACCCATGCCAAGGATGTCGGTCTGCCCAACGACTGGCAGGACAACTTCGACATCGCCGTCCTCGCCACGATGATGGGCGTCCCGAAGGAAGGGCCGTCGGCCGGAATCACCATCGTGACTGGGATCGTCTCCGCTCTTACCGGCCGCCCCGTCCGCAATGATGTCGCCATGACGGGTGAAATCACGATCATGGGCAAAGTCCTCGGCATCGGGGGCGTCCTTCCGAAGCTCCAGGCCGCCATCGACGCCGGGTGCAAGCAAGTGATTGTGCCCAAGGAGAACGAGCGGGACGTGCAGATGACCCCGGATTTCGTCCGCAACCGGATTCAAGTGCGGTTCGTGACGACCATCGAGGAAGTGCTGACGGCGGCGTTGTTGGCTTGTGCCCCGCACCTTGAGTAGGCGGCAGAAAACGCAAGTTTCCACCCATTCTGGACATATGTAGTCATGCCAATGTTCGCAGATAGTGAGATCTCAATGTGGAGCGAACCCGAGCGTGTTCGAGATTCACGGATGCCAGACCACGAGATCGACGAGAAGTACGAACTGGGTGAGCAACGGATTGTTACTGAGGTTAATCGAGAGAAGCTCCCCAACTTCGTCGGCGCATTGTCTCGCCCTGGCTACCTAGACCTTCGTCCGTTTTACCAACGCAGAGCACGTTGGGATGCCAAACGCCAGTCTCGCCTGATTGAGTCCTTCATAATGAACATTCCGGTGCCTCCAGTCTTCTTATATGAGAAGGCGTATAACCAATATGAGGTCATGGATGGGCAGCAACGTATCTGTGCACTCCAATCCTTCTACGACAACACACTGCGCCTCACGGGCCTGGAGTCTTGGCCGGAACTAAACGGCCGAACCTACAAGACATTGCCCGCCAAGGTTCGGGCTGGGCTCGACCGGAGGTCAATTTCTTCCATCGTACTGCTCAAGGAGTCAGCACCCAGCGACGAAGCTGCAATGCTGTTAAAACGCATCGTTTTTGAGAGACTGAACACCGGCGGCGTCAAACTCGATCGGCAGGAAATTCGAAATTGCCTTTTTCAAGGCCTCTTGAACAAAAGCCTTCTCAAGTGGTCGGAATACACGCCTTTTAGGAACGCATGGGGAATACCTGACCTTCCTGTGGTGGAAGGGGAGGAACCACCAGCCGATTTGGCGAACAACACAATGTTCGCAAAGATGGAGGATGTGGAGCTAATCCTGCGGTTTCTGGCACTTCGTCACGTCGAGGAGTTTCGTGGCGGAATGCAAGGCTTCTTGGACAGATACATGATCCGTAGCAGGCATTTTCGGGACGACGATATTGGTTTTCTGGAGCAGGTGTTCAAATCAACAGTGTCGGCCTGTGTCGAGATCTTCGGTGACTACGTCTTTCGCGCATACAATCCCGCCGCCAACAGTTGGGAGCGTAGACCGCATAAGTCGTTTGCTGATGCGGTAATGGTGGGTATCAGCCGTCGTTCAGAGCGTATCCCAATCCTTGAAGACCGACATGAAAGGGTCATCGCAAAGACGAAGGAGTTGTTTGAGACGCATCCTTCCGGCACATTTACCGGGGCGGCAAATACCAAGGAGGATGTCCAGAACCGCATTCGACTGTATGAAGCGATGCTGGACTCGGTGTTGCAGGAATAGCGCCGATGGTTTCACGTCTTGTTGAAGAATGCGTGGCGGAAATCTCGACGGTAAAGTCGCTGATTGCCGTTAGCGAAAAACTCCGTGCAATGCTCGGCGGACATTGGGATGCCGCAGCCCAAGCGGTCGTGCAACACCCTCTGGTGGCTGACGTACTGACGAATGTCCCGCAACCGGCTGATTGGAAAGTTTTCGAGCACTGTGCGACATTGACTCGTCTGTACGCGATTTTCGAGCGATGTGTCTCGAGGGTGGTTCGTGCTTGGCTGGCAGAGTTGCCGCTGAACTCCGAGAAATATGAAAGTCTCGGCGCTACCTTTCAAGGAATCCATCGACGTGGAGTAGCGAGAGTATTGCTTGATCTTGACAAGGATCGTTTCTCTCATTTGAAGGTGGATGGCGTTTTGTCGGGATTCATGGATGCGGTAAACGGCAAGACCCCATATAGTGTATTGCCCGAGGCATTTCTATTTGACAACCGGAGCTTGAAGCGAGAACGTCTTGACGAACTTTTTGCACAAGTGCGTCTGAAAGGCGGTTGGGCCTGGGTTGGGAACCATCGCTTCGTCACCGGCTTTATCAAACAAGTACGAGGTGGCGGCAATACGCCCGAAGCCGAACTGCGCACTTTTGTGAATTACCGGAACGATGCCGCTCATGGCAACGTTGATCAAGTGCTCGCGTCTGGCCCACTGGCGGAGTACGCAGACTTCATGATCTCTGTTTGCAGGGCAATTGGAGAATTGGTGTTATGGAATAGAACTGATTGCCGAAGGAACCTCGGCTTGCTGGCCGAGGTTGGAAAAGTGACTGAGCGTTTCTCAAACAACGTGGTGGTAGCAACGGTGGCCGATTGCACTTTGCGAGTTGGAATGGAAATGATTTGCTTCGGCGATACTTACTGCCACACCGCATTGATAGAGAGTATTCAATTGGATGGTGTTATTCAACGAGAGGTAGTGATTGAGCGAGAAACGGCGGTTGGTTTGCGATTGAATGTGCGAACTCAGAAGCACCCTCGGCTTCTTGTAGAGAGAGCGTTAATGCAGGTGCGCCGATGAGGTGTGTCGATATATGCTCGGTCATTCGGAAGTTGACGAACGACCAGTGAGCAACCAAAGGTGCAGACCATAGAGCAATCCACGTCTGGGAATGGCAAGCCAGAAGACGCATATCGGAAGGACAACCCAAGGCTACACCGCGTGGATTTGTCTGAGACTGTGGAGCGTCAATCTTGCCCCTGCAGCGTGAGCGCTCACCACCGCCATCCTCGGCACGGGCCGTATGCTGAAGAGGTTGGCAAGTCCGTTCCCTTGGGCAGGAGGGATGAGGATGAGTCGCTCGGTGGATGCGGAGAAGTGGGCTGCTTGGCGGCGGCGGCAGGGCCGGGGCCAGGGCCGACTCCGCCGCCCGCGCCGGCCAGGCAAAACACAGTTGACCTGTGTTTTGCCGCAGATCGTAACGGGCTGTTCACGGCATGGAATGCGATCGCCAACCTCGCGGACATGGCCGGAGAGGTGAAGGTCACGATCCACGCGGAGTCGACCGACGGCTTCGACACGAGCAAGCTCAACAACGGCGTGATGGAGCCGCTGCGAGAAGCGGATCTGATCGAGTGAACGGCGATGGTGAGCGATTGTGCGCCGACGGAGATGCGCGCGGCCAATGAAAAGGTACGTTCCTAGCCCCAAAGGAAACCACTGGTACCACCATCAAGGAATTCTCACACCCCCTGGTACCTTTTGAAGCGCCCACGGGTGGTATCCTTTCAAGCGCCCAACGACAACTCCGTGAGCCGGTCGTGCGTGGGTGGCCCACCAGCTACTTCCACGAAGGCCTCTGGTTCGACCAGTGGCCCGCCAACCTCCGCGTCAAGGTTCTCGCCCTCGACTGCGAGCAGGGGCGCCGACTCCCAGCGCGGCGACTACTCCGCCTTCATCTCCCTCGGCATCGACCGCCAGGGCATCCTCTACGTCCAGGCCGACCTCGCCCGCCGCCCCACGCCCCAGATGGTCGCCGACGGCGTCGAACTTTTCCGCAACTTCCGCCCCCACGCCTTCGGCATCGAAGCCAACCAGTTCCAGGAACTCTTGGCCCCCACGTTCGATATCGAGTTCCGTCGCCAGGGCCTTGCCGGCGTCCACCCCTGGCTGATCCACAACGACGCCAACAAGCGCGTCCGCATCCGGCGGCTCGGCCCGCTGCTGGCCGCCCGCCGAGTCCGCCTTAAAGCCAACTGCCCCTCGACTAAACTCCTTCTCCACCAACTCCAGGAATTCCCCATCGCCGAGCACGACGACGGCCCCGACGCCCTCGAAATGGCGTTGCACCTCGCCGCCGAACTCCTCGCCGGCCCCCAAAACGACGGCCTCGGCAACCGCCTCCCCATCAACCTCGACTGACCGCCGCGATCCGCTCTTTGACAATTCAACACGATAGCCGCGTGGTCGCGGTAGGGCCGGCCCTTTCGGGCCGCCCCCCGCACAGATCCGGACGTGAAGAACTACCTCATCCGGCTCCTCCCTTGGGTATGACGATCAAGACAGAATGACCAGCAAACTGTCCTTTACCTGCCGTACGCTGGCTCCTCCGATGCCTCGCATTTGCCCGGCCCTGTGTCCGGTACGAGTAAGGTCGAACCAGCGTTTCCCTTGGGTGCCTCCCTTTCCTCCACGGACTCCGTCATCGGGGTTCCGACTTTGTTCGCCCGCTTCGCAGGTACTATGGAGACATCCGACTCCCACGGAACGTGCATGTCGGGCTTCGGCGCTGCCTTCCCCGACCGTCCCCCGCCGACATTCGGCGGGGGAGTTCCGTGGGTCTCCCGGTTCTCGCGCATGGAGTTTCCACGCATGCTCGCTCTTCTGCGACTCCGCGACGTCGGAGAACAACTCGCGATTTACGCTGTTCTTCATGTTGCCTTCCCCACCAAGCCACAGGGTCGGCACGTCGAACTGGTGATTTCGGAGCTGAATACCCGGCCTACGTGTGCCTCTGTCAACGCCTCACCCAGGACGTTACCGCCCCCGGCGCATGACTCGAGGCCGGAGTGGCTCGCTAGGCCTTCTCCGTACGACTCTTTCATTCGCTACTCCATGCCGGTTTATCCCGGCGCTTTCGGCTTGCCCCGCGCTTGCGTGGGCCACAATTGGCACTCCATAATATCATTACTACGTGACCGTTGCAACCAGCGCATCTTGCGTCGGGTGGTATCCTGAAAGCGTTGGCTTTCGAGGATTTCACGGACACGGCGAGGGCTGCGAAGATGGCGAAGTCACGCGATGCGGCGAAGGAACGGTATTGGCGAAGGGTGATTCGGCGACTTGAGGCAAGCGGACTGGGACCGCGGCGGTTCTGCCAGCGGGAAGGACTTTCCGAGCAGCGCCTGCATTGGTGGCGACGAACGTTGCGCGGGCGTGATCGCGGCCAAGCCCGAACTCCACGGGATCGAGGGGCAGTCGGGCCTGCTCGTGGTCGCCGCGACCAGAAGGGCGACTCCGCTTTCGTTCGCGTGGGTCTTCCTTTTCCCGTGGCGGGGTCGATCGAAGTTGTTCATCCGCGCGGCCATGTCATTCGCATTCCGGCAATTTTTGATCCGACCGCCTTGGACCGCATCCTGGCGGTGATCGACGCGCCGGCGGCTTTCTCAGGGGAGGAATGACATGCTTGCCCCGTTCGTCCATACCAAGGTCTACCTCGCCAAGGAAGCGACCGACATGAGGAAGAGCTTTCCCGCGTTGATCGCGCTGACCGAAGCTGTGCTCCTGCAGGAACCGACCTCGGGCCATCTGTTTGTGTTCATCAATCGCCGTGGGGATTTGTTGAAGATCTTGTATTGGGATGGGACGGGATTCTGCATCTGGTACAAACGGTTGGAACGTGGAAGTTTCCAGAGACCGCCGTCGGTCACAGGGGATGAGCGAGCCGGCGTGGAGCTGAGTACGGCTCAGTTGTCCATGATGCTCCAAGGGATCGACCTGACGTCGGTGCGGCAACGGCTCCGCTTTCAGCAGCTTCCGGCTTGAAGGGATTCGAAGTCACAGGGCCGGATCGGGATCTTCCGCGAGACTTGAGCCCAAGGAAGCGATTTTTTCGTAGAACCGCGCCGAGGTGTCCGTTCGTATACTAATGAGACGAACATCAAGGGTGGTCTGGTGAGCAAGGAAGCGTCATGGCGGTCTCCCCCTCCATTCCCGTTGAACTTCCTGACAACGTGCCGGCGTGCCATGCCGTGATCCTTCGGCAGGCAGAAGTCATTGCGGAACTCACGGCACGCATCGAACGACTCAACCGCGATCTGGCCGCTTTGAGGCGCCAACTGTTCGGTTCGCGTCGGGAGCGATTTGTGGGCGGTGTCGGAGAAGACCAGGGGGGAGAAGAGGTCGCCGTCGAGCCAGATGTGTTTGCAGGCGCACCGACCGCGGACGAGTCGTTCACCCGGCCTTCGGCAGCCGACCCACCACGAACATCCAAGGGGCGGCAGAAACGAGTCATTGACGCCTCGATTCCGCGTGAGAAAGTCCTGCATCCGCTTGACGAGCAAAAGATTCCTCCCGAATTGCGGAACGACCCTCGGGCACGGCGATTCTACCGTTTTGTGCGCGAAGAAGTCGAACTGCAGGAGGCACGGGTACGGGTCTTGGAGCACTATGAAGAAGTCATCGTCCTGGAGGACGAGGAGACCGGCCAAACCCGAATGCTCGCGGCTTCTGTCCCGCAGCCCTTGATCGATCGATGTTACGTGGGAGTGGTGTTCCTCGCCTATTTGGTGGCCAGCCGTTTCGCCGATCACATCCCCTATTACCGGGAAGAGGACATTCTGGCACGCGTCGGCTTCTCGGTTCACCGTGCGACGCAGTGGCGTTGGATGCGGGGCCTGGCCGCGATCGTGCTTCCGCTGGTTGAGCTGATGCGGCAACGCGTGATGCAATCGCGAGTCCAGGGCATCGACGAGACGCCTTGTCCGTTGCTTTGCCCCGAATTGGGCCGGACCCGCAGCGCCTATCTCTACGCCCAGTACGGGGATTCTGCTCACCCCTATGTGTGCTTCGCCTTCGCCTCGCACAAGGACGAGGAAAACGTCCGTCGCATCGTGGGCGGCTACGAGGGCTACCTGCAGTCGGACGCCTACATCTGCTACGAGCTGATTACGGCTGCTTCGGAGAATCGGATCATCGCCGTGGCTTGCTGGGCTCACGCTCGTCGCAAATTCGAGCCGCTGATCGAGGCAGGGCCCCATCCGCAGGCGGCGTGGATCCTGGGCGAAATCCAGAAGCTCTACGACATCGAAGATCGCGCCCGGGAGATGACGGACAGCCAGCGGCTGGCGTTGCGCCAGGCTGAGTCCCGGCCGATTGTGGCCGGCATCCGGACCTGGTTGGACGAACGTGACCGCGAAGAGTTGCCCAGATCGCCACTCCGCGACGGCCTCAATTACCTGCGTAACCGCTGGGAAGCGTTTGAACGCTTTCTGGAGGACGGAGCGATTCCGATCGACAACAATCGAACCGAGGGTGTGATCAAAGGGCCGGTGATGGGCAAGAAGGCGTGGCTCTTTCTCGGGCACGAGAACGCTGGGGAAACGGCCGCCGTCTTCTACACCCTGACGATGAGCTGCAAGCGGCACTCGATCGACGTGCAGGCGTACTTGGCGGATGTCTTTCGCCGAATCCGCACCGCCACGGCGACCGAGCTGGAATCGCTTCTGCCCGACCGTTGGCTGCAGACCCACCCGGAGGCAAGGGTCTTGCAGCGTGTCCAAGAATCGCGCGCCGCCGCTGTCCGCAAACGCCAGCGCCGCGCCCGCCGGCGAATCGCCGTCCAGCGCAGCTAGCGACTACGCCCTCTCTCCCAGGCGCCTCCCCAACTTCTCCGACGGCCGCGCGCCCGCGTCTGCCCCGCGCGCCCGCGTCTGCCCCGCGCGCCTGCGTCT
>LSQX01323654.1_pt1 | contig 16124 bp, 15 predicted proteins | sample 654561 | NCBI WGS metagenome assembly LSQX01 (sample SAMN04489861, study PRJNA283612) | anaerobic digester metagenome | isolation source: 4 biogas reactors fed with cattle manure at either 37C or 55C with and... | place: Denmark: Kongens Lyngby | collected 2014 | reverse complement strand
AAAGAAAAGCTGACCACGGAGAAAACACTGTCTTTTCAAGCGCTCCTTGACGGCGGGCTTGAAAACATAAATGATACCGACGGATATATCGTTCAGTACGGAAACGATTTCTATGATGTAGTAAAAGTAAAGAAGGAACTTTCCGGCGGCCTTTACAAAATAACTGCAGACTGCGAACACGTATCCTACCGCCTTACCTCATACATTAAGTCGGCCTTTTCCCAGACAGGCACTCCTCGTGAAATCCTCAATACCCTTGTCCGGCTGACCGGGTTGACCGCAGGCGATGTGGAGCCGATAGAAACGGTTACATACACAATGCCGGAGGACAAAACCAAGAGAGCCGCTGTCTTAAATTTCTGCTCGGTATTCGGCTGGGAACCGGAGTTTACAGGATACGAAGTGCATATCCGAAACCACAGAGGCAGCACAGAGATAAAAGAACTCTTTGAGAAAAATGTGGTGTCTGTTTCAAAAACGGTAGATAAAACAGGCAGCCAAAGAAGCTATTCGGTCTCCGTCCATAAGCCGTCAAATCTTCATCTCGGCGACGAGGTGCATATGAAATTCGACAGACTGGACATTGACGAGAATGTGCGTATCGTCGGCATTACGAGAAATCCGTTTACAAGCGACGAGGTTCAGCTTGAGGTGGACGATTACGCTCCTTCGGTGGAAAGAGACCTCGTAAACATCGAACAAAGTATGATTGCAAAGGGCCGAAACTATTACGGTCTTTCCATTACACCGGAGAGCGGTCTTGAGATTACCAGGGACGACAACAAGGCAAAAGTCGTGATGAACGCTGACGAGTTTGCCATGAAAGCAGATGACGGGCAAGGAAACCTCGTTAACCGTCTGTACTTTGACCCTGCCACCGAAGAATATAAATTCGTCGGCACCGTCAAGATTGATGGAGGTGAAATCAATATTGGCGACAACTTCCGGGTGGATCAGAACGGAAACGCTTACCTCGCGGGAGACGCAACCATATACGGCGGAAGGTTTTATGCAGGTCAACCCGGAGACGCGGAAGGTTTCTCGCAGATGACCTCCGGCGGTTTTGAGGTGTACAACGCCGACTATGATGTAAAGCTGCGGTTCGGATATACCACGGATGATGAGGACTATCCCTTTATCCAGCTAGGTTCTGGTTCCGGGGCGTCAGCCGACTACGGTCTTGTAAAGAAATTTTCAGACGGTCTGTGGATCGGCAACTCCGAGCCGGAAGATGAAAGCGGAGACTTTGCCGCAAAGACCGGATACAATGGCATCTTCTTCCGCTTTTCGGACAACACCGCATATATCGTAAACGGTAAGACAATGAAAAACATCTACACAGGTGCGGCAATCGCGAAATTTGGATAAAGGAGGTATGTTCCTATGGCCATAACACCATGGAGCTGGACCTCCTCCAACGGTACTGCAACAGCATCCCAGACACAGGCAGCATATGCCGCCATAACCTCAAACGGAAACACATCAAACTTTCACCGTAATGTCTGGAATGACCTTATAAACAAAGTCAACCAGGTACTCGCCGCTTTGAATCTTTCATGGGTGGACACATACGGAACAATTTTAAACACCCGTATGAATTACGCCTACGAGAATCTGACCGCGGCAAGATTTAACGCGCTCCGATACAACACAAGGTACAACTCATGGTCGTGGGCAACAAACCCAAGCCTTCCGGGATATGTCGGACGGGATAATTTCATCGGTATCGGCTCGGTCGGAGAAAACAATGCCGATGTTGTGTATGGCAGATATTTTCTCGAACTCGCCGAACGGCTGAATATTGTCATCGGGATTATAAACGGAACAACGCCGACCAGCGATTTGGATAAAAGCCTGATTGCCTGCCTTCTCCCCAAAACAGAACTGTTTGCGGGTGTGGCGGCACAGGCGCAGAGTACAGAGTCGGGCATTCTCGTTCCAACGCCTACCCTTGAGTCCACGAATATCCCCGGCTGGACGCTTCATTTTCTTGTACTTTCACCGTCATTTCATGCATCATTGGAAGCTGACGAAATGGCATCAAAGTTTGCGGTATATTTATATATGTCCCTTGACGCAGGAAACCGCAGGCTTGTACGGCTGCCGCCAATCTTAATTTCTGCTCTTATCTCGCTAGGGCTTTCGGCACAGTCGTTTTTAAGAACAGTTCAAAGCCTAGGCTTTACCGCAGAGGCAAGCGGAATATCGTCAGTTTCCGGCGAGGTCAACAGTATAGCTTCCGGACCTATCGGCGGCTCCGCTCATTCCGTTCATACAGTAACGGGCAGCGGAGTATCTCTTCCGATGATCAATCCCGGCTGGTGCCACACACGGGCAAATCTTGATTTGCGGAACACACTCGCAGCCGAGATGGTCAAAGAATTTATTTCTCTTGCGGGATTGAAACTGAAAGCAGCACCGTCGATTATTACCCGTCAGCCGATGCTTTTTACCGCAGGGACGGATATGTTTTCGGATTCATCTCCGAACATTGAAACCACATCACCGCTCGGAGTCACTGCGGAGAGCATAATAAATTCTCCGACAATATCTGCAACGGTCGGTTCCGCGCAGTTCATAAAAAATTTCTTAATAGGAGCCGTAATTAATTCACCCACCATGTTTGCGAGAATCGAACTCGATCATATCTCCACGCTACTGCAGGCATATCTTACTTTAGCGGCATCGGGTGATGCAAGGCTTGAGAACATCGAGCCACTCCCGTTTGAACAAGCTGCGGATATCATGGTTCCGATAACCTCGGAAATGGTTGCTGATTTCGCGCCGGCTATTGAACATCTCATAGAAATAGGCCTTGAGATAAACTCTCACGCGCACAGTGATGTTGCCGGAATTCTGGAGAGATACACAGGCATTTCTCTTGATTTCAGAAGCGACGGTGTTGCCGGTGTCGCAGGGATACTTGAACCCGAAACGCATAATTACAAACTGAATATCATAGACACTTTGAACTCGCCGCGCTCAATATCGACAGTTGCAAGATCAGTGGCAAGGCACACGACAGACGGAGTTGTTCACACAGCATTGTCCGTTCCTTCAGGCTCTCATATCATACTGTCTTTCACACCGATTACCGTTGCTGACCTTACCGCGATTTATGGTTTGAGAGAGATTTTCTCCGAAATCCGGATGGCACACGATATTTCCGGCGGCATGGATGCTCTGCATCAGTTGGCATCAGCAGGTGCCTTGTCCGAGGTGAATGCATCCATAACAAGCGAACTCGGATATGTGTTCCACACAGACCTTACGGCTTTCGTTTCCATGAGCTTTTATGCAGACGGCGAAATGGCGACTGAGGGCGGCGGTGGATGGCAGTATCCTGTTTATCTGGGCGGCGATCTGACGGTTTATCAGGCACAGCTTGCCGAGAAGAACAGATCGCACATCTTCATAGACCCGATGGCTTCTGTTTCAAGATTGGCCATAACAAATGACATCGTCAGCACAGCAGAATATTGGATGACGATAGCCACCGGAGGAGAACTAATTCACGGGGTGAACACGCACTCATCCGTCGATTATTTGGACAGCACACTCTGGGAGCATTCGGTGAAAACAGAAAATGACCTTTATATCAGTCAAGCCGTTTCCGCAAAACAAAAACAGACATATAAATTGGAGGTGATATAGTGCCTAATGTACTATTGAAAAATGAGATAGGCGAGGACGTGGAGTACGAAAATGTGGACACGGTCACGCTCCGGAAAGTTGACGGCGGTACGGCCACCTATACTTACGGACTACCCGAACCAACCGAGAATTGGCGAATGATTCATAATTACAGAGAAGCCGTTTCATCAAACCCCGGTGCTCCGCTCCGAAGCTTGTATTCTGTTTACTCATGCCAAGTTGAAAACGGGTTTCTTGTATCATCAAGCCTTTCTAATTTCGGATTGTGGCTGGAAAGTTCATATGACGCAATAAAACTCGATGACCGTAACTATACAAATATGTACCCGGTGACAGATGGAGCGGTTTTACTCACCGGTAACTCGATTTATTACTATGAAACCTTGTCAAGGACACAAACGCTGATTGACGATCGATGTGGATCATTTGAAAAACCGATAGCAATCGGCGATAAATATTTCATCGGCGGCTCAATCAGGTGGCTTATATTTAATCCAGGCACCAAAGAAACCGTGTGCATCCTTGACGGCAACGGAAAAACCACAAGTATGCAGCCGACAAGCTGCGATATCGGTGATAGCTGGCTTTTTTCATTTATTAACTATAACACCACTTATCCTGCGTTCAGAGGCATCTACCGGTTGAATAAAGAAACGCTTGAATTTGAACAGATCTTTACCGAAGGATACAGGTGGATGAACACCTACCGTTCGACAGGAGCGCTCAACAGCAGCGGCATAGGAACCCCGACCGGCGGAGGCTGCATAATGGACATGGGTGACGGAACGATACTGATTTCTTCGGCTACAACCTCAAATAACTCAGGCGGGTTTTTACGCTATGACCGGGACACCGGTACCGTCACTCGAATCACAACCGAGGCATATTACTGGGCATATTACAGCTACCCGTATTATGCATATTCAATCGGCTACAGAGAATGTTCAACACATATTATTCACGGCCACGGGGTATGTCTGACACCGAACTCCGGCTCGAGTTCAACTGTCGGAGGTATGTGGTGGTATGACTTTTCCACTAAAGAGTTTACCCGAATAACCACACGCGGACGCTATTACTACTGGTATGAAAGCGATGATGTTGCTATCGGAACATACAGCTCCTACGGGTGTTCGGTCTATGACAAAACCACCCGTCAGTGGTTTACTCCCTCTAACTCAGGCACCTGCTACTGCGCTGCCGTATCGGAGGATGGAATTATTCTCGGAGGAGACAGTTCTACAACAGGATTGAAATACTTCGACTTTGAAACCGGGCAGCTGACAATGGTCAATGCCTCAGGACCTTGGTACTATGCCTGTAAGGTGCCGGAGGGATTTCTTGTATCATCCGGCACTTCAAGTAAGTTAGGGGTATGGCTTTTTAACACTTCGGATAAATCTTTCATTCAGGTATGGGACAAGGGTTATGCCTGGGTTATGAAGCGTTGGAACGATACTGTGGTTCTTGGTTCATACCAAACCAGCCTTGACTATAACGGCATTCTGCTTTACAAAGACGGACAGATGAGCCTGATACAGAGCACAAACGCAACAAGAATGTGCTATATGGAAAGAGTCGATGATGGAATCCTTGTGAGCCGTGATACTGTCTCCTACTGCTACTTTGTGGATGGTACTACGGGTGCAATAAAGCAACTGTCCAATGACAACGGGTATTTCGGTCAGTATTGGTATTCATGGTATGGCCCCGGTGACTACAACAAACCGACATATGAGTTCAACCGCAAATTCGGAAATTATCGTGTAATCAGCGGTTATTCATCAGATGGCGGATGTATTTTTGATGATACTACTCATGAACTCGTAAAAATCTACAACTGGGCAAAAACATCGGATACACCGAGTACGACTTATACCACAAGGCTTTCTCTCAACCGACCGAGATTTTTTGAACTTGATAACAGCTGGGTATTAATCATCGGTGCATCGGGGTATCCCGTTATGTTCAACTACGAAACGGGTATGGCATACAGATTCAATTCCGATTCCTTCTATTTTGGCGACAGTATTGATCACCCGTACTCGCCTTACATCGTGCAAATACCGACTGACGGAGGATTTCTTCTCTTCAGTAAAAGATTCGATTATTCTATACAGGAAGGCAGCGTTCTCGGTACATCCAACGATGGTATTTTATTCGTTGATACCATTCTTCATAAAGCGACAAAGGTTTTCACCACCGGCTATTACGACACCTATGAAGAGGCCCCCGGAGGACTATATATTTATCTTAAAGGTATGGAGTACGCCCAAAAACTATACTGGGACGCGGCAAACCGAACCATGACTCAAATTATTACAGAAACATAAAAGGAGGAATTATTATGGCATTCACTACTTACGGCAGCACACAGGTGCTAAGCGGACTCATTGGCAGGAGCAGCACAGGGCCGCTCTCAAACTGCTACATTGCGCTTAGCACCACGGCCCCCAATGCGGACGGAACGAACTTCACGGAACCTTCGTCAGCGGCGGGATATGCGAGAGCGATCATCGGGCTTTCCGGAACAAGCGCGACGCAGGTCATGTCAGCACCTGCCGCAGGCTCCACATCCAACACCAGCATCATCTTCTTTCCGGAAGCGACTGCATCATGGGGAACGGTTACCCACTTCGGTTTATTTACTGCTCAGACCGGAGGCAACCTGGTGCTTTACGGAACGCTTACCAACCCCATCGCAGTAGCGGCTAACTATGTTCCGCTGTTCCGTGTCGGCAACTTCTCGCTCACGCTTTCATAAGGAGGAATATCAATGGATGAAAAGAAAAAGGAGCCGAAGTATCTCGACCTGTCGGCTCACGCGGAAGTAAATCTCGAAGAACTGCTCGAGCGGTTGATGCCTCCGAAACATCCGAAACCATCGGAAACCCCGGACAAGGAGGCAAAAGAAAATGACGGTAACAACTGAAACCATTATTACTGTGGCATCGATTATAACCTCGCTTGTGGTTATTTTCGGTGCTATTTTTACGATTTACCGCTGGTATCTGAAACAGGAGAAGCAGGACAAGGACATCAAGGATATTAAGGAAGAGCAGCTTATCCTCACAATGGGTGTTCTTGCCTGCCTCAAGGGTCTCAAGGAGCAGGGCTGCGACGGTCCTGTTACGGATGCCATTGGCAGGTTGGAAGCTCACATAAACAAACAGGCACATAAATAATGGAGGAAAAAACCATGACAGACATAATGACCATACCCGCAATTGCGGCGATAGTTTACACTATAATTGATATTACAAAAACCGCTTGCGGTGGTGACGAAAAGTTCAAACGCTTCATTCCGCTCTTCTCCGCTCTGCTCGGCGCCGTATTAGGCGTCGTTTCTTTTTACGCTGTTCCGGGGGTGGTTGAAACGCAGAACATCCTCGTGGCGATTGTGATGGGAGCCGCAAGCGGGCTCTCTGCGACAGGGACGAATCAGGCAGTGAAGCAGCTGACGAAGGGCGGGAGCAAGCCTGACTAAGTAAATAAAAACTCCTCAAACAAAGCCTACCGTGGATTATTTCTGTGGTAGGCTTTTTTGTCTCAATGCACCAAACAAAGCGAATAAAAGCGAAGATAATTCTACCTATTATGGTGCAGCTGTTATCACTTATACCCTTGATAAATCTCGTGTTATAAGTGATATATATGTATAGAAACTTTAAAAAAAGGAGCTGTAAAGAAATGAAAAACAGACCACGTCGGGTAGCGGTTTACTGCCGTGTCAGCACTCTCGCCGAGTCACAGGAGGAGTCCTTTGAGACACAGTGCGCCGCATACGAAAAGATGATATCAAACGATCCGAAACTTGAGCTTGTACGTGTCTACGGAGATCGGGGCATATCGGGGGCAACCATGAAGCACAGACCGGAGTTTATGCAGATGATGGAGGACTGCGAGGGCGGGAAAATTGACCTCATTATAACAAAAAGCATCTCACGCTTTGCCAGAAACCTTGCCGATTGCATGGATACCGTTCGCCGCCTTCGGGAGCTTGGCATCTCGGTACTCTTCGAGCGGGAGGGAATCGATACCATGAGCGGTAGCGGGGAGATGCTGCTCTCAGTACTTGCCTCCATTGCACAGGAGGAAATCAACAACATGAGCCAGAATATCCGCTGGGCAGCCGAGCGGAACAATGCCTCCGGCAACCCTACCACTCCCGCACGGTACGGTTACCGTAAAGAACGCAAAGGAACAAAACATATATGGATAATCAACGAGCCTGAGGCACGTAGGGTTCGGTATGCTTTCGAGAAAGCTGAGGCGGGCTGGAAGTACTGTAAAATTCGCCGGGGGCTTGACGCAATGGAGGCAGCCGAGGGGACTGGGGTTAAGTGGACGCAGTCTCGTTTATACGGCATGCTTCGCAGTGAGAATTATATCGGCGACATACTGACGAGCAAGCGTTTCAAGCCCGACTATCTGCAAAAGCGGAGCCTGCCCAACAAAGGTCAGCACCCTCAATATTATATCGAGGGGCATCACGAGGCGATTATAGAAAAAGAGCAGTTTCGGCGGGTGGCGGAACGGATTAAAAATGAAAGGAATAGAAAAAATGAGCAGAAAACCAACGATTGAGGTTATACAGCGGCAAAAGGCAGTAGGCACTACCACAGGCACAAAACCACAGAAAAAGCGTGTTGCCGCCTACTGCCGTGTCAGCACTGAATATGAAGAGCAGCAGAGCAGTCTTGAGATACAGATGTCGGCTTTCCGTGAGCAGATTGACGCACGACCTGACTGGAAGCTAGCGGGGATATACGCCGACCGTGGGATAAGCGGAACACAGGTACAAAACCGCACAGAGTTTCTGCGAATGATGGAGGACGCTGAGAATGGTCTTATAGATTATATCATTACAAAGAGTATCAGCCGTTTTGCACGGAACACCCTTGAGTGTCTTTCCTATGTGCGTCACCTGAGGGAGATGGGAGTGTTCGTATATTTTGAAAAAGAGCGGCTGGACACGAGTAGCAGCACCTCCGAGATGCTACTCTCCATCCTTGCCGCCGTTGCACAGGAGGAGAGCCGGAACATATCCGAGAACATAAAGTGGAGTCAGCGAAAGCGGTACGCCGAGGGTAAGCCTAAGTGGTCGGCTGTCTACGGTTACCAAAAGATTGGCGAGATAGAGTATATCATAGACGAAGAACGTGCCACAGTTGTCAGGCGCATTTTCGCAGAGTATATTTTGGGCGCATCCCTGCCTGAGATATCACGGGGGCTTGCAAGAGATAGCATTTCCTCCGCAACAGGCAAGTCTTGGTCACCAACGGTTCTCGCAAAGATACTCAGAAACGAAAAATACTGCGGCGACGTTCTGATACAGAAAACTTACACGGTTGACCACATAACACAAAAACGAGTAGTAAACGACCAAGCAGTTGTGCCCAGCTATTATGTGCGGGACCATCACAAAGCCATAATAGACCGAAAGACCTTCGAGACAGCACAAGTTATTCTCTCCCTAAAAAACCGTCACAAGGGGGCGACACAGTACCCGTATTACGGGCGGCTTCCCTGCCCTGTCTGCGGCGGGCAAATGGTAAGAAGCTGTATTGGTGAGCACGGTCACCCTCCGGTTTGGCGCTGTTCTGGGGAAAAATGCGGGGGCTATTTTATTAAAGAAAAATATATTGACAGTGCCTTCTGCACAGCATATGCAGAACTTGATACAGAAGCACTTGAGAAACAGGCACGGCGGAGAGACGAGAAAATATCAGGGGCGGCACGGGTGGCAATTGGACTCAAAGAAAAGCTGCCACAGATTGACAGGGTTGAGTATTATCTGCTTGACGCACTTGTGGATCGCATTGTATTTCCGAAGTGGGACACGATGGTGGTTGAGTGGACTTTTGGGCTTAAAAGTCGGGTGAAAATAGAATATCTGAGGGAAAGTGATATTCCGAACCACAAGGAGCAGCTGAGGTCTGTCGGAAGCAGAAGCTTATCTCGGATTGAGAGACGACCGAAAAAAACGCTCTCACCTACGGTGTTTGAGCGTCCTTGTATTTATGGATATGACAGTATTGTGGAAGGAGGGCTACAATGAGAATAACAAGAGTATATGGAGAACAGACAAAAAAGCGAGTTGCCGCCTACTGTCGAGTTAGTACCGACACTGCCGGTCAGCAGGAGAGTTATGACACGCAAGTGCGTTATTACGAGACGCTTATCCCCTCAAATCCTGACTGGGAGTATATCGGGGTGTATGCCGACGAGGGGCGAAGCGGCACAGGGGTGAAAAACCGACCGGAATTTTTGCGGCTTATGGGGGACTCTGATAAAGGCGAAATTGACATTATACTTACAAAGTCCATCAGCCGTTTTGCTCGAAACGTGGTGGACTGCCAGCGGTATGTAAAAGACTTAAAATCAAAAGGAGTGGAAGTTCGATTTGAGCGTGAGGGCATCAGCAGCATGGACGCAGGGGCGGATTTCATTTTCTCCATGCTCTCTATGGTGGCGCAGGAGGAGAGCCGCTCAATCAGCGAGAACGTGAAGTGGCGGTATGAAAAAAACTTTGAAAAAGGCGTCTATCATCTGGGCAGCGGTCGCATCCTCGGGTATGACATGAATGAGGATGGAAAGTTGATACCAAATGAAGACGCCTGGATTATTCAGAGGATATTTGAAAGTTACGCTTCCGGGGAGAGTCTTAGCGAGATTGCAGATGACCTTAATATTTCGGGTGCAAAACGACTCCGATGTGACAAGCCATTTGACTCATCCCTTATCTGGCGGATGCTCAGGAACGAATGCTATGTCGGGGACAGGCTGCTGCAGAAGAACCCGCCGAGGGATTTTCTGACAAAGCGACCGGACGTGAGTACCGAGCATAAAAGTTATTATATAAGGGACAGCCACGAGGGTATTATTGACCGGAAGACGTGGGCTGCGGTTAAGGCAAGAATTGATGCCGAAGCCGCCGAGCGTTCCGTGGGAATTTATCGAAACTGCACTAATACTCATTTCCTATATGGGAAGGTGTTCTGCGCCGAGTGCGGCTCCCCGTATACACGACGGACATTTAAAAACCGGCAGGGTGAGAGTTACAAAGCATGGAACTGCCGTGAGCGCCAGAGGGGCAAGAAAGGGTGCAAGAATAGCAGTATAAAAGAGGATGTGCTGCTGGGGGCGATTGCCGAGGCGCTGGGGGTAGAGGAACTTGAGCGGGAGATGTTTGAGGAGTTGGTGGAAAGGGTTTTGATTGATGGGCGGGAGATTCGGGTTGAGGTGAAGGAGGGTGTTACTTTATAAAAGCACGAAACATAAATATAAACGCAAACCCCGCCGAGACACCGGTAAATATCGGTATGAAGCGGGGGTTTATTATTTGATTTACACGGATTGATGGTCAGAACCGAAATAATCGTTAATTATAATATTTATGCTTATATAATCTCTTGAACTCGTCCAACCGCCCCATCTTCAAGCATTACTTTTATTCCGTGAGGATGATAACTTGAGTTTGTCAGTATTTTCGCTACTATGCCTTCTGTGAGTTTCCCGCTACGCTGATCGGACTTGAGTACTACCTTAACTTTTGCTCCGATTTTTATGCCTGCTCTATTTTGTCCGCTCATCCATTCTCCTAAAACATCTCAAATACTTTAATTAATATTTCCTCCACACCATCTTATCGACAATGCCCGTATAACTCTGAATAATCTTCACAACCTTATTACTAACGTTCTCGTCGGAGTAATCCGGTACAGGTATGCCAAAGTCGCCGTTTCTGTTCATCTCTACAGCCACGTCAACCGCTTGCAGCACCTGCTCTGTTGTAATGCCGGCGAGGATGAAGTTGCCCTTGTCGAGTGCCTCTGGGCGCTCGGTGCTTGTCCTGATACAGACTGCCGGGAACGGGTTGCCTACCGATAGGAAATAGCTACTCTCCTCGGGCAGGGTGCCGCTGTCGGAGACAACAGCAAAAGCGTTCATCTGCAGGTTATTATAATCATGAAAGCCGAGCGGCTTATTCTGTATAACTCTTTTATCGAACACAAAGCCACGTTTTTCAATGAATTTCGCGCTCCTCGGATGGCATGAGTAGAGTATCGGCATATCGTACTTCTCCGCCATTGCGTTAACTGCGTTCATTAAGCTGAAAAAGTTCGCCTCTGTGTCAATATTCTCTTCCCTGTGAGCCGAGAGTAGAATGTACTTCCCTTTTTCAAGTCCTAAACGACTAAGTATATCGCTTCCCTTAATCTTGCCAAGGTTAGCGCTCAGAACCTCTGCCATAGGTGAGCCGGTGACGTATGTTCGCTCTTTTGCCGTGCCCTCAGAGTTCAGATAACGTCTTGCATGTTCGCTGTAGCACATATTAACGTCGGCGATGTGGTCAACAATTCGCCTGTTTGTCTCCTCAGGCAGACATTCGTCAAAGCAGCGGTTCCCTGCCTCCATATGGAAAATTGGGATATGCAGTCGCTTTGCAGAGATTGCTGACAGGCAGGAGTTCGTGTCGCCAAGTATAAGCAACGCATCGGGCTTCCGCTCAACCATCAGTTTATATGACTTTGCTATTATATTCCCAATAGTTTCTCCAAGGTCGTCTCCGACGGCACTCAGATAAAAGTCCGGTGCACGGAGACCGAGGTCCTCAAAGAACACCTGGTTTAGCTCGTAATCGTAGTTTTGGCCGGTGTGAACCAGTGTCTGCTCGAAATAAGTATCACATTTTTTTATTGTCTCGGACAAGCGGATTATCTCCGGTCTTGTGCCGACTATCGTCATTAGTTTTAGTTTTGACATTTTACACTTCCTCAAAATAAGTATCGGGCTTCTCCGGGTCAAAGCACTCGTTTGCCCACATGATGGTGACCATATCACCATCGCCGAGGTTCTCGATGTTGTGGGTATATCCGGTTGGAATATCAACAACTTCCAGTTTGTCTCCGCTTACATAATACTCCAAAACCTCCTCGCTGTCAACCCTGCGGAAGCGAATAACGCCCTTGCCGCTGACGACGAGAAATTTTTCGTTCTTGGTGTTGTGCCAGTGGTTACCTTTTGTAATGCCGGGCTTCGATATATTCACGCTAAACTGCCCACGCTCCGGAGTTCGAATTACCTCGGTAAAGCTGCCCCTTGCGTCGATGTTCATCTTTAAGGGATAGCTAAATTTATCTGTCGGCAGATAGGAAAGGTATGTTGCATAAAGCTTTTTTGTGAACTCGTCTGCCATGTTCGGAACGGCTCGTGTTTCCCGACTTTCCTTAAAGGAATATATCAGGTCAACAATCTCGCCGAGTGGTATCGTATGCACCACCGGAACTTCGCAATATTCTCCGCTTCGGTTTTCCTTGCCCATAAGTGCATTTATCAGCTCGGTTACAACGTCGTCTATGTACACAAGGTTCATGAGGACGCTTCGGTCATTCACTGTAATCGGGAGGTCATGTGCAACATTGTGGCAGAAGGTAGCAACAGCACTGTTATAGTTCGGTCTGCACCATTTGCCGAAAACATTCGGAAAACGGTAGACAAGCACCTTTGCCCCCGTTTCCTTTGCATAGTTAAAGAACAAATCCTCGCCTGCCTTTTTTGATCTGCCGTAAGGGTTATCACGAACTGCTTGAATTGAAGATGCAAGCATTACGGGGCATTTGTTACCGTGCTTTTTCAATGTTTCAAGCAAAGTTGAGGCAAAACCGAAATTGCCGGAAAGAAACTCGTCTTCGGTTTTTGGACGATTTACTCCGGCAAGGTTGAACACAAAATCAGCTTTATGGCAATACTCGTTCAAAAGCGAAGGCTCGGTGTCGATATCATATTCAAAAATATTTAAGGGAGGATTTATAGAAAAGGTTTTATCCTTTCCCTCGTTAATATTGCGTAGGCTGGCACAAAGATTTTTGCCGATAAAGCCTTTCGCCCCAGTTATGAGTATATTCATCTCTTATTCTCCCAAGTGTAAATTTCATCTCTAATATAGTTAAGTGAAAGAAGCTTTTCCTTTACCTGCTCAACACTAAGGAGTTCGGTATTATTTGAGTTAAACTCGGTTAAGGGATTACGGTCTGTATCGCCTGCACTAAAATACTTATCATAGTTAAGGTCACGCTTATCACAAGGAACACGATAGAAACTTCCAAGGTCAATAGCATTTGCACATTCCTCATTAGTTAAAAGTGTTTCATACATTTTTTCGCCGTGGCGAATTCCAATAACCTTAACTTCATCCTTAGAATTAAACAGTTCCTTGACTGCTTGAGCCAATGTGCCAATAGTACAAGCAGGTGCTTTTTGAACAAGGATATCTCCGCTTATTCCGTTTTCAAATGCAAACAGAACAAGGTCAACCGCCTCGTCAAGCGTCATAATAAAACGTGTCATATTAGGGTCGGTTATTGTGATAGGCTTGCCTGCCTTTATCTGTTCAATCCATAAAGGCACAACACTTCCGCGAGAGCAAAGAACATTCCCGTAACGTGTGCAGCATATCTTCGTTCTATCGGGGTTAACTGTACGAGATTTTGCAACAATAACCTTTTCCATCATCGCCTTGCTCGTCCCCATTGCATTTACGGGATAAGCGGCTTTATCGGTCGAAAGGCAAATAACAGACTTAACGCCAGCGTCAATTGCAGCAGTCAGCACGTTATCTGTACCAATAACATTTGTCCTTACTGCCTCCATCGGGAAAAACTCGCAGGAGGGTACCTGCTTTAGTGCTGCGGCATGGAAGATGTAGTCAACTCCGTACATCGCATTTTTAAGCGAACTTATATCTCGCACATCGCCTATAAAAAACTTTAGCTTGTCCGAAAGTTCGGGAAATTTCGCCTGATAGTCATGGCGCATATCGTCCTGCTTCTTTTCGTCACGAGAAAAGATGCGGATTTCTTTTATATCAGTTTTTAAAAAGCGGTTTAGCACAGCGTTCCCGAATGAACCTGTTCCGCCTGTGATTAGTAGAGTTTTGTTTTTGAAAAGCATTTTTTACATTCCCTCATTTAAATAATTACTATAAGTAGCGTCATCTATCATATTTAAAAACATTTCAAGGCAATAAACCATCCATTTTTGATCTCCGGTCATATCCGCCGTGCAATTCTGTATGAATTCAGTACCTTTCGGTCCGTCCCAATTTTTTAGCCATTCATTCATCGGGCGTGGCATTGGTATCTTTTCAGTAATACTAAAACCACTATATAAACGATCAAAAATTTCGCGCACCAAATATTTATTTTCACCGCGACGGACACGTTCAATATCTAAAGGTGTACTCAAGTATGTTTTCATGTAAGGCGAAATAAAATCGACGGAAGCGCTGTCGCAAGCGTTAAAATATGAATGTATACTTTCTACGAAAAACACATTACTAATAAATTTATGAACATCAATATATCCATCTTTCTCATATCGTAAAAACGGTTCGGTTATTAAGATCGGTTCTTTTAAAACCATATAAGGTTTCACAAAGGAATATTTATCAACAAATTCACCGACTTTCCAATCACGGGATAAAAGGTCGTTTAATCCGCCGTATAGACAATCCGCGCTTTCTCCAAAGATTAATTTTGAGAAACCGTCTTTTTTTGCCTGTAAAGCGGCTTTATATATTTGTACCTCTATAGAATGAATCGGCGCTCCTTTTTTAGACATTAATACAGGTGCGTATTTTTCAAAATCTGACCAATAAATTTCTATAATCCTGTGTTCAAGTCCGCATTCTTCCGCATATCGTGCCGCCGCGTGTGTTTCATCGGTAACTTCTATTCCGGGAACTATGCATTTGAAAGTATAAGCTACACTACCCTTTGGCATAAATTTAGCCAAAATTGCCGAATCTATACCACCGCTTAACGCTAAAGCAGCTTTCCCGGCCGCCGTTGCCTCTTCAATACTTTTTTTAAGATACTTTTCAAGTTCCGCACTATTACTTATTGGCAGACGGCATTTTATTATTTTATCGGGTTTTGGCGAGATGCCAGCTTTAAAAGTGTATTTTTTATCAATTATTGTTCTGAACATTAAATAAGAGCTCATGCAATAATTTTTATTAACAATCATTTGCTGTTTTCACCTCTAACCGCATTTAACGCTTTTGTTATTTGTGTGGAGGATATACCTTTGGTGTAAGGGAAATATATAATTTTTATTCCTGCAGCATTGAATTCTTTTTCATGTTCAGCCCATTTTTCAGTTCCATACCAATCATCGCCAACGAACAAAATACTTGCTCCAAGTTTCTTGCACATTTTGAGCTTGTCCATGTCATACTGCGGAACTACAGCATCTACATATTTAATGCTTCTAATTATTTCAATACGATCTTCAAAAGGAATAATTGCACGTTTGCCTTTATATGTAACAAGTTCGTCCACAGTAACACCAACAATTAGCTTATCACACATACCTTTCGCATTTTTTAATAGGTTTAGATGTCCGATATGAAATAAATCATAAACTCCCGCGGTATAACCAATAATCATTTTTATTCTTTCCCT
>LSQX01364071.1_pt1 | contig 16128 bp, 7 predicted proteins | sample 654561 | NCBI WGS metagenome assembly LSQX01 (sample SAMN04489861, study PRJNA283612) | anaerobic digester metagenome | isolation source: 4 biogas reactors fed with cattle manure at either 37C or 55C with and... | place: Denmark: Kongens Lyngby | collected 2014 | reverse complement strand
GGAATTTACCTTTTCAATTGACCTTATTGTTGTTATTAGTACGAAAATAAGAAAAAATAAAACAGGCATTGATTCTGACTCAGTATGTTGATAATACTGTGGCAACCAATACCTGCCCAGATGGTAACTTCAAAATGCTTTGTTTATTGCTAATACCCCATCTCCAGCATCCTTCTTGCAATCTCAGCGAATACTGGTGCGGCAGACTTTCCGCCCAAGCGGCCATCTTCCACAAATACGGCAATGGAGTATCTTGGCTCCCGCGCGGGGAAATAGCCAGCGAACCAAGCGTGTATGATTTGCTCAGAGCCTGTCTCGGCACTGCCGGTCTTACCGCCGGCGCCGCCATAGTAGCCCATTACGGCCTCAGTACCAGTTCCACTCAGCGTAACAGTCTCCATTAGTTCTCTTATCTTATCAGAGGTTTTCTTTGAAATAATCCGTTGGCCTTGGCTTACCTTTATTTTCTCAACTATTCTGCCTTCGTCATCCACAATTGCATCGACTATATTCACACTGTTTTTAATTCCGCCATTGGCAACTGATGCCACTATATCCGCCACCTGAACCGGTGTGGCTAGTATTACACCCTGCCCAATTGCAAGATTTGCTATATCTGCCCTGCTATATTGGGCATTGATATCAGGGATATTTCCTGCAGCTTCACTCACTCCCTGCTTAGTAATGCCAGTCACCCTACCAAGGCCAAATTTTTCTGTCATACCTATCAAATTCTTATATCCAATCTTCTGACACAGCTCGATAAAATAAGAATTGCAGGAAAGAGCAAATGCACTTTCCATATCCAAGTCACCGTGTCCGCCTTGATAATATGAATAGCACTTGAAGGTTAGTCCATTTATGTCCACCGCTCCAGTACAGTAATAGTGGTCAAGGTCTTTAAAGCCATGATAATGATTGTAGGCCCCATAGTCATCAAGCTCCGTGGCAAAAGGCGTTTGTCCGTATGAAAAACCGTCAAAAAACCTATATTCATCCTCTTTCTTATCATCGAGAACACCGCCACTGATATCACCACTGTTATCACTTTTTTCTCCGGCTACCTCATCATCATCACCAATAACAATAGTATCCTCATTTTCATAAAAAGCCGCTAAATCAATTATCTTGAATATGGAGCCGAGATTATATGCGGCTGTCGCCTTATTGAACAGCTCCTTATTATCGCTGTCCAGATATTTTTTCACCTCATTCTGGTTAAAATCAGGCTTACTGGCCAAGGCAAGTATATCCCCCGTAACCACATCCTCTACTACCACTGCACCGGATATACCACCCTTCTCCATTGCCTCCTCCACGATTCTTTGTACATGAAAATCCAATGTAAGCCTAACATTAAGCTTTTCATTGCCGGTGCTCCAGTTCTTCAGCTTATATCCGAAGCCCTTGATGGGATTTTTCGCAGCATCATTTACTGTCCCAATTTCAAAAACCGCTTTATTCTTTAACTCCTCTTCATATACCTTCTCAATACCCGTCTGACCAATCTGATCCCGTATATTCAAATACCCTATAACATGCTCTGCCAAAGCCTCTTCGTCATACCGCTCAACTGAATTAATCATGGAAACCCAATCTACATCCAGCTCTAGCAATGCGTCCTGGCCATTTTTATTTGTTTCGATCAAAAATGGTTTGCTTTTAGATGTCAATTCGCTTAGCAATTCAATGTCCACCCCTAAAGCATCACACACCATTTTTTTCTCAGTAGCAGACTGTGGCATATAGGCAGTCTTAATAAGAGCCTTGTATGTTTTTTCTCTATTTGTGAAGGGTATCCCGTTCCGATCTAGTATGTTTCCCCTAATCCTCTCGATAGCTGTGCTTGATACTCTCTGCTTGAATGCAGCCTCTTCCAGTGACCTATCAGGTACAAACTGTATAATTGCCACTCTGATAATCAGCACGGCCATAATAAGTAGAAATGCTCCGCCAATAAAATATAATCTTTTTGTAGACAATTAAAAGCCCCCTTCAACGGTAATATTATGATTCTTACCGTCAGAAAGGGGACGTATTCATTACCACAGCAGTTTTGATATAATATATGTCAGCAGTAGTATCATTCTCTCTTACGTCTGAGCATAGTGTATGGTTCAACAGGCTCCATAGGCATATACACCGTCATCTGCGGATGAGGCGCAGCTTCAATGTCTTCACCATCCACGTTTTTCATAGCTATGACCTTATGGATAATGAAGGGACTTATAGGGCTGACTACCTCCAGCTCGTCGCCGATGACAAACCTGTTGCGTTGCTCGATAGTGGCTATTCCGGTAGAATCGTCATATGACCTTACCAATCCGACAAAATCATAATCCCGTATATAAGAACTGGATTCATACATTTGCTCCGTACCCCCTGGCTTTTCTTCGAAAAACCCGGTGGTATACTCCCTATGACTTGCCTTTGACATTTCTTCAAGCCATACATTGTTGAAGGTGTACCCCTCAGGGTCGGCTGCATAAGCATCCAAAGCTTCCCTATAGGCTTTTATCACTGTTGCCACATAGTAGGAGCTCTTCATCCTGCCCTCAATCTTCAGGCTTGTAATGCCGCTTCCGATAATCTCTGGTATATGCCCTATTAGACATAGATCCTTAGAATTGAATATATAGGTCCCTCTTTTGTCTTCATATACAGGCATATATTCACCGGGTCTTTTTTCTTCCACCAGATGATATTTCCACCTACAGGGGTGGGCACATTGCCCTCTGTTTGCATCACGCCCAATCATGTAATTGCTCAGCAGGCATCTTCCTGAGTAAGAAATACACATTGCACCATGGACAAACATCTCAAGCTCCAGACTCTCTGGAACCTTCTTTCTAATCTCTATAATTTCATCCAGGGATAGCTCCCTGGCCAGTATAACTCTCTTAACACCCTGACGATGCCAGAATGCAGCACTCCTCCAGTTGGTATTATTGGCCTGCGTACTTAGGTGCAATTCAATATCAGGGGCTTCCTGCAGCAGTATATCGAATATGCCAGGGTCAGAGAAAATGACAGCGTCTATCCCCAAGTCCCTGACCTTGCGGACATATTCAGCCATATCTACAAAATCCTCATTATGAGGTATTATGTTCATTGTCATATAAACCTTTTTACCACGATTGTGGGCAAAGCTGATTCCCTCCTTAAGCTCATCCATACCAAAATTGCCCGCGGATGCCCTCAGTCCGAATTCTTCACCACCGAGGTATACGGCATCTGCGCCATAAATTATTGCCATCTTTAGCTTTTCCAGATTTCCAGCCGGTGCCAGTAACTCAAACCTACTCTTCATTTATCCATCTCCGTTTCCATACGCTTATAGGACAGTGCTACCCCATCTCCCACAGGCAGTATACTTGTGTCTAGCGTGGGATCACTGCAAAGACTGTCCAGGTATGACCTGATTCTGTTTACAATAGTTCTTTTCCTTCTGACCACCAACTCATCACTGGCTATCATTCCCTTGTACAGTACATTATCAGATACTAGAAGGCCACCGCCTCTTAGCATCCTCAGGCATTCCGGTAAAAATTCCGGATATTGTCCCTTTGCAGCATCCATGAAAATCATGTCATAGTTTTTATCTAGGCAACTCAGCACCTCTGTGGCATCTCCAGCTATCACTGATATAGTATTTGACAGTCCTGCCCTTTTAATGTTCTCACGGGCTTTGACAACCATCTTCTCGCTGCGTTCGATAGTATCGATTCTGCCACCCGATGTCAGTATCCCCGAAAGCAGGATTGATGAATACCCTATTGCTGTGCCTATCTCGAGTATTCTGAAGGGCTTGACCAATCTTCCTAGTACAATAAGCAGACTGGCCACCTCCGCCTTAATTATAGGGACATGATGCTCCGCTGCGTATTGCTCCAGCTCTAGCAGTAATCCTTCTCCATGGCGTATAGTTTTTCTGATATATTCGTTAGTGCCATCCTGACTAAGCATAGCTGTTCCTTTCAAAACAAAGAGGCTGCCCTTGCAGCCCCTTTATGTTACTTTTGCGCGTATTTATCTTTGTTTGCCTGATGCTCCTTGAAGGTTTTTGCAAATGCATGGCTTCCCGAACCATCCCCCTTGGCCACATAAAACAGGTAGGATGTGTCGTCAGGATTCACCGCAGCCTTTATCGAGGCTTCACCCGGGCTGCATATAGGCCCTGGGGGCAGGCCTTCATATAGGTAGGTATTATATGGATCGTCTATATCCAAATCTGCAAAGAGGACTCTATCCTTGTAGGAACCTGTGTTTTTCAGCAAAACATACTGTATTGTGGCATCTACCTGAAGCTTATTCAGAGTTTTATCCTTGTTTTTGAGCCTATTGTAAAGGACTCCAGCAATTATGTGCCGGTCATCGGGATCCTTGGCTTCTCTCTCAATAATTGAAGCTAATATGAGTACCTTGTCCATCGTCATGTCCACCGGCAATTCATCTATCATCTCCCTGTACTGTTGCTTGAATTTCTTATCAAAATTGTCCAGCATTTTTATTAGAATATCCTTGTCGCTTACGTTGTAGTCATATTCATAGGTATCCGGAAATAGATAGCCTTCAAGCTTATGTTGTCTGTTGGGTAACCCCTTTAGGAATTCATAATCAAACTCTTCCTGGTTAGCGGCTTCAATAAACTTAGCCTTGTCCTTTATAATCTTGTTATTGTACAGAATATCAACAATTTGGGTGAATGTTTTGCCCTCAGGAATCATTACCTTTCTTGTTACCGCATTTGATGAAAGTACTCTCATCATCTCGTCGTAGGTCAAATCCTTCTTTACTATGTGGGTACCTGATTGGTACCTACCATCGTATCCATTTATTTTTGAAAGTAGCTTGAATATTGTCTCATTTTCGATCAGGCCGCTTTCCATAAGCTTTTCAGCTATATAAGTTGTATTTGCGCCTTTTTCTATGACAAATTCAACACCCTCGCTCTCATCAATGATTATCTCCGGCTGTGTACTTGCATCAAGGTGGTTCTTCATCACGTAATCGTATGATATCTTTCCGGTAATTACAGCAACAGAAGCCAGCATGATTAAGACAAGGAAGAATATAACAACTCGCTTCAGCCTTTTATGCTTCCTTACCTTGGGAGTTTTGACAGGCTTGCCCTTTGGCTCAGGCTTGCCCTTTGGCTCAGGCTTCCCCTTTGGCTCAGACTTTCCTTTTAACTCAGGCTTCGCTTTTGCCTTAGCTACCTTTTCTTTCGCCTGTGAGCTCTTGCTATTTTCACCGTCCCGTATATTATGCCAGTCCATTATTTCACCTCCTGCTTTTATCGCGCACTTTTCAGCTGTCGCCTAGAGCTTGCTTTTGGCTTTTGCTCTCTGCTCGGTATTAAGTATTCTCTTTCTTAGCCTCATATTCTTAGGTGTAATTTCAACAAGCTCATCATCTGAAATGAATTCAAGTGCCTGTTCCAGACTCATCGTCTTAGGTGGTGTGAGTCTTAGCGCGTCATCAGAGCCAGACGCCCTCATATTTGTAACATGCTTCTTTTTACATACATTTACCACTATGTCTTCATTTCTGGCATTTTCGCCAACTATCATTCCTTCATATACCTTAGTACCTGGGGTTACAAACAGAAGTCCTCTTTCCTGGGCATTATAAAGGCCATATGTCACTGCCTCACCATCCTCCCAGGCAACGATGGAACCCCTTTGCCTGCTTGATATCTCGCCCTTGAAGGGTTCATGTCCATGAAATATATGATTCATTATACCATTGCCCTTTGTATCGGTCAAAAACTCTGAACGATAGCCTATCAGGCCTCTTGCAGGTATTTTGAATTCCAGCCTCATGTAGCCCTCTGTGGCAGAGTGCATATTAACCATTTCAGCCTTACGAACACCAAGCTTCTCCATTACCACACCCATAAATTCTTCCGGCACATCTATCATAAGGAGTTCCACCGGCTCATAATTCACTCCATCTACTTCCTTCATGATGACCTTAGGTTTGGAAACCTGGAACTCATAGCCCTGCCTTCTCATTGTCTCTATCAGTATAGACAGATGCAACTCGCCTCTTCCCGAAACGCCAAAGGAATCAGGGCTTTCGCTTTCCTCCACCCTGAGGCTAACATTGGTTTCCAACTCCTTGAAAAGTCTGTCCCGCAAATGCCTGGAGGTAACATAGGTACCTTCCCTTCCTGCAAATGGACTATTGTTAACTCCGAAGGTCATACTAATAGTGGGCTCGTCAATATTGACAAAGGGTAGCGGGTCGGGAGCTGAAACATCGCAAATCGTCTCTCCTATATTAATGTCACTAAACCCAGATACTGCAACTATGTCCCCAAGCTCCGCATTATCGCTTTCTGCCCTGCCAAGTCCTTCGAACTTGTAAAGCTTGCTTACTCGGGACTGGTAAACGGTTCCGTTCTTTCTACATATGACTGCTTGCTGCCCGTTTTTTATACGTCCTCTATCGATTCTGCCAATTGCTATTCTGCCTACATACTCGTCATAATCAATATTAGATACCAGAAGCTGTAGCGGCTTCTCTTTATCTCCCACTGGCGCCGGCACATAATCGATTATGGTCTTGAGTAGCGGCTCCAGGTCCTTTCTTTCATCCTCCAGCCTTAGCGTTGCGTAGCCTTCTCTCGAAGAAGCATATACTACCGGAAACTCCAGCTGATCATCATCAGCGCCTAGCTCAATAAACAGCTCTAACACCTCATCAATAACCTCTACAGGCCTGGCTTCCGGCCTGTCTATCTTGTTTACCACAACAATGGGCTTGAGATTAAGCTGAAGAGCCTTTCTCAATACGAACCTGGTCTGGGGCATTGGTCCTTCAAAAGAATCAACCAGTAGCAGTACTCCGTCCACCATTTTAAGTACGCGTTCTACCTCGCCTCCAAAGTCAGCATGTCCTGGAGTATCTACAATGTTTATCTTCAATCCCTTGTAATTGACTGCGGTATTTTTGGCCAGTATTGTGATGCCTCGCTCCCTTTCAAGGTCGCTGGAGTCCATCACTCGCTCTTGCACCTGCTCATTCTCTCTAAAAATCCCGCTTTGTCTAAGCATACCATCGACTAAGGTTGTTTTTCCATGATCGACATGGGCTATAATGGCTATATTTCTAATATCCTCTCTCTTATCTGTCACAATTTTCGTCCCTTCCGTCTATATACCTCTACAGCATATTCTATTTGACTTTGTTTAGTAAGTATTTGTTGCATCTATAATCAATTCGCGTAAACCTGCTTGAATTGGCAAACACAACAAGTTAAATTGTAGATTATCATATAAACAATGTCAATAAAATCAGAAGCAATCAAAAAAATACCCCTGTAGCATCACAGGGATTAGTCAATTCTATTCATAACAATTCCTATCTCATCATCTATGCCAAGTATCCAATGTCTCTGCAAGCCGGGTTCTCCTACTTGAATGCAGTACACGGTATTGATATGTAAACCGTCGTTCCATAGCCTTCCTTAGATATAATCGACATATTTCCGCCAAATCGTCCCTTTATCATGGCATAAGACATATAAAGGCCTAATCCCGTTCCGCTTTCACCTTTTGTGGTTATCATTTCCTTGAATAGTCTATTAACGATATTCTCTGGGATACCCTTGCCATAATCCTTAAATGTGAATTCCACAGCATCTCCGCTTCGTACTATCTCAATTTCGATAGTTCCATTTTCACCGTCATATGCATGTATTGCATTGATGATAATATTATTAAAAACCTGCACAAGGTTGTTAACATCACCTTGAAGCTCTGTATTGGCATCTATTCGAGAATTGATATTAAGCACACAATGGAGTCTTTCTAATTCATGCCTTAGCAGCAATTCAACTCTCTTAACCGCCTCGCTGACAGTAAATTTTGCAGTACTAGTGGAAATCATCTGGACCGCTTGTCCCTTCACAGCAGAAATGACATCAGACATATACCCACAGTTAGAATTCATCTTTTCCAACCAGGTCAGCATCTCTTTTGCCATTTCTTTATGCTCATGATCAGTTACGCTTCTGTTACCAACTGAATCCCTGTACTCATAAGCTAAATCCTTGAGGGCCGCTATCCCTCCTAAAACGGACATTATCGGTGTCTTGAGGTTATGCGTAATCCCTCCTATCAGCTGTCCCAGAGATGCAAGTCTCTCCTGCTCAACCAAAATAGCCTGATTTTTCTTAATGACCTTTATGTTATCTTTTTCTCGGTCCTGGATTTTATTAAATGCTTTTGCAAGATCCCCTAACTCATCATTAGATGTTATTGCCAGCTTCCTGTCTAATGTTTGATCAATGCCAAGAGCAATCTCCTCTAAGCTGTAGGTTACCCTTGATATGTCCTCCATAAGCGTCTTTGCAAAGTATAAGATAACCAAGAAATTTATCAAAAAGAGAACAACAAAGCTAAATACAAAATAAATAAGTGTTTCTACAGAGCCAACGGCATACTTTACTCCAATAATCCACCTTTGATTATCAATCAATACCTCTTTAGCTATACCCTGAACATCTACTCCATAGTAGTCGAATACATGCCCATCGCCCTTTATTGCAATTTCATGTAAATGCTTTTTGAAAAATTTACTTAAATGAATAGTTGCTCTGTTGTATGTTAGGTACTCATTTGTCGGTGTAACAACAAATGCTTCATCATATTTATCAACCAACCTAATACCACCCAATAAATTGATTAGTTCATCTCCATTTTCAACCTCAATATTTGATAGCTGGTTATCATATGCTATGAAAATCATATCTCCCTTTTCACTAATCAATCTTGAATATCCTATCAATGATGTAAATAGAATAGCAACAATAAATATAGGCAGTAGTTGAACAATAATCCTTTTATGAAGGGATATTCTTGAGTTGCTATTGTCAATTACATCATAATTCGATAATAGCAATTTAGTAAAAATTCTTTTCGTAAATATATAAGAAAGAATTGAAACGAAAGTACCAAATGAAAAAAATACAACCCATAGCTTAAACGTAACAATAGTTATATTCTGTGTTGAAAGAGTTATAACAACAAATATCAGAACACTTGGTAGCATACTTTGCACTAAATATGCAGTTATAGGAAGCTTTATACACACAGATCTGATAGTTGCTAATTTTTTCTTACCAATTGATTCTTTATTAAGATATCTTATCCCTTTGAGGGAAGTGAACAACCAGATATTTATAAAAAGCAAAGTGATAATTGATATAAAGAAGTATTGGTATGAATACAGTGTGTTTTCCAGCTCTAATTGAAACATATTATCATATGTGTTTTGTGGATAATTAAGAATTAGCGGTATTATATTGTAAAATAGTACTGATACAAATATAATACAAACGTCATGAATTAGAGCGATTTTTATAACAATCAAATTGTTCCTAATAATGTCTAGAATTTTCTTCATACTGGCCTATTCCTTCCATAAAACCTATTTTCACCATGTTATCCATCAGTTTGCTGATGTAATTCTCATCAAGTGTTTCTGGCCATTTGGTATTGATAGACTCAAGTAATTCAAAAGTTAATTTGTTGCTGGTAATAATTGATTCATCGTATTCAAAGCCTTTGGAGCTACTAATCTCGTTAATGATTCCATCAAGGCTTTGCTGCATTTTAGTATCCTCAGAAATTGTATTAAGCCTGTTTCTATATTCCATTTCGTTTAGAATTTCAATATCTGTTATGTTTAGTTTGCGTAATATCTTTACAAAATCTCTCGCCTTGAACTTTTTATTGTACAAATGATATATGCTGTTAATTTTGCCTCTTTTCAGAATATTAATAACTGTTTCACTACATACATCCACAGGAGTCATTTCCATTTCCAGCTCTGCCATATGTTCGGAAATAGCACCTAATAGTATAATCGATCTAATCCTTCTGCAAAATGCATTCTCATTTATGTTCTTCTGAGCTACACCATCAGAATACCTTCCAGTTATATTACCCATTCTGTAGATATTGACCTTCATGCCCTTTGCTGCCTCATCAAGGACTAATTTCTCTGCTTCCAGCTTTGTATGTAAATAAACATTGCTAAATATATTCTGACCGATAAAGAAATCACTCTCTGAAAAAGTCGAGAGCTCTGTCTCCTTACCAAATATACTTGAGCCAGAAATACTAACGGTAGAGACATGATGAAACACTGCATTGCAAAGCTTGCATAATTTAAGCAATTCCTTAGTTCCTAGCACATTTGTTTTGCTAAAATCATCAAAAGACCCATAGTGCTTTACATTAGCAGCCGAATGTATTATTATGTCTATTTTTCTTGACAATGAAGAATACTGGGCTTCACTCAATCCTAAAAGGTTCTTTGTAATATCACCCCTTACTATACGAACTCTTTTCTGTAGCTCTTCATTCATGCCTTCAAAATAGTAATCAAACACCGAATCAAGGCCATCCCTTCTGATTAGGCAAAAAACTATTGCATCGGTTTTTGTAAGAAGCTGATGTAGTAAATGTATCCCTAAAAAGCCAGTAGCACCTGTAAGCAAGACATTATTAAAATCCTCATGCTCCTTTGGCTTTAGTATACTGGGCACATTATGGTTATAGTAGTTGTTAGATAAATGATTGATTTTTTCTTGTTGGTGTATTACATTGTCGTATAGCTGCTTAATAGTGGGATATAAGTACAAATCCTGGGTTTTAATTCCCCAGTTATTATTATACGACTTAACCTGAACCTGAATAATTTTTATCGAATCACCACCAAGGTCAAAAAAGTCATCATTAATCCCTATGCTTTCTACATCTAAAACCTCCCTCCATATCAATGCCAGCTTAGCTTCAGTCTCATTACGAGGATGAGCGAAATTGCCCTTTACCTCTATTTCCTGCTTAATTACCTTCAACGCCCTTCTGTCTGCCTTACCATTCTTATTTATTGGCATCTCTTCTAACTGAATAAATTTTCCGGGTACCATATAATGCGGCAACGACATAGCCAGATACTCTTTTAGTCTAGTATGTTCTATTGGTTCATCAGCTGTAAAATATGCGCTTAAGATACCATCCCCGTTTTCATTTTCAGTTGACAAAACAACAGCATCATTAATCTGCTTATATTGAGATATCTTACTCTCAATTTCACCAAGCTCAACCCTATAGCCATGTATTTTTACCTGATAATCTAGTCTACCAAGGTACTCAATTTCTCCTTCTGGATACCACCTCCCCGCATCTCCCGATTTGTATAAAATATCTCCCGGTATAAATGGATTTTCTACAAACCTATCCTTTGTAAGGTCAGGTCTGTTCAAATAACCCTTTGCAACCCCATATCCCCCAACGTGTATTTCACCCTTTACACCTATTGGTACTAGCTGCATAAATTTATCCAAAATATAAATACTTGTGGTGGGGATGGGAACACCAATATTACATGTGTTCATATTAATCATCTCTGCAGTAATCTCTTTATATGTAGAGTGCACAGTCGTTTCTGTAATACCATACATATTTATTAGCCTTGTATTAGGATATCTAGCCCGCCATTTCTTAAGTTTCAGAGGCTTTAAGGCTTCTCCCCCAAATATTACATACCTTATGCCCAAGTCACGCTCACTTCTTTTAGCTTCAATACAAGATAAATTGTAAAACGAGGTTGGAACCTGGTTCAAAATGGTAACCTTATTCTTAATTAGTAGCCTTAAGAACTCATTGGAATCCTGTGCAACAGCCCGAGGAACCATCACTAATTTCCCGCCATACAATAATGCACCGTACATTTCCCAGACAGAAAAATCAAAACAATATGAATGGAACATCGTCCATACATCATCAGATGAGAAATCAAACATCGCTTTATCATTAAAGAGCAGCCTTACTACGTTTTTATGCTTCACCATCACTCCCTTAGGTATCCCTGTCGACCCTGATGTATAAATAATATAAGCAATGTCAGATGGTTTATTAATATCTGTCACTATTTCTACAAAATCTGTAATTCCTTTATTTTTGAATAATGGTTCTACAGCAAAAACCCGATCTGCCTTCATTCCCGTTGTATCTGCCAATTCAAGACTTCTATCGAGCAAATCCTCAGAAGTCAGTAGAACAAGAGGGCTGCTGTCTTTAATAGCTAGTGTAATCCTTGATTGTGGGTGGGATGGATCAATGGGCAAATAGGTTCCACCTGCTTTTAAAATGCCTAAAATAGCAACAATCATCTCAATTGAGCGGTCTATCAACAAAGCTACAATTGTGTTTGCCTTAACTCCTTTATCTCTAAGGGTTTTTGCCAAATAGTCTGATTTTTTATCAAGTGCCTCGTAGGTAATATCCTTGTCGCTTTCTACGACAGCAATACTATTGGGATATGCTTTAGCCTTCTCTCTGAATAATTGCTGTATTGTTGCATTTTGAGGGTATTGGGCTTTTGTTTCATTAAATCCGAATACTACCTTTTGCTTTTCCTTTTCGGAAACAATCTCCAGTTTCGAGATTGGCTTATTAGGGTCATCAAGACCATGCCATAACAGGCGTATAATATGTTCATGAATATAATCAATTTCCTTAGAGAAGAAAATATCCGTCAGATAATCATAATCAATAATCAATTCTCCATTGTCTTCTCTTTCATTTATATGAATATATAAGGGATCCAGCTGCCTCCTGCTAAAGTGCCATCTTCCTTCATGCTCTAAATCATCCTTTGTAAATTTCGCATTTTGATATGAGAGCAAAACACTGAAAATACTATTGTTGCCTTTAGCTGTTTTGGTATTGTTTTTAATAAGCTCATAAGGATATTTCTGGTGACGAAGTAGTGACATCCAATCATGCGATATCATGGAAACTAACGATTTAAAGGATAGATTTTCATCAATTTTGGTGTTAAAGGGTATTTTATTGACAAACATCCCACAAGTTCGCTTCTCCATTGCATTAGTGCGATTCAATACCGGTACTCCCACAATATGCTCACTGTCACCCGTTACCCTATACAAATATGTTACCAGCGCAGATAAAAATAGTGAAAAAACCGTGGTATTATTAGCTTTGACGTATTCTGAAATTTTCGATACAAGCTTTCCCTGTACTACAAATGTCTTTCTTTTAGCAAAATAACTCGTCTTACCCAGTTTATTTCTGTATAACATACCGCTGTTGAAGGAAAAATCCTCAAATCGCGAATTCCAAAATAGCTCATCCTTTGAAAATCTATTCGAGCTAAAATACTCTCTTTCGCGCTCAACATAATCAATATAGGATGTTTTTTTATCTTCAAAATTCGTTACGCCTTTTTCCAAATCATTATAGAACTCCATAATGATATTTCCAGTCCTAACCATAGACCAACCGTCACAAATCAAATGGTGGAGCTTTGAATATATCCCAAAAGTATTGCTGTCAATTTTTAATATAGCGAATTTGTAGAGATCAGAATCTGATAACGCAAATGGAGTTTGGGACTGCTTTAAGTCCCATTCATACATACTATCTAAGCCTTTTTCACTAAAATCAATATACTCTACCCCTTGGTATTTGTAATCAACGACATATTGGACTGGTTCTCCACTAATCTCCTTGAAATGTAATCTGAAGGAATCATTGTTTTCAATACACAAATTGATAGCTTTCTCTAATAATTCAAGACAAACATTCTTTATTCTCAATGTAGCCGCTATGTTACCAATGCTAGTACCAGGATACATTTTCTCAGTGTACCATATACCTAGTTGAGGATGTGTTAATGGATAGTATTTTTCATGCTCTGTCACATCTGTCACCTCATTATCATCAGTATTATAAAACACCTTAATATAAACAAAAAAACCTATTATTAACATTATATAGGTTTTTTTTCAAAATTGCAAGATAAATTTGTGAAAATATTCAAAATTATCCACACAAAGTTCGATAATTATCTAATTTTGGCGATAGTGACCCCTGATTCTCCCTCACCATATTTCCCAAGCCTGAAGCTTTTTACATGGCGATTGGATTTCAAATACTGCTGAACTCCACTTCTAAGCATTCCTGTACCCTTTCCATGCACAATAGTGACCTCGGAAAGTCCGGCAATAGCAGCATCATCCAGAAACTTTCCAAGCTCCTGCACAGCATCATCCACAGTCGTTCCCCTAATGTCAATCTGAGGAGATATACTCTTAGCCTTATTCATTCCACTCCTACCTGACTCAAACTTGTGTATTTCTATGGCCTGCTCATTCAACAGCTTCATGTTTGACACATGTACATTGATTTTCATGATACCGGCCTGTATTATGGCCTCCCCATCCTTGTTTGGTGGAGTCACCACAGTCCCCTTTTGGTTGAGATTTACTATCAAAACACTGTCACCAGGTTTCAGATTTTCAGGAGGTTTAATATAGCCCTTCCTTGGTAACAGTGTCTTAGAAAGGGAGCCTTCCAAATCATTGATGCTATTTCTGAGCTTTGCCCTTATTTCCTCCGCAGCCTTATTCTGAAGTATTTCACTCTGTTCCTTTGCTGCTCGCCTCATTTCCTCAAGCATACTCTCGACATCCTGCTTGGCATTAAGTAGTATCCCCCTAGCCTCTTCTCTAGCCTGCCTTAGCAGCTTTTCCTTTTGTGAAGACAGCTTTTCCTTCTGCTCCTCCATCTCTTTTTTGAGACCTTCTATCTCCAGCTTGTAGCTTTCAGCCTGTAGCCTTTCCTTCTCCGACTCACTGCGATTTTTCTCAATCTTCATTAGTACATCTTCAAACTGAAGCTCTTCACCGGTCAAAAACTCCTTTGCCCTATCCAGTATCCCATCGTAAAGACCAAGCCTCTTTGAGATGGCAAAGGCATTGCTTTTTCCAGGAACTCCTATAAGCAGGTTATATGTCGGCCTCAATGTCTCAACATCAAATTCACAGCATGCGTTCTCTACTCCTTCAGTAGTCAGCGCATAAACCTTAAGCTCACTATAATGGGTAGTTGCTATAGTAACCGCTCCCTTGCCATGGAGATTTTCAAGAATGGCCATTGCAAGGGCTGCGCCTTCTGTGGGGTCGGTCCCGGCACCTAATTCGTCAAATAGTACCAAAGACCTGTCATCTGCTTCAGACAAAATATGCACTATATTCTTCATGTGTGATGAAAATGTACTAAGGCTCTGCTCTATGCTTTGCTCATCGCCTATATCAGCATATATACTGTCAAACATGCTCAGCTCGGTACCCTCTGCAGCAGGAACATGAAGACCCGCTTGAGCCATCAGAGTAAACAGACCTACAGTCTTTATTGTAACTGTCTTTCCTCCTGTATTCGGCCCTGTGACCACCAGTGTGCTGAAGCTCTCACCTGCCCACAGATCTATGGGAACCACGGTTTTACTATCTAGCAGAGGGTGTCTTCCCTTTTTTATCTTTATACGTTTTTCACTGTTAAGCTTTGGGCAGACACAATTATAGTCAAGGCTCATCTTTGCCTTGGCAAAGGTAAAATCAAGCTCTGCAAATATAGAAATATTAGCTTTTAGAGGCTCAGCAATTTCGCCAATCTCGGCAGTCAACTCCTGTAATATGCGTTCTATCTCGATTTGCTCCTTAAGCTTGAGCTGTTTGATGCTATTGTTGGCTTCCACCACAGCCAAAGGCTCAACATATACCGTAGCGCCACTAGCAGATGAATCATGTACCAGCCCAGGCACCTCGTTCTTACACTCCACCTTCACCGGCACCACATACCTGTCGCCTCTCATTGTAACCAAAGCATCCTGCATAAGCTTCTGATACTTGGAGGAGTGTATCATGGAATTGAGTTTTTCCTTGATAGCGCTTTGCTGCTCCTTAATCTGCCTCCTAATATTTGATAGGGCCTTGCTGGCATTATCATCTATTTCCTCTTCGCTAACTATTGCCATATTAATTTTATCCTCAATACGTTTATTGGAGGTCATAGATGAAATAAGGCCACTGATATAATTATTGTCTTCATCAGCCGACGCAGAATTTACTGAGGAGGAGTAGTTTTTTAGACGTCTGGCTGCCCTCAGCGTATCCGAAACCCTAAGGAGCTCGCCGGGATTGAGTATTGATCCGATCTCAACCCGCTTCAAGCTGCTTCTGATATCGTGTATTCCTCCAAGAGGAGGATTCCCCCTTCTGAGTATGAAATCCACGGCATCTGTGGT
>LSQX01168687.1_pt1 | contig 16130 bp, 15 predicted proteins | sample 654561 | NCBI WGS metagenome assembly LSQX01 (sample SAMN04489861, study PRJNA283612) | anaerobic digester metagenome | isolation source: 4 biogas reactors fed with cattle manure at either 37C or 55C with and... | place: Denmark: Kongens Lyngby | collected 2014 | reverse complement strand
GAAAATTATTCTGCAAGCACAAGAAATATATAATATTGTTTCCTTAAATTTTGTGCAAGGAGTTGCATTCATGAAACACGACAGATTGAAAAAGATGAATTTAAACATGTTTCTAATCCCGTTCATTTTACTCCTTTTAATCTTTACTACTTTAAGCATTTTTTCTATAAAACAACACGTCGATCAATCATATAAAAATATCGAAGAATATTCCATAACCTTATCTGAAAGTTATACAAGGCAAGTAGCTAATTCAAGATTAGCCGAAGATATAATTACAGATTTGATCGATGAAAAAATGTTCGCTTTAGGTGAGCTGATCTTAGAAACTAACCCCTACTTAGAATATCAGGATTTGAAAGATTTAGCAAAGAGATATCGAGTCAATGAAATAAATCTTTACGGACAAGACGGAACTATTAAAAACAGCACCTTCGATGAAAATATCGGCTGGAAACCCTATGAAGGTCATCCTGTTTTTAATTTTATCAACAGCGATTTACAATTTTTGACCGAAAGTATGAGAGAAAGTGTTATTTCAGGTGAGCTTAATAAATATGCTTATCTGAAAGACGACGCAGGTTCGATTGTGCAAATAGGTATTTCAGCTCAACAGTTCCATGATTTTCTCGACAATTTTACAATCAACCAATTGATTGGAGAATTTATTGAAACAAAATTTGTTGATAATATCTTTTTTACAGATCTGGATTACAATTTAATAGCAAGCGGTAACGAAAACTATGCTGGCATTACCTTTGACGGCGACCACATACACAGTCATTTTACCTCAGACAAATTACAAATAGGCAGAAATTTCACCAACGATGATACCCTTCACGTCTGCTCTCCAGTCTTTTACCAAGGAGAAAAGATAGGAACTCTGACTGTAGTTTGGTCTTCATCCATAATTACCAGTGAAATTTTAAATATTATTGTGAGCAGTGTATTCAGATTCTCTTTAATTGGATTAATCCTTTTGGGTGTAGGTATCTTCGCTTTTCGTCAAAGACAAGAAAGTATAAGCTTAGCTTTTTACGACACCACAACGGGCTTGCCCAACAGTAATTATTTGAAAGAGTATTTGGAATCTAGCACCAAGGAAAAACGCAAAAGCCAAACAGCTCTGCTGCTTTTGGACATAGAGAAATTTAAATTGTTAGATCAAACTTATGGCATCGCTCATAGAGATCAAATTGCCAAGCAAATAGCAAGTTTTTACAGAGACCATCTGGAAGAAAAAGATATGCTATTTCGAATCGACATAGACAAATTCCTTATTGTCGTCCAGCGATATAAAGAACTGGCCCAATTAAAAAAACTGGCAGATACTATTTTAAATGATTTCAATAGCCCAGCAGTAATAATTCCTAAATATGAATACTTGAATTTGAAAATAGCAATTTACGAAGTCAAAGGCAACGGCCTGAGCCTGGACAGGATTTTGCAGGATTTATCCCTGACCATAGGAAGTATGGAAGAGGAGAATCAAAGTGGAATTGCTGTTTTTCATCCTGACCTGCGCAAAACAATTGATCGCGAAGAGAAAATAGAAAGTGCTCTGCTTTCTGTCATCTCAGGAGAAAACAAAGACTATCTATATATGCACTACCAGCCTCTATATAGTCTAAAAACCAAGCAAATTGTAAGCCTGGAAGCATTGGCCAGATTAAATCTACCATGTTTAGGCAATATTCCTCCACTTGAGTTTATTCAAATTGCTGAAAAGAGAAACCTAATCTATCAATTGGGAAATGAAATTTTAGATAGAACCCTTTCAATTTTAGAAGCTGAAAGACCAGCATACCTGCAAGAAATAAGGATAGGCATTAATATTTCGGCGTCACAATTGTTACGCCCTGAATTTGTCGATACTGTAACAGAAATGAAAAAAGCCGACCCAGAAAAATGGGAAAATATAGTCTTTGAAATAACAGAATCGGTCTTGATGGACAATTTCTATTTAGCCAATCGTTTTATTAAAGAATTTAGAAGCCTAGATATCTTGCTGGCCTTAGATGATTTTGGAACCGGCTACTCCTCTTTGGCTGAGCTGCGCAATATGAATATTAACATCATAAAAATTGACAAAACCTTTATCAACAATATAGGCAAAAAGGAAAATCTGATCACCGGAGATATCATAGCTATGGCCCACAAATTAGGCTTAACAGTAGTTGCCGAAGGTGTAGAAACCAAAGAACAACTGGATTACTTAATTGACCACAATTGCGATTTGGCTCAGGGTTACTATTTCAGCAAGCCTTTGCCCCAAGACGAAATAAAAGAACTATTAAAAAAGCAATACGATGAAAGTAAATTTTAAGACCTATTTGTTTGCAATCTGAGTATGAGCTAAGCCCTCACTTGAAAGTAAGCCACCTTATCAACTAATGGTTTTTTCTCTACTTAAAATCGACTATAAAAAACAGCTTGGTTTAAATGCCCTTTTTACATTTAAGCCAAGCCTTTTTTATTTGCACTTTGTTCATTTCTTGTTCCGGCTAAAAGTTCATGAAGAAAACAAAATTTAGGTCCCATAGCGGTCATTCTCAAAATCATAGATAATTTTCGTTCCATTGAATTTTTTGAAAAATTTAAATAAATCGACAGAATTCAGCTCTTCATCTAAATTACAATTGTAGACTGCGCCTTTAGTGGATATTTCTAACCTAGAGGCTTTTTGCAAGAAGTTAATTGCCACAATACTATCCTCGGTTAAAGTGATTTTTCCGTCTTTTTCCGGATTCAAAGGCTGCAAAAGCAAATCTCTATCTATAATCATCAAGCGATAAGGCTTGGTTTCGAAGAAACCAGTTCTTAACCTGATATCAATACTCATAAAAGTCACCTCGAGTATTATTATATATTATATATTAGGAACCATGTTTGCTTGGAAGTGTTTTGTCAATGACAAATCGGCTGTCACAAAGTATGACATAAAGCTTGATAAAAATTGTGGATTTGCTATAATGAAAATAAAAAAAGGTGATTTTATGGAATTTCATGAAAAGCTGAACTTCCTACTCGATATAACCAAGACAAGTAACAGTGTTTTGGCTCGACATATTATTGTAGATCCATCCTATGTGAGCAGATTGCGCAGCGGAAAAAGAAAGCCTCCTAAAAACGATTATATTATAGAACATATGTGCGCGTTCTTTGCCAGAAACATGAATGAAAAATACCAACTACACGCATTAGCTGAAGCTATGGGAATAAGAGCAGGATTACATAATGTGGAGGATTTGCCAGAAATTATAAAATTGTGGCTGACCTCAGAAAAAGACGAACAGATTATTATAGCTCCGAAATTCATTCGCCCAGAGATAAGCTTTAGCAGCCAAGAAAGCCATGGTTTTGGCCAAGGTATTGGGGATTTTCCCGACTTAGCCTCACATACCTCCATATTTTACGGAATCGAAGGAAAGCGCCAAGCTGTTTTGTACACCTTAAACAGAATGCTGACTTTAGAACCGCAGACCATGCTCTTGTTTAGCGACGAAGAGACGACTTGGATGACAGGTGATTTAGAATTTGCCAAAATGTGGGCTCATTTGATGTTTGAAATCATCAATAAAGGCCACAACATCGTTATCATCCATACGATCAGCCGACATCTTGATGAAATGTTAAATGCCATTGGCCAATGGATGCCCTTATATTTGACCGGTTCTATCAAGCCCTACTATTACCCTAAAACCAGAGATGGCCTATTTAAACGCACTCTTTTCATAACACCGGGCAGCTTAGCTATGGTCTCCGGATCTGTCGGTGACGCTACTTCTTATGGGGCAAACTTAATCATCGAAGAACCAAAAGCTGTAGCAGCCTACGAAGAAGAGTTTCATTTACTTTTAAATCAGTGCCAACCCCTCATGCTCATTTATACAGAAGACGATAAAGATCGGGCCATGAGGACCTTAACCGAATTTGAAGAAGAATTGACAAACACGATTAAAAAAACAGAAGCTCTCTCTTTACTGACCATGTCAGATCAGCTGCTAGAAAAAACTCTAGCAAACACTGATTTTTTTGACGAATATATCGAGCTGCACAAAAGAAGAAAAGAGAATTTTGAAGTCGCTTTAAAACACAAACAATTTACAGAAATAATAAAACTACCTTCAATAGACGATATAGTCAAAGGCAAGGTAAATATTGCCCTTTCTTTCGTTATGGCAGGAGGTGAAATTAGCTATACCCCTGCTCTCTTCTATGAACATTTGAAATATGTAGTTGAATTATTAAAAAAAGAAGAAAACTATCAGGTCAGCCTGGTTGAAAGCACCGTGGATGAAAGATATATGGTCTATTTAAAGGAAAACAGAGGTGTTGTCGTAGCCAAAACAAGCCAGCCACCTGTTTTACTCGCCATGAATGAAAGCAATATGGTAGCTTCTTTTTGGAGCTTCTTACAATCAATTGTCAATAAGCGTTTAGCCGACAGTAAGGAAAGCACCATCGAGCTACTGGAAGATTATCTGGAGAAACTGAAAAAACATATTTAATAAAAAAGAGACGGGAGAATAAGTCTTCCCGTCTTTTTTATTTCGTCAAATATCCTTTTTGGCTAAAAAGTTGATTGAAAGCTTAATTGAGATGAAAAAAGCTAATATTAAAAATATTGGCGAAAACTTAGCCAATGTAAGGAGTTGGTTTGCATTGGGCATTGGCACGTTAAGCTTACTTAAGAAAAAAACCAACATAGCCGGAATAGCAAAAACAGTTATTGAAACTATTCGAGCTTTTTCCACTCCAAATTTATAAACGAAGGGTAAAAGTATAGCAATAAAAAGAGAAGCAATAAAGGCGACAATATATGCACCTATTGCTAATTGCCAAACACTAATCTTATTGGGAATGATGATGAATAATGAAATCAAGCCTGAAGACAAGACCCCAATCAATATAAGCAACCCAGCCAAAGCATATTTGCTAAGAACAAGTTGTTTCCTGGAAAGAGGCGTAGCTAAAGCAAAAGTTTCCCATTCACTAGCTTCATCGTAAGCAATGGAAGTAATAGCCATGATGGATAACATAAAAGTGGCCATACCGACTAAATATTCAGGACTCTTCATGGCAAAAGAGTAAAAACCAAAAAATAGCAAAGAGACCAACATAGTCTTTAAGCTTTTCCTCAAATTCAGCAAATCTTTTATGATTAAACCTTTCATCTGATACCCCCCCTTATATAAAATAACATAATTTCTTCTATATTAACTGGGTCTATAATCATATCTTTGTACTTAACTTGGGCCAATTGTTTATCTTTAATTAAAACCTCATGACTATAACGATTTTGCTGACTACCTACAACAATTTCTTTATCCAGCTTAACCAAATCTTCTTGCCTACACTTTACAACACCATAGTTATCTAAAAGCTCTTCTCTATCCTTGCTGAAAACGATCTTTCCTCTATGGACAAATGTTATATAATCTGCTATTTTATCCAAATCACTAGTAATATGAGTAGAAAACAGAATTGATTTCTCTTCATCTTGAATAAATTCTAAGAAAATATCTAAAATTTCATTGCGAACTATAGGGTCCAAGCCGCTGGTAGGCTCATCCAATATGAGCAAATCGGGCTTATGGGACATAGCAATGGCAATGGACAATTTTATCTTCATACCTTTAGACAAGTCCTTTATAGGCTTATTGAAAGGCAGCTCGAATTTTTCCATAAAATAAGAAAAATCACTGTGACTCCAGTTCTTATAAATGTTGGACATAATCAAATCGATATCCTTGCCTCTTAAATCCCCATAAAAGCCACTTTCATCTAAAACAACACCAATGCGCTCTTTTATTTCTAACTCTTCTTGCAGGTAGTCTAGCCCAAAAACCTGAATTTTGCCTGCATCTTTTTTTATTAGATTTAAAATAAGCTTGATGATGGTAGTTTTGCCAGCACCGTTTTCACCTACTAAGCCCATGATAACACCTTTAGGGATGGCAAAATTAACCTCTTGCAAGGTAAAACCTTCGTATTTTTTACTGAGATTTTCTATATTTAAAATGTAATCCATATTAGACCTCCTCATAAAGTGTTTTTAAAATTTCGAGCAATTCAACTAAAGAGATACTGCTGCTTTTAGCAATTTCTACAGCATTTAAAAGATGCTCTTCGGCCCGGCGCAATTGTTCCTCTTTAATAAACTCAATATTCTTTGCAGCGATAAAACTACCTCTACCAGTAAAAGTATGAATAAATCCTTCTCTTTCCAATTCTTCATAGGCTCTTTTAGTAGTGATAACACTAATGCGCAGCTCCTTAGCCAAAACACGCATGGAAGGCAAAGCATCCCCTTCTTGCAAGAGCCCGGATATAATCTGATCTTTAATCTGAACAACAATTTGTTCGTAGATGGGTTTTTTACTGGAATTGCTGATTATTATTTCCATAGAACCACCCTTCAATAAAATAATGTATATATACTACATATACATTATACACTTAAAAATCCAACTGTCAAGAAAATATTTTAGGCAAATAAAAATACCAATGAATGATAGAATCATACATTGGCATTTTTCGTTTAATCATAGTGAACGATATAATAAAATATGCATCTTACAGTTAAAATGCTTTAAGATTATTTAATTAGGATTGCACCGAGAAATTTTATTTCTTTCTTCTTCAATAACAATGTTCCTTAATTTCAATTCTAACTTACTAACAATTCCTGTTACCAATGCATTTCCCATCATAAAATATCTCTGCCTACTAGACATACCAGTATTTGTCCAGTTCGGCGGAAACATTTGTAATAACTCAGCTTCAACCTCTGTTATCTTCCTGTATTTATCAAGATTCTCATCAAAAATCACATGTGATGATCTGTTAACAGTACTCTCACTTGTTAACATTGTTCTACCGGGTAATTCTAAGGAATCTGGGAAAGACATACTACCTTCGGAAAAGACATATTTATGTCCTGTTTTGCTAACCCTTTCAATTCTTTTGGAACCTTTAAGATATACCCATTTTTCTAATTCAAGTCCGTCAATAATATAGTCATCATATTCTTTATTATGATATTTATGTGCTTCGGTTACTACATCACCCAAAGTTCGGATTTTAGCATTATATTTTTCCTTAGCATCAAAGTTTATAACATTACCATTTAGACACATACCTTAAATAGTTAAGGCTGTTTATTTAGGTTTGCCTCTCAAAAGTCTCTTCTCTAGCTTCAGCACGCCTTTTTTGAGTTTTTATCCTGAATAGGCTATACTATATTGGCGTCCTGATTGGAAGGACTTTTGTTTTGTATATAATGGAACTCATTTGGTTTAATTATGGAGGTACAATTGCAACATGGAAAAAACTCTTAACTCTAATCAAATAACTGACAATTTAAGAAATACCAGTTTAAAAGATATAGAGTCTGTTTACTCTGAGCTTGGTTCTTCCCTGGATGGTTTATCACCGGTGGAGGCAGCTCAAAGGTTAAAAGACCATGGGCCTAACGAGATTACCTACGAAAAGAGAAGCCCTTGGTATGTTTATCTTTTCAGATCTTTTCTCGACCCCTTTATCTTAATTTTACTGGTCATTGTTTTTCTATCCTTCTTTACTGATGTAGCTTTTGCATCGCAAGCTGAAAGAAGCTGGATTACCATTATCATTATTCTGACCATGATAATGATCAGCGTTATTCTCAGATTTACACAGGAGTATAAATCTCAAATCACTGCAGATAATTTAAAGGATCTAATACCAACAACCACTGCCATTAAAAGAAAAGGCTCGGAAGCAAGCGAAATTGTCATGACCAAAGTCGTGCCAGGAGACATCATTCACCTAGCTGCCGGGGATTTGATTCCGGCAGACATGAGGTTAATCGAATCTGTTGACTTGTTTATCAGCCAATCGGCCTTGACAGGGGAATCTGAGCCTGTAGAAAAATTTGCCGACGCCAAAGACGATGTGGCAAATAAAAACGTTTCCGATTTAGGCAATATCGCTCTGATGGGCACAATCGTAGTATCTGGCTCGGCTAAGGGCATTGTTTTGCAAACAGGAAACAATACTTATTTTGGCAGCATTGCCGAATCTATTGCCAAAGATGTAGGTGAAACCAGCTTTGAAGAAGGGGTCAAAAGTGTCAGCATGCTGCTTCTCCGCTTTATGCTGGTCATGGTGCCTGTAGTCTTTTTCGTCAATGGTATCACCAAAAAAGACTGGCTGGGTGCCCTGCTCTTTTCCATCTCCATAGCGGTGGGCTTGACCCCCGAAATGCTGCCCACTTTGGTTTCGACCAACTTGGCCAAAGGAGCCATTTCACTGGCTCAAAAGCGTATCGTCATTAAAAGACTCAGCTCAATTCAAAACTTTGGTGCCATGGACATATTGTGCACCGATAAAACCGGAACCCTCACCGAAGATAAAATAGTGCTGGAAAGATACTTAGATTTAGAAGGCAAAGAAAACGAACGGGTTTTACGCTACGGATATTTGAACAGCTATTACCAAACGGGGCTGAAAAACTTGTTGGACTTGGCCGTTATCGACCGAGCCAACAAAAGAGGAATTGACGAAGCCTTAAATGTTTACAAGAAAATCGACGAAATTCCCTTTGACTTTACCCGCCGAAGAATGTCTGTGGTTGTGACGAGCAAAGAAACCAACCGAGAACTGATCACCAAAGGTGCCGTCGAAGAGATGTTGTCGATTTGTTCTTTTGTTGAAATCAGAGACGAAATAATTCCCATCACCGACCAAATTAAAGAAGAAGTATTTGAAATCGTGCGAGAGCTCAATTCACAAGGAATGAGAATTATTGCCGTCGCCAAAAAAGATGACGTGCCAGATGTCGACATTTTTGGCGTTCAAGACGAGCAGGATATGATCCTCATTGGTTACATGGGCTTTCTCGATCCGCCAAAAGAAACTTCCGTCACTGCCATCAAAGCTCTTTATAAGCATGGCATAGATGTAAAAATTTTGACAGGCGACAACGATATAGTCACCAAGAAAATAGCCAGCGACGTAGGCATTCCCTCTGAAAATGTTGTTTTAGGCTCTGATATAGAAGAATTAGATGACGAAGAAGTCTATAAACTAGCCATAGGAACCAGTATCTTGGCTAAACTCTCCCCGGTTCAAAAGGAAAGAGTCATAGCTATCTTGCAGGACCACGACCATGTAGTAGGCTTTTTGGGCGATGGAATCAACGATGCCCAGGCCTTAAAACAAGCTGATGTTGGGGTTTCGGTAGATACTGCCGTAGATATAGCAAAAGAATCAGCAGACATCATCATGTTGGAAAAAGATTTGAATGTCTTGGAAGAAGGAGTCGTTGAAGGCAGAAGAGTCTTTGGCAATATCATCAAGTACATCAAGATTACTGCCAGTTCAAACTTTGGAAACGTCTTCAGCGTTTTAGTTGCCAGTGCATTTTTACCCTTTTTACCCATGCTGCCCATCCAGCTTTTGGTCCAAAACCTACTCTATAGCATCTCGCAAATTTCCATACCCTGGGACAATATGGATGATGAATACTTAGAGCAACCACAAAAATGGAATGCCGATGAAATTGGAAAATTTATGATCTACATCGGGCCAATTTCTTCTATCTTCGATATAGTCACCTTCTGGGTCATGTGGTTTATCTTCAAAGCTAACACACCCGAGATGGCTCCCCTGTTCCAATCCGGTTGGTTCGTCGTAGGCTTGCTGACCCAAACCTTGATTGTGCATATGATCAGAACAAGAAAGCTTCCCTTTATTGAAAGCCGAGCCTCAAGACCTGTCAATATCATGACTGTCGTGATAATGGCCTTGGGTATCCTCATACCCTTCACCCCCTTGGGCACCTATATTGGCCTAGTAGCCTTACCCGCAGATTATTTCTTGTGGCTCTTTGGTATTTTAGTTGCCTACTCGGTCTTAACAGAAATAGTAAAAAGAATATATATCAAAAAGTTTGACTCTTGGGTATAAAATTAAAAGAAGAACCTTGGCTTTGAATAAGCCAGGGTTCTTTTTTTCAATAATTTATTACTCGAATTTCCAACTGCCAAGTTTTCTGGTTTCTAACTGCCAAGTTTTCGGATTTTCAACTGCCAGATTTCCGGATTTCTAACTGCCAAGTTTTGATTTTTCTTCCACGGTGGTCAATTATTCAATGCGCATAGTGGTCAATTTTTGACCGGCGTTTTGGGTCAAATTTAAATCGGCGTTGGTAAAACCCCAGCTACCATTATGGTAACTAGGGTTTTTCACGCCTTTTGTAGAGATGCTAAAGCTTCATTTGCTACAACATTTTTACAAGTTTATTTTTTTGAGTAGGTGGTATTTACACCTTTACCTTGCTTTTCAATTAAGTTTTTATCCAACAAACTGTTGATTATTCTAAGAGTCTTTGATTTATTGAATCCGGACTCTGTATCCAAGTATTGCCTGGAGAGCTCCTGATTTTCCTTTAAAAGATTGTAAATTGTTACCTCTTCTTTAATCAAATCTGACATATCTGTTTGTACTATAGGTAAAATAACACTTATATTGTTTTGGCTAATGACAAAATCTGGTTTAGTCATGCTGTCTTCATATTCCCTGACTATTCTCCCTATTCCTGTACCGAATTTTTCAATTAAATTCAATCTATAAAACACTCCGGCTATAATAGGGTTTTTTAAAACGGATATGTTTTTAGTGAGATAGTCTTCCCTAGAAATCCCAGGAGGTAAGCCTCCAGGTGATAAAACCTCAATTCTATCGTGGTACATTCCTATCTGAATATAAGAGTTAATATCCCAGTTTCTATGCACTATAGCATTTGCTAAAGCCTCCCTAAAAGCTTCTTTAGGAATTAACTCTTTTTTAACTCGTTTGTATTCTTGGATTTCTTCTAATTGATAATAACGTTCAAAAGTTTCGATTGTTTTATCATATTGTTGCAAAAGCGATATCCCAGTTAGAGTTTCCCTATGTAATATTTGGTTGATATTATCCCCGAAGCGAACTATATCTATACCAGAAAACCTTATATCATTTTCGTCAGATAATAATTCTCCGGCAACATTGTAATAGCCATCTTTGTTATATAATTTTAATGTTTTTAAAATGTCTATGTTTAACTGACCTATCACTATTTCTTTCTTTAGGTATTGCTCTAAATAAAGAAAGTCTAATTCCTCTTTCGAAGATTGCGTCTCCTCATAAAGTTTTTCCTCTATATACACGGGATCACCTCTTTCTTAAATATATATTACCATTTTATGAGATTTCTGCAATGATTGTTTGATCGTTGCGTTTATCGTTGCAAAACAGAGCGATAAAACCAGCCTCGTTGCAAATCGCTCGCTTCGATATGAATTCCGATATGAAAACGTCTAGATCTAAAAACCTTGATATTGAAACTTATACTCATCTGTCTTCACCTTAGCTAGCACACCAAAAAGAGGCAAAGCTTTATTAAAAAGCAAAAGTATAACAAGGAAATTGTTAAGATGCTGCTGAAACATGGTACCGTATATGATACTCTTGCCAATCGCTGGGATACAGAGGAATAACAACGAAGTATCTCTTATAGCTTTTGGTATTGCTGTACCATTCTGTTCAAAATCACTAACGCACAATTGTAAAAAACTCAATTTTTCATTACGCGTAGAAAGCGAAGGAGGCAATTATATGTCAGTTTTAAATCTCACCTCAAACATCACCTTTCTTTATCATGAGGATTTGGCTGCTGTTCGAAAATTTTACGAAGAAACTTTAGGGCTGGAACTCGTCTTTAATCCGGGCTGGGCCTGTGTCTTCCGATTGAATGAAAAGTCTTTTATCGGGGCGGTGGATGCGGGAAGCGGGTCGATTAAGGTGGAGAGCCGAGGCGGCGTTCTGATCAGCCTGACCGTCAACAACATCGAAGAAGTCCACACTCAGCTCAATGGTGCTTTCGGTGTAACGAATCTCTCAGAAATTAAAAAAGTTAAGGATATCAGCTTGAAATCCTTCTTTTTCGAAGGACCGGATGGCTATAAATATGAAATTCAACAATTCACCTCTGGCGAGCTACAGGAATTATTTTAGAACCTGCACCTAGGGAACAGTGCTGGTCAGTAATATAAGGAGGTAATTATAAGTGAGTATCGATTGGGAAAAAATCAGAAAAGAAGAATGGCCTGTCTTAGAAACTATGACCTTTCTAGATGCGGCCTGTGTGAGTTTTGCCCCCCAGAGAACCGTTCGGGCCATTAAAGAATTTGCAGATTTTTCCGCCCGCCAAGACGAAGAAAACTCCAGCGCTCACCATATTGCCATGGACTCCATGCGTCATAAAGCCTATGACGAGGCGTGTAAGTTGCTCAATGCAGACCCAGATGAAATTGCCATTGTGGAAAGCACTACCCACGGCCTGAACATCGCGTCTAACGGCATCGATCTAGAGGATGGTGACAATATCATTACCACCAATCTGGAGTTCATCCAAGTGGCACTGCCTTGGTGCATGATACGCCAGGAAAAGAAGCTGGACATAAGAGTTGCCAAGACACAAGATGGTCGCTTTTATGCCAAAGATTTTGAAGCTCTGGCGGACGAGCGGACCAAAATCATTGTGATTTCTTCCGTTGAGTGGTGCAATGGTTGGCGTATGGATTTGAAAGAACTCGGTGACTTCTGTCGCCAGCGGGGCATTTATTTGGTAGTGGACGCAGTTCAGGAAATGGGCGTACGCAAGTTAGACACCAAAAGCTTTCATGTGGATCTTATGGTAGCTGGTGGCCACAAGTGGCTCAATTCTCCATTCGGCGCAGGTGTGTTGTACATCAACAAGGAGACCCTGCCCAAACTGCGCCAAGTCTATTTTGGATATCTGAACACTTCGGTGCCCGAAGGCGGCTGGGGCGCTTACTGGGAAAACCCAGCGGCTCCTTCAGTCAGCGACTGGGTCTTTGACCAGCAGGCTCGAAAGTTCGAAATTGGCGGCACTTCCAACTACCCCGGTGCTATCGCTCTAGGCGAAACTCTGGGGCTGATTAACGAAATCGGCATTGAAAATATACAAGCCCGTGTAAAAGAGCTGTCGGCCTACTGCATGGATCGAATCGAACAAATCGGTGGTAGCCTGATTACCCACCGGGACCACGACCGTCGAGCCGGTATCGTGATCGCTCGTCTTTATGACGATTTGGAAGTGGACCGAGCCATTCTACGAGATTTGCACGCTCGTAAAATTTTTATCGCCCAACGTTTTACCGACTATGTGGGAGGCTTTCGCATCTCCTGCCATTACTTTAACAACCATCAGGACATCGACCGCATGATTGAAGCCATGGAAGAACTAATCTTCCTGATCGGCCGAAAGCCTGATTACGTCAAAGCGTATTAAGAAAATTGCATTAACTGGCATCAAAATATAATAAAATTGAGAGGAGAACAACACATGCGTTTTTTAGAGTATGAAACTTGGCGCATTAAGGAAGGCGTCAAAATGGAGGACTACGACAAAATTATCCGGGATTGGTTCCGTTATATCGTCTCCCACCGCGAAGAGCTGTTTCCTGAGTGGATTAGCGCTAAGTACTACCGTAAAACAGACCGAGAGGGCAACCCTACCGGTGTCTATGTCATGATCTTTGAATACGACTCTTTGGAAGGACATCACGCCTATAAGGAGCGTCGCAAAAATTGGGATGGCCCCTATGCCGAATACAAGCTCTACGACCCTTATCAGGAATATTTCGACCTAGAATCCGTTACCACTGAGTATTTCCAGCCCCTACAAAAGGAAGAATGGTTCGATTTTGAGGATTAACACTTAATATCTCTCAAAGATTAAAATAGAACATTCCAGCTGTCTGCCCAGCATTAACCGAAATAATGAAAACAATATATTTTCAAAAACTTAATTTTAGACTAAAGTCAAAAGCCCGTTACCATAATGGTAACGGGACTTTTTATTTTCAGATCAAAAAATGCTTTTAAAAAATTGAAATATGAGATCATCACCTAAAAATAACACAAAGCATTTCGCCCATATATAACCTTATTTTTTTAAAAGTAACAAAAATGTAAGAAGGTGTAAATTAAGATGATGATGAAACATAATACGGTTACATTATACTATTACCAATCGGCTGGGCATGGAGGCAAAGAAATGAAGTATCCTTTTGATGTTGTATTCGAAAAAGATGAGAACGAAACTTACTGGCTGGCTAAGTCAAAGGTTCTGAACCATGTAGTAGGAAAAGGAAAAACACCTGAAGAAGCTATCCAGCTACTTAATGAAATGGAGGATACTTGGTTAGAGTTTTGTGAAAGTGAAGATGATATACCAGAACTTGTTCCAACCGAGCCGCTAAAATACAGTGGGAGAATTTCATTGAGATTGTCAAAGCAAACCCATGCATTAGCAGCCAAAACAGCTGCCGAACAAGGCATAAGTTTGAATCAGTATATAAACGAAGCCGTAATCACACGAAACACTGCAACAAGCGTCTGTAATAGGTTACTTGAGAACTATTCGGCACAGATGCTTAAAAACTTAAATCCTGGTGATATAGGCAAAAAACCATTGACAGTCGTGAAAGAGCCCGTTGGTGAATATTCACCTAAATAAGAACAAAACTTTCATTTTAAAAATACTCAGATATTAGAATCGCCTACTCTTTATTAACCTAAATGGAAAAATATATTTCCAAAAATTTAATTTTGAACCAAAGCAAAAGGACCTTGACTCATTTCGAGCCAATGTCCTTTTTGTTTTCCCTCAATGTTTTGTATTTGTACAAATTTAAGCTACTTGAATAAATCTCGAATACTGAACGTGGTCTTATTGTAGATTTTGTTGTAGGCTGCTTTTTTCGGATTGCGCAGCCAGCCCATTCCTTTCCTGCCGTAACCGGGTATCACTTTCCTTTTTATGGATTTCTTAACCCTGCCCGTTGTTCTGGCACGAAAGGATTTTTTAAAAGATGGTTTCCTAATTCCAAATTTCATTTTGTTACCTCTCGTTTCAGTCAATTACTATTTATGCTGTGACATGTACCTTCCACACCAACATATCTTACCGCCTCTAGGACCAAATACAACTGGATAGTGTAGTGAACCGCCAGGCTTCGGTTTAGAATCATATGTCGATATCTTTTTCGGTGGAGTAATTGATACGGGTAAGGACACTGGAGGTGAAGCCTGTGCTATGCTCATAATATATATTTGACAAGGGTTTCTTTCATCCCAGAGGGTTGTAAAGACTTCCAACTCTTTAAATCCTTGGCTTAGATAAAACTCATTCGTTTTATCGTAAATCTCATAACGACCCATTTCCACCGTTTTCACTTGCATAAACGAATAGCCTTTTTGTTTTCCATATTCTTTAGCTGCCATAACCAAAGCACGCCCTATACCACGACGATGATATTCTGACTTTACTCCCATAACGGCAAGTTCAACAGTATCTTTTCCTGTTTCTTTTAAAGTCAAGAAACCAATCGCCTGACCTTTATCGTATGCAGCAAAAAAGACCTGCTCGGCGCTCTTGGCAATATAATCTTCTCGAGCTTCTTCAATGCCAAACCATTTAGGCAAAGACTCGAGAATTTCTCTGGCAATTTGCTTTTTTATAGCTTGGTCTTTTATAAGTTGAACCATGAAATCAGCTCCTAAAAGTGGTATAGCTTTCTTGAATATGTCCTTTTGAGGGGTTATAGAAATCTAAGCTACTTAAATAAATCTCGAATACTGAACGTAGTCTTATTGTAGATTTTATTATAAGCTGCTTTTTTAGGATTTCTCAGCCAACCCATTCCTTTCCTGCCGTAACCGGGTATCAATTTCTTTTTTACCGATCTTTTAACCCTGCCCGTCGTCCTGGCACGAAAGGATTTTCGCAAAGATGGCTTTCTCATTCCAAATTTCATTTTGTTACCCCCCAGTCAGCTTTATTGTCTCTATCCCACATATACATTTATATTTAAATATTTCTCGTTAGAGGTATTCATAACCTTTTTTTAGACAGTTTATCAATTTATTAGTGATTTTTTAAACAAATTCGTATATAATAGGAATTAGAAGATTTTAAAACATCCATAACGAGGGGGCGATTGGTATGCAAGATCAAGATACAACAGCTATAAAATGCAAAGAATGCGGCTCTCCTTCCTACTTCGATCAGAAAG
>LSQX01209184.1_pt1 | contig 16132 bp, 11 predicted proteins | sample 654561 | NCBI WGS metagenome assembly LSQX01 (sample SAMN04489861, study PRJNA283612) | anaerobic digester metagenome | isolation source: 4 biogas reactors fed with cattle manure at either 37C or 55C with and... | place: Denmark: Kongens Lyngby | collected 2014 | reverse complement strand
TGTCATGATGCATTAAAGAAATGCCAGGAATACGCAAATCAAGGATATTGGTATGTTATCGATATGGATTTAGAAAAATTCTTCGATACAGTAAATCAATCTATGCTAATGGAAATTCTATCAAGAACAATAAAAGATAATAGGGCTCTGTCTTTAATCCAAAAATTCCTAAATGCCGGAATCATGGATATGGGAATGTTCATAAAAAGTGATGTCGGAGTTCCCCAAGGAGGGCCAATTAGTCCACTTTTAGCTAATATAATGCTAAATGAGTTAGACCAAAGACTTGAGGAATGGGGCTATCGATTTGTAAGATATGCCGATGACCTTATGATATTTACAAAGAGCAAGAGAGCTGGACAACGGCAATTTCAAAGGGTCAGCAAATTCATAGAAGGCAAATTGAAGTTAAAAATAAACAAAGAGAAAACTACAATAACTAGACTTAATCAAGTTAAATATCTAGGATACGGCTTCTATAGAATAAAAGGTAAATGCAGATTTAGAGTTCACCCTAAAAGCATAAGCAAGTTAAAAGATAAACTAAGAGTGGCAACAGGTAGAAGTAACGGTATGAGCATAGAAGGAAGGAAAACTAAACTTAATCAAATTATTCGGGGATGGGTTCAATATTTTAAACTAGCAGACATGAAGACTGTTATGCAATCCATTGATGAATGGTTAAGAAGAAGGATTCGGATGATAACATGGAAAAGATGGAAGAAGGTCAAAACTAAATTTGAAAACCTTCAGAAATTAGGTGTAGCTAAAGAAAAGGCTTGGGAATGGGCTAACACTAGAAAAAGCTACTGGCACACAGCCAATAGCTGGATTCTTTCAACAACCCTAACCAATGCTAGGTTTGAAAAGCAAGGATATTTAAGTCTTCTTAAATATTACCTTGAAGTTAGAGTGTAAACTATGAAACCGCCGTATACGAGAACCGTACGTACGGTGGTGTGGGAGGTCGGTAAATAAAATAATTATTTACCTCCTACCCGATGGTTATTTATGTAGCTGTAAAAGCCACATCATTTTAACATTTGGGGTTTTCTCTTTCTACATTTAAAACAATATTCTTTCTTATGCAATTATATTGTATTAAGCTACTGCATTTAGCTAAAGTATGAAATATATAAGTAATATTCATCATCACTGGCACCTTTAGCAATGAAAACTCATATTTGTTGTGATTTTGAAATTGGCTGAAAAGATATTTTTGGACTGCTCAAATATCTCGAATAACACGTTTCAATATTTTGAACATCCAAATCCCACCAGGAACATATATTTGGAAAAATCATCATCTCTTCAGGGTCTATCTTTTGTACTGCTCCTCCAAAAAACTATCAAGTTCACTTTTTATGTAATTAATGTCATGATTTCTAATTATAATTTTAGCATTAAAATAACCATTAGAATAAGAATCAAAATTAATAATTTCTGATTCAGCAGGCAGTTTAATACCTAATTTATTCTCAATAACTCTTTTAGGTCTGCTTTTTAAAACAAAAATGATACTGATTAATCCAACAACTAAAATTATTAATCCAACAGTAATTAACCTGAATTATTCACGAGTTTTATAAAATGATTCTTTACACGCTATATTTGCTGCATTTGCATTAATATTAATTTTCATCTAAAAAGTGAACTGTTTTTATAGAAAAAAGAGCTCAACTTTGTTAAAATGTAATCACGACAAAACATTTAAAGGAGAGCTCTCATGAATATTTTAACTGATACTAAATTAGAATACAATAACAAAGTAAAAATAAATTTTGATGGTGGAGATTTATCTTCTGATACAGGACTATTGCTGATAAAAGAATTTATAAAAAAGATTGGTTTTGAAAAAGTTATAAAAAAGATATTTAAAACAAATGATTCCGCTAGTTTTCGGTTTCATACCGATGCCGAAAATCTACAGCAAGAAATATATCAGACCATTGCTGGATATTTTCAGGATGACGACGCAGATGAACTTACCAATGATCCTGTTTTTAATAATATCCTTGATAAGAAATCACTAGCTTCACAACCTACAATGTCAAGATTTTTTAACCGAATGGATGAAGATACACTTGTTCAATTTGAGCAAATTAGTAAAATCATGAGGCAAAAGATTTATTCAATTAAGCATCCAGACAATGTACTACTTGATATTGATTCTACACTTTTTAGTACATATGGAGGTCAAGAGGGAGAAGCTTTTAATTATCATTATTCAAGCCATGGTTATCATCCCTTGCTTTGCTATGATGGTCTTACTGGAGATCTTCTAAAAACTGAGCTTCGGGATGGCAATGTTTATACATCAAATGGTTCTGTTGAATTTGTAAAGCCTTTGCTTATGGAATATATGGAACAATATCCAAATACAAAAGTTTATTTACGTGGTGATAGTGGTTTCGCAGTACCTGAACTCTTTGATTTATTAGAACATAATGGTTGTTCTTATGCTATACGTCTTAAAGCCAACAGTACTCTATATAAAGAGGCAGCCTATCTCACAGATGAACTTAATGATATAACTGCTATTAATAAAATTGATTATGCTGTGTGTTATGGTGAATTTTACTATAAGGCAGGAAGTTGGAAATATCCACGCCGAGTTGTTGTTAAAGCAGAAAAGCCAACAGGTCAAATGATCTATATGTATACTTTTATTGTAACAAACATGGAACTTGAACCTGAAAAACTGATTCAATATTATTGCAATCGTGGACGTATGGAAAACTTTATAAAGGAGTCAAAGAACGGGTTTGACTTTGATTCCATGAGTAGTCGCAGTAAAATGGTTAATGCAAACCGCCTACAGATATCAATGTTGGTATATAATCTATTTAATTGGTTTAGACGATGTGTTCTTCCTAAAGAAATGAGAAGACTTCAAATAGAAACCGTTAGACTAAAATTGATAAAAATAGCTTCAAGGATAGTAAAAGGTGCAAGATATATAAAATTCAAGCTTTGTAGTAGTTGTCCTTATAAGAAACAGTTTTATGAAACACTAGAAAACATCCATAAGCTACAAATCAAGTTAGAATAACAAACATTTATTGTACCTTGACAAGTTCAAAATGAGAAACAACTTTGGTTACAGGATAACTCTACCCTTTTTTAGTACTTTTTAGTACCCAAAGTTATTGTTTTTCCAAATTTTAAACTGTAAAATAAAGAATGATGGGTGAAAATCTTTTTCATATCACCGTGAATAATTCAGGATTAATAATTTTTTTCTTTTAATCATATTTTTTGCCCCCTAAACCTTTCCTATATTATATTCTTTTTTTAAATCTTAAAATCCTCAATACTGTTAATAGGTACTTTACGCTCTTTCATTCCTTCTTGATAACCCTTGTATATCAAATAAGTTGATAACTATAAATAAGCATGCAATTAAGTCATTTCGTCATCATTTCCGACTTTCCAATTATAAAAACCTCTTCTGTTGTATTGTGAATATCCTGAATCTTTTTCTAAAATATGTATTTCTTCCGGACTCTCTAATTTAACTTCAGTTACTTTATTTGTAAGGCCCTTGTACATGTAGATTCCTACAAGAAAAAGATTTATCAGTAAAAATATCATTGAAAAAATTGTTATAACAACTATAATCTTTTTCATCAGTGTACTTCCTTCTTTTGTTCAAAATTAATGAAGCAGGAAACATAAATCTCTTCTTTGCTAAAATTTTCAGGACATCTGGGCCAGTATTTGTTTTAGCCTCAACAGTTGTTGCGTCAGCAAAGAATTTTATTCAAAAATCACCTCATTTTTATCACTTACTTCCACATGTACATCAAAGGGCTCTCTAGTTATTGTTATTTTCCAACCTATGTTTTTATCTCTTATAAATCCGAAAAAATAATGTTTTTTCGGGATATAATCTTCTCCTGGTCTTAAGTAAAAATAACCGTCCCAAACTCCTCTTCGTTCCTGCAAATTGGTTATAATTTTTTCAACAGTTAATGTATCATCTTCATTATCAAACTTCAATTCGTAATCCTCTGTTTCAAGTAAATAAGCCATTATTGCTTTTGCAATATAATTACCTGTATTTATATTAGCACTCTCATCTGACATATTAGTTCCCATTTTATTTAAACAAGCTAAAGTCATTCCAGAGACCAAAGCCACAATTCCTATAAGGATCATTAATGCTTTAAAAAACTTTTTCAATTAAATCATCCCTCCCTGTATAATTAATTTTGTTTTATAGCTATACTCTAACTGTCATAAAAGAGTAAAAACCCATATTTTTTAAGCCGAAAAATCTTTTTTGTTCTGGTTTTAAATTATTTTAGTGATGCGGTTAATTTTGTATTAAGCTACTGCATTTAGTATTAGTATGAAATATACAAGTAATATTCATCATCACCGTCACCTTTAGTGATAAAAGCCCATACTTCACGTGATTTTAAAGTTGGCCTAAATAATCTTTTCTCTCCACTTATAAATCTCGAATAACACGTTTCAATATTTTGAACATCTAAATCCCACCAAGAACATGTATTTGAAAAAAACGGAAACTCTTCAGGTTCTATCTTTTGTACTACTCCTTCAAAAAAATTATCAAGTTCACTTTTTATGTAATTAATGTCATGATTTCTGATTATAATTTTAGCTTTAAAATAACCATTAGAATAAGAATCAAAATTAATAATTTCTGATTCAGCAGGCATTTTAATACCTAATTTATTCTCAATAACTCTTTTAGGTCTGCTTTTTAGAATAAAAATGATACTGATTAATCCAACAACTAAAATTATTAATCTAACAGTAATTAATAATTTTTTTCTTTTAATCATATTTTTTGCCCCCTAAACCTTTCCTAACTTATATTGTTGTATTTTGTATATTTTGTTAAGTTTATTGCTTTTACATATTCAGGCAATTGGATATTAACAAATTCTTCAACTTCAGCCTTTTTTTCTGTATCAGAAGCCTCAATATCTTCTACGTAAACAGACATGCTTACCGATTTAATAAAGCCAATCATTGCAAAAATTAATATCATTAAAAAGACTGCCAGAAACACATATCACTTTTTTTCTTAATTCTATTCATTATTTTCACCTTTTAATATGAAACACTTTTTGTATCCTACAGCATTATATTTGCTATTCACGCTTAAAAAATAAATTTGAAAAAAGTTTTTACTTTTCATTCCTTCCCTTTGCCTCATATAAAATCAAATTATCTAAATCTTTATTATAAAATCGTTCTACATTATCTCCCCAAATTATTAAATCGCCGTTCTCATTTATTGCAGCTGCTACATATAGTCCTGCTGCAACATAAGTTATCTGTTTTAACTGTTTTGCATATTCTGAAATATCGTAATAATCACTGCACAACGTAACTACTGTACCGTCATTTTTTAATACAATTGATAAACACCTTTCCGTTGAAATGGATTTCACATCTTTTAATCCAGCAGGAATACTAGTCTCTCTAATTGTGACCGGCAGCGGCTGAAATGGCTACCACATCTTTTAAATCCTCCGGAACATCACATTGACCTTTTGAGTTATTCCCCCATGCAACAACGGTACCGTCACGTAACAATGCTAAAGAATGATTATATCCTGAGGATACTCCAACCACATCCCTTAATCCCTCCGGGACATTGCATTGCCCCTTTGAATTATCTCCCCAAGTAAGTACGGTACCACTTCTTGTTATTGCAGTAATATGATTATCACCAAAAGATACTTTTTGAAACCCATCATTTAGCGGTGTTGAACCACTGTTTTTTAAATTGTCATTACCGGCATTAAAACATGTTGTCAAAAAATACTTGCCAAAATTACCATTGTAAAAATATTTTTCAAAACCACATTCCTCCTTTTCTAATTAGCCAATCCTACTTAGATGGTTTCCATATGTATTCTCCGGAGGTATTTATATATCCCCATTTATCACCTACTCTAACACGAGCAATACCATTACGAAAGTTTTCCACTTCATCAAATTGAGGTTCTATGACAAATTTTCCGTTAATGTCAATAAATCCCCATTTAAGATTTTCAATTATAGAGTTCCCATCAACATTTATAGCTGCAGGTGCTAATCCTTCTCTAAAGCCTTCTCCAAAATTCCAAACATCCGCTTTAAACAATACATCTCCATTTTTATTAATTCCCATCTTTTCAGCTCCGATTGAAACAAGGGCTATGCCTTCTTTAAAATCTAAAGCACTTGTATACTTAGGCTCTATTACAAATTCCCCTGTTTTATCAATATATCCATATAAATACTCCACATTTACTCCTTTAGGAATATTTTCAGGATAATCTTCTGCTCTTACTCTAGCTGCTGCAAGACCTTCTGAAAAATAATATGTACCTTCAAATATAGCCTCTATTACCACTTCTCCTTTTTTATTGATGTATCCATACTTACCTTCTGACTCAAATGATGCAAGACCTTCACTAAAATCAAGAGAAATATCAAATTGTTTGTCAATAACGATGTTACCTTCTGTATCAACATATACCACCTTACCGTCTTTAAGACCGTTTGCTAATCCATCTGAAAAACCGGAAAGATTCTCAAATACAGGTTCAACAACTATATTTCCTCCTGTATCTATGACACCATATCTCCTATCTCTTATATGTTCGCCAAATCGGATTATTGCCAACCCTTCACTAAAGGCATTAGCAAAATCGAATTTTGGCTCAATTACAATTTCACCTTTTGTGTTAATATAACCCATTTTCTCTCCTATTTGAACCGGTGCAAGCCCATCACTAAACTCTAACGCCCATCTATATTTAGGTTTTATTACTACTTCTCCGTCCTGATTGATAAATCCCCATTTGCCACGCTTTACTATTCGATATAACTCTTGATCATTTGAAATGTCTTCAGTTACATTATTAACACAAGACACTAACAGTAATATAATGGTTATAACAGTAATAGCCGAAAGTATATTCTTTTTCAAAACTTTCTCCTCCTATTTAGGTTATTCTATCTCAGGATAATGCTGAAAAGTATTGGTCAAAAATGCATCCCACATTAACTTTATGTCATAATCTGTAACAAAGTCGCCTTCTCTAAATCCACTCCTCATTATGGCATTTTTTGGTGTTTCATAAATTATCTCTTCACCATTAACTTTATCAATGATAACTTCCGGAGCCGCTTTTCTTCCTCCAATTAAACGTTCAGCACTGACATCATATGCATCACTAATGCCTAAAACGTGACCAAATTCATGAGCTGTCACTGCTTTAAATCCTCCCCAATCATCATATGATATTACCCCGTTTCTTAAATGACCTGTATAAAGTCTTACATATTTTACTGGATTTTTGATTGACCATCGTTTAAATGGATTAATTTTAACATGACTTTGTGAACTTTCTTTTTCTGGGTCTCTAATCTCAATTTTAAGGTATCGTTGATTAGAATTAGAAGATACTTCTTCATGTTTGTTTTTGTGTATAACATCTACACTAACTGTTACTCTTTCACCATTCATATTGTAATTACCTTCCCAAAGCTTAAATCCTTCTGAGACAAGTTCTTTAAAACTTTTAGAGTTAAAATTACTGGTTAATTTACGATCTCTTTCATCACTTACTTCCCAAGCTTTCTTAGTACTTGCTTCACCACCTATATCTGCATAGGCTTTAATACTTATTTTGCTTCCACTTCTTGTAATCTGTACAGGGGCGTTCTTTAATTCAGGTCTTACTAATACATTAAGTTTTTTATCTTTATCATGCCACCAGCTAATTGTATCATCTAAACCAGCTAATTCCGCTAATTGTCTGACTTGTCCCTGCACCCTTCCATCTATAACGGAAAAATCATTCCCGAAACTATCTTTCATAGTCTCCAAGTTGTAAGTTATTTTTTTCTCTTTCTTACCGGTTTCAGGATTTTTGAAATAAACCTCATATTCAATTACATCGCACCACCAAAAGCCGTTCCTTACTTTTTTTACTTCTCCTTCTAATCCTTTTACAATGTCATTCAAATTACCTATTGTTTTTCCTCCACTTACAGCTGCATTTTTCACTTTTACATCCCCAACTTGAATATTTACTGCATTGTGACCTAATGGATCAAAATACATAATAGGATTGTTGCTGCAATATGTATAAAGATTTAAACTCAATGGGTCATTTGGATTCCCCCAGTAAGTATCCTCCTGCAAAAATCTTGCTACTTTTGGATCGTACATTCTGGCATTGAGGTAATAAAGCCCTGTCTCTTCATCCCATTGGTATCCTGCATAAGTTATGTTATTGTTTACATCACCAGTTGACTCCAATATATTACCAAAGGCATCATAATAGTAAGTTGCAGAAACTTCACCTGTTGAGGTATTTATAAGTGCAGTTACATCTGCATGACCGTTATACAAGTAGTAGTAACTTTCACTGTCAACATCCCTCATTAACAGGTTTAGACCGTACAGGTTCCTTGCTTTTTCATTACCTCTTTCGTCAGTTTCCAGTATAACATTTAAGTTTTCATAAAGGTACCTTGTCAAAAATCCTTTTGTTTCTTTCTCTACCCTTAATCCTTCACCGTTATAGACATTAATAACAGTAGATCCTTTAGTGTTAGTCCTGACTAATTGATTCTTTTCATCGTATGTATTCGCTACCGTTCTTTCTCCGTTCTTTGTAACCATTAGCTGATTACCGTTATTGTCATAGGTATACGAAGTTGTCTCCGTTACGCTGCCGTTAACCCTTGTGGTTATTTTTTCTAAACGGTTCCGGTCATCGTACTCATATGTGTTAACTACTTTCTCTCCATTGTGTTCAATTATTTCAACTTCCCTGTTTCCTGCTTTGTCATACGAATAAGTTGTTATTCTTGAAGAGGGCTCTGTTACTGTTTCAAGCCTGTTTAACTCATCATATGTGTATATTGTTGTTCCCTTATCCTTTCCATTTATATACTCCTTCTTTGTTACCTGATTTCCTGCTTCATCGTATGTGTAGGAATATTCGTCCATTATGCTGCCGTCAGCCTTCTTATTCCTCAAAGTCTTTAAAAGCCCGTTGTTATAATATGTGTACTCTGAACTTAACCCACTTTCATATACAACACTCTTCCTGCTTCCGTCAGGGTAATATTCATATACTGCAGAATCTTTTTCATTCACATCCCCGTTTTTAACTGCTTTTAGCCTTCCGGTCTTGTCAAATATTTCTGTTTTCTTATTGCCTTTAGGGTCTGTTGACATCTGGGCTACAAGACCGTCTTTTGTAATTACATCATACAGGTAAGTGATTTTACCTATACCAGGTACCGTTTTTGATGTCATTCTGCCAAGCTCATCATAAGTTCTTACGGTTGTTCCCGTACTGTCGGTCATTGTAAGCTGGTTACCGTTGCCGTCGTAAGTATATGATATTGTTATTTTCCCTACAGACTCTTGTAAAAGCCTTCCGTGAATATCATATGTATAGTTTGTCTTTTGACCTTTCCTGTCAGTTTTACTCTTTAACGTACCGTCAGGATTGTAACTATAAGATTCCACCCTGCCGTCAACATATGAATAATTGCCTTCTTTGCCTGTCCTTCCTCCGTTGTCAATTCTTCTCATAAGCTTGTTTTGAGCATTGTATTCATATATTGTCTTATGACCTTTTGCATTGGTCTGTACTATAAGATTTCCGTTGTTGTCGTATTCATAGGTGGTTGTCTGGATTTCTCCGTCTACAATATTTGACACAGATATATTTCTACCAAGATAATCATAACCTAAGTAGGTGGTGTTCTTTCCGTCAAATTTTGTCTTTACATTTCCTGCAATATCATAAGTCTGACTCTTTTCATTTCCTTCAGGGTCAATGGTTAAAATGAGCCTGCTATTCTTGTCATAATTGTAAACCGTCTTATTTCCTTTTGCATCAAAGGATTCTGTCTGTACATTGTTTTCATTGTAATTAATCCTTTCTATGCTTTCACCGTAAGGATCTTTCTTCTCACGAAGCCTGTTTAAATTGTCATATACAAATACCCATTCATTCCCTAAATGATCTTTTTTAAGTATCATGTTGCCGTTTTTGTCATATTCGTATGTAGCAGTGTGAAGGGTTGTGTCCCCATTAATGTTTGTTACTTCTATTGCCTCGTATACCAACTCATTAGAATCATTATACCTGTATTCTTTCACATTTCCGTTTGCGTCTGTTTTAAATCTGGCATTTCCAAAAATATCATGTTTATAAGATTCAGATATAGAGTCAGTACCTATGGCACTTTCAACTGTCTTTTTCAAAATTCTTCCATGGTTGTCACATTCAATATATGTCATGGTATCATATGAAGTTGAATTTTTCCTTTGGACTGCCCTTAAATTGCCCATTGTATCATACTGATATTTAATGGTATTAGATTCTATGGAATCGTCACCCGGTGTTGTCTCACTCCTTACCTTGCCAAAGGCATTGTAGCTGTAAATTGTTGTGTTTCCATTTCCGTCTGTCTTTGTAATGGCATTGCCTAAGTAGTCATATGCAGCGGAAGCAACTGTTACATATGTGCCGTCTTCTTTTCTTATTTCAGTTTTTATAATGTTTCCCGCATCATCATATGTAAATTTGGTAATGCTTTCATATATACTGTAGCTTGTTCCGTTTGCTTTTTCCCTTAAAACAATCTCTTCCATCTTTCTTCCTAAGGCGTCATACTTAAATCGCTGCGGAGCTGAAGAAAGAGTACGATTATATTTTTCTTTTGATTCAGCATCTAAAACTGCAGTTACTTTATTCATTGGATTATATGCATATTCCGTTCCGTAACCTTTTTCTATTTTTTGTGCAGCATCAGAGCCGGAAGCATTTTTATATGCCACAGCATCAAGTTTCTTTATCACATTTCCCGCACCATCGTATTTATATGCAGCATGTATAATTGTTGTTTTACTTGAGGACTCATTCCATTTTCCGTTTTCATCAAATTTTCCGTCCACTCCTGTAAAACCTTCAGTTATAACCCTGTCAAGCTTGTCATAAGTATATACATTCCTGTTCATGTTGCTTATCGATGTATTTGGAATATAGTTTTCAGGTAAAACTTTAGCTATAAGCCTTCCACCACGGTCATACTCATAGAGGGTTACCCTGTTACCCGGTTCAGTAACCTTTGTAAGAAAACCTCTTTTGTCATATTCGTATGCGGTACGCCTTTGTACCATGTCATTTACCAATATCTCTTCAGTAAGAGGTTCACCTTCCCAGTTTAATGTTGTACGCTTTTCAACCTTTTTCAATGTTTCGTCAGAATCAAGTATATATTCTATGGTTCCTGTTTCCCTGCCTAGTTTGTCATATGTATATGTCTTTATATTCTTTGAATTTGGAGTGCCTTTATAGACACTGTCCTTAACTACAGTTTCAACATTTCCTTCTAAATCGTAGGTAATCTCTGTTGCTATTACCTGAGTTCTGTTGTCATCAAAGGAATTGCCTGCAATATCCCCTCTTCTTACATATTGTTTTATTATTTCCGGTTTTCCAAAGTGGTTGTTTTCATATTCTATTCTTATTTCTTCATTTGCATCTTTCTTGGTTCTTTCAGAAGAAAGGTTTCCGTCATTGTCATATGAATAATCGGTCCTTCTTCCGTCGTTAAATTCTACATATTTTACTTGTCCATCTGCATAATACTCTGTTGTCTTTTTAATAAAGGTACTTGGAATTTCATTTAACTTTACTAATTGAGGACTATACCATTCTGCAGCTACTCTTCCGGAAGCATTATAATATGTCCTGGTATAGCTGTAAAGCACATTTGAGCCTGAACTTTCTGCAGGAATCCATTTTTCATCATATTTCATTTTTAATTCACTGTCATATTTGTCGTAATTATAATATGTGGTATATCTCCTTTCATCAGTATATTCTTTTATTCTTCCATCTTTATAATATACTGACTTCGTAGAAAAGCTTTTGTTATCTATGTCAGGAGGATTAATCACTTCAATTTCCCGTCCTGCATAGTCATAAGTAACAGTAGTTTTTGCCGTCTCACTGCTGTTTAAATGTCTTATGATTGTTTTTTGGGGATTTTTATCCTGCACATACTGATATTCTTCAAGTGTTGTAAACGAGCCTGAAGACATACTGTTTTTAAAGGATTTTTTCACAATCCTTCCTATTGGGTTATATTCATATTTATATACTCCGCCGTTAGGCATTTCTTCAATAACCACATTTCCATAAACATCATATTCATAGTTAGTGGTATTTCCTTCTGCATCGGTAACGGATTTAATCTGCCCTTTTGTATTATATGCATAGCGTGTACCTGCAGAAGAATCAGAATATGTATTTTTACTGATATTATCCTGTTTTGAATTATATAGGTTTGGCGGAATAACCTGAACCTTCCTTCCTGCATCATCGTAGATTGTCCTTGTAATACTGTTTTTTGAAGGATCATAAGGATTTTTCAGTTCTTCTTTTATGAGGTTGCCGTTTTTGTCATAAGTATATTCCGTCCTGTAACCGCCCGGTGTAGTTTTTGACGTAACAAGCCCGTATGAATTATATTCATATACAGTAGGTAAACCTGTCTCAGGATTTGTTTCTGTCTTAACATTTCCATCAGGGTAATATGTGTATCTTGTCACATTACCGTCAGGATCTGTAACACTTTTAACAAGACCTTTTGCCAAATAACCAAGGCTTCTGCATTCCTCATCACTGTAATATTCATATGAAGTCACTGCAAACTTTTCCCTTATACTGCTGTCAACAGCTTCACCGTTATAGCTGTCCGACTTGTTTATTGTTTCTATCTTATGTTTCAGTTTTTGTCTGTCATAAACATAGTATATTTTGTTTCCTTCTTCATCCTGCTGGAAAATAACATCATTGTATGAATTATATTTGAAAATCTTTTCACTTCCGTCAGGATTTATTATTTTGGTTACATTACCATTGCTGTCCCTTTCATATATAGTGGTATTTCCGTTTCTGTCCGTAACGGATTTTTCTTCACCATATTTGTTTTCACCTTTATCATCAAGATAATACTTAACCTTGACATCTCCTACTTCATCGGAAACTCTTGAATAACTGTACCTTTCATCGTACCACTTAATTTGCTTATAGTTATTGCTGTCATAAATAATGTTATAACCATACTGAGGATAGTATTCATATCTGAATCTGTTGCCGTTCCTGTCAACCAAAGTCTCTACTTTTCCGACATTTTCTCCGTCCAAATAATATTCTATTCTTTCAACCGTATTATTATTATGGTCCAGAATTTCACTCAGAACATATACAGGTCCCACAGCCAAATCAAATACATATTGTTTATATTTGTAATATGTATTTATACCCTCTGCATCAGTTACTTTGGTCAACCTGCCGTCGCTGGTGTACTCATATGTAATTGTCCTGCCGCCTTTTACATCCACTATATTTTTAATAAGCCCGTTTTGATAAACAATATTATATAAATTTCCTGCCTGGTCTTTAACTTCTGAAACTCTTCCAAATGAATCAACTTTTATATTTACAGTGTTTCCATACCTGTCTACCATTTCTACCAAATATCCGTTACCGTCAAATATATATCTGTACTGGTCCTTTGTAATTAGTATGTGTCCGTCACTTCCATATTTCAAAAGCTCTGATCTTGAATTTTCTGCAATGTACTCAGAACCGTCCCATTTAAAAAGCTGTACACTGCCGTCAGGAAGAGTAACTTCTTTCACATTTTCATATTTGGAATCTTTTATGCTGAACTCAAAACCAAAAGTCCAACCTCTTCCCATAGGTCCTATGCGGTTGTCTGTGGAGTTGTATGTCCTGCTAAATGCCAGTTCAAATCCGGGAGCCAATGCAGTCATATCGGTATAGGTACGGGAGAAGTTACCGGATGCACCTGTTCCGGACTCCCCATAGGTGTATTTAAGCCTAAGGTCGGCGTATTGAGGCGGGTACATGTTTATAGTGTATGTTTGCTTTGTACGTCCATCGGCTGCTGTAACCTTAATTGTTGCAGTCCCCGGAATTGAATTTGCCTGTATTATTTCCACTGTTGCATCAGGGTGAACGGCACGTGCATCAATTTTAGGTACATAACCAAAAGGTATTAACATGGAAAATTGATGCATATCTTCCGTAAACTCTTCAACAACTACATCATTTGCAAAAAGTTTGGAAATTTTTGTGTCATTTACATCACTTTCTTTGAAAAAAATAAATGAAGACGGAGAATATTCACCTGGATCTCCAATGTACAAATACCAGGTTGAGCCATCCTCTTTTAGAGTTTGAATGGCTGAATGTGCTGTTGATATATTTTTAAAAATATGACCATCTAAAATCCTTTGCGGTTCTTTACATTCATACAAAGACAGTGGCTCATTACCCAAAAACCATATACTGTCATCATTTTTTATAATTATTGAGTAAGTATATCCGGCAAAAACAGACTTAACATCTTCAAACTCTTCTATTTTTCTAGGTATACTCGAAAAACCAAACATCCTTTTATTAGGTGAAATCTGACCGTTACTATTTCTACCCCAAGCCCATACAGTTCCATCGCTTTTTAATGCTAACGTGTGTTCAGAATACGTGCTTATATCTATAACGTCATCCATAATTTTAACCGGTTGTTCAGTTATTCCCCGATTTTCTTTTATGCCAAGAAACTCTTTTTCTCCCCAGCCCCATACAGTGCCGTCATTTCTTAAAATAATAATATAATCCTTTCCAGCTTGTATTTTTTTAACATTCGATATAGTTGCAATTTTTTTAGGTTTATCTTCTCTATTCCTCAATCCTCCCCAATACCAAAGACTATTATCTTTATCAATTACAGCACATGCATATTCACCGCATGAAATGAGACTTATATCTTTTAAACTATCAATTTTTTTAGGTATTTCTGCACCAGGAAGCATAAAGTTATCATTTCTCCAAGTCCATACATCTCCATTTTTATCCAACGCCATACTTATAGAACTACCGGCAGAAATACATGTAATATTTTCTAACTCACTTATTTTAGTAGGTACTCCTATGTATTTGAAAACCATGTTGTCATTATAATATGTTTCGGGATCATAAGGTTTATATATAAAACCCCATAGCCAAACAGTACCATCTTCTTTCAGCCCAAGTGAATGTTTTTTGCCTGCTTCAACTTGAACAAAACCAGGTGGGGATGAAGCTCCTGACAAAGTAGTAACCTCCACATATTCACTTATATCTGACTCATTTCCCGACTCATCAAACGCAGTGACGCTGAATATATATTTCCTGTCTGACAACAACCCTGTCAAAGTAATTGTCGTATCATCAGTAGTACCCATTTTTGTATTTCCAAAATACACATTATATCCAGCCACACCAACGTTATCAGTAGAAGGATCCCACTTTAAAGTTACTGTTGTCATTGTCCTGTCTTCTACCTGCACATTTTGCGGAACTGTAGGAGGTTCTTTGTCAACAGGTTCAGGTATAGGAGTAACATCTTCCACCGGGAAATGCTATATTATGCCTAAAATATGCCTTTTAAAAAGTGAATAGTCCAGACTGTTGATTCTGCCGTCACCATTGACATCTGCCGCTTTCATCCCGTTTGGTGACGGGAATTCCGTCAATATCTCCAGCAAATACCTTTGTAATATTGCAGCATCTAAACTGTTAAAATTACCATCGCCGTTTAAATCACCATAAACAAATTCCCCATTGTAAGCAGCGTTTACACTTGTTTCAAAAGAATTTAGACATGTAATTGTACACAAAATTGATAAGAATAGACATGCAAATAAAACACTTCTTAAACTTCTTTTCATTACATTATTCCCCCTCATTATTTTATTTTTTTTTATCTTCTTGATAACATAACATTTCTTTACCATTTTATTATATATTTTTAACAAATGCAATATAAAAATTGAAAAATTTAGATAAAATAATACTTAAATCTAATCTTTAACTGTCAAATTTAATTAATATTAAAAATAATTTTTAAAAAAACTATTGTTACAACACGTCAACAAATAAAACATGAAAACTTATGTAATTTTACTATTTTATTTTGTAATATTATTATTTGATAAAAAATAATGTTACTTATATCGTTTTTTATTTTATAATATATTTAATATGTAGTATAT
>LSQX01020516.1_pt1 | contig 16133 bp, 14 predicted proteins | sample 654561 | NCBI WGS metagenome assembly LSQX01 (sample SAMN04489861, study PRJNA283612) | anaerobic digester metagenome | isolation source: 4 biogas reactors fed with cattle manure at either 37C or 55C with and... | place: Denmark: Kongens Lyngby | collected 2014 | reverse complement strand
ACGACAACCGAGATCTACACCAACGACTTCGTCGGCAGCGTCAGATGTGTATAAGAGGCGGCTTAAGGAGGAGATCCCGATTTCTTTGCGAAGCTTATCTATCAAGACGTCCTGACTCCCTTCTGGTATGGATTTCCACCAACACCAATTGGAGGCAGGGCGTCTTTTCCCTCTTTTTAGCTCTTTTCACTGGGTGTGGGTTTGTGGATAACTCCTTCGGAGTTAATACACAAGCCCCACACCCCTACTACGACGACATCCGTCAATCACTTCATATGCCGCCGTAACCCCTAACTTATTTACTCATACGTGCGAATGCACCTGAAAAAAATCGCCTCGGTGAACTCCGAAGCCCTTTCATGAATCAGCGTACTACAAAGCGTTTTCCTGAATACCCATAGACAAGAAAAGGAAAAGCGATCGTTGTATAGTATTACTATCTAACCGTTCCCAGGCCAAGCAGTCTTCCTTGCCACAGACCTAACTGTCATAATGCCAGACGTTTTCTGGGAGGGATTACCGGTTATGACACGAAAGGCGGATCTCGTCTTAGAAGGAGGCGGTATAAAAGCTATCGCCTTAGCTGGTGCCATCAACTATGCAGAAACGCAAGGGTACTCATGGAACAACATCGCCGGGACTTCAGCGGGTGCTCTCGTCGGCTCACTCATCGTAGCCGGTTATTCGGGAAAAGACCTCAAAGAGTTGATACTCAACATGAACTTCACCGCTCTATGTGACCGGCGACTGATTCAGCGCCTACCCGTTGTCGGTCCGGCAGCCGGCATAGCCCTCTACATGGGTTTGTACAGCGGCCAGGCGCTTGAGGCCTGGATCCGGGACATTCTGCTCAGCAAGGGCCTGCGCACGTTTGGCGATCTCAAGGTCCACGACGAGCATAATCCTCGCTATCGCTATCGACTGCAAGTCATTGCCTCTGATCTCACAAGAGGCCGCATGCTAATACTTCCCGACGATGTCAAGACCTACGGCCTCGACCCGGATTACCTCGAAGTGGCAAAGGCTATACGCATGAGCACAAGCATCCCCTTTTTCTACGAGCCGGTGATAGTCCGTTCTTCGAAATCCAAGACACGAAAACACTTCATAGTCGACGGCGGCGTGCTCAGCAACTATCCCGTCTGGATCTTCGACTGCCCTCCGAACCGAGTGCCTCGATGGCCGACCATCGGACTGCGGCTGGTTGATCCTCGGGCAGGAAAGCCCAACCAAATCACAGGGCCCCTGTCCTTATTGACCGCTCTTTTCTCGACTATGCTGGAAGCTCACGACGCCCGTCACATAGAAGAGGCCAATTTCGTGCGCACCATCGCCATCGACACTTTGGGCGTTCGCACCGTGGATTTCAACCTACCCAAAGCCACCCGACTGCGACTGTATGATTCCGGTGTTTCCGCCGCGAGAGACTTTTTGAAAACGTGGAATTTCGAAACCTATAAAGAGCGCTACAGGCTCCCGAAAGAGCTACCTGCCATCTGTCAAGCAAAACGTTCCTCGACAACGAGAGCAGCGAACCTGTTGCCCAAGTAGATTCCCAGGCACATCATACTCTTGCTGACAATAAGGACAAACGCTTTTGATCGGCGACAGGCCGGTCGAATACTTCCTTCCGGGGTACAAAACGACCGTCGAACGCGGCGCGACAAAAGAAGCCTGATTAGATCCGGCTTCAGCGATTGGTTCCGCTGGAGTCTCCTTGCCCAACACCGTCTCTGCCAACCTTCGTCCTTCGCTCAGCGCCAGCGACCATGTTTTCCTGACTTCCTCAACCAGAATCGGTCGTCCCGCACGCTTCTGATCGAAGTAATACTCAGCAATACGGCCGATGGCGTAAGTCGATGCAAACATCAAAGGTCCGGCCATCAGGCCGCCCACGGTAGGAAGGCCGAGTTTATATAGACTGGCCACGCCATGTTGGGCCAGCAATCCCAAGCCGACCATCCCGCCGAGCTCCTTCAAGATATCCTCGGCTTGTTTTTTGCCGACGGGGAAACCTTTGATCTCCCCTATCTTGGCGGCCATGAAGACCTGCACGGGAGTGTGTATCAGAACGTCTACAACAGGGAGCGGCTGAATGGCAAGCCCTGCACATACTGCTGCGGTGAGAAAAATCACTCTTTCCACACGTGTAGCCTCTGCCAAACGCGGGTCATCCTTCTCACGCAGCTGGGCTTCAAAAGTTCGTCTAAGCTCATCGGCCCGTCGCATCTGATCTCTGCCCTCCCCGGAAGATTTTTTCGTCCGCACAAGCAGGTCGGCGTCTCAAGCTTCGTCGGCAATCCTGAAGAAGATGCACTCGATAACCTGTCCCCCCTGTCTACATTCTACCTGTTACAGCGGTACCCTGGTAGTCTCAACACTCTCAGAGAGAAAAAGAGTTGGTATTTCAGGGACTTGTTACCTGGGTAACCTGACCGTTAACTCACTCCCTTAACAGGGCCGTCAAGTGATTAGGCCAATCGGTAAGGATACCGTCCGCTCCCGCAGCGATCATTTGCTTCATCACCTGCCTGTTATTGACAACTCCGACATGAACCTTCATTCCTGCCCGATGAGCCAATCGGATATGCGCCGGGTTGGCCAACTGTATCACACCCCGGCGGTGCGGCATCAGCAGATAACGTGCCGGCGCCCGGTAAAACACTCCCACACCCAAGCGAACCATGATAAAAAAGCGTCGGATCTCGTCTTGAGCAAGTCCCGTCGGCACTTCGGGAGCCAGCGTACGGAAATGGCGTATCGTGGGACCGTCATCGCAGACCACGATGACTCGGTGACGGGCGCCGGCGGCATCAAGTACCGCAAGCACATCACGAGCAGCATCTTCACCGCGATCCTTGATGTTCACGTAAAAATAAGCCGTCGGATACGCCGTTAACACCATCTCCAACGTGGGGATTCGCACGTTTTTTCCTCGGTAGGGATAGGCCTGACCGTCAACCGTAAAACTATATCCCGCATCCAGGCGCCGCAACTCCACCAGGGACATGTCACTCACAATGCCCTTGACGCCGGTAACAGACTCAGTGTTCTCTTCTGCGAAGACCATAGGAATCCGATCCAAGCTGCGACGCACGTCGAGTTGCAAGATGTGAGAGCCGGCTTGCAATCCTTGTCCGAAAGCGGCGAGGGTGTTGCCCGGCGCCAATCCCGCCGCTCCCTGATGACCGATCACAATCGGTCCGGGTCCCAGCGGAAGCTCGGGTAGGTAATGCAACACTTCCGATTCAGCAAGTGGGATACCGTCCGCGTCGGGTTGTTCGCTCGTATCGAGAGCCATAAGCGATATTCCTATAGCCAACAAAGCGAAAAACGCCACCACTGCCGCCCACGAGATTGTGGATGCCGACCAACGGACAGGCACGGGCACGTCAGCCAAGATGGGATGTTTCCGTTCCGGATCCTCCTCACAAGGTGAAAAAGCCTGCGGCGTCGCCCCCAATCGCGCCAAGCCGAACACCCACGGCATGCCTACCGTAATCCACATGGTCAATGCGCAATAAGCCAACATACTGGCTATGCCCGGCGCCAGATACTCCCGACTGACCAACCAATAACCCAGTATGAGCGTAGGCCAGCCAAGCACCAGGCGTCCGAGCGCTTGACCCGGTCTCAAGGATTCTCCCGAATCCTTCTGCGTGTGCTGCGTCATCTCACCGAGCAACAATCCCATCGTTGCTCCGGCTATGCGAAAACCGTCATCGGACTGTACCGGCAAAGCAGCCAGATAGGGCAACAAGACGCCTAAGAGCCAATGCCGCGCCTTGGGCTGGAAAGATTTCGCCATGCTTAGAGGATGGCGCACGGCCAGCCAGGCCACCGCGACACCAACGGCGATCCCTCCCAAGACCTGATACATATAATGCACACCAAGGTACAAACGGGACAAAGAAACCATGATGACCATCGACACGGCGATAATGGTCATCAACCGGTTCCGCCTGCACAGAGCAAGAAAACCCCAGAACGTGGCCGCCAGCTGGGCATGACCGGACGGAAACCCCGCACTCCATTCGTCAACCATGACCCGCAGGATCTCATCAGACGGTCTGGGCATGCCCAAGGCATCCTTGAGCACGCTGTTGATCCACGTAGAAAGCAAGATGGCAAACAGGAGCCGTTTGCCGACACGGTGATCCACACACCACAAGACAGTGGTCACCAAGAACAGATAGGCGAACTCACTGCCAAGAACTGTTATCCAATAGAAGAATATATCAACTCCGGGGACGGGGACTTGCTGCATCCAGATGTTTACAGCTTCAGAAAACAAACCCTCTCCTCCCCGCGTTCGGTCTCACTCGATCTTATCTCCCCAGCATGACCCGAGCATGCTGCTCCAAGGCGGTCTTCACATGCTCATCCCAGTAATCCCAATTATGTGCACCGGGATGTTCCTCATAAGTGTGGGGTATTCCCAACCGGTTGAGATGATCATGGAAACGTCTGTTCTGCTCCAACAAGTAGTCCTCCGTGCCGCAATCGAACGACAGAACCGGCAACTCTTTGCCCTTCGCCGCAGTGGCTATGGCGTAGATGTCGGCGTCTGACTCGGGCGGGAAGACGTGTCCTCTTTTGGCCATCTCCTCAACAGTCCACAGAGCCGAAGAATGTGCCCAGACGGAAGCGAACCGCTCCGGGTACCTCAATGCCAGCCGCAGGCTGCCAAAGCCACCCATGGACAGTCCGCCGATGGCCATCTTACCTTGGCGTATGTTGTATGTACTACTCAGATGTTCCGGCAGATCTTGCATAAGGAAATCCTCATAGCGTTCGCGACCGCCGGCATTCATCCAAAAACTCAACGCCCCATCCGGCATGATTACCAAGAAGGGATAGGTGGCCACGTATCGGACTAAGTTACTTCTATACAGCCAAGCCGCATGATCGTCGCTGGCCCCGTGGAGCTGGTACAAAACCGGATAGGGGCCCGGCCCGGCTTCGCTCGGATCCGGTATTATAGCGGTGTAGCTCACATGTCGTCGCAGCGCTTTGCTTTTCATCTGAACAGTCGCCGTAATCATCCTGTTGTATCCTCCTGTTGCCTTGTTTTTTCGGGTACATAAAGAACGAGCCCCGAGGTATTCATCACCACGGGACTCATCATATCGCATCTTGGCGGAAGGGGAGGGATTCGAACCCTCGGTAGGAGTTTATGCCCCTACTACAGTTTAGCAAACTGCCGCCTTCGACCTGCTCGGCCACCCTTCCGAACTATGCAGCACCAGTTTAGCACATCCCAAGCCACTCAGTCAACGCCTGTTTCTGCCGCGCGGCAATAACAGTCATTTTGGCAGGAACCGCGATCGGACAGGACAAATATTCTCCATAGACACACGGGCACATGGCAAAGGAGTGAGCTGAGTGGCTTCATCATCCTCCTGGTTCTCCGCTTTTTCCCCTTCGCAAATCGATTGGAGCACCCTTGGCAAAGAAGTCGGCCTGGGTGCCATTTTCGGTTTCGCCACCGGCTTTGCGGCCAAAAAAGCCATGAAAGCGGTTCTTATCGTGATCGGAATGCTCCTGCTTTTGGCCGTGTTCCTAGAGCAAAAGGGGATCATCACCGTACAGTGGGACGTGTTGGAAGCCACCTACGCTCAAAGCATCAACTCCAAAGCTCTCACGGAGACAATCTCCCAGTTCGCCCAGCGCCTCGGCGACCTGATCCCGGTCTCAGGCGGTTTCGTCGCCGGTTTCTTACTCGGATTCCGCGCCGGCTAAAATCTAGATACGCCGGGCGACATACACGTGCCGCGTATCGGTCTCTTCGGCCGGCGATCCGTCAGTGCGCAAAACCTCCAACACCTCAAAACCAGCCTCCTGCAACATCTTGATGACCTCGAACATGTAGTAACCCCGTTCGATGTGTATCTCGGTGAACCGTTCGTACAGCTCGCCGCATTGCACAAAAAACGTGGCGGTCAGGGTACCCGTCCTCTCCCGAGGATTGTATTCGTTCTGCCAAATGTAGACCACGTCGCCGTAGTCTTCCACAAAGACGTTGTTACCCCACAGATGCCGCAAAGCATGGACGCTGTTCATGTCAAATACAAACAAACCGCCTTTTTCAAGACAGGCCGCGGCACAGCAAAAAGTAGCCATCAGATCCTCGTCCCGTAGGTTGTAGTTCATGGCATCAAACCAACAGGTGACCAACTGTACGGGTTCCGGAAGCTGAAAAGAGCGCATGTCTCCGTGCAAGAAGGAAACGCGGAGACTCGGTTCGGCAGCCAACTTCATCCGTGCCTGGGCCAGCATCTGCGGCGACAGATCCAAGCCCGTTACCGAAATACCCTTTCTAGCCAACTCCAGCGCCACCGAACCGGTGCCGCAAGCCAAGTCAAGGGCGGAACGAACCTGGCAGCCATGTCTGTCCAAGACGTCCTTCAGCAGCCACAGAAGCCTCAGACCGAACTCATCGGCCCCCGTTCGATCATAGATCTCCGCATAGCGTTCATAAGGGGCGGCCATGGCGCCCCAGGCATCGACCAAACCCTTCCCCTTCCTCCTATGTCTGATCACCATAATATGCGTGCGCCACTTTATTTATGGCCGCAGCCACATCGTCGGCATCCGCTTCGGTCCATTTTTGACCGAGACCGACAGTCACCACCCGGCCCAGGTATCCCAGACTGTTTGGACACATGTCAGGGCTGTATTCAACGTTTCCCTTGTAGTACTGCGGCGCCCAAGGATAACCAGTTCGATCAGACGTCCACTTATTCAACACATAATCCCAATAGCGATAAATATGCCTATCGGGAATCTCCTTGTTGTAGATCGTGCCATTGCTGATGCCTTCAGCGGCCAACGCGGCGGAAAATCGCTGAGCTTCCTCGGCGGAGGGCAAAAACAGCCCGAGCGTTATTCCGCAGTCACCTTCGGGATCGGCCGAACGTACAAGCTCAATACCCGGTGCATCGGAAATCCGGGACACAATTCGCTTCTTCAGGGCCCTAGTCCTGGCCAGTATCCCGGACAGCCGCTGAAACTGCACATAGCCTACGGCCGCTCTTAACTCACACATCCGGGCATTAACACCGGCGAAGGGTTCCCACGGATCGTCTTTCTTCCAAAAAGACATTGCCGAGTCGTGCTTGCAAGCGGCGCGTCTGAACACGGTTTCGTCATCGGTGATCACCATGCCGCCTTCACCGCTGGTGATGATCTTGTAGTGCTGGAAGCTAAACACTCCGGCCTGCCCGATGGAGCCCAGCTTGCGCCCGCGATACTCACCGCCGACGGCCTGGGCGACGTCTTCCAAGACCGCGATGTCATACCGCCGGGCAATATCCATGATCTCATCCATCTGCGCCGGCCAACCCCGCATATGAACCGGGATGACACATCGCGTCAAGGGTGTGATCTTGCGCTCAAAATCATTCGGATCAAGCGTCAGTGTGTCATCGACTTCCGCTATGACCGGAATCGCTCCCACGGTGAGCACCGCCGCAGCCGTAGCGATATAGGTATAAGCCGGTACGATCACTTCATCCCCGGTACCTACACCCAAACCAACCAAGGCCGTCACCAAGGCCGTTGTGCCACCGGTGACAGACAGCGCATACCGGCTGCCCATGTACTCCTTGAACGCCGTTTCAAAACGGGCCGTGTAGGAGTCTTCATCCGTCAACAGGAAGCGGAACATCTTCTTACGCCGCAAGACATCGGTCACTGCGGCGATCTCTTCGTCGCCCACTTCCTCAATGCCGTGCAGACTTGACGGCAAGGGTGTAGTACGCACTTTTTCTCCACCGTCTATGGCTAAGCGAGCACTGCGATGAATCGTCAATAAGGATGACCTCCCGGTAGGCTAAGACTCTGGTCGCTGGCATCCATGGGGTATCATACCACAGTTCCTGCAAGAAGCTGACATCGCTCACGCCGATGTGGTCAACAGCAAGCTGTCGTCCGTGACTTGAACGCCGCGTAGCTTGCGAAATTCCTCCAACAGATCTTCCACACCCATTTGAGCCCGTTCGGGACCGGAGACGCTGAGCACGATCTGCCCCTCGTGCATCATTATGGTTCGATCGCCAAGCCTGAGGGCCTGATCCAGACTGTGAGTGACCATCAAGGTAGTCAAGCCCTCTTGAGAGACTATCCGTTGAGTGAGAAGGATGATCTGCTCAGCGGTGGTGGGATCAAGAGCTGCCGTATGCTCATCGAGCAACAAAAGGCGCGGACGGACTAAAGTCGCCATTACCAAGGCTAGTGCTTGACGTTGGCCGCCGGACAAAAGACCGACCGGACACTGCAGTCTGTCTTCCAGACCCAAACCCAGTACGGCCAGGCTTTCTTTGATCTGCTTTCTGCTCCGCGCGGTCAGTCCCCTCTTGAGTCCTCTTCTTTGACCCCTGCGCATAGCCATGGCCAGATTCTCCTCAATGGTCATCGAGGCCGCCGTGCCCTGCAGAGGGTTCTGAAAGACTCGCCCGATGTAGGCGGCCCGCTTATGCTCCGGCTGCAGGGTAATGTCCTCATTGTCCAAAAGGATGATTCCCCGGTCTACGGGAAAGACACCGGCAATGGCGTTCAACAGCGTGGACTTGCCCGCTCCGTTGCTCCCGATAATAGTGACAAACTCTCCGGGAAGTACTTTGAGATCGACACCCGCCAGGGCACCCCTCGGCGCAACGCCTCCCACGACAAAGGTCTTATGCAGATTGGCTATCTCTAACACAGCCAGCCTCCTCCTTCTGCCCGACGTAACCCTCAGCAAGCAGACGAGCGTTTTCGCTGGCTACCAGTCTCGAAAGGCGACGTTCCCGCCAGCGTGTTTTTACCGTAGGCAGTGCCAAAGCGGCAATGACGAGCACAGCTGTCATGATGCGCAGATCCGTCGGTTCCAGGCCCATCCGCAAAGCGAAAAAGATCGCCAGGCGGTAGATAATGGCTCCCACTAACACACCCAACGTAGAATGAAAAACGGCATGCGAACGGATTATGCCCGTCCCTATGATCACTGACGCCAAGCCCACAACAACCGTACCGATTCCCATACCCACGTCAGCAAAACCCTGGTATTGAGCCACCAAAGCCCCTGAAAACGCGACTAGCCCGTTGGCCAGGCTGAGACCGGCAATGGTCATCGCCTCAGTGTCGACACCCAAGCTCCGGATCATCTCCGGACTGTCTCCCGTGGCTCGCATTGCCAATCCGATATCAGTGGCCAAGAAAGCGTCCAAGAGCAACTTAATGACTACGGCCAGAAGCAACAGCACCAACAACTGTAGATAGGGAACCTTGGGCAACAGCTCTTCCAGTATGGTGAAGACCGTCGGTTGTCGCAACAGCGGGATGTTCGCCCGGCCCATAATCCGCAGATTGACTGAGTACAGTCCGGTCATGGTCAGAATACCTGCCAGCAATCCGGCTATCCTCAGCTTTGTGTGCAAAAAGCCAGTCAACGCCCCGCCCAGCATACCGGCCAACATGGCGACCAAACAGGCGACAAACGGAGACGTGCCCGATACAATAAGAGAAGCAGCGACCGCGGCGCCGAGCGGGAATGTGCCGTCCACCGTCAGATCCGCAAACTGCAACACTCTGTAGGTAATGAACACTCCAAGAGCCATGATGCCATAGGCCAGCCCCTGCTCAATAGATCCGCTGATCAACGCAAAACTCAACATCGCTGCCTCCCCAAGACCTTATCCTGAACTTGAACTAACGAACGATATCGTCGGCTTTGTCTATCAGTGACTGAGGGATCTTAACACCCATCCGCTCAGCTGCCTGCAAGTTGATGATCAACCGCAATTCCTGCTGATACTGAATCGGCATCGTCGCAGGATCGCTACCTTTGAGTACCTGGACGGCCATATCCGCCGTCTGCCGTCCCAAGCGGTAATAATCAATACCCAAAGTGGCGATGGCGCCGCGCCGCACGCTGTCGGCCTCTCCGGCAATGAGGGGGATTTTCGCCCGCTCAGTCACCATGATCACTGATTCCAGCGCCGAGACAACGGTGTTGTCCGTAGGAACGTAGATGGCATCCACCCGACCGACCAGCGATTGGGCGGCCTGCAAGACCTCGCTGGTGTTGCTCGCCGTCGCCTCAACCAACGTCATCCCTTCACTTCGGGCCGCTTGCCGGGCCAGATCCACCTGGACCACGGAGTTGGTCTCTCCGGCATTGTAGACCACACCCAAGCGACGGGCTTGAGGGTTCAGCGTTTTGACTAAGGCGATCTGTTCGGCTACGGGATTCAAATCAGACGTCCCCGTCACGTTGGTTCCGGGGCTTGCATTCGACTTGACAAGACCCGCGGCTTCCGGATCGGTGACGGCAGTGATCAAAATGGGAATCTTGTTGGTTACATTGGCCGCGGCCTGAGCCGTCGGCGTGGCAATGGCCAGAATCATGTCCACTCCGTCAGCCACGAATTTGCGGGCAATGGTTTGCGCCGTGGCCATATCACCCTGTGCGTTACGCACATCGTAGACCACCTGCTGCCCTTCTTGGTAGCCCAACTCCGCCAGCCGATCGACAAACCCCTGACGCGCCGCATCCAAAGCCGGGTGCTCAGCGATCTGTGCAATGCCTATGTTGACGGTCTTTGCCGTCCCCGCCACAGCCGTAGCCAACAGAATCAAACAGGTAAGAAAAAAAAGAACGCGCAATCTCATCAAGATACACACCCCTATTCTAAGGTCCTTGCCATTCGTGACTGTGCTTGCCTACTTTCATCACCAAAGACGTGTCGCTGCTGGCCACTCCGGAAATCGAGCGCAGCGTCTTTGTCAAGAAGACGTACAATTCCTCCGTGTTCGCCACGACCACTTCCATGATCACATCATAGACCCCGGTGCATATGGCTAAATATCTGACCTGCGGCAACTGCTCAATTTGAGCTATCACCTCCCCTACTTTGTCACCCGTCAGTTTCACGCCCACGATGGCCAGCGTACCCAGACCGATCTTGTTCGGATTGAGCACTCCGACTATCTTGAGAACGCCCTCTTCTATGAGTCGATTGACGCGTTTTCGCACCGTACCCTCGGCAAGATCCAAAGCTTGGGCTATCGCCGTGAAGGGGATTCTCCCATCCTGTTGCAAGTAGCGTAAAATCCGGCGGTCCAGATCATCCAGCCCGGGTGACTGAAACGAATCCATGTAAGTTCTCGCCTCCCAGATCCGCACAGCAGTCTCTGCTTACGCAAACTGTACCGCAATGCCCCCCTAGGTTATCATAATCGCATTATATAGCCCTCTCCATGACGAATCAAGCACCGCCAGCTGAAATAATAAATGAAAACCGCACCAATTGAGACGATGAGCGTTACGCCTTTCGCCAGGAAACACACCCGGCTAAGGCGAAATCCGCCGATTAACATGATCTCTATTGGGAGGTACGCGTCTTGCAGATACTTGGCTCATCGGCAGCGCAGGATTTCACAAGATGGTTGAGATCACAGGTGGCACGGCCCGATGCATTGCCGCCACCGCCTGCGGATGCCCAAGAAGTGGCTGATTACCAAAACGCCGTTCGCCGTATCTTCGCCGAAGCGGTCGGAGAGCCTCCGGAATATGACGATCTGGACCCGATAGTGCACCAGGTCGTAGAGCGTGAGGATTATCGTATCGAGGCCGTTTCGTTCGCTACATTCGCCGGATTGCGCATGACGGCCAACGCCTATGTACCCAAGGCCTCTGCACCGGTACCTGGTGTTTTGGTAGTGCACGGCCATTGGCCCCACGGCCGTCGGGATCCTCAGGTGCAGTATCGTTGTCTGTCCTTGGTGAAGTCAGGGTACTTCGTCCTGGCCGTTGACTGTATCGGAGCGGGTGAGCGGGCCGTTCAATTGCCCGGAGCCTATCACGGAGCCGCGGACGGCGCCGCTTTGTGGCTGTACGGTTACTCGCTTTTTGGCATTCAAATACATGAAAACTATCGGGCCTGCGACTATCTCATCTCCCGGCCCGAAGTTGACTCCACAAGATTGGCCATCACCGGCGCCTCCGGAGGGGGCAATCAGTCCTTTTACTCCGGAGCCTGGGACACACGCTTCAGCGCAGTGATTCCCGTCTGCTCCACTGGCGCCTACAGACACATGGTGGGAATGAGCAACTGTGTCTGCGAAACACCCCGCGGTTTGGCGGCCGCCATGGAACAAGGCGCGGTCTACTCACTCATCGCTCCCCGCGCCCTGCTCGTCATGAACGCTCTCAATGATTCCATCAGCTTCTGGCACGAAGATGCCCGTGAACAGATCGCTAACGCCAGCCGTCTGTGGAGATTGCTCGGTTGTCCGGAAAAGGTTGAATTCAGAGCCTTGCCGACCACACACGGCTATTGGCCGCCTTATCGCGAAGCACTGCTGGGCTGGCTGGCCCGCTGGCTGAAAGATGAACCGGATGCGAGTCCGCGTCCTGAGCCCGAGGTGGAGATCGAAGACTTCCGCAATCTGTCCTGCTTCCCGGACGCCGAAGAGTCCCAGGTGCTGACAGTCCGCGGTCTCTACGGTCGTCTGTCGAAATCCGCCCCGGATAGCAAGCCGACTCTGCCCGAGCTACAGGAGTTGTTGCAGATACCCGAAGTGGCTCCGAGTCTGCGCGTTGAACGGGTGACCAGAGCGGGCTCTCCCATGGGGTTGGGACTTGCTTTGCACACCGAAGACGGACTGGTGCTGCCGACCCTGGCTTTGTGGCAAGGATATGAACGGCCTGAAGAGGATGTCTTGATCTGGATAGGCAACGACAAGGACGAAGCCGCAAAGTGCCCTGCGGTGCGAACGGCTCTGGAGAAGAACCGATTGGTATGGGCCATTGACTTGCCCGGCTTAGGAGAGGCTACTCTCAATAGTGACATGCACGGTAGCCTTCAGCGCATCCGTCACAACGCCACCCGCGCCTGCCACATGCTGGGCTTCGATCTGGCCAGTCTGTGGCTGAATCTGTTGCGCAGGGCGGTGACTACGGTCCGTGAAAACGGAGCGAAATCAGTGACCCTGATCGCCCATGGCGGACCGGGAACCATCGCCCTGCTCGGTGCAGGACTCCTACAAGACGTCGATCGCATTTTGGTGGTCTCGCCCTTGGCCTCATACCGCATGGACGACACCTTCGTAGAACAACCCATGGAAATTTTCATCTCCAAGCTGGGCCTTTTGGGAGACATACCGCAACTGGCGGCTCTGCGCGCTCCGAGCCGACTCACCGTGGCCGCGCCCTTGGGGCCGCGCAACGAGCAGTTGTCCCTGTCCCAAAGAGAAAAGATCTTTGCCCCCACTCGCGAGGCCTACGCTCAAAACGGACATCCGGAGCACTTCCGTCTGATCGGTCCTGCCGAGATGCAAAGCGGCCTGGGCCGTTGGCTGTAGCCATTGACACAGGGCCGCCTAAGCGCGGCCCTTTTCGATTTTCGGTAAACGCCATGCGATCCACAGCAAAGGCAACATCAGGATGTAGTTGGCGCCCACGGCAATCTTGAAATTCGTCTTTTCGGCGATAATCCCGGTCCACCAGGGCGGAAGCATCGTGCCCAGATTCATGGCCAGTGACATAGTCGCCACCACCGTGCCTGCCAAGGCCGGAAACAGATTATTGGCAAAGGCCAAAGCGGTGGGATACAGGCCTGACAAGAAAAGACCGCTCATGATCACACCGAAGACGATCAGCAGCGGATGGCCGCCCAAGATGACCAAAAGGAGACTGATTGCCGCGCCGACTGAAAGGATCCGAATGCTGTTGCCGTAGCCAATCCGCTCGGCGACAGCCGCACAGACAAAGCGGCCAGTCGTCAACCCGACATAAAACAGAGAGATCATACTGGTGGCCAAGAAAGGAGAGACTCCGCCGCCTTCTTGCAGATACATGTTCACCCATCCCAAAAGCACCCAGGCCACACCGTTATAGATGAAAGCCACGGCAAACAAAGAGAGCGCCAGGCGATCTTTCAAAAACGCCACGCTCAGAAGCTGTCTTTTGGCAACGCTGCCGCTTTGCTCGGGATAGTCAAACCAAAGCGCGCTCACGCCGTAGACAAACCAGATTGCGGCAGCGCCCAGGAATATGACCCGCCAGTCCTGTCCCCATCTCAGCACCAGTGCGATCAAAAGCGGCGACAATGCCGCGCCAACGCTGTAGATGCCATGAAGCACATTAAAAGCCCTGGCCCGATCATCCTGTCTTAGATCAGAGGTCAAGGCATTGATGATCGTGGAGACAGCTCCTTGCGAGACGCCCATGATCACAAAGCCGAGCAAAAAAAGAAGCCAGTAACCGGCAAAAGCGGCCAGAGTCAAACCCCCGGCCTGCAATAAGGCGCTCACCACCAGCAAAGGCTTTCGCCCGAAAAGATCCGAGGCCACCCCCGAAAACATACTTCCCAACAGCGAGCCGAATGATCTGGCGGGAAAGGCCAGACCGGCCGCCGCCAAAGACAAACCGAAATGAGAGATGATGCTTGGCATCAACGGCGGGAAAATGATCCCGATGGCACCGACAAACAAGTAACCCACTTGACAAAAACGCACAAGGCCGTCGTTTCTGGACATGGAATCGATCCTTTTCTTTGATTGAAATGCGGGCTTTCTATCAGATTACGCACCGAAAGAGTCTACTCCTGCGACCCGGACATAGAAAAGGGGGCGAGTTACCGCCCCCGTCCGTCCGACAGCCCAGTCCCGCTCAAAAGCTGACACTTAAGCCCACTAGAAGACCTTGAACGCTTTGTTTCAAATCAGCGAACTCACTGTCGTCACTGCCGGTGACATATACGCCTCCTATTGTCAACTTGGTGGCTTCAGCGAGCCGGTGGGTATACTTCGGCAAGAACAAAGCTCCTCTATCCGTGGCGTTGAAAAGAGCAGTCAACTCGAGATCGTGTCTGTCCCACGGCGAATACTGACCCCTGGCCATGATATAGGTCTGCGCCTTACGGCCCTTTTGTGGATCGAAAAATGGAGCCAGAAGTGATCCGCCCTGGTTATAGACTACTTGTGCACTGGCATACAACCCGTTGTCGAATGAGTAATCACAACCAACCACAAGCTGTGAGTAAGGGTCGTTCGACGACATAGCCAGATTTAGCGGAGCTTCCAGCTCATCCAGACGCTCGGGTGCCTTGTACGCTCCCTCAAACCAAACAGACGCTCCCTTGATGTCAACAGCGCTGGCCACGCCGACGGATTGCACCCGCCGATAGCGTCCGCCGGGAACCGGAAATGCCGTCGGATCAAACGGATCCACTATGCTCAACCAGGCCGCGGGCAGATCGTCCCAGCCGTTGAAATATGTCAGATAGACCGGCCAGCCGCGAACGGGCAGCTCGCCCCGCAAAGCGATCTCAAACTGATCCCCGTCACCGGTGGGTTTTCCCGACACAGACGACAGATCAAACCCCGGTGGCAGTTCCGCAGGAACGTAATCGAGGACGCACACGCCGGTAAGTCCGGCGCCGCCCGGCTGGTAGTACGCAACCATGACCGCAGGCACGGGCTCGCCCTTGAGCTCCAAAGCGTCCAGCGAACCAAAACTCTTGGGATTGATATCATTCGTGGGGTTAATGCCGTCGGCGGTTCCCCAGTTGATCACCTGTCTGCCGACCCGGATATCCAATTGCGACAAATAGACATCCAAATACGCCTCGTCCAGTTCCCAGCTCGCGCTCACTGAGGGTCGGTATACCGCGTCGCCTTCAAACGAGAGATGATAGGCACTGGCAGAACCGACCTGTCCGTCCAGCTTCAATTTGTACTGCAACTGGCTGCGATCGAATCTTTTGGTCTCAGTGAGATAATGCATATCATAGCGCAGCTCACCCATCAGATCAGCGGCCGTCGTCTGAGTGGACAAGGACAAAACCAAAAGACAAGTCAACACGAACCACAACCGATGACGCATCTCTCACAACACTCCTCTCAGTCTGCTATGAGTCCGGCGCAGCAATCACGGATGGTGCGATTCCGCCAAAACGCGCCCGGGCAATCCCAGTGCTTCTATGCCGGATGCTCGCCAGCGACGATTTTGTTCAAACACTTGAGATTGTGGCGTGATAACAGCGGCGCGCCAAAACACCTGTTGGCGTCGCTACCCACCTCAGTGGCGTTTGGCATCGTTGCCGTTTTCACCGATACACGCCGCATCGAGTAGGGTGACGCTCGCT
>LSQX01077879.1_pt1 | contig 16135 bp, 13 predicted proteins | sample 654561 | NCBI WGS metagenome assembly LSQX01 (sample SAMN04489861, study PRJNA283612) | anaerobic digester metagenome | isolation source: 4 biogas reactors fed with cattle manure at either 37C or 55C with and... | place: Denmark: Kongens Lyngby | collected 2014 | reverse complement strand
CAAAATCCGCCGGGATTACGGGGTATCGGTTCCTTTATGGACGGATAGTCTGGAGGCCTGTTTGTCGAAATTTGATAACTGTTAGTCAAAAACACCTTAAGTGATGAAAAATAAAAACATACTGCAAAACAAGCAGGGCAGAATAACATTGCTGCTTGTTGCAACAATGGCCTTGTTTGCCGGCTGTGGACAAAAAAACACAACAAAAGCTTTGTCTGTTCGTATGGCCGAAAGCGAAATGATCAGAATACCGGTACCTACCAACCTGGATTCAAACAAAGGCCGCCTCAAATGGAACTATACGCACGGACTGGAGTTGCTGGCTTTTATGGATTTGTACGAGGCGAGCGGTGATGAGCGTTTTTGGAATTATGCTGCCCGTTATGCCGATACCATGATCAGCCCGCAGGCAGAAATTTATACTTACAAAAAGACCAATTACAATATTGACCACATATGCCCTGGACGGATATTGTTTCGCATGTACGACAAGACAGGAGAAGCAAAATACAAAATGGCTCTGGACAGCCTGTTTTCTCAGTTGCAAACACATCCGCGAACCTCTGACGGGGGATTCTGGCATAAAAAAGTCTATCCTTATCAAATGTGGCTGGACGGCTTGTATATGGGTCAACCTTTTTATGCCGAATACATCAGCCGCTATGTGGATGCCTCAAAACAGCAGGCCTTGTACGAAGACGTCGTTCATCAGTTTGTCACTGTGGGCAAACATACCTACGATTCTGCAACAGGTCTTTACAGGCATGGCTGGGACGAAACGCGCTCCATGTTCTGGGCCGATAAGAAAACTGGACAATCGGCGCATAGCTGGGGCAGAGGTCTGGGTTGGTATGTAATGGGCCTGGTGGATGCGCTGGATTATATACCCCAACAAGAACAGCGTCAGGTCTTGATTGATATTCTGAAAGATCTATACGAAGTTCTTCCCAAATACGCAGATCCGCAAAGCGGTATGTGGTACCAGGTACTGGAATACCCCGAAAGAGAAGATAATTATCAGGAATCTACTGCCTCCGTCATGTTTGTTTATGGTTTGCTCAAAGGAGTGAAAACAGGGATTTTTGATGATTCCTACCGGGAGACAGCCTTGGAGTGGTACGAAAAGTTTGTGGATCGTTTTGTAAAAGAAAATCCGGACGGAACAATCAGCATCACCGATTGTTGTGCCGGTGCAGGACTTGGCGGTTCGCAAAACCGTAGCGGCAAATACGACTACTATATTTACGAAACCATTATTATAGAAAACGATTGCAAGGCGGTAGGGCCTTTTATACAGGCTTCGTTAATTTACGAAGAATTCAGGGATGGTATTTCCCGGCGGAAACAATAAATTGCCGATTACAATAGCCTTTTTAATATTGACAAAGTCTTGCCTGTAAATCTCAAAAGTATCTAAAAATTCGCTACTTAGAGCTGTATATGCAAAACAAATTGTATCTTTGTCATCCTTTTAGAACAGAGGGTTTTTAGTAGTTTTATTAGTTGATTTAGATTAAATTTTATTTTATGTCAAAAGTAAGTGTTATAGGAGTAGGAAATGTAGGCGCAACTTGTGCAGATGTGATGGCCATCAACGAAGTGGCTGATGAAATTGTCCTGCTGGACATTAAAGAAGGGGTTGCCGAGGGCAAAGCTCTCGATATGAAACAAGCATCCTGTCTGTTGAGCATGGATACCAAAATTACAGGTACTACAGGAGACTATTCCAAAACGGCCGGTTCGGATGTGGTTGTGATTACTTCGGGTATTCCTCGTAAACCCGGTATGACCAGAGAAGAGCTGATTGGTGTGAATGCCGGTACAGTGAAAGACGTTACCACGAATGTGTTAAAGTACTCTCCCGATGCTATACTTGTTGTCATCAGCAATCCTATGGACACGATGACCTATCTGATCCAAAAAACTTTTGGCCTTCCGAAAAATCGGGTTATAGGTATGGGTGGAGCTTTGGACAGTTCCCGTTTTAAAACTTATCTGAGTATGGCTCTGGGCGATGCCAACCTGAATGACATCGAAGCTACCGTTATTGGCGGCCACGGAGACACAACCATGATACCACTGACCAGATACGCCACCTACAAAGGTGTGCCTGTTTCGGAATTTCTTTCGGAAGAAGCTTTAAACAAGGTTGTATCCGATACTATGGTTGGCGGTGCTACCCTTACCAAGCTGCTGGGCACCTCTGCCTGGTATGCTCCAGGAGCTGCCGGAGCCTATCTGGTAGAAGCTATTCTGCACGACCAGAAAAAGGTACTGCCCTGCAGTGTCTATCTCGAAGGCGAATACGGACAAAAAGATATTTGCATTGGTGTGCCGGTCGTTATCGGTAAAAACGGCTGGGAAAAAGTAGTGGACTTCAAGCTCAATTCTGCGGAAAAGGCTTTGTTCGATAAAAGCGCAGAGGCCGTTCGGGCAACCAACGATGTGCTGAACGCTGTATTATAATTTCATCGGGGAAGCTGTTATTTTGCAGCTTCCCCGTTTAATTTATAAAGATGCTGAATACTTCTGAAACTATCCGGAACATTTTCTTGCTTTGCCTCATAATGCTGCTTTCCGGTGTGTCGACTCATAAGCTTCTGGCACAACAGGAAAGTATTGATCAATCGGGTGAGCACTTTATACAGCGATTGATTACTCCGGAAAGAGATAAAGGCCTTGTGCGCTTATACCAAGACAGGCGCATTGTTGACTTAATTGGTAGTAAGCAAATTCCGGCTAATGTAATCAAGGACGGAGACAAGACCCTGCTTAGAATGAATGGCTGGCGCATCCAGATTTTTTCGGGCAATAATCAGTCAACTGCAAAAGAAGAAGCTTTTCGTAAAGAAGCCATAGTAAAAGCTAAACTTCCGGAACTGAATACTTACGTGGAGTATAATGCCCCATTCTGGAGGGTGCGCTTAGGTGATTTTTTTACTTACGAGGAGGCCTACGAGATCTTGCTCGAATTAAGGAGAAGTTTTGTGTTTGGACGCGAAATGTCTATAGTTCGTGAAAAAATACTGGTTGAACAGTAACAGCTAAGGCCTGTTTCACTTAAAGCTGAGGCAAACAACAAAGCTAATGATAGACAAACGATTAATTTTGGGAACAGAACCCAATCCTGCTCAGGAAGAAATAGCCAAACATTACCAGGAAATTTTGCGATTGCTGGGAGAAGACAATCAGCGCGAAGGTTTGTTGAAAACACCAAAACGCATAGCCAAAGCCATGCAATTCCTGACTTACGGTTATCATCTCGATCCCGAAGAAGTACTGCGTTCGGCAAAATTTCATGAAGAATACCGCCAGATGGTTATTGTCAGGGACATAGACTTTTATTCCATGTGCGAACACCATATGTTACCCTTTTACGGCAAGGCACATGTTGCCTATATTCCCAATCAGTACATTACAGGTTTGAGCAAGATTGCCAGGGTGGTGGATATTTTTTCGCGGCGCTTGCAGTTGCAGGAGCGAATGACCACACAAATAAAAGAATGCATTCAGAAAACCCTTGACCCTCTGGGTGTTATGGTGGTTGTCGAGGCCCAGCATCTTTGTATGCAGATGAGGGGTGTAGAAAAACAAAATTCGGTCACCATCACCTCCGATTTTACAGGTGTCTTTAATCAGGCCAAAACCAGGCAGGAATTCATGAATCTGATCGAAAGATAAAGATTCAAAAAGCCTGCTTTTCTTTTTATAAGTCATGAATAAGAACTATTCCATTTGTGTACTGGACGCTTTTACCTGCAACCCCGGAGATTTATCCTGGGATGCTCTGCGCACATACGGCGAATTGCAGGTTCATGAGCGCAGTCCCAGGGAAAAAGTGCTTGAACTGGCCGCCAATGCTGACATCTTGCTGACCAACAAGGTGGTTGTCAACGAAGATTTGATAAAAAAGCTGCCCCGTCTGAAGTATATCGGAATACTGGCTACCGGTTATAATGTGGTTGATATCCACGCAGCTAAAGCCCACAATATTGTAGTGACCAATATCCCGGCCTACAGCACCGACTCGGTGGCGCAGATGGTTTTTGCGCACTTGCTGAATATCTGCAATCAGGTTCAGTATCATGTACAGGAGGTCAACAAGGGCCGTTGGTCAGAGTGCAAAGACTTTGCGTTTTTCGATAAACCTTTGATGGAACTCAGAGCTAAGACCATGGGCATAGTTGGCTTGGGCAATATTGGAATGGCCACCGCCAGACTGGCTCTGGCTTTCGGAATGGAGGTTATTGCCCTGACTGGCAAAAATAAAGCAGATTTGCCCGCAGGTATAAGTCCGGTCGATGAAGATACTTTGTTTCGCCAAAGTGACGTTTTGAGTCTGCATTGCCCTCTAACTCCCGAAAACAGAGGCTTTGTGAGTAAAGAAAAGCTGGCATTAATGAAAGCCGGAGCCATTTTGATAAATATGAGCCGTGGACCATTGGTCAACGAAGAAGATCTGGCCTGGGCCTTGAACAATAACAAACTGTTTGCTGCTGCCGTTGATGTTTTGTCGAAAGAACCTCCCAAATCCGATAATCCATTACTTAGGGCTAAAAACTGCTATATTACTCCTCATATTGCCTGGGCAACCAAAGAAGCCCGGGCACGTTTGATTGCTCAGGCAGTTGAAAATGTCAAAGCTTTTATGGAAGGTAATCCAATTAACAGAATAGCTTAGTTCCCGGCTTTAATTACTGCTTTCTTTTTTGCCAGAGGGCCTATTTAGAGCGATTCTGCTTTTTCTAATTGCTCTCGTTAGCATTACCCGAATCCTTGCGAACATCCTCTTTATTTTCTTTTGGATAGGCTATTCGCGTGTGATAGATGCTTTTTAGCTTTTGTTTAAAGACCGATTTAATTGTCTCCAATTCCTGGAAGGTGATAGGTACGCTTTTAAAAGCTCCTTCCTGAATTTGTGTGTTAATAAGCTTCTCGACCAATTCTGATATGCTGTCTTCGGTATAGTCTGCCAAGCTGTGAGAAGCTGCTTCAACGGTATCGGCCATCATTAGTATGGCTGTTTCTTTGGAAAAGGGATTTGGCCCGGGATAATAAAAGGCCTCTTTGGGTGGCTCCTGGCCTGGATGATCGTTTTTGTATGTGGTGTAGAAATAACGTGCCGGTCCGCTACCGTGATGAGTAGTAATGAAATCTTTGACGACTTTAGGTAAATGATATTGGTTAGCAATCCTGAGCCCTTCGTTCACATGGTCGACAATAATTTTGGCAGCTTTTTCCGTTTCCATTTTATTTAAGGGATTCTGCCCTCCGTCCTGATTCTCGGTAAAATAGGCCGGGTTTTGCATTTTGCCCAGATCGTGATAAAGGGCTCCGGTTCTTACCAATTGTGCATTGGCATTGATTTCCTGAGCGGCAGCTGCTGCCAGGTTGGAAACCTGCATTGAATGTTGGAAAGTGCCCGGAGAACTTTCCGAAAACAAGCGCAGCAATGGCGAGTTAATATTGGAAAGCTCCATCAGGGTTACATTGGAAGTATAACCAAACATCCATTCAAACAAATAAATCAACAGGTAAGTAGTAAACATAAGTACCGAATTGATGGCAAAAAAGACATACATTTGCCATTGAAGCTGATTGGGCGTTCCTTCCTGGATAAAAGCGATGCCGGTATAAAAAATGGAATAACAGACAAAAGTCCAAACAATACACAAAATCAATTGTGAACGTTGGGTGAGCTCTTTGAGTGAAAAGACCACAGCCATACCTACAGTAAGTTGCAACATCAAAAATTCAAAGGGGAAGGGTGCAATGGCTGAGCAAATCAAAACGGTTATGGCGTGAGTAAAATAAGCCGTTCTTGCGCTGAAAAAAGTACAAATCATTACAGGCAGAATGGCATAGGGAATCATATAGATGTTTAAGGTGCTGTTTCTTACCAGCAAAGCGCTTAACAAACTAAGGGTTGTTACAAGAATCAGCAAAAAGAGTATGTTGTGAGTTTTAGAATAAATCTCCGGTGTAAAATATTTCAAAAAGAGAAATAACATCAATAATAAGCCGGCTACCCATATAATCTGACCAGTCAGCACCCAGTTTTCTGTCGAATTGATATTACGTTCTTCGGCTGCTTTTTTTAGTGATGCAAGCTTTAGATAAGTGGCTGAATTGACAATTTCGCCTTTGTCTATGATGCGTTCTCCACGCTGAACAATGCCGGAGGTTGCAGACAGCTCTTCGAGCAAGGTTTTTTTTGAGAGTTCCGAAGTTTCCTTGTCGTAACTAAGGTTTTCTCTGAGGTATTCTTCAACCTTGCAGATTCTGACCAGGGTATCGCGATGTATATGTGGGGGCAGGTTGCTTAAAATAGCAGAGTAGGCTTCTTTCACAGTAAAGACCGAAGACAGATCCCGGGTTTCAGCCATACGCCTGGTCACCATCATCAGTGATTTTAGTTTTTCCTTTTGGAATTCGTTCCGGATGGAAGCCGAAATGATGCCGGCCCCATACACCAGGGCAAGCTGATCGTTTAAATAAGTTTTGTAACGCAGCGGAACGGTAGCCCTTAAATACAAGTCGTAATTATTGTTGAAAGTGCCTGTCATCTCTTCCGAGACTGCTGCATCCATTACAACATATGGTTTGTGCGTTCTTAACAAACTATCTTTTTCGGCAGCCAGCTCATCCTGGTTTTTAATTATCGAAAAACTGTAGGGAGCAGTCAGCAATCCGTATCGCCAGGGTTTACCTTCCTGAAACTGATAGCGAAATCTGCCTTCTCTGGGGAAAGCGTAGACAATCAGGCCGGCTGCAACAACGAAAAGGAAAACCTTGAATATGGTAGATGCCGTATTGAGTTTAGGTTTAAATTTTGACATAGCGTTCAATCTAAGTTTTCGGCCTGAAGCCTGTAAACACAGGCGAAAAGTACAAAAAAAACCCTTGGCGACAATAACTAAGGATGAAATTTAAAAATATCTTGTACTTTTGCTCTTAAAATGTTTTTATTATGTCTGAATTCAATACTGTTCGTGTCCGTTTTGCCCCCAGTCCCACCGGCCCGCTGCACATCGGAGGTGTAAGAACCGCTCTTTACAATTTTTTATTTGCCCGTCATGCCGGCGGCAAAATGATTTTACGAATAGAAGATACCGACAGCAAACGTTATGTGCCCGGAGCCGAAGAATATATAGTAGAAGCTTTGCAATGGTTAAATATTCAACTTGACGAGGGTGTTTCCATGGGAGGTGCCTATGGCCCTTATCGCCAATCGGAACGGAAACATATTTACAAAAAATACCTAGATCATTTGCTTGAGCAAGGCAAAGCCTATATGGCATTTGATTCTCCCGAAGAACTTGAGGCTAAGCGAGCTGAGAATCCCAATTTTCAATACGATGCTTCAAGCCGCCTGAGCATGAACAATTCTCTAAGCATGTCTCCTTCGGAGATTCAGGAAAGATTGCTAGGAGGTGAAGACTATACCGTACGTTTCAAAATAGAGCCCAATCGAAGTATCCAGGTGCAGGATATGATCAGAGGAACTGTCGTTTTTAACTCCGGTGTTCTGGACGATAAAGTTTTGTTTAAGTCGGCCGATCAATTGCCAACTTATCACCTGGCCAATGTGGTAGATGACCACCTGATGCAAATCAGCCATGTGATAAGAGGAGAAGAATGGCTGCCCTCAACTCCTTTACACGTTTTATTGTACGAAGCTTTTGGCTGGGACAACCAGATGCCAGTCTTTGCTCATTTGCCTTTGTTGCTAAAACCCGACGGCAAGGGCAAACTCAGCAAACGCGACGGCGATCGCTTAAACTTTCCGGTTTTTCCCTTGGAATGGAAAGACCCCCAGAGCGGAGAAATCAGCAAAGGTTATCGCGAAGCAGGTTATTTTCCCGAAGCAGTCATCAATTTTCTGGCTTTGCTGGGCTGGAATCCCGGAGACGACAGAGAAATGTTTTCAATGGATCAACTGATAGAATCCTTTAGCATAGAGCGTTGCAACAAAAGCGGAGCAAAGTTCGATTATGAAAAAGGCCGCTGGTTCAACCATCAATATATGCAGGCGCTTGACAAGGCTGTTTTAGCGCAAATGTTGTTGCCCTTCCTGCAAAAAAAAGGACAAAATCCGGCTCCTGGTTTCGTTGAGGACATCCTGGTTCATATTAAGGAAAGAATGTTCTTTTTGCATGATTTTTGGGATCAGGCAGCTTATTTTTTTGTTGCCCCCGAACAATATGACGCAAAAACGGTTTCAAAACGCTGGAAGCCTGAATCGGCTGCTCAACTGTCTGAATTAGCAAGTTTGCTTGAAAATATCGAAGATTATTCCAACGCCGAAGCCATGGAAAATGAGGTCAAAGCCTGGATTGAACAAAAATCATACAGTATGGGTTTGATCATGAATGCCTTTCGCCTGGCTTTGGTGGGCGAAGGCAAAGGCCCCAGGATGTTTGATTTAGTTAGCTTACTCGGGAAAGAAGAAACGCTGTCGCGCTTGCATAAAGCCATCAAAACGCTGGGATAAAGTTTAGTCTTTTTTATAAATCTAATTCTATGTATCGCCTCTTTTTTTGGGTATATGTGGCCTTGTTTCACATAGTTGCCCTTTTTCACAAAAAAGCCCGGAAAATAATCGAAGGCCAGCGAAACAGCTGGTCAATTCTGACTGTTCTGAATCCGGAGAAGGATTATCTTTGGTTTCATGCTTCTTCGCTGGGCGAATTTGAGCAGGGACGCCCTTTGATGGAAGCCATTGCCCGTTCACATCCTCAATATTCAATATTGTTGAGTTTTTATTCACCCTCTGGCTATGAAGTACAAAAAAACTACAGGGGAGCCGATGTGGTTTGCTACCTGCCTTTTGATACCCGCTGCAATGTGAAACGTTTTATTAGCTTGGTACAACCTAAGGCCGCCTTTTTTATCAAGTATGAGTTTTGGCCCAATTATCTGAAAGAATTAAACAAAAGGGACATTCCTGTATATTTGGTTTCGGGCATATTTCGCAAGAATCAGTTGTTTTTTAAGCCTTGGGGAGGTTTTTACCGTAAACTGCTGAGGCATTTTAGTGCTTTTTTTGTTCAAAACGAAGGTTCAAAGGCTTTACTGAAATCTGTTGCTCTGAGCAACAAGGTATATATTACCGGTGACACCCGGTGCGACCGGGTAATGGATATCGCAGCTCAGGCTCCCGAACAAGAATTAATCAAAGAGTTTGCCCGCGATGCCATGGTTTTGGTTGCCGGCAGTACCTGGCCCGAAGACGAAAAAATTATAATCCCTTATGTTAATACTCAGACAGAATGGAAATTAATAATAGCTCCTCACGAGATTGACGAGAATCACCTAAGGGAGATAGAAAATTTGCTAAACAGGCCCTATGCACGCTATTCCAAAATGAAAGCCGAAGATGCAGCCAGACTTGATTGTATTATAATCGACAGCTTCGGACTCTTGTCTTCGGTGTATCGTTATGGACAGGCAGCATATATCGGAGGTGGTTTTGGAGCCGGAATACACAATATTCTGGAGGCTGCCGTATACAGTATCCCGGTTTTGTTTGGTCCTAATCATGCCAGGTTTGAAGAAGCACAAGCATTGAAAAAGGCCGGAGCCGCCTTTTGTATAAATTCTCAAAATGAATTGGAGGATAAGCTGGATAACTTTTTGGCCAGCAACAAAGCTTTAGCCCAAGCCGGGGAAAAAGCCGGAGCTTATGTAAAGGAAAAAGCCGGAGGAACAGCCAGAATACTTGAGGTCTTGAATAGGGATTTGTTTAAGGCCTGATTATTTTTTCAGTCGCAATCGGGTTAGGATATTGTTGAGGAGCCTGTTGGCTTCTTCGGAGATGTTCCATACATAGGTTAGAACCAGGCCTGTTCCCAGGATAAGTACAGTTTTAGTCACTGCTTCTATAATTCTGGCATATAAACCGGGAAGTGGAATTTTAAGAAAGAGTGCACTCAGGCTTCCTGTCCACAGCCAGTCACAAAGGAACAAAAAGCAGACAAGCAGAAAAACCTGCAGCTGTTTCCACGAAAAAGGAGATGTTTTTACCTTCCAGCGTACCAGCCCCAAGAGTACCAAATAATAAATGACATAAGAAACCAAAGAAGCTAAAGCCGCTCCGTTTATGCCCCATAACGGAATCAGTTTGTTGTTTAGTACTATGGCAATGGCAGTAAACATAAAAGTAAAAATCAGGGACATATAGAAATACCTGGAATAACGCAACACTGTTACTCCTACACTGTACGCAGAGTTGAACAATTTACTCAAGCCCATGATAAATACCACCCATTTGCCGGCGACATAAATTTCCCCTTTGGGCAAGAGTTCAAAAATCAAATCAATATTGATCCAAATGGCCAGAAAGATAAAAAATCCGGCCAGCAACTGATGCAAAGAGATGCTTTTGCATAAGACATTGGCTCTCGCCACATCCTGCTCTTTGATTGCTTCCGAAATATGAGGTTGGGCAATAGTTCCCAGGGAGCGGTAAGGTATTTCGATAATCGAAGTCATGTAGCCTGCAATGGCAAAGATGCCGGCATAATTCAGCCCCATTTTGGCACTGATAAAAAAAGAATTAATACTGGGAGCAATCACTCCTCCCAAGGCTCCGGCTATCAAAAAAAGCGTATAAACCAGGTAATCTTTGGCCAGTGCCTTGCCTATGAATTTAAAATTCGGTTTAAGGGAAACTTTTTTAAGACTGAAGAGATAAATAATATTCAGAAGGGTGGCTATGGCATAGACCGAACTAAAAGCAATAATAAAGCCGTGCAGCGATAAAAGGTCAAAGGCATAAAGTAAATAGCTGGCAAGTGTGAGTACCCTGACCAATATTTCCCGAATAAATTTCGGCACAACTATTCTGAGCAGTAAATTGGAATTTACCTCAAAAACCGACATGTAGAGCAAAAAGAAACCTAGCGGGAAAATAAAGTCATAATAATCTACAAACAAAGAGGAGTTTTTGGCAAACACCCCAGAAATAGGCTCTTTGAGCAGCCAAAAGAATAAGCTGTAGATTAAAAAACCGACAAAAGGAACAACCAGGGTCCAAAAGAAAAAACCCTTATCTTTTTCGCCATCTTTGAAATAAGGGAAATAGCGTATGGCCGATGAGGTGGTGCCCAATTGTGCCAAGCCGGCAAAAACAGTGGCAGCATCGACCAACACACGTGTCAATCCTATTTCTTCGGCAGTAAGGAAATTGGTGAGAACAAAAAAGGTGGTTATGAAGCCAATGGCTGCACCCACATAACTCACTACAGTTCCTTTAACACTTTGCCGGATGATTATGCCCATAAATGCACTATGATTCCGCTGCGAATGTACGTATTTTAGACGAATAAACGCTAAGATTGTTTTTTTTCCTATTTTTGTAAATTATCTACCTAAGTATTCATGAATAAAGAATTGCAGTTATCCATCATCGTTCCGGTTTACAACAGACCCGACGAAATTGGAGAACTTCTGGAAAGTTTGTCCCGACAGACAGATTCGAATTTCGAAGTTATGATTGTGGAAGACGGTTCCACGCTGAGCTGTGAAGCAGTATGCCACAAATACAGCGAAAAACTGCAATTACACTATTTATATAAGCCTAATTCGGGCAGAAGCGAAAGCCGGAATTATGGCATGGAAAGGGCCCGGGGTAATTATTATTTGATCTTTGACTCCGATTGCATTTTGCCTCCCGGCTACATACAAAAAGTCAGGACTCATTTGCAAGAACATTACCTGGATTGTTTTGGCGGACCCGACAGTGCTGCCTGTGATTTTTCGACTATGCAAAAGGCTGTCAATTATGCTATGACCTCTTTTTTAACAACAGGCGGTATACGCGGAGGCAGCAAAAAGAGCGCTGCCTTTACACCGCGCTCCTTTAACATGGGAATTTCAAAAGAGGTTTTCCTTCAGGTGGGCGGTTTTAAGAACATAGTTGGAGAAGACATCGATCTGAGTATTCGAATCAGCAAAGCTGGATTTAGAACAGCTTTGCTTTCAGATGCTTTTGTTTATCACAAACGCAGAATAGATTTAAAGCGATTTTACAAACAGGTGAATACATTTGGCAAAGGTCGTGTGCTCATATCACGTATGCACCCGGGCTCAATGAAGGCATTGCATCTGCTGCCCCTGTTTTTTGTGTTGGGCCACGCACTATTGCTCATACTGAGTCTGGTTTTCCTGAATCCCTGGTTTTTGTTGCCCCTGCCGGTGTATATGCTTGCGCTGTTTCTTGATTCTCTGTTCAAAAACAGGCAGGCAGGTATTGCGGCGCTTTCGGTACTGGCCGCCTATATACAATTGTTTGGTTACGGCCTGGGGCTTGGCAGCGAAATATTAACAAAAAAAGCTTTCTCATCAACACAAGAAGAATTGTATAAATAATACATTATGAAAAGAATTTTGGTTACCGGCGGAGCCGGATTTTTGGGTTCTCATCTTTGTGATCAATTGTTGGCCCGGGGTAACGAAGTAATTTGTCTGGACAACTATTTTACCGGCTGCAAGCGGAACGTGGTCCATTTGCTGGACAATCCCTATTTTGAATTGTTGCGGCACGACATTACCAAGCCTGTATATGTAGAAGTAGACGAAATCTACAATCTGGCTTGCCCGGCTTCGCCTATACATTATCAGTTCGATCCCATTAAAACGGTGCAGACTTCTGTCATGGGAGCCATCAATATGCTGGGTCTGGCCAAACGAACAAAAGCCAAGGTCTTACAGGCTTCCACCAGCGAAGTCTACGGAGATCCTTATGTGCATCCCCAGCCCGAAGAATACTGGGGAAACGTCAATCCCATTGGTATTCGTTCCTGTTACGACGAAGGTAAACGTTGCGCCGAAACCTTGTTTTTTGATTATCACCGACAAAACAAAGTCAGAATCAAGGTGGTCAGGATTTTCAATACCTACGGTCCCAGAATGCACCCCAACGACGGCAGGGTGGTTTCCAATTTCATTGTTCAGGCCCTGAAGGGACAAGACATCACTATTTACGGAGACGGATCGCAGACCCGCAGTTTTTGTTATTGCGATGATCTGGTTGCCGGCCTGATTGCCATGATGAATACCGATGAATCTGTAACCGGGCCGATCAATCTGGGTAATCCTATGGAATTTACTATTAAGCAGTTGGCGGAATTGGTAATAGAATTAACGGGGACTAAATCGGGCATCGTGTACAAAGCAGCGGCTTCGGACGATCCCATGCAGCGTAAACCCGTCATTGACAAAGCAAAACAAATACTCAACTGGGAGCCGGGCATACAGCTCAGGGAAGGCCTGATGCGTACTATAGAGTATTTCGAGACGATTATTAATACTGCTCAGGAAGAAGCTATGAAGGGGAAAGTGATTTATCGCAACGATAAATAATTTCCTCGCCTGCTCTGGCCAGGCGTTGTCGCTCTCTTTCTTGAGCACTTAATTCGAAGAAAAGTCGGTCTTCTGTCACCAGAAAACCGGCTTTTCTTAATATATCGGGATAATCTTTTCCAAATTGACGAACATGGTCGTATTGGCCGTAAAGGCGCCGACGTTCTTCGGGCTCAGTCACGGAAGGATCTCCAAAGCTCTTGACATTCATATTGAGGGGAACCAGCAAAATGGCCCAGCCTCCGGGTTTAAGCACCCGTTTGATTTCGGAAAGAGCCTTGTCCAGATCGGGTACATGCTCCAACACATGATTGCAGAGCAGGACATCATAGCTGTTGGCGGGCAAGGCAATGTCGCAGAGATCCAGCCTGAGATCGGCAATAGGTGAATCCAGGTCGGCAGTGGTATAGTCCAGGTTTTTCAAAGCCTTGAAGCGTTTTAAAAAGGGTTGCTCCGGTGCAAAATGCAAAACCTTGAGTTTGGCTTCAAAAAAAGAGGTCTTTTGCTTGAGGTAGAGCCACAAAAGACGATGCCTTTCCAGGGATAAACATTTGGGACAAAGCCGGTTATCGGCACTCTCCCCGTAACCGTAGGGTAAAAATTTTCTGAAGCGGCTTTCACACACAGGACATTCCACCTTGTTACCCAGGTAGAAAGGCCTGATCAGAAAGCTGAATATATAACTGAAACGAATCAGCCATTGACGGGGGATATGGGTCGTAACGAAGCCAATTATTTTTTTCATCTTAGTTGTATTTTCGGGTAAAGGGATAGCGTAGAGCCAGTAAAAAATGGGCTCCCAGGGTGGCGACAATTCCAAAGTGTCTGCGCATGATGCGAAAACGTTCCTGCAAGGATTTTTTACGCTGTCTGGCCGAAAGCCCCGACACCATAAAGCGTGAAAGATAACTATCAATATAAGTGTTTTGTCCGGACAGGGACAGGACTTTGCAGACCCAGTCGTAGTCGGCCGAGATGCGGTATTGCAGATCATATTCGGGAGCCAGGGTTCTGCGTACCAAAATTGACTGATGGCAGACAACCAAGCCCCGGAGCAGGCTTCTTTTGTTCAGTTTTGCGGGAGCAGTTTTATGTCTTTCGCCCAAAGCTTTATCGTACTGATCGATAATCAGTGATTGTCCGTACAGCACATCGCTTTGCGGACAATCTTCCAGCTTTTTCAGTAGGAGTGCCAGGCTGTTGTTGTCGTAGATTTTATCGCCGGCATTGATGAACCAGACAAATTCCCCGCGGGCCATCCTAAGGCCTTTGTTCATGGCGTCGTACAAGCCCTGATCGGCTTCGCTGATCCAGCGAAACTTATCGGAGCCGATAGCAAAGCGAGCTTTGCTTACCAAGTCCTCGTACTTTCGGATGATTGTAGTAGTGTTGTCTGTAGAAGCCCCGTCCACCAGCACATATTCCAAATCAGAACTAGTCTGGTTAAGCACGCTCAGGATGGTTTTTTCCAAAAACTCCCCGGCATTGTAGGTAATGGTTATGATGCTGACTTTGGGTGGCATTAGCAAAAAGATTATGCTTTTTATTCAGACTGTTTTTTGGTGGATTTCCTGATGGTTCTGAACAATGCAAGGCCGATAAAGCCCAGAATCAGCAAGCCCACTATTACTGACGACCAGTTGGATAAACTGGCACTCTGTTCGTAGACCTCGTCCACGCATTTAAATTCAATAACATGCTGACCGGCGGGAATTTCCAGTCCACGCAGGATATAATTCACCCGCAACAAGGGCACCTGTTTCCCGTCAATAAAAACTTGCCAGGTTTTGTAGTATACTTCAGAAAATACCGCCAATTGAGCCTGGGGATTGTCGCTTTCGTAGAACAGATTGCCGGGATTCCGGTAATCCGACAGACGAATATAGGCAGTTGAGTCAGTTGTCCGTTCCAGAGTGGAGCTGTTGGGCAGTAAGTGTTTCCAGGCCTTATCGATAAACACCTCTTTGCCGGGGTCAAAATCATTTAAGGCGACAATTTCAGCGTCGGGGCCGTCAACCCAGTTGATTTTCTCTACAAACCAGACATTTCCCAATGCCTGCGAGTTTCGTTGAACCACGGTTTTTCCCTGTTGTTCCTGCGAAGGCAGAATAAAATACCGGGTGTTGAGCATATTCAACACATTCATATTGATGCCCTTGGAAAAATGAAAATCAATAACATCCTGGTATCTCCTGAGTTTGGCTCCGCTATACCCTCCTATGGACTTGTGGAAATAGGAGGTGCGGGCATCGTTAAAAGTGCTGCTTGTTAAATTAAGTACCCGGTAATTGGGATCCTTGTCTTGCAAAATTTGTAAGTCGGCTTCGGTAGGCAAGATCTCTTTGGCCTTTTGTTTGGGTACAAAATCATCGTGGTTCAGGAAGCGTGTGTCTACTGTCCACAAATCCACGGCGATAAGCAAGCCCAGTCCTAAAACGAAGTAAATTTCTTTAAAGGGTTTTTTAATATAGAACCAGATCAAAGCAAAAGCCAAAAGTATATACAGAAATGAACGCCAGGCATCGGAACGCAGCATTTGTTGTCTGTCGGCCCTGAGTGCATCTACCAGCCAGGCCGGGAAGTTGGCGTCGGAATTACCCGAAAAATCGAACATGCTGCTGCCAAACAAGGCAATGACCAGGGATAAACCTCCAACGATTGCAAAGGAGATACTCAAGGGTTTAAAGTAAGTCTTTGCAAAATAAGCTTCTTTGCTGTGATCCAACAATTCTTTCAAAGCAAGAATACCCAGGGCAGCCATGGCCAGATT
>LSQX01047872.1_pt1 | contig 16136 bp, 12 predicted proteins | sample 654561 | NCBI WGS metagenome assembly LSQX01 (sample SAMN04489861, study PRJNA283612) | anaerobic digester metagenome | isolation source: 4 biogas reactors fed with cattle manure at either 37C or 55C with and... | place: Denmark: Kongens Lyngby | collected 2014 | reverse complement strand
CCCGTCGAAACCAGTACGCTCCCATTCGACGACGATCCGAATATATTATAGCATATAAAGTCAAATAAAGTTCAATCCTTTGTTCTGCGTTAGTATGTGAAAACAGTAAATCTGAAAAGTAAGCCTAAGTAAGTATTGCGTCCTCAGCGCGATTTTTACTCTAGCATGGCCGGCAAGTAAGTCTGAAAAGTAAGTTTAAGTAAATATTGCGGCTATCCTATCAGAAAAATCCAAACAACAAGCAATAATACCAGACCAATTAAGAATCCCAACAGCAAAAAGCGAAGAAAGGTCGAAAAAGGTTTTTCTCTTTCTGTTTGATCTGAATCACTCTCAAAATTATTCATATTCTCTCTCCCCTGCCTGTGGTTTCCTTCAGATGGATTTTGCTGTCGTTGAGAGCTATATGCCTTTGCAGCAGATGCTGCCCTGCTGGCAGCTAGATAAGCGTTGTTATATTGATCTTCAGCTGCAGTGCCCTTTTTGCAGGATCCACGATCATAGAGTTTTGTTTGTGAAGAATTATGATCAGGTCTCTTGTAAGGATTAGGCTTGGTATCTTGTAAATTACCGGCATTTAACGGCGGCGGCACACAATAATTGAGATCAAGATTTTGAACCTTAATTGCTAAGGTTGTATGATTGATCAGTTCCCGACCTTTGACACTATTTTCATGGATAGAACGGATGGTACCTGTGAAGGCGTCAGGAGAGAGAAATTCCTGCTTTAACTCATTGGAAGAATAAGCACTGTATACGCTATGGGTTGCTAGAAGAATAATATCTCCCGGTGTGAGAACAAGATGGTTAATACAAGGCTGAAATTGCTCAAGTTCCAGCGGGCCTTTCTGGCCAAGCCAGATGGACGGCAAGCCGTTTTTCGCAAGATTGGGCTTAGTTAAGCGCATCAGTTCGTTTTCACGAAAGAGAAAAGAGGTTGTGCTGCCGATATTTAGAACATAAGCTTCATTGCCGTCAATTAAAAGCAGACAAAGTGAGGTACCTGAAGGCTGACCGGATTTGTTCTTGATCTGTAATTTTATTTTATGGTCAGCTTCTGTCAAAAATGCTCGTGTAAAAGCTTCGAAATCTAAGGTGTTTTCTCTAAAAGCATCGAGATTGTCTGCCATTTCATGCGCCAGTGATTGTGCAACGCGGCCGGACAGATCTCCGACGGTAGGGCCGCCAAAACCTTCTGTAACAACATACAACTGCGTATAATCAGTAGAGCCGATACTCTTTTCCTCGTGACCGGATATCATATCAGGATAAATTCTCCCTTGGCAGGAAAATGTATCTTCGTTGACCTTGCTGGATGTTCCAGAGTCAGTTAATCCAAACATCAATAATTTGGCCATAAATTAATCGAAACCTTTCTGTCGCTCTTTCAGTTTTGATTCAATTTCGCGCTTCGCCGCCCGTTCTTGCTGACTGCGCCTCTTATCGTGGAGTTGTTTGCCTCTGGCGATTCCAATTTCCAATTTAACCAATCCACGCTTAAAGTAAACTTTTACAGGTATTAAGGTCAATCCTTTTTGCATTATATCAACCTCTAGCCTTCTTATCTCGCTTTTATGCAATAACAATTTTCTTTCCCGCAAAGGATCAACATTAAACCGATTGCCTTGATCATAAGGCGATATATGCATGCCAATCAGGAAAGCTTCATCGTTGCGTATCTGTACCCAGGAATCTGCAAAAGTAAGATTGCTTTGGCGCAGTGCTTTAACCTCGGTTCCGGTTAAGGCGATTCCCGCTTCGACAGTATCCAAGATTTCATACTCATAGAAAGCCCTGCGATTTTTGGCAATTATTTTGATTTCTTCATTCAAATTTTGTCACCATTCAAACTATGCTTCCGCAAATAGACAATAAAAACTCGGGTAGGTAAAACATAACTATTAACATTTTACTAATATAAACGCATCTCCGCACTTAGTAAATTAGTCGCGCGAATTACAGAGTTTATACGCTTTTCATCAAGACTGTTAACATAATTAACATTAGTATTGTCAAAGCGATGTTAATTATGTGACGATCATAACTCAGTAAGTTCCCAAAGGGCAGTTGCGTTAAGACTCCAGTCAGCCTGCTTATTGTCCTGCCAAAGATAATAACCGGCAGAAGCTACCATAGCTGCATTATCTGTGCATAGTTTTATCTCGGGCAGTACTAGTTTTATACCCAGACTGTCTGATAAATCCTGAACTTTGCTGCGCAGTCTTCTGTTAGCTGAGACGCCGCCGGCTAATGCGATCGTGTCTGCCTGAGTCATTTTCTGCGCTTCTTTAAGGTGATCTGCAAGGATGTTTACGATAGTCTCCTGTACAGTAGCAGCAAAATCAGTATTGCTCAGGATCAACTCACGCTCAACTTCCTGCGCCGCAGCTTGTTGAGCAGCTTGATTAAGCACATTCAGCGCAGCGGTTTTGACTCCGCTGAAGGAAAAATCAAGGCTGTCAGCAAAACAAGGATGGGGCAAAGGAAAAGACTGCTCATTCCCTCCAATAGCAGCTTGCTCAATTTTGGGTCCGCCGGGATAACCAAGGCCTGTGGCGCGAGCAAGTTTATCAAACACTTCTCCGGCAGCATCATCTCGAGTGCGGGCCAGCAGCCTGAATTTGGAATAATCCTCGACATAAACAATATGCGCGTGAGCTCCAGATACAATAAGCGAGAGAAATGGCGGTTCCAGTGCATTGTCAGAGATATAGTTCGCCGCAACATGCCCCGCAAGGTGATGAACCGGAACCAGGGGTTTGTCGATAGCGAATGCCAGCGCTTTAGCTGCTGCAACACCGACCAGCAGGGCTCCTACCAAGCCGGGCCCCGCAGTCACCGCCACCGCATCAAGTTCTACCAATGAAATACCGGCACCTGCCACAGCCTGATCGATCACGGGCAAAATAGACTCCACATGCCGGCGGGATGCTAATTCCGGCACAACTCCTCCATAGAGGCTATGCACGTCAATCTGAGAGGCTACCACATTAGATAGTATGCGGCGACCGGACTTTACCACAGCGGCGGCTGTCTCATCACAGGAAGTCTCAATTCCCAAAATATATCCCGACGTTAAAGCAGGATCATAAATTTGCTTGTTTATTGACATGCGCATAGTTTAGCATAATTTGGCCTCCGGTCGAGTTGTCATTCTCATTCCGACGCAGGCTATCATTTACCAATTCTAATGGTACAATAAATAAACTCGAAATAAAGGTTAAGTCTGTGCGAAAAAATAGAAAATTTAAGCTACTGTCTTTGCTGTCGGTTATTCTGGCAATACTTATAATAGCTGTCATCGCCTTGGGGATATTCTCATTCATACGTGCGGACAGTATGCTTAATCTTACCCCAACGCCTCTTGAGCCATTCGCTACAAATATAATCGGCACTCATCAAAATATCAGCTTTCGCTCATCCGATGATCAAATAGTTTTCAATGGCTGGTGGCTGCCACAATCTACACAGACACAGACAAAAGGGACAATTATCTTGGTCCATGACAGAGGTCAAAATCGGCTGCAGTTCGGTTTGGAAACTTCCACGCTTTACGAATTTCTCACCAGCCGTGGTTTTAATGTCCTGGCTTTTGATCAACGCGGTTCAGGCGAATCAACTTCGGCTTTACATGCTTATGGCTACAATGCTTACGAGGATGTAATCGCTGCTTTGCTCTATGTCAAAGGAAGAGTTTCAGCATCACCCCTGATTTTAATGGGCTTTGGAGCGGGCAATAGCGCTATTTGGCATGCCTGGGATAATTTGCCGTCTAAAATTAATATAGATGAAGGCGCTCAAGAGGCAGAGGGAGTAACTCTTACCAGATCTGACATTAGCGCCATCATTATGGATACACCGGTAATGTCTACGGAAGACTGCATAGTTGCGGATATCGCTGCAACTGAGCTGCCGGCTCAATGGCTCTTCCAATGGTCAATACCGTTCGCCATGCGCCTTTCTGCCGGCAATTCACCGGATATAGCCTTCTTAAATGATATGCTGGATGCTCCCTTTCCTCTCTTTTTGACCAGAAGCCGAGATGATACAGTATATCCAAAGGAAAATACAGATATCGTTTTCAGCGAAATTAACAGACTCAGGCCGGCTACGTCAACAATTCTTGAAACTCCGGGGAAAGGTCATATAAACGGCTGGATAGACTATCAAGGTTCCTATAAAGAAGAACTCAGCCTATTTTTGGAGAGCTGGTTTGGTAATTAGTTATTACCTGTTGAGCCGAAGCCGCCGCCTCTGTTACTGCTAATAACAGTTATATCGAAACAGGTTTCAAAGCGTGCCGAAGATACTTTGGCAAAGATCATTTGTGCTATGCGGTCGCCTTTTTTAATGCGGATAGTGCCGAATGGCAGACCATCATTTTCCAGCCAGATGTCAAAATCATTAATCAAGTCGAAGCTTTGCTCGTGTCCGGAAGACTTCTGAAGATAAGCAGCAAAGCTGGTTTTATGGCAATTGTTACTCAGATAGTCAATTAATTCCGGTTTTTGCAAAAGCATTTCAGGCAGGTCTGAGAAATGAAATTGATTATATATGATGACCTTGATCTCATCTCTATAGTCTGAGTCGATAGTGCCGGGACTGTTGGGAATCCTGATGCTGCTTTTTAGGGATAAGCCGCTGCGAGGCCTTATTTGAGCTTCATATCCGGGTGGCAATGCGATTTTCAATCCTGTAGATACCAGACCGGTTGCTCCGGGTGTAACATCGCAGTCTGCAGACGCAGCCAGATCATAGCCGGCGGCTAAACAAGAGCCTCTGACCGGGAGGACGCTCCCCTCACCTGTTTCAATAAAAACTTTTACCTGTTCGGATGTGCAGTCTTTTTCCATAATCAGCTTTTCTCGGATTTGGAATCCAAATCATCAATACTGGTTTGGCGCTCATCAAGAGAAAAAGCATTAGGAGTTATAATTCTCTTAACTTGAGCCGGACGGACTTTATCAGACTTATAAGTTAATTCAGCCAGTCTTTGCTCATGAATATCACAGAGATTTCTGTAATACAAGAGGTCTTTCTTCAGTTGCCAAAACTGTTCTCTCAGGCGGGCCAGTTCGGCTTTTATCTCAACTTCTTTTTGAACAGCTATTTCTTTGTCATTCTGAGCCTCTTCTAATTCTTTTTGAGCCTGACGCATAGCATCTACAGAATTAACCAAGGCTAAAACTTGTGCCGAAGAAGGATTAATATGAGGATATCGTTTGGTAACTTTTGTAATCAGCTCATCAGCTATCGCAGCAGTTTCTCTTATATACTGCGGATCTTCGGCTGCGGAAAGCTGATACACCATGCTGCCAATCTTTACCTGAATCTTTTTTTCACCGTTGAGCATAAATCTCTCCTCCGACAAAGATGCACATAAAAGTATAACAAAATTTTGCTCTAGGCTCTATTTGGATTATTGAAATGAGTATGCTCTCCCTGCAATTATTTGTTGATGCAAATTCAGAAGTTGCTCAGGGCGCAGATCTTCAATTCGAAAATCAGTTTTCAGGCTGTTTTTAAGAATAAAGTCTGACAGTACTTTTTCCAGAACAGGAAAAGTCACAAATTTCCCTTCTTTGCGTAATCTGCCCATAAACTGCTTTCTCCTTTGCTGAAAAACATTGATCAGGAAATCAACGAAGTCAGGCCCTGATTGAATGCCACCGAGCAGCGAATCACTGCCTGAAGTTAAAGCTAGAAGAGAAGAACTTATATCAGGCTGTGGCCAAAAATCTTGAGGTGATAATTTCATAACGGTCTTTATCTCGCCGTACAAAGAAGTCAGTACTGCTAAAGGTCCGAATTGTTTGCTCCCTGGGCTGGCTGTTATTCGCGCAACAGCTTCTCTTTGCACTGTCAGCAGCATCTTTTTTGACATCGGCAGTTCTGCCAAGAGCTTCTGCATGATATCTGTTGTCGCATAATAGGGTAGATTTGCGGCTATTTTGACATCGCGGGCATCTACCCCATGTGCCTCCAACAAAGCCTGCAAATCGATTTTAAGGACGTCTGACCAAATCAGCTCTACGTTATGGTTATGCTCAGTCATATCCAACGATTTATTGCCGGCGTTATCTTCATCGCCCTGATTAGTCTTCCCCACTTTGACATAATCCGGCTTATTAATAAGAGAATAATCATTTTCCCGCCTGATAAAATCGGACAAATAAGACTTCAGCAAGGGCTCCAGTCTCCTGTCCAACTCAACAGCTATTACTCTTTTGGCTCTGCTTGCAAGTTCGCGAGTTAGCTGACCGGTTCCCGCTCCAATCTCCAGTACAGTATCGGCATCTGAAAGCTCCAATTCGTCGGCAATGCTTAAAACCGCCCGCCGGGAGATCAAAAAATTTTGTCCCAGCGCGCGGTTCGGCACGAAATCATATTTGTGTAACAATTCTTCGAAGTCTCGAGCTGCCATGTTAGGGCTTATTATTTACCACTAAAATATATGTTGCCGATTTTAGTGTATGGTGTGCCGAAACTATGATAGTAATTCGATCTAAAATAAAGAATATCCGAGGGTATAGACACGCCATCTCTGCACACCTCGTCCACAATTTCATATTGCAGAGCTTTTGGCGTAGTACTTTTAATGCGATGGGCTACAGTAAAAAGGCTGGGCGCAAAAAGCGTGTCAGTTAGTGAGCCTCCACGTAACTTCCACTGATTGAAAATCACTTCTGTAATCATTTTCTGACAAGCGCGTGATGTCGCCCCACCCTCTAAATACAGCAAAGCTGCAGTATCACGTCTCTCATCCGCAGTGAGTTTGATTTTTATATCTGTTGTCGATTCGGAGGTGTTTCCCGAACCTTCAGTTGGTTTTGATGTAGGAGGTGATGTTTCTTGTATCGGCTTACTCGCAGACAGATAAGATGACATTACATAGCCTGTCCTGCCGTCGTCCAGCTTAACCTTTGACCAACTGCCTTTGCGAGACAACTGGGTTACTTTAGTGCCTTTGGATACAGAAGACATTTTTGAATAACCCGTTCCCGGGCCGGAACGCACATTCAAAGTGGCAGTGGCATAGAGAGTTTTCTTGTCAGTCACAAAGCCATCATCTGCGGGTTTAGACGCAGTCGGAGCGTTGGCAGAATTCTCTGTACCTGCAGGCTTGGAAGTCTTTTCAGGAGTGCCGGCAGACGTACCGTTCGTCTGGGGACGGTTGGCTGTAAGAAATTCATTATTTACGTACCCTTTGAGGCCGTCCGACATCTGAACTTGCGACCAGCTGCCAAGCACAGTTAGCTCGGTAAGCTTAGTTCCGGCGGGGATAGTCAGCATATATGCTCCGTCTGTACCTGGTCTTTCCCGTAGTCTTAGATCGTCGCTGCTGTATCTGGTGCGATTAACAGTGACGCTGTTTGCTGCGGGCGGTTCATCCTTTACCAGTAGTTCAGACAATATATAGCCTTTGCGTCCTTGACTGTCTAAGACATGAGACCAGCTATCATTTTGAGCAGTGACATTGATCTTTTCACCTAAGGGCAAGACATCAATAACTTCACCCTCCTCAGTGCCGGCAGCAGATCTTAGTCTGGTATTCATTGAAGTGTAGCGCACCAGATCACAACTGACCCAATCAGAATCATTTTCAGCAGAAATCCCACTCTGACCATCATATGCCGGCCTAACTCCTTCACCTTCAATGTCAGTAATTATTGAAGGCGACAAGCTCTCGGCATTTTGTCCTTTAAGTTCGGGAGCGGTTAGCTCTGACTTATCTGTTGCGTCATCATCAATGGGAGATTCTTTTCTGCCGGGTAATTCAGCGCTCAACAGCAGCTCTTCATCAGTTGAATCTGACTTAGAGAGCATCTCAAAATTCCCGACAGGGCTCCGTTGCTTTAGACGGTCAGCAATAAACACCGCTGCAACTGCTATACACAGTATTCCCGCAACCGCAAAGAGCAGTTTATCGAATTTGGTTCTTAACATAATCTGTTATTAATATTCCTCTCGCCAGCTCACTGAATAACATATGATTATTCAATGAATTAGTTTATGAGTTTATTAATTTTATCTAAGTGTTAAACATATGTCAAATTTTCAGTCATTTGACAGCAATTATGTTACTGCAATAACCATTTGACGGCACTGTCAAAAATCGGCTGATAAGAAAAATTGGTGAAATTTTGGGAAATCAATGGCCGATAACGTTCGCTAAGGCCGAATTTTCCCAGAATTTTGCCACTCCTGTCTATCATCCCCTCAATCCCAAAAGTTGACCCTGTTGGATTCCAAGGCTCTCTGTTTGTTGGCTCATTCTCCGGGTCAACATAACAGAATGCTATAAGATTATTGTCTAACAAGTTCGACAAAGATTCCATGGAAGTAATAAGCCTTCCCGTCTCTCCGCCAATTGGTACACTGTCAATTTGGTCAGGAGTAAAAAGATCAAGCCAAGGTGAGGATACATTCATATATTTGGTGGTTGCAGTGCGCCCGATAAAACCTCCCATGGTATTTAATGCCATAGTGGGGCTGCAAAAATGTGAGTCGGTAACTTTGCCGTCAGGCAGCAAGCCGAGCTGCAAGAGCTCTGAAAAACCTCTGCCCGTTCCAAGGATCAGGCTCTGTTCTTTTTCCAGCCAAAGATTGACAGCTTCAGCAATTTGAGGGTGGCTGAAAACAGCCCGAGCTAATCCGGGCGCTGCTCCGGGGAACACCAATATTTGCGTTTTTTCTAGTTGATTAATTAGCTTTTGTCTGCTGGATATTAACGTCGCAGTGCTGCGGTTACTAAAGACCAAGGTTTCAATCTCTCCGCCCGCTTGCGTGAAAGGATAAATCAGATCATCTTCACTGTTTGTTCCCGGCAGGATTGGTATCAGAATACGGGGTTTTCTTTCATCAGCAAAACTGATTGCGGGAAAGCTTATCTCAGCAGGTTCAGATATAGTTGCTGCGGACAGATAGTTTAGCGCCTTCGTCTCCATATTTGACGGCGGATAGACTTCAGATAATGGCTCAAGCCAGCTCTCTAAGAGTTCTTCGAGCCTGATACTCTCCCCGTCTAAGCTCACTTTCTGTTCTTCAGTAGTCACTCCCAGCAAAGCGCCGCCGGCTTTCTGAATCTCTTCTTCAGAAACAGTTGATTTAAAGCTGATTAATAGGCTTCCCGGCGCCGGTGAAAAGAGATTCAGTTTGGAATCAGGGTTGAAATTGAAGCCTAGCGCTTCTCCCAGGAGAGACTTGGTGACTGCAGCGGCAAGACCGCCGCTGTCGACGACTAGAGCGTGCTGCACGAGTCCCGCCTTAGTCTGCTCGGAAATAAATCTCAAACTGGTGAGCCAGAGCTGTATTCTGGGGACACAGGCCTGATCCAGGGGTACCATAAAGGCGTAGAGCTTTTCGCCTGCTTGATCAAGAGTGGCGGATACAATATTTTTTGCGTCGGTTGTACTCACAGCGAATGATAGCAGAGAGGGAGGCACATTCAGGTTTTCGTAGGTACCGGACATGCTGTCTTTGCCGCCGATAGACGGAGTTTGAAAGGCCAGACAGGCGTCCAGAGCTCCCAATAAGGCGGTAAGAGGTTTTCCCCAGCTTATTTCGTCGGTTGTCTTGCCGAAATATTCCTGAAAGCTTAGACGCGCGGCAAAAGGATCGCCTCCCATGGCTGTAATTTTGCTCAGGGATGAGAGTACGGCGAAATAAGCACCATGATAGGGACTGGCTTCAGCAAGATAAGGATCATATCCGAAGCTCATCAAGGAGGCTGTTTCTGATAGCTCGCCGGGCGCTACGGGTATAAGGGAAGCCATGCCCATCTCAGGTGTCAATTGATTAGAGCCGCCCAGAGGCAGCAGCAAATTTCCGGAACCGATTGTGCTGTCAAAGCGCTCAATTAAACCTTTGCGGGAGCACTGAGAGAGTTCGCCAAGTTTCTCAAGCAGTCTGGTCTTAAAAGAAACAACTGCAAAGTTTTTGCGATCAGCATCGCAAGATCTCTTAGGCTCTGCCCCTGAACAGAGATTAAGATTTGTTTCAGGAGAGTGATTGTAATCAGAATCTTTCAGGCAGCTATCATTTGACGCAAAAATGCCAAACCAGTCAGCTGCGCATGAGGAAGCAAAAAAAGCATTGGCACTTTGCGCGGCGCCGTTAGTATCCAGAAATGATCGGTCCAGGTCTACGATTGTTTGACCGCGCCAATTCATTTTTAGTTTTGCTTCTTTAGTCACAGTGGCTACTGTCGCGGCCTCCAAATTTTCCTCAGCAGCAAATTGTTGAAATTTTTCCACATCTTGCTGTTCGACGACAACGGCCATTCTTTCTTGTGACTCTGAAAGGGCGATCTCAGTGCCATTCAGTCCAGGGTATTTGACGGGCACGGCATCTAAATCGATTTCAACCCCTTCTGCCAATTCGCCAATGGCAACAGATACACCACCTGCGCCAAAATCATTGCAGCGCTTGATTAAAACAGCCAGCTCGGGCCTGCGGAATAATCTTTGTAAATTGCGCTCGATCAGTGGATTGCCTTTTTGTACTTCAGCCGCACTTTTTTCATGCGTAATTTTATCTTGAGTGACTGAGGATCCGGTTGCCCCTCCAATGCCGTCACGACCTGTTCTTCCGCCAACCAGGAGTACTACATCACCTGCCTCAGGTCGACTTCGTCTTACCTGATCTGAGGGGATTGCCGCCATAACTGCGCCGGCTTCCAGTCTTTTGGCCTCAAAACCGGGATGGTAATGTTCTACAACCTGTCCGGCGGAAATGCCGATTTGATTGCCATAGGAACTATAACCAAGACTGGCTAGTTTGGCGATCTGCCTTTGCGGCAATTTGCCCTTACGGGTATTATCATAAGACTGCCTCGGGTCTCCCCCGCCGGTAACTCTCATCGCCTGATAGGCGTAAGCGCGTCCAGAGAGAGGATCGCGGATTGCACCCCCCAAACAAGTGGCTGCGCCGCCAAATGGTTCAATCTCTGTTGGGTGATTATGTGTTTCATTTTTAAACATCAAAAGAACTTCTCTTTCCTTTCCCTGATGTTTAACCGGGACTTTTATACTGCAGGCATTGATTTCTTCTGATTCATCCAGATCAGACAGACCTGGCTCGCGCTTTAGTATTTTTGTGCTAATCGTGGCAAGGTCCATCAGCGTAAGCGGCTTTTGGCTGTTACTTTCCAGTTCAAGTTTTTTGTGCCACTCCTGATACCTTTTCCAGCTGGCGCTCAAGTGCTTCTTAAAATAATCGTCATTGAAGTCTTGAGGGAAATCGACGTAATTTAATCTGGTGTTAAAAGTTGTATGACGACAATGATCAGACCAGTAAGTATCCAGAACTTTAATTTCTGTCTCAGTCGGGTTACGTTTCAAATCTCTAAAATAAGTTTGAATCAACAGAAGATCCTGCCTGGACATCGCTAATTGCTGTTCTTTTATGTACTCCGCCAGCTCAGTTTCGGAGCGATTTATGAAACCTTCGTGGATGGGGATATCTGCCAGATCATCAATTTCCGGAACAAGTGTGTCAGGCAGGGTGGTCTTGCTCTCGCGGCTCTCAACAGGATTGATCAGCCATTTTTTGATTTTCGCTTTGTCTGATTCACTGAGTTTTCCATAAAAGAGATAATGCGTTGCTGATTTCACCGGAGGGAGGTCAAGTCCATAAGCGATTTGAATATTCTGGCCAGCAAGATCGGCTCTTTGATCATATTGCCCGGGTACAAGTTCCACTATCAGTTCAAAGTCGCAGTTTTTAATGTCTGCAGACAATAGATTCGGGGCTCCGTTCTCGAGAGTTGGAATTTTGATGTCCTGGGCCGGGTCAGACAGTATGCGTAACAGCCCTTCACTATCAATTTTAGAAATATGCTCTCCGCCTTCCTCCGATAAAATGAATTCGACATCAAAACGAGTCAGCGACTTAACCTGCTCAACTGAAATCTCAAGGAAATCATTGATCTCTTGCCTGAGTAATAGATCGGCGGTATCCAGTCCGGAACGCTTCATAAAATAGAAACGACGGAGAATGTTAGAACTTTTGTTCATTGGTATCTCCTTACATTGTGTAATTGCGTATGTTAGGCGCAGAACCTACTGTCTAAATTATTTAAATTATACTCTTCAGCGAATGAAACGTTTAGCTGCGCTTCAATCAATTTTCTCGATATCGTTGTGTAATCCGTTGTCAAGAGCTCAGTCAGCGTTAATGCGGGAAAAAACAGTTTATCCGGCAGCTAAATTAGTCATCGAGTGCACGGTCTGCCAACTCGGATGATTTCTCGATAAAATCTGCCAGGTCCGATCCGGTCAATGTCCCCTGCGCCAATTGCGCCAGAGCGAGAATATAACCGGCCAATTCTCCGGTCTTCTCTTTCTGGCTCTCCAGTTCCGCTAAACGCATAAACCGGTTAGTCAATTTTGAATCTTCGTTTAGGATTAAGTCAACCGTGGCAGACTCTAATTCAGCCTCAAAGTTCTGCTTAACATTCTCATCAAGACCCATCTGTTCAGATAGCTTGCGCAGTCTGCGTATTGTTTCTGTTTCATGCAGCAAAGCCGGAGGCGCATCTTTTCCCAGCGGAGAGACTTTCAGTTCAGATATTTTGATAGTATCTGTTGAGGGAAACAGCTGCAATAATTTGCTATAGTCCTGCTCATGACCGTCGTCTGTCAAAAAATCTGTGTCAACTTGTACAAATTTGCGTTTCCCCTGACTCTGATATTCCAAAAATGACATGAATGGGGCGTCAATATCTTGATCCATAATCAAGACTGACTTGCCCTGTTTGTTCGCTAATCTGATATAAGGTGACAGCTGGCCTTCAGCAGGAGTATACAGTACTGTGCCCTCAGGCAATTTTGTATCGGCAACGTAGCCGCCGTCGGTATCAGCATAGATTAAGGCGTCTTTTACACCGTCATAGAATTTTGGGTCAGAGAGAATGCCGTATTTCACAAATAAATTGATATGTGGCCAGACCTGCTCGTAGTATTCCCTGTCATCGTTAAAAAGCTTTTTCAATCGGTCTGCGACCTTTTTTACTATATGCTGCGACAGCCTTTTAAAATTTGGATCAGTCTGTAGAAAGCTTCTGGATACATTCAAGGGCAGATCCGGACTATCCAAAACTCCTTGCAGCAGGAAAAGATATTCGGGAATTACTTCCTTAACATTGTCGGCTACAAAAACTTGATTGTAAAAAATCAGGATTCTGCCATTCAGTGACTCGTAGTGGCTGCTAAACTTGGGAAAGTATAAAATACCCTTCAGCCGAAAGGGGTAATCCATGTTGAGGTGCACCCAGAACAGGGGTTCTTTCTCACTCTTGAACGTCTCCGTATAAAAATTAATATATTCTTCATCTGTGATGTCACTTGGAGGCTTTAGCCAAAGAGGGCTGATATTATTGACGGGATCCATGTCTTTGAGTTCTGAGGACAGCATATCAACGGATGTTATGAAGTCATTATCAGAGTTTTTATCGCTGATATAGTAAATAGGCCAAGAGAGAAAGTGTGCGTTCTTGTCGATAATTTCTTTGACTTTTGCGTCAGTCAGCCATTTCTTGTCTTCCTCAGTCAGAAACAATGTGATAGTTGACCCGCGTGTACTTCTGGTACCGTTGCTTATTTCAAATTCAATACCTTCATTGCTCTGCCATAATGCCGGAGATGCTTCAGGCTGCCAGGACAAGGTGTCAATTTCTACGTGATCTGCGACCATAAAGGCCGAATAAAAACCCAAACCGAAGTGTCCGATAAAACCCTTACTTTCATTGCCGCTTTCCTGATATTCAGTTACAAAATCAGTCATCCCGGAATAAGCGATCTGATTTATGTATTTATCCAGATCTTCAGCTGTCATGCCAATGCCATTATCGGCTATGAGCAGTTTACCTTCTCTTTCATCTAAACGGATCTCAATCCTAAGCTCATCCTCGTCCAGTTCTGTTTTCCCCAGATAGGACATCTGTCTCAATTTGGTCAGAGCATCAGCCGCGTTGGAAATTAGCTCTCTTAAGAAAATATCGCGGTCTGAATATAACCATTGTCTGATTATTGGGAAAATGTTTTCTGTACTTACTTGTAATTGTCCTTTTTTCGTTTTCATCGTCATAAAATACCTTTCAAAAATTGCAGCATAGCATATATTAAAAATACTGAATGAACACACCAACATATAATAACAAATGAAATAGAAAATGTTCATGCAGACCGGGAAAATCCACACAAACATCAAATAGGTACAATTAATTCTATTGTGGTCTATTCCAGCTGATCTGAATAGGCAGCTCTCTCCAGCCAATCAAGTTCTGCGGATGATTCACCCAGAGACCGATAAACAGCTGCCATTCCCTGACAGGCCTCCTGATCATTCGGATTTATCATGATAACTTGCCTGAAGCATGATTTCGCCTTTTCCGGTTCATCCAGACAAAGATAGATCTGACCTAAACCGATCCAGGCTGATAACAATTGATTATTGTATTTGAGAGCTGTTTTGAATGAATCTTCTGCTGCGTGCATGTCGCCTAGAGACAACTGGATCAGGGCAAGCTGACACCAGGCATCCGGGTACCTAGGTTCGACGTCAAGAGCTTTATTTACAGTTGTGACAGCACTTACGGTATCGCCTTGTAAGTACAAAATGGCTGCAGCTTCCGTGAGCAAGTAAGAATCGTCAGGTCTGGTTTTCAAAATTTCTTCCATCAACTCGAGAGCTTCACTGAGATGGCCTACTTTGCTGTAAGCGAGACTCTTAAGTACTTTCCACTCGATCGAATCAGTTTCGTTTTCTTCACCAATGCTTATAAGTCTCAAAGAGTCATCAATATAACCAAGAGACAAAAGTAAATCTGCCTGATCATAAAGCAAATCCATATCTTCAGGCATAAGGCGTCTCAGTTTTGCGTAATCTCGCAAAACAGTGCCAATTTGATTGCCCATTTCGGCTGCACGAGCATGCAGCCATAAAAGCTCAACAGTGTCTGGATATGTTTCTAAAGTTACCCCGGCGCTCTCCATAGCTAAAAGCCATTTTCCCGAGAAAATCAAATTTTCTATTTTCTCTATCGCAGACAGGATTTCTTCGGACAATTTAGGATCTTTGCTTAGATAGCTTTCATTCATCAGACTAGCCTTTCATTTTTATAGCCTAATTTTTAGAGAGACTATCAATTTCTCATATCTTTTGCAAGCGCAATATTTTAATACCAACTGTTAACTGCAAAAATGATAAAATATTAGTCACAATATTTTTAATAGAAAGTGCCGATTATTCTGTAATGCATTGATAGAAAATGGCGGCGATTAAAGTGGGTTAATACCATGAAAAGCAAAATTAACATTATCCTGACTGTTCTTGCGGTAGTTCTTCTTATCCTGGGGCTCTACCTTCTTGTAAAACCATACTGGCAAAATTATTTACAGGATGGAAAGATTAATGAGGTTTTGGAGGAAATGGGAACTGTTGCGACTGAGCAGATTGAGGATTCTCAGGAGATTGTACCGGTAAAAGAGATAGAAGTTACTTTTTCTGCTGATCAGTACGTTGTCGCCGGAGAGGAATGGGAAGAATTTCCTAGTACTCAAGACTCTGATACGTCAGCTGCAGACGACAAAAATATTGTCAGGGTTAATACTTACGCCAGATTAGACATACCTTCTATTGGATTTTCGATGCCAGTAGCAGATGAGGCGACACTGTATTCTTTGCGCATTTCTATTGGGCATCATGCGTCAACTGCACGTATCGGTGCGGTAGGCAATGCTGTTTTATTTGGGCACAGAGGATATAGAACAGGCCGATATTTCAATGAAGTACATAAAATAAAGCCAGGTGATGAAATCAGAATAGTTACTAAGGATAACACCTATATTTACGAGATGGTCAAGAGCATTGATATAGACCCTTCTGAACTGTGGAACAAAATGAAAGAGCCTACAGATAAAGCCCGGGTTATTCTGGTCAGCTGTACTCCTCTCAAAAACACGAAAGATTTAAGTAGAGGCGATTTGCGCATACTGGTGTACGGTGAATTGAAGAAAACTATTCCGCTAGGATAACAGTTGACTACTCTTAGCGATCGCTGAATATATAAGAGCTTTGTCGTTGAGCAGGCTAAATTATATCGACCAATCAAAAGGGGCTGTCTCAAAACACTG
>LSQX01177868.1_pt1 | contig 16140 bp, 15 predicted proteins | sample 654561 | NCBI WGS metagenome assembly LSQX01 (sample SAMN04489861, study PRJNA283612) | anaerobic digester metagenome | isolation source: 4 biogas reactors fed with cattle manure at either 37C or 55C with and... | place: Denmark: Kongens Lyngby | collected 2014 | reverse complement strand
AGAGCCGCGCTGTGCGCGGGTCGCGGCACCGCTTTCCGGTCCGTCCACGCTAAAGCGGCGTCGCGCGGAATACCGCTTGCCGCCGCTCCAAATCATTTGCCAGACTTGCGAGCATCTTAAATTGAGTTGTGGGCTCCGCCTGCAGGAGTTCGTTAGTGCATGAGCGTTGAGCGCAGAGCCAAAGCCCCGGAGTGGCGGCTTCACCTTAGCCCAGGGTAAGCGGAACGCCGCCTTGGGTCTGGGTCACGCCAACATTCGTGGCCTGAAGGGCCACTTCAAAAAACGAGCCACGTGGGGATCTGTTATATTCCTGTTAAATCGGTATTAGACGACTAAAGGGACAGGTGTTTGGACGACTCATGGAGAATCCTTGGTCTTTGCCTCTTGCAATTGCAAGATGAAGCGGTCGTAGTCCGACAGGAAGAGTTTGTCTTGGAGATTGTAGTGATCCACTGAACGTGTGACTTGGCGTCCACCTTCCTACTGAACTATTCGAAATTTTCGAATAGTTGCCTCTGGTAGCAATTCGAGGCTCTCGAATATCTTCTTGATGTGATAATTGACGTCTAAATACCTGTCCTTAGTCGCGCTCAGCTTTGTGACCACTTGGTGATCACAAAAAGTTAGACAACCAAGGGATGGGTAATTTGAAGCGCCCGCTGCCCACTGCTCACTGCCCATTACCTATTACTTCTTACCTCTTACCTCTTACTTCCAACCGCGTGGTCCGCGGTGAAATTGTTCTCGTGACTGACACGGGGTGCAAAGTATGCTACAGTGTGCCGTCACGGAAGGAAAACTAGGTCATGTCAGAGGAACAACAACAATCGGTCAATGAGTACCGCGCGCAGCGCATTGTGAATCTCCGGAAGCTGGAGGAGTTGGGCTTCGAACCGTACGGACGGGCGTTCGAACGTACCCGTCTTTCCGAAGTACGCGCTGGATTTGAAGAGGATAAAAAAGTGCGGGCGGCGGGTCGGCTGATGACGATCCGGCGCATGGGCAAGGCCTCGTTCGCCACGATCAGCGACGGGACGGCCAACTTCCAGATCTTCATCAAGAAGGATCTGCTCAGCGAGACGTTGTTCGAGGGCTTCAAACATCTGGACCTTGGCGATTTCATCGGGGTCGAGGGGCGGCTTTTCACGACCCGCGCGGGCGAGCCGACCATTGAAGTGCATTCATGGAGTTTCCTGGGCAAGGCGATTTTACAGCCGCCGGAGAAGTTCCACGGCTTGCAGGATGTCGAGGAACGCTACCGCAAGCGGTATCTGGATCTGATGATGAATCCCGAGTCGCGCGACCGCTTCAACAAGCGCAGCGCGATCCTCGCGGAAATCCGTAACTTTTTGCATGCCCGCGGCTTTATCGAGGTCGAGACTCCGATGATGCAGGCTCAGGCCGGCGGCGCCGCTGCCAAGCCCTTCTACACGCACCACAACGCGCTCGATACCGAGATGGTGATGCGTATCGCACCGGAACTCTACCTCAAGCGCCTGATTGTGGGCGGTTTCGACAAGATTTTCGAACTGGGCAAGAACTTCCGCAACGAGGGCATCGACCGCACGCACAATCCTGAATTCACGGTGCTCGAGGTCTACGAGGCGTATGGCGACCGCACCTCGATGAAGGCGATTATCGAGGGACTGCTGCCGCACCTCTGCGAGAAGGTTTTGGGACGCCTGACCGTCGAGTACGGCGAAGCCAAGGAGATTTTAGACTTCACGCCGCCTTACCGCGAGATCGCCTACAAGGACGCGGTCAAGGAGATGATGGGGCAGGACTGGTTCGATTTGACGGTGCAGCAGGCGCGTGCCAAGGCAGAGGCACAGGGGCTTGAGATCGATCCGGCGTGGGATCACCTACTGATTACCCACGAAGTTTACGACAAATTGGTTGAAAAGACGTTGCGTCAGCCGACGTTCGTGACGCGCGTTCCGCGTCAGTTCGTGCCGCTGGCCAAAGCCTGCGCGGATGATCCGGAACTGGTCGACGTCTTTGAGTTTGTCGTTGCCGGCAAGGAGTTGTGCCCCGGCTATACCGAGCAGAATGACCCCGAAGCGCAACGCAAAGCGTTTGCCGACCAGGTGGGCGAAGACACGGAAAAGATCGACGAGGATTTTATCACCGCGCTGGAGCACGGCATGCCGCCGACGGGCGGGCTCGGTATGGGGATTGACCGGCTGGTCATGATGCTGACCGGTACCGAGGTGATTCGCGACGTGATTCTCTTCCCGCAGCTGAAGAAACTGCAAACTCCCAGTCGGCAGTAAGGCAGTGGGCAGTGGCGGTAAGGCTGTGAGGCGGTAAGGCAGTGAGGCGGTAAGGCTGTGAGGTGGCTCAGAACGCAGAACGTAGAACACAGAACGCAGAAGTAGAAAACTCCTAACTCCTAAATCCTAAATAATCCGGGGGCGCGTTCAACGGAGTTGAATCGCCCCCGGGTTGAAGCTTGACTCTCATTGAAGAAACACGGAAAATACGCTCGTTTTCAATTCATTAGGAAATAACAGCATGCGTGTAATAGGCGTGATCCCGTCGCGCTGGGGTTCGACGCGGTTTCCAGGCAAGAGCCTGCACCCGATTTGTGGGAAGCCATTGGTGCAGTGGGTCGTGGAAGCGGCGCGGCGGGCGAGTGCGCTTGATGACATTATGGTCGCCACTGATGACGTCCGGATTGCGGACGCGGTGTCCGGTTTTGTCAAAGTGGCGATGACGCGCGCCGACCATCCATCCGGCACCGACCGGGTGGCCGAGGCGGCGCAGCCCAGCGATGACGATATCGTGATCAATATCCAGGGGGACGAGCCGTTGATCGATCCGGCGCTGATCAACGCGCTGGCCGCGCGTATGAAGGCAGATGCCGGCTGGGCCATGGCGACCGCTGCGTGTCCGATCCGTTCGATGCGCGATCTCGAAGCGCGTACGGTGGTCAAGGTGGTGTTGGCGCGTGACGGCGGGGCGCTTTACTTTTCGCGGCTGCCGATTCCGTGTCGCCGCGACGGTGAACCGGATTTGGCGTCCGGGCTCTATCTGCGCCACCTGGGCATCTATGCCTATCGCGGCGCGTTTCTGAAGCGGCTCGTGCGGGAGCCGCCGTGCCTATTGGAGCGGACTGAGAGTTTGGAGCAGTTGCGTGCCCTCTATCTGGGCGCGCGTATCGCGGTCATTCAGACCGAGGATTTGGGTGTGGGCGTTGACACGCCGGAGGATGTGCCGGCGGTCGAAGCAATGCTTAGGCAAAGAGTGGAAAGCGAAGGCCAGGAGTCGAAAGAGTGAGCGTGAAACAGGTCAAAGTGGGCAACGTCGTGTTCGGCGGCAAGCGGCTGGCATTCATTGCCGGACCGTGCGTGATTGAGTCGACCAAGGGCACGGTGGACCTCGCGGCGCGTCTGGTGCGGCTCGCAGAAGAGCTGGAGGTGCCGCTGGTTTTCAAGGCTTCGTTCGACAAGGCGAACCGCACCTCGGTGGATTCCTATCGCGGGCCGGGGTTGGTCGAAGGACTGGCGGTGTTGCAAGAGGTGCGTGACCGCTTCGGGGTGCCGGTCCTGACCGACATCCATGAGCCTGATCAGGCGGCGATTGCCGCCGAGGTGGTGGACATCCTGCAGATTCCGGCGTTCCTGTGCCGTCAGACTGACCTCGTGGTGGCGGCGGCGGAGACCGGCAAGGCGGTCAACGTCAAGAAGGGGCAGTTCCTCGCGCCTGAAGACATGGTCAACGTGATTGAGAAGATCCGTTCGGCCGGAAACGACAAGATCATCCTGACCGAGCGCGGGGCGAGCTTTGGCTATCACAATCTGGTGGCGGATATGCGCAGTTTGCTGATTATGCGTGAATTGGGCGTGCCGGTGGTGTTCGACGCCACACACAGCGTGCAGCGGCCGGGCGGCGCGGGCAAGATGAGCGGGGGGGACGGACGCTGGGCACCGGCCTTGGCGCGCGCTGCGGTGGCGACGGGGGTCGACGGCGTGTTCATGGAGACGCATGTCAATCCTGCCGAAGCCCTCTCGGACAAGGCGAACGCCATTCCCTTCAAGGATTTGAAACGATTGTGGCAAACGCTGGGAGCGATTCATGGTCTGGTGCGCTGAACAGAGGCGCAGCGTATTGCGCGTGGCGCTGGCGGTCTTCGCGGCGAGCGTCGTCCAGGCGACGGCGACGGCCGAGGATCCGGACGTCGCGCGTTGGTTCAACCGGCACGACGATGCTGCGTGGCGTCCGTTGGCCGAACGTTGGTCAACGGCCAAGGCGGCCATGACGACGCCGGTCGAAAACCTCGCGTTGCCGCTGGACTACTACGAAGACGGGCGCATCCGGGCGCGGTTGCGCGCGGAAAAGGCGCAGGTCTTCACGAACGGCTTGATTTTTGCGGAAGGTGTGACGGTAGAGCTTTTGACGGCCGAGGGAAAGCCAGACGGCGTGCTCACGGCCGAGGGATGCCTGTTTGATCGCGAGGCCCGGCACGGGTACTGCGATGGTCGGGTGACGGTTGAAAAGGACAATGACCGGCTTAAAGGGCGCGGTATGTACTTTTCAACGGTGGGCGAGTATATTAAGATCATGGGCGAGTGCGAGATACGGACGTATCGCATTCGGAGTAATTTCGGGAGGCTCTTATGAAACTGAAACGGTTTACGGGGATGATTGTCGTGGCGGCGGGGTTGCTGGCGGCGGCAGGTGTGTTTGCCCAAGCGGCGGCGGATGGCGGCGCGGCCAAGGAGGTCGGAGAGGCCAAGGAAGCCGGCGCAACCAAGGAAGCCGGCGTGGCCAAAGTAACCGATGCGAAGGCGGCGGGGGCTGGGACGCAGGCGGAACCCCAGCGCGAGGCGGTGATCACCGCTGAACGCATTGAGTTTGACAATAAAGAGGGTGTGATCCTTTTTGATGAAAATGTGGTGGTGGACGACCCACAGTTCATGATGAGCTCGGACCGCCTGCTGGTGTTCATGGAGGGAACCAACGACGTGCAGCAGATTATGGCGGTCGGCAAGGTGGTCATCACCAACCTCAACCGGTTGGCGAGTTGTGACAAGGCAGTCTATACCAGAAAGGATGGCCAGATCGTGATGACCGGCAATGCCCGCCTGATGCGGCAGGGCGATGAGGGCGGCGAGGTGACCGGTAACCGCATTACGTTCTGGCTGGACGATGAGCGGATGGAGGTGTCGCCGGGACGCGTGGTGCTGCCGCCGGGTACCTTCAACAAAGCCGACACCAAGAAACTGATCCCGCAGGGAATGTGATTTCACGAATGAATGATGCAGTTGAACAAAACATCGAGCGAGTGCCGGATATTCAAGCGGACGGCTTGGTGAAGCATTACGGGACGCGCACCGTCGTGGATGGTGTGTCGCTGCACGTCTCGTGTGGCGAGATCGTCGGTCTGTTGGGGCCTAACGGAGCGGGCAAAACGACCACCTTTTACATGGTGGTGGGCTTGGTGCGTCCGAATGACGGTACGGTCACGTTCCGCGGGCAGGACATCACGCGCATGCCGGTCTACCGTCGTGCGCGGCTTGGACTGGGTTATCTGGCGCAGGAGCCCTCCACCTTCCGTAAGCTGACGGTGGAGGAGAATGTGCTGGCGATTCTTGAAACCATGGATTTGACGAAAGCCGAACGCCGCGCACGCGCCGAGGAACTGCTCGCCAGCCTGAACCTGACGAAGGTTGCCCGGCAACGCGCCTACACGCTGAGCGGCGGCGAGCGGCGCAAGCTTGAGATCGCGCGCGCACTGGTGCGCAGTCCGGCGATCCTGATGCTGGACGAACCGTTCAGCGGGGTGGATCCGTTGGCGGTGCATGACATCCAGGAGATCGTCAGGGGGCTGCGCGACCGCGGGCTCGGCATCATCGTGACCGATCACAACGTTCGCGAGACGCTGTCGATCGTGGACCGTGCTTATCTCGTTTATGACGGTAAGATCCTGCGCGAAGGATCGAGTGATTTCTTAGTGCAGGATGAGACGGCGCGCCGTCTCTATCTCGGACAGAATTTCAGAATGTAACCAAACTAACAAGCCCGCTCCCATGCGGGACAACCAAGGAGGATGCCACCTATGCCAGTTATGCCCATTGAAGTGACGATTCGTCAGCAAGATGCACCGCCCGGAATCAAGAGATATGCGGAACTCCGCGCGACCAAGTTGGTAGAGGAGTTCCCAAGAATCGAGAGCGTGCGCGTGGTCGTGGATATGCAGCGCCATATGTACGAGGCGCAGGTCGTTGCGCAACAGAAGAACCTGACAGCGGTCGGTAGCAAAGAGTTTGCCGATAACGCGCGCGCGGCGATCGACACGGCCGTGGCGCGTGTTGAAAAGCAACTGCGCAAGACGATTCGCAAGCGCAAACATTCGTATACACGGGTCGCGAGCAGGAAGTAATGGCGGGACCGAAGCAGAGCCAAGCCCGGCCGTCACGCGTTACGGTCGGCCAGTTTTTTGAGGCCGGCCGTGAACGGCTTGGCTTGGAACTGGTGACGGGACGGATCGGTCTGCGACGGGTAATTGTTGAGCCTGTCGCACACCGCCCCGGTCTCGCCTTGTCGGGTTTTTACCGGCACTTCGCGCACAAGCGCATCCAAGTGATCGGTATGGCAGAGTTCGAGTATCTCTCGTCCATGCCCGAGGTGCAGCGCGTGCAGCGCCTTGAAGAGTTGTTTGCAAAAAAAATCCCGTGCATCGTCTTTACGCGCGGCAAGCGCATTTTCCCAGAAGTGGAGCGCTTGGCCAAGCGTAACAACGTCTGTGTGCTGCGGACAAACATGGTGACGCGCCACTTTGTCCATTCCGTCTCCTTTGTGCTGGAGGAGCTGTACGCGCCGCGGTGCAAGGTTCACGGAACGATGTTGGAGGTGGCGGGAGTCGGCGTCTTCATTGAGGGCGCGGCCGGGCTCGGCAAAAGCGAGACCGCGCTGGGGCTAATCAAGCGGGGGCATGCGCTGGTCGCGGACGACCTGACGCAGTTCCGGCGTGACAGCAACAACACCCTGCTGGGGTCGGCTTTGCCGGTGACCCAGTACTTCATGGAGATCCGCGGGATCGGGATTATCCACGTGCCTTCTATTTTCGGCGTGGCGGCGGTGCGTGGCGAGAAACAGGTGGACCTGGTGGTGACGCTGAAACGGCAGGGCGAGGCCGATGCCGAGTTGGACCGCACAGGAATGGATGATTTACGTCGTGAATTTCTCGGTGTGGAGGTGCCGCAATTGGTTATCCCCGTGGCTCTAGGCCGTGATCTGGTGAATCTGGTGGAGACGGCGGCGCAAGAACACAAGGTTCGATCATCGGGGTTTGTCGCGGTGAGCGAGTTGGAGTCGCGGATTAAGCGACACCATTCCACATAGAGGAGAGCGGGAAAGTGGCCAAGACTACTACAAACAAAGAAACCCGGGAATTCGTGCTGCTGAATAAATACGGCATGCATGTCCGTCCGGCGGGACTTTTCGCCAAGGTGGCATCACGCTTCAATGCTGAAGTCGATGTCGAAAAGGACGGAACCGTCGTGTCCGGCAAGAGCATTATGGCCTTGATGACGCTGGAAGCAGTGTGCGGCACCAAGCTTAAGGTTACGGCATCCGGTCCGCAGTCGCACGATGTACTTGATGAGTTGGAGGCGCTGGTCGCCCGTAAGTTCGATATTCCCGATGAACAGTGACACACATGCCGCCTGCGATACCGCGCGTGACGAGATGCGCGTAATGACAGGACTAGCCGTTTCCCGTGGATTCGTCATGGGGCCGGCCTTTCTGTATCGTGCCGGTTCCAGCGAGCAGGTGCCGGAATACCGGATCGAGCCGGAACAGGTCGAACATGAAGTGGCACGGCTGGTGGATGCGTTTGCGTTGACGCGGACGCAGATCAATACGCTGGCGCAGGAGTTGAAAAAACGCATCAACGGTGATGAAGCCTCCATTTTTGACGGTCATCTGATGATTCTTGATGATCCGACTCTACAGAGTACCTGCAAAGAAAAAATCGTTAAAGACCTGCGTAACGCCGAGGCAGCGGTCAAGCAGGTTGCCGACACCTACTCGTCCATTTTCGATGCGATGGACGACTCCTATTTGCGCGAGCGTGCGCAGGATGTCGGCGATATCGTAAAACGTATTCTGCGTAATTTGTCGGGCGTCGGCAGTGATGCGTCTGCGTTGCGCGTGGAGTATCCGTGCATCGTGGTGGCAGACGAACTCTCGCCCTCTGAGGCAATTTCGCTCCCCAAGCATCAGATCCTCGGGTTTGCCACCGACCGCGGTAGTACCACGTCGCACGCTTCATTGCTGGCGCGTGCGCTGGGTATTCCCGCCGTGGTCGGACTGGGCGCGCTTTCGGCACACGTCAAGAGCGGTGACCTGCTGTTGCTCGATGGGACGCGCGGCAAGGTGGTCGTCAATCCGGACAGTGAAGAGCGCGCAGCCTTTGAAAAAATGATGGCCCGCTCGCGGACGCTGACAGAGTCGCTGGAACAAGCCACGATGCAACCGGGGCGCACACTGGATGTCCGCCCTGTGCCGTTTTTAGCGAATGTCGACAGCAGTACGGCGCTGGCCGATCTGCATACGGCCGGTGCCGAGGGAATCGGCCTCTACCGCACTGAGTACTTGTGGCTGCAAGAAGACCGCGAGCCGAGCGAGGAGGAGCAGACGCAGGCATATACGGAGGTGGCGCGCGCTTTGCCGGACGGACAAGCGGTTGCTATACGCGTGTTGGATCTGGGCGGCGACAAGATGCCCAAAAGCGGCGGCATAATGCACAGAGAGGCCAATCCGTTCCTGGGTAACCGCTCGATCCGCTTCCTTTTGCGCAATCCCGATGTCTTTCATCGCCAACTGCGTGCCGTTCTGCGCGCCAGCGCGCACGGCAACGTGCAGATCCTGTACCCGATGGTCACGACGATTGATGAACTGCATGCCGCCAACATGGAACTGCACACCTGCATGGCTGAACTGAAGGCCCAAGGCATCCCCTTTGACGAATCGATCCAGCGTGGTGTGATGATCGAAGTTCCGGCTGCGGCACTGATCGCGGATGCGCTGGCCAAGGAGTGCGAGTTTTTCTCGATCGGTACCAACGACCTGATCCAGTACACGCTGGCTGTTGACCGCGTGAATGAAACGGTCGCGCGTCTCTATCAACCGACACATCCGGCCGTGCTGCAATTGATCGACCTTGCTGTGACGGCCGCGCATGCCAACGGCCTGAGGGTTTCGGTGTGCGGCGAAACGGCGGCCGATCCGGTGATGGCGATGTTATTTATCGGCATGGGCGTGGATGAACTCAGCATGTCGCCGAATCTCATCCGCCTTGTGAAACGGGCCATCAGCCAGATTTCGTTTGCCGACGCCAAGGCGCTGGCCGACAGTGTACGGCGCATGATGGGCACACCGGCCGACCAGATTTACGCTTTCTGTCGTAACCAGCTCATCAAGCTGGTACCGGATCTTCTCTATTTACAGTGAAGAAATCACAAACAAAAATTATCGCGGCAGATGATCCTGTCAGCACGCGCCAGAAGATATTGGACGCTGCGGCCGAAACCTTCGCCGAGCACGGCTTCCGCGCCGCCACGACGCGCATGATTTGCGCGAAGGCCGGAGTTAACGTTGCGCTCGTGAATTACTACTTTCATTCCAAGGCTGAGCTTTACAAGGCGGTGATCGCGACCCTGTTCGAAAATATGGGCAAGACACTGCTGACAATCCCCGACACCGTTACTGATGCAGCCTCGTGGCAGCGGGCCGTGCGGACGTGGGTGGCACGTTCACTGCAAATTTGCGCGGCGCAAAAACCGCCCGAACTCTGGGTGGCGCGTCTGATGGCGCTTGAAGAGTGCGTGCCGTCAGACCTGACGTACGATATCGAAGAAAAGTTCGCCAAACCGGTGCGCCAATGCTTCCTGCGTCTCTTGCGCATGGGCTTGCAGGATGACGACCCCGTGACGCTTGCCCTCTGGGCCAGCAACATCCAATCGCAATGCGTGATCTACGCCTTGACCAAGCAAGGGTGGGGGGCGCGGTTCCGTCCGCCGGACGTGAGCCATGAGGAGTGGATCAAGCGCCTCGAAGATCACATTTGCGACGGCATCTTCCAGCGCTTGAAGTATAGCTGACGCGCGTTACTTCGCGGCCGCTGCCGGAGCAGCTGGCTTTGCATCCGCCGCCGGAGCCGGAGCGGGAGCAGGCTTTGCTGCTGCGGGAGTCGGCTTTGCCGGTTCTGCCGGAACTGCCGCTGTCGGCTTGGCTACCGGAGCAGGTGCAGGTGCCGGTTTCGCATCCGCCGCGGGAGCAGGTGCCGGTGTCGCTGCAGCGGGCGCCGCCGGAGCGGGCGCAGGCACCGGTACCGCCGGAACTGCGACCGGAGGTGTCGTTGCAGGCACGGTGATCGGGGCTGGCGCGTCAACGGCCTTGGCGGCCTCATTGGCAGCGTCAAACAGCGAACGTTCCGCACGCGGCTCGTAACGGGTGATCACCCCTTCGAGGTTGGCGATTGCCATTTCCCAGACGGCGTCGTCCGTTTTTTCAGCTTTCAGGTTTTCGAGGAGTTTTTTTGCCTCATCCTTCTTGCCTTGCAGGGTCATGACGCGGGCGATTCCCATAACGGCCTGGGGACGCAGAAAATGGTTGGCGTAGTTCTTCTCAAATGTCTGGAAAGCCTGTAACGCCTCGTCCAGCCGGTTGAGACCTTCCAGCGTATGTGCACGCCCCAACTCCGCAATCTCTTTAAAGCCAGCCGGTGCGCCCTTGCGCAGGCAGAGATCGTACGCTTGCAGCGCCTCTTCATATTTCGACGCATCAAAATACGCTTTGGCCAGCCGCATCCGCGTCGCATTCCCGGCCTTGGTCGAGCCGTATTTTGCGACTGCTGCCTCCAACTCATCCAACGAATTGGCCCTGAGCAGTTCCTGATTGGCAGCGGCGATCTTGCCTGTGCGCACGCGCTTGAACGTGAGCGCACCGCTCAACAGCACCGCCGCGACAGCCAATGTAATCAAAAACTGCTTGCCGTTCGCCTTCCACCAATCATAGAGGGGCAACAACTCTTCCGGCAGGTTCTCAGGGATCGGCACCTCCACCGGTTTGGGTGTCTCAGGTGCGACGCTCTTCTTTCCGCTTTTTCCGCTCATGTAAATCGCCTTTTGGTAATTGAAAGTGGCCGACATTATCAACAATTTCGCATGAAAGATGCAAGTCAAAACCCTACCTTTAAATAATCACCGCACCGAGTTTAGCCAGATTTTCCCTTACGGCCTTCGCAGATATCTGCGGTACGGTTTTTGAACCTGAGACCGCCAACGCAGCCGCGACTCCGGCGGCTTCACCGGTCTGATTGAGATTGACCATCACCCGCACGGCACCGAACGCAACGCGGTCAGCCGAAATCATGCGGCCAGCCAACACAAGATTCGGACTTTTGTCGCTTACCATCGTCGAAAAGGGGATTTGATAAAAATCACCCTTTAAACGCTGGAACTTGTATGTGCCGGTCTTAGGGTCATGGATGTCGACGGGATAAGTCCCGTTGGCGATCGCGTCCTCGAAGCGTCTGCATGCAAGCACATCCTCACCGGTTAACGTGTAGTTGGCGCTAAATGATCTCGTTTCGCGAATGCCGAGCGATGATGGCAGATCAAGCAGGCAGGGCTTATTAAACTCTCCGCCATATTTTCGTGCGATGTTCATATAGACACGAACTTGACGTCGCCCTTCGATCTCGGCGGCTGTCAACTGATCTGCATCGGTGGCGACCGTATCGAAGACATGACGATACGCGCACATTTTAACTCCGCTGGAGCTCGGGATTTCCGCATCCCATGTGGCGTCTGGCACCAGCCCGAACTCCTCCCGATGCACGTCAATCAGCTTACGGATATTTTTAGGCAACCCGATGATTTTCGCACAGGTGGTCGGCGGCTGTAGGCCATCGCGTATTTCAAACGGTAGCCCGGCGTGCATCGCCAGATCGCCATCGCCGGTAGCATCGATAAAGACCTTCGCCCTGATTGCCTGGCGTCCATTTTTATTCTCGATGAAAACCGCGTTGATCTGGTTGTGCTGCAGTTGCGCACCGACATAAACCGTATTGAGATACGGGGTGATTTTATGTTCCAACACAAGTGCATCAAGCTCAATTTTCAACTCTTCAGTATTGAGATAAAATCCGTGGGCATCTGAATTTACCGCCCCAAGCAGTTCGAGCTTTTTGATCACCTGCTCGGTCAATCCGCCGATGATCTGCTTTCTGTCTTGGCTATTGCTGATGAGTTTGTGCCAGACGTTGACGATGCCTGCGGTGGCCATGCCGCCAAATGCGTTCTGTTTTTCAACCAGTGCTACACGAGCGCCCATCTGCGCCGCCCGAACGGCGGCAAAGACACCCGTGCAGCCACCGCCTAGCACACACACGTCACACGCTTTCACGACAGGAACTTTGCGCGGTTTTTCTTCGATTGAATCAAGCGATGGAGTCTGTTGCAAAACCATCGTCTCCTGCGCCAGCGCCCTCATTCCCGTCACAGCCAAAGCCGTCGTACTCAAAAATGTTCTTCTGTTCATTTCTACTCCTTCTCTTTTTTTGACGTTTCAATTAACGCAAATGGGCTTCTTTTCGCATGTGTCGTCTTCTTTGATTTCAACGCGCAGGTAGACGAGGCCCTTGTTGAGGATCATGGCGACGCCGCTGACGCCGGGGGCGCTGTCGGTGAAGCTGATGTAGGGTGGGTTGATGTTGAACGCCGTGTCGAGAAAAATGGGTTGTATTGCGGCGAAGGCCTCGGTAGCCGACGGCTCGGGCGTGGCGGGTTTGAGATGCCACGAGCGCATGCACAGCAGGGGCAGCGCTGCGACTGCGCAGTCGGGATGTGCGAAGAGCACGATCTCCAGCGGCTTCACACCACGGAAGAGGGCGAACCCGGTGGCCTCCTGCGGCAGTTCGGGCAGGGCGGGCTCCGGCATGACGGCATCGGCCATGAAAACCGGCTTGCGCCGCTTGGACGAGCCGCGCTCGGCTTTTACGACGTAAAGCAACTCTTTCTCCACGAGTCCGGGCGCGAACACAGAGTCGTGCAGAACCCGGACGCGACCGAGCGTTGTGTCGAGCACCTCATGCTGTACCGCCAACACGCAGTGTCCTTGCTCTACCCTCATCTGCAGTTTGCACAGGGAGTCGGTCTCCGTGCGGCAGGTGATTGCGGCGGTGCCTTCGCGTATGGCCGACGCGAGCGGCATGACTCCCGTCGGACGCACTGCGCGCAACGGCAGGACGGAGAGGTGGCCGAACGGCAGCAGCGGACCGCACGGCTTGCAGGCAATCGCGGTACGGCACTCGGCCAATTGTTCTGCAAGGCGGCGTTCGGCCTCCTCGGCCTTGCGTTTCAACTCTTCCTGACGGGCTTGTTCCGCAACCGCTACGCCGTCGGCGACCGTGCCTTTGAGCAGGCGGTAGAAAAGCTGGGTTTCGGGCCACAGGCCGCCCGCATGGAAAAGCGGCCGCATCTCGTCCCGAAATGCATCGAGCGCGGTATGCGTGTAGCGTGCCCGGTTTTGCCACAGTCCCAGAAGTTGATGGTGCCAGACCGCTTCGGTGGTGTCGGCGGAACGGCCGGCCAGATCGGCGACCTGTTCAGCGGCCCAGACCTCCAGCCTGATTGGTGTGCGGTTGTCGGGATCGTCCGGCCCGGCCAGCCGCGCTTCCAGACGCACGATACCGCGATCAACCAGCGGTGCGAGGTAAGCGGCGTCGTGGCGCGGCAGATGCCCCGCCTGGCCACCGCCCGGCACATAGACGGCGATGGCGTCGGCGTCGTGGGGATTGTCGGGCTGACGCTCGCAAAAGAGGGCGGTGTCGGCAGGAGGAACTGTAGCGTAGTAGCGTCGGCCGACGATCCAGGTGGGGATCCACCCGAGCTTTTGGGGAAGTAGAGTTGGGGAGGTTTCTGGACTAAGAATCGGAGTGATTTCGGCCGACACGGTGTTCTCCTTTTTTCAAATTGCGGTTTCCGTGGCATCTGAACGCGTCTTCATAGTGCCATAAAATCAATGGAAAAGGAAGGGGGCATTAGTGCGTTAGTGATGAAACCCGAAACCACCAACCACTGCCACTAATCTTATGACGTGGCGGGGGTTCTGTGTTACACTCTTGCTGTTTTTTTGTAACCCGTATCATTTGGTTTTCACATGATCTGTAAAAATGTTCAGGCCCTGACAGCCTACACGCCCGGTGAGCAGCCGAAAGACGCGCGTATCATCAAGCTCAACACCAACGAGAATCCCTATGCGCCGAGTCCCAAGGTGGCCGAGGCGCTGCGCACGTTTGATGCCGCCCGGTTGCGCCTCTACCCCGACCCTGTTTTCATGGCGCTGCGGCAACGGATCGCCGAGATCCATGGCTGCACGGCCGAGCAGGTTTTTGTCGGTAACGGATCGGATGAGATTCTGGCGCTCTGCACGCGCGCGTTTGTTGAGAACGACGGCAGCGTGGGATACTTCGAGCCTTCCTATTCGCTCTATCCGGTGCTGACGGATATCCGCGGTGTGACGCGGCGTCCGGTTGCGCTGGGGCCGGGGTTCACATGGCGTACGCCGGCGGATGACGCCGCTTCGCTCTTTTTCATCACCAACCCCAACGCGCCGACCAGCCTGATGCACGACAAGGCGTCGGTCTCCGCCTTCTGCCGCACCTTCCGCGGCGTGGTGATGATCGATGAGGCGTACGGCGACTTCGCCGACGATACCTGCATGGATCTAGCTTTGGCAGCGGACAACGCCAACACGCTGGTGATGCGTACGCTCTCCAAGTCCTTCTCGTTGGCGGGTCTGCGTTTCGGCTACGTGATCGGCCCGTCCGCGTTGATCGGTGCGCTCTATAAGATCAAGGACTCGTACAACATGGACATGCTGGCGCAGCTCCTAGGCCTGACCGCGTTGAACGACCTGCCGCACATGCAGGAGAATGTGCGGCGCATCCGCGCCACCCGCGCCCGACTGACGACGGAACTGCGTCAGCGCGGTTGGACAGTCTGCGATTCGCAAACCAACTTCCTGTTCGCGCGTCCGCCGGATGGCGACGCCGCGCGGCTCTTTGAGGCGCTCAAGACCGAGAAAATCTACGTGCGTTATTTTCCCGGCCCCGAGACGGGAGAATACTTGCGTATCACGATCGGGACCGAATCCCAGACCGACGCGCTGTTGGCCGCGCTGGACGGCTGAACTGGACGGCTGAGCCCGGTCACGAGCGCGGCGCACGTGATATTCGGCTCGCGATGAGGCGGTAGGCCAGAGCGGCCAATAGCAGGGCGCCTATGAGTTGCAACGCGCGGTGGAAGAGGTGGTCAATCAGCGCTTCGGTCTCCGCGCGGGTGCGCCGGACAACAGGGTCGAGCTGTGCCGCCAGCGCTTCGCGGCTGTTGGCGCCGAGGGTTTGGTCGAAGGTCTGGAGCAGTTCGGTCAGACGCAGCGCGGAGGCCTCAAGTCGTTCGGCTGCCTCGCTGTAGTCCTGAATGCGGAAGGGTGTGCTCTCTTCCCTTGCCGCCGCCTGTGCTGGTGGGGCGTTGCTCTTCGAGCTATCAACCCCCATCCGCTCCAGTACGCCGTCGAACGTAGCGAGCATGGTGGTGGCATTCGTGGCGAGTCCGGAGCCTGCCAGCAGAGTCTCCCGTACACCTTCCACGAGAGGCGTGAGGGTCTTTTCCTGCTCGTCGCGCAACGTCTTTACCAGAGCTTCACGCTCGGCGGCAACCTGGGACGGCAGTTGCTCGGCTGTCGTAGCGAGGCGCGAGGCGGCCTCGGCAACGTGGGATACGGTCTTCTCCATGCGGCTTGCCGTCTGCACCAGATGGGGCACGTTGGTGGTCCACATCTGGATGACGGGCTGTTCCAGCGTCGTCTGGCTGAGCAGTTCAACCTGCCAGCGCAGCAGGTAGGGCATGTTGCGCCCGACGAAGAGTGCGCGCTCGGCAAAAAGGCGTATTTCGGCGAGTTCCCGGCGGGTGGGATCGAGTTTCGCCAACGGGTCGAGCAACAGCGCTCCGAGGAGATTGACACCTTGGCCGCTACTCTGACGCCTCGCCTGCACGATCTCGATCGCCAATCCTACCGTGCGCACGCCGGGCGGCCAATCACCCGTCGAGTTCTGACGATGCCAGA
>LSQX01008398.1_pt1 | contig 16140 bp, 12 predicted proteins | sample 654561 | NCBI WGS metagenome assembly LSQX01 (sample SAMN04489861, study PRJNA283612) | anaerobic digester metagenome | isolation source: 4 biogas reactors fed with cattle manure at either 37C or 55C with and... | place: Denmark: Kongens Lyngby | collected 2014 | reverse complement strand
AGATGAAAATTAAATACAAAGGCAAAGAATACATCGTCAGGGATAGAGCTTGTAAAAAACGAAAATGCTTTGTCCCGTTTGCCGGAAACAACTTTGCCATTTGCCGACTGTACGAGTTAGGCCAGTGCCCGCCGGAGTATAGGGAGAAATAACGCGTTGACCCCCGCGCCAATCCGATAAGGCGTCGGGTTGCATCGAGGACATTTAGAGGATTTTCAATCCTCGCTAGCCACGCTCCGCACCACGCCCGGCACGAACTGACGTTTCAATTTATCGTCTCCCTTGAGTTCGCCCTCTTTGTCTCCGGATTTGTAGGTTTCCATCAGGACCATGCTCTTAAAGGCCTGCGCCGTCTGATACAACCATGTCAGCGTTCTAGGCGTGGCCAGCCAGAGCGTCGGGTCTATCCCCTGCATCAAAGTCATGGCTTCCCGGTACAGCCGGCCTTTTGCCTTGCCGATAACCGACCGGTCATCGTCATCCGCCCCGGCCATGGCGCCAACGATAAACACAGCAGCCGACATATAGGCGAAACGCATCAGCTCTTTTCCGGCGCGCGCGTCAAGCGGCTGCCCTGCCTTGATATTGCCGATCAGGGTTTCGGCGTCAGCGATAAGCGTTCGGGCAATGGGGACGGCCCATTTTTTATACTGCATAGCCGCATCACCGGCGGACGTGGACCCAACCAGCGAACCCGTACCCGGCACAACCCGGAAGCGTCCCATGTCCAACCGCATTTCCGCCAGGCGCTCGGTGGATATTTCCTCGGACTCAAACTCCTGATCGGTCATGGAGGCGAGCAGAAACTGTTTGTTTGCTGTTTTCGTAGCCAGATCAAACCCGGCAAAAAGAGCCTGCGACATCCGCTCTGTGATTTCCTTCCCTGGGGCTGTGAATTCTTCCCATATCGACCGGCCAACCCAGGCCTCATATTTATCCAAGATACGCTTTCCTTTGTCTGTTTTCATTCTAGCCGTGCCCGTGGCCATTCCCCGCGTCCCCAGCATTGCAGTGTTGGCCACCTGCTCACCAATAAACGCCGCAGTCTGCACGATCGGAGAAAGCCCCAGGTCCAGAATGGTCGTGAAGGTCCGCAGTGCCCGAATTCCGACGTCTATCGGCCCCCCCTGCCGCAGTACCGAGTCAAAGGAGATTTTCCTGCCCTTCTTGTTATTGATCCATTTGTTGACGTAGGTTTTAAGGGACCGGTCGATTTCCAGCCCGCGCGGCGTGTAGCGGACAGGTGTTAAAGCCTGCGCGTAAATGTCAAGCTTCGGGATGATGGCGTCAAACATCTTCTTGCGCTCGAACGTGTTGACATAGGTCAAAAACGCCTTCGTGACGTTCCTGGTCGGGTCCATCGTGTCGGTCCGCTGCAAGCTGAACTGGAAAAACTTTTCGAGCGGAAGGATGTTTCCGGTATCGTCATCGAGGATATTAAAAACCATTTGATCTTGCTGATATGTTTTGAATATCTCCGAAACAGCTTTTTTCAAGCCTCCGTCTTTCAGGTTCTCAAGGAATGTCTTTCGGATATGGACAAAGTAATTCTCCCGGCCACGCTCTAAAGACTTTGTAGCCATTAAATATTCCAGCGCCCCGGCGAAATACTGCTGCATGTAGTTTGCGAAGTCGATTTGCTCCGGCGTCATCTGCTCGACAATCGCCGCCTTCCGATCCGGCGGAGATTCGAGAAACGCCATGATCAAATCATCTTGCGGAATCATTCGGCCGACCAGGCTGCGGTCACGTGATTTTTCCGACTTCCGAGCCAGTTCATAAACCTTGCTTTCGACGTCATGCGCCCGCAGCTCGGCCCCTAAGTATGCCTCAGTCATCCGAGACACCATAATATCATAAAACGGGTCGCGCTCCCGAAGTGCAGAATCCCAGCGGAAGGAATCCAACGCCTCGACGTGGACCTTATTCAGTTCTTCGACATCAACCCCGGCCTCTTTTGCCAGCCGCTCCCGCGCCTCGCGCAGGGTCTTAATTCCCTTGAGGTCCGTCCGGTCAACGGTTTCCAATTCCCTTTGCGTCAAGAAGATATCGTCATCCTGGAACGGCTCAAGCAGTTTCGCAAAGTCCCGTAACTGCTGGGCGGTCATGTCGTTAAAGGTAGGCAGTTCCAGCGCTCGCCGGTAGTTGTCCACCTTTTTCAAGCGCTTATCTTCGATGAGCTTAAGTAATGCCATCTTCTCTTGCCGTGTTTCCGCCAACTCCACGGCTTTCAATTCCACGTTTCGGAGAAACTGCTTAAACTCCGCGTCATCCATCAAGGCCGGATTCCGGCGGTTTGTGGCGCTCATCATTTCGGCATCGGTCAAACCGAAATAATCCCGGACGTTTTTCAGCGATTTCCGGCGCCGCATAAGCCAGCGCATCTTTTCCTTCGACTTCTCAACCTCACCTTTCTTCCCGGCCCTGAACGCCTCCCGGGCCGTCCGGGCCTCTTTTCGGAATGCTTCAGCAAGGGCATCGTATTCAGTGACCAGCCTGTCTTTCGGTCGCTCCTGCCCGGTTTTCTGCCGGATAAACGTTTTCAGCCCTTTGGCCGGCTTCGGGCGGTTCTCCGCCGTCAGCTTGCTCATGATCTTGTCTTCTTCGGCAATCAGGAGTTCATTGAAGTTATCCAGCTCCGAGCTCGTGATTAAATCCGAATACCGATATTCAAATTCTTCGGCGCGTTTCTTGGCCTCTGTTTCAAGGCCCCGCCAATCAAGAATATCGTTAATCATTTCGTCGCCGGAACCATAACCCATTTGGTCGGCCACAACATCGTGCTCAAAAACTCCGTTTTCCTTGACCAATCCCATGCGCCGCTTAGATAATTCGTCAACGGTTTCCTGACCGTAATCTTTGCGGAGCTTCGCCTTATCCAGACCGCCTTTTTTCACAATGTAATTCATGGCTTGAAATGCGGGCAGCATTCGGGCGTCATCCCGTGCTTGCCGCTTCAATGCAGCGTTTTCCTTGCGTTTCTGGAAATCGATCTTTTTGTTGATTTTCTCCCAGGCCATTTGAGCGGCTTTTTTCCGCACGTCGTCATAGGAAGGAGTTTCGCTTATTTCAAGAGCTTTATCCTGCCGGGCGGCCATGTCCAGAAGTTCGTTGACATCGTCAACGTCGTATTCGGACACCCTCTTTTTCGTGGAGAAAGACCCGCGCTCCCCGATCTGCTTATTAATGGCCTTGACGGACTCCCAAATCTGCGACATGGCACCCTTGAACGATTCCCAAAGGTCGCCAAGATATGACTTCATTTCGGCAGACCACGCTGAGTAAGTGGCCTTTCCGGACTCGTAAGCCTTCAAGCCCAATGCCTCAAGGTGCGGCCATGCCTCTTTCAAATTTTCAGTAAGTGATTTTAAAACGGGAATGATTTGAGTCGGGTCAACGCCGGAATACAGCGTCTGCCCCCCAACCTCCGGGGGGCGGGTTGGGTTAGGGAGTATTACAATTTCACTTGGCCCGTATTTGGATATAGTGACAACTCCATCATAACCATCTTTTTGAATTGCCCTAGACAAACCCTTACCTGTTTTACCGTTGTATTTTTCAGATAATACATTTTTCCAGTTTGTCGGTTCTCCATATCCACCGCCAAACTCAATAACTAATGGATTATTAAATGTGACTGTACCAACTTCTAAATTATCTTGTGGCGTGAATGTTCTAGGTTTTGTCTGAATATACATCCCTGCCGGTTCTTTGTCTTGACCAAACCTTGAACCCATATTTGGTGATTTTTGTGTGTTATGAATATAATCGAAAGTAACGGGGACTCCAGTTTTAAAATTAGGCTCGACCGCATCGGCCTGTGGGGTTGTCTTGGCGGGCTCAAATAGTTTAGCTGATATTCTAATTTTTGACCCCGGACGACCAGACTTTAATGTTACATGGGCTTCGTTTGTAAAAATATCGTTAAGTTCAAGTTTCTCAAGAGGTAACTTTACTTCTACGATCGCATCGCCATAACCATCAATTTGACCATCGGGATGTGTCCCAAAAAATAACCGATCTTCCTTCCCGACCATTTGTTGATTTTTGACTATTTGATTTGCGTTTTCCGGTGTAGTTCTGTGGTATAGGGTAACTATGCCACTTGAATCAATCCGTCCACCTTTTTCCAATAAATCTTGGGCAAGGTCTTCAGCGTCAAGTAGGGCATCGCCCTTTATGTATCTTTTTTTAAGAGCATTAGATATTACGTCTATTTCTGCTTCGGGCGTGGGGTGGTCTTTAGCAGTTATATTGCCCGTCCCCTTGGGGGTTGTCATTGGCTCCATACTAACAGAACCGCGCTCGTTGTTCAAGATTTTCCATGCAGCATCAATGTGATATTTTACCTTTTCCCAGACGTCCGAAAGAAGTTCTTTTGCCCTTGTGGTAAAGGCTTCAAGCGTTTGGTGACCCTCTGCAAAGATCGACCGGCCAAGCTCAACCAGCGGTTCAAGGTCAACACTGCCTTTTTCCCCGATCCGGTCATTGATCGCTTTTACCCGGTCAAGAACAGTTTCGGGTTTCGCATCGTCTTCTGTAAAGACTTCTTCCACAAACCCCATTTCCTGAATGTCATCCTGGAAGATTTTGGCGGATAATTGGTCAATGTCGTCATCGCCCTCAATGATCCGGGTCAACTCGGTTTCGATTTGCGCATCAATATCAGGTGCCGCGTTCGGCGCCTGCGACATATCCGGCGTATAGCGCACCCGGTCACGATCCTCAGTTTTAACCGCAGGCACGTCGAAGGTTTCCCCGGTCGCGGGATCGGCCATTGTGAAGCTGGTGACTCCGCCCTCGGTATCCTCATTGACGCCCAGAATAAAAGGCCCCTGTGACGTTTTATCTGCCGGGCTTGCCTCCGCCTTGATCGTATCCTGACCGGTCAATGAGGGCGATCCTGCGGCGTCCGGCGTTGACTCCCGCTTGCCCGTCGGTAATGCCCTTGCCAGCGAGCCCGGAAGGGCCATAATCGAAAAAGCCGCCGCCGATTCCTTCCCGGTTTCAAATAGCCGGTCAAGGACTGCCGCCATGTCCGACGCCTTAATATCCGTTCCCTTTAGGGCATTGTTGACGTTTGCCGCCACATGCTCCATGACGATATTGGTTGATTCCTGTGCCAGTTCCTGGGCGGTTTCTTTCGCCACCGTTCCCGCGTACATGGTCGCCACGGACGCCAGCCGGTCTTTCAGTGCTTTACTGGTAACCGCTTCCATAACGGCCTTGCCAACCAGCTTATCAAGCCCCGGCACCGTTTTAAGCAGGGTTTTGATTTGCGCCACTTCCAGCCCGGCATTGATCGCGCCAACGCCAAAAGCCGCCGCCCGCGCAATGTTTATATCCATCTTGTTTCCATCGGCGTCTTCCATGTCCATAAATTCGGAAAACGCCAAACCCGCCTCAAGCTTCAACGCCTCAGTAAATGCGGCGCCGGTAGCCCCTGCCTTAAACCCGATTGCCGCGCCCACCGGAACCGTGACGGCCTCTTCCGGCAACAAAGCTTGCGGGCCTGCCTGTCCGAGCAACGCCACAGCGCCGCCGACACCCATTGCCGCAGGGATACCCTTCTTGACGGATTCCTTCATCACCTGAAACATCATTGGAGACATTTTCGCAGCGGAAGAAAAGGCATTTTCAAGCTTCGATTCGGGGATAAAGATTTCATCTTCGCCCGGCATCGTTGATTGTATTTCCTGCATGGTTTTAAATGATTCCGCGTTGTTGTTCATTACGACATCCGAGCCATATAGCCCGACCTGGACTTGTTTGACGCCAATGTCCCAGCTTTGGCCGATTCGATCCATAACACCGGTTCGACGTGATGCGGCAATTGCGTTTTTATTGAGCTTTACCCCTTCGTCAATCGCCGCACGGTATCGCATCGCGTCAGACGGACGAATATTGAATACTTCGGCATCCACCAACGCTTGAACGGCTTTTGCCCGTTCTTTGTCAGGGTTTTCAAATAGATCGAAAACGCGGTCAATTAAAGACGGGTCTTTCCCCTGCCTGATCACCGGCCCAGCCGGTTCGTCATCTTCAAATACATAGCGCCCACCACCGCCCCCGGCTGTAGAAGCCGCCGCCTGTTTTTCATCATCTTCAAAAACAAAAGCCATTATTGAACCTCAACCCAGTTTTTTCCGTCTGACTTATAGCGCTTGCCGGTTTCCGTATCGCGGATAGTCTTGTCCTTGTGCGCGGCCGCCGGAGGCATTTCAGTCATGGGTTTTGCCACCTGCGCTTTCCTCTTCGGTATCTGGCCGGACGTTTCTAGCTCCTGCCGCCTCTGTTTCGGGTCACGTACCGCATCGATCAGCCCAAACAGCCGCGCCTCTCGTACCGGCTTCATCACGTTTTCATAATATTCAGACGGTTCTTGATCCGGGTTGGCCCGTGACCACCGCTTAAATGCTTCAATCTGCCGGGTATATTCGAGGTCCCCTTCCTGCCCGTCGCCAAATATGCCTGCTTTCCGGTCGCGCCCGAAGTTTTGGATGACAGCTCGTTCGGCTGCCGCCCGCGCCGGGTCTTTCTCGATCCTGCGGCGACGTTCATCAATCAACTGCTTGCCGTCAGAATTAGACAGCCCCGCACCGATCCGGGTTGCAATATCCGTCTCAGATATGCTTTCCGGGTCGTCAATGATCTTAACGTAAATATCCCTTTTGACAGCCGGGTCGGTGCTAAAACCCTCGTCCCCGGCTTTTTTATATTTTTCGTTTTGCGCCTTGATTTGTTCAATCCAATACTTTTTAGAATTCTCCCCGGTCGCTTCCAGATTAGACTTGAGAATTTCACGCGCCGTCAGCGTCCCCGCAACATATTTCTCAACGAATACGGCCCCGGTCGCCTCTCGCTGCTGTTTCAGTTCCTCTTTAGCGTCCATTTCGGCTTTTCTTAAGGCTCTTTCTTCATCGGCTTCCCTTGCCCGAATATAGGATTCGGCCGCTTTCATCGCGTGTTCGATGTCGTTTACCTTATCAACCGGGATTCGTTCATAGAGTTTCGCTTTATATTCAGGGTCTTCCTTCAATTTGCGTAATACAGCCGGGGCCATATTCGGGTCGGCCAACGCCGCTTTAAGCCCATGCTCCACTATTATTTCGCCCTTTATGCGCTTAACTTCGTCAGCGTAATCCCCCAGAACGCCCCTTTGGGTTTCCACCTCCTGATCAATCGCCAGAAACGCTTGATCAATAACGCGGTTATTCCAGAACATCGGCGCGAGATCTTTGGCCGCTTGGCTCGCCCGTAATTTGTTGGCCTCTACGGTCCGGTTGAAAAAAAGTTTGGCCTGTGTCCGGTCTGCATCTTCGATGTATTTCCTTGCGCGCAGCTCCGCGCGTTTAGACATTATATCGGCCACCATGTCCCCGGATTCTTTTCGGACCTTTGCGACATAGTCTTGTTGCATTTTGTTGATTCCGACCTCGTACCTCGCCACCGCATCCGGGTCAGACCCGTTCTGTTTTTGCCAATAGGTGTCATGGTAGTTGGCTTCAGCCCGTTTCAAGCCGTCGGGTCCGTCCTCATATTCGGCCAAATTATTATAGGCGTACTGCTGCTGAGACGCATGCACAGCCCCGGCCACCGCCTTGCCCAAGTTGTTAATCTCCGGGACAAGCTGATGCTGAAGAACCTGCCCAACCCCGCTATTGTTCGGAATGTTTATTTTCATGCGACCGCCCCCGCTCCGCCTGCGTCAAAGCTCCCCATTGATGATGTATCCATACCCCCGCCTGATCCACCACCGCCGAACATATCCCCAAACATATCTCCGCCGCCGCTCCCGAACTGCACATTCAGCGAATCGGTGAACGCCCCGATGTAATGGGATATTTCTTTATACTTCGCGGCCTTCTTTGCTTCCTTCGCAGCGTTATTATATAAAAGCGTCTGGTAGTCCAGCGCATAAGCCGCGTTTCTATACTGCCATCGCCTTAATGCCGCCTGGTCAAGCATGATGGTGGCCTTGTCCTGAAGCCCTTGAACCTTTCTTTCGGCCGCCCAGACGTTCACTTCGTTTTGCCATTTCGTTACGCCATAGGACAACGCCCGCTCGTCGGTCGTTTTGTTTAAAAAATCCATCGGGGAACCGTAATTAAGGGAGCCGCCGCCTTTAGCTATTTTCGCCGCTACCTTCGCAAGCCCGGCGTCCGTGGCGTCCTGGTGGCGTTTTTCAATATGCGTCCCGGCCTTTTTAACGGCCGCTACTTCATATTGTGCGTTTTTGGCCTCAATCTGCAAAGCTCCGGCCGCGCGGACATCCCGTTCCGCTGCGGCTTCCGTTTCCCTGTATAAGTTGTGCTTTTGCCATTGCGTCGCCCCGGCTTGAGTCTTATAGTAATCCTCTTGCTGTTCGCCCTCATACCATGCGCCATATGCCTGCGTCTGCCGTCCGAAACCGATCTGCACATATTGAATGATATTCGCCGCTTGCGCCATCTATTTTACCCTCGCATACATAAACTGATTTTCCTGGTTTGGGCCAAACTTCATCATCAGCCCCTCGCGGACAAACCCCAACTTCTCAATCCAGCGTATCGACGTTTTGTCGTGTTCTTTGATCGTCGCCTGCACCCGATAGAGATCAAGGTTATCAATCGCGTCGGCAATGAATTTCCGCGTCTGGACATAAACGCTTTTCGGATAAGCATCGACATAGATTGACGGAACAAGCCACACTTCCCCGAATCCCTTCCATGCGGCACAGCATATGCCCCCGCAACATATCACCAGGTCATCATCCATCAGGGACAGTGACGGCCCAGACGCCCCATAAGCTTCGATCATCTGACGATCTTGTTTACTTGCCCACGTTTGGGGTTTAATGTGCATCCGGTCGAAATGCTCAATGCGGAACGGTTCCAGGATGATCATGGGGCCTCCAATATTGGCCGGTCATTCTCCGGCAAGGATGCCTGTTTACCGAATCTCTGGACTGCCCGCAGCCAGATTATTGCCCGTATCCAACTCATGCCGTCCTCTCGCAGAATATTAAAAAACAGTTCGTCAAAATATCCTTTATACTCAAGTGGCAAATACCCTTCCCTCATCAGTTGATAACCGGCGTCATGCACCAACGCGGCCCGCATGCTGTTTTTTGTGTCAATCGTCGGCCCGCTGGGACCGTCCCAGGCATAACCCTTGCGGATGATCAAAACGCCGTTTGCATATAGTGAAATGTAATCCGTTTCAATGTTCCGGCCATAAATACCGGTTCGAACGGTCACGTCTTCGACAAGCTGATATTTATAACCCGCCCGATATTTCATCACGACACCGCATAAAATACATGGTTCCCGATCTTGATGACGCGCCTCATTTTCGACGCCCACGCCGCACGGCAGCCACTCGCCTTGTAATTGATCGCATCAAGTAACCGCTCATCGCGCGGAATCTCCCCGTTGATCATCCCCTTTGCGATTGCCAGGCATTCGCACAACACAGAGGATTGCTGAAGTTTTTCCGTCCACCCCAGCGTAATCAAATGCAAGATTTTAAAATTCGGGTCATCCGGAAGGAAACAACTGAATTGATAGGGTTTCAAGCAGACTTCCTTGATTGTCCTCCCCATCCAGCCGCGCCGGTCAACTCGATTCAGTATCACGGTCCCGACAGCAATCCGGCCTTCGCGTGATTCGCCGCGCGCCTCTCCGTACAGCGTCAGAGCCATGATTTGGGCATCATCCTGATTGCCAAACACTTGATAAATATCATCCTCAAGGTCTTTGGTCATGCTCACCCCTCCGCGCGTTCGTGCTGCCGCCGCTCAATGACTCTATCCAGCTTATCCTCCACCCGTCGCAGCCATGCGTTCATTGCCCTTATTTGCTCCGCCATGCCGGAATGAGCTGCGCACTCTCCGCGCGCCTCTTTTTTTGGGAAGATCCTAAAAATAATCGCCACCACCCCCAGCACTCCACTTGACAAAGCTATTGCGGCCCCAACATCCATTGTTAACGGTCCTCCACCCTGAAACGCGGCAATATTGAAAGAACAGTAAACGGCAACGGATCATCGTGTTTGATATAGACCAGCCCCCGAAGCCCCCAATCCCCCGCAAACCCGAAGTCATCCTTGAGGCCTGTAAATAACGGCAACGCCTCATCCCCGGCTTCGGCTTCTTCTTTGTAGAAAATTCTTTCGGTCGCGTCCTCATCTTGTCCGATCTCGCCGCCGCCGGACTGATACAGATATAGCGTGACGCCGTGAATGCGCTTCTGTTTTCCCTGCGAAACCCCCTCCATGGTCGGAGTCTGCAAATCAAACGGCTCCAACTCGGACACATACGGCAACCCCGCATGAACCTTAGACGCCTCATAATCCAGAGTTATCTCGCCGCCCGACACCGTGCAATTCGGATGCACCTTCCCATCAGCCAGGACCGCAACTTCACGGCCCTCCAGGTGGTCCAGTCCCGCCAACGCATCAGTCGGTTCTCCGTCATAGGACAAACCGCAGTCCACGAAGAAAGCGTCTTTCGGATCTCCAAAGTCGAAGTCGGCCAGAACCTCGACATATTTTTTAGTATCCCCATTGACCTCTCGCGCCACCAAAAGATACAGGTCGTCTTGGTTTTTGCCCGGGACGACGCATAAATCCTCAACAACCCCCTCCGTCGGATGATAGTGCCAGCCGATAACCTTTTGCTCTCGTTCGTATGTCAGCGCGATAAGCCTTCCATCGGCCGTTGCCGCCCAAAGAATCGGATACGGAGACGACATAAACGCCGTTCGCTTGATTCCTGTGCCGGTGATATGTTCGGCAAACAGGGTTAAATCTATGCCGTCAAACGATTCATTGACATAGTTGTAGGCCAGTTCCCGGAGGCGCTTCCCGTAATTATCCGCATCCCCCCACCGCTGGACAAATAAAATCGAACTGCCAAGATTGATTGGGTCAAGCGCAGCCGCGCCCTTCCGGGAGCGTGTCAGCATCCTGATATTTGTTGGGGTCATCGGCTCATCGCTCGATTGAGAACCAACCTGATATTCTGCGTTGACCGTCCCGGCCACAAGCTGGCCCATCGGGGCCAACCAACGGATAATGTCTGATTGCAGTTTATAAGAGACGGCGTCCGTGTCCAAAATGCCCGGCGTGAAGTCCTCATATTGCGTCATCCGGGAACCCCATAACGCATCCTGATCTCTCCACGATGATGCAGTCATCAAGCGTTGTTCGTAAAATGCCCCGCATGACGGCCACCCGTTGACAGACGACCAGGCCCCCTCTCTCCATTCCGCCGTTGCCGTGGTCGCACCAAACGGTTCTATAACATCGATTGACACCACCTTTGCCGACGTGTATCCCGACACAATGCCATATCCGGTCGTTTCCCCGTGCGTCAGTTGCCAAAACGCCCCGATATGCCCCGCTTGAAAAATGTCTTCAGAAGCGGTCAAGGTTACTGTCCCCGTAGTAGCCGAAGGGGTAATCGTGATCGCATCGACTTTTAAGACCTCCACTTTATCAATATAATACTGGCTTTTTACTTCCTGGAAGGTGATGTCATCTACATAGCAGGAAGCTAGACCACCGGTATCAAACATTAAATGACAAGACGCCCCTCCGGCCGTTTCCTTGTAATAGTAGGTGTATTGCGTCCATGAGCTATTAGGCACGCTGCCATAATCAACCTGCGTGTAAGCAGCATTGTTTCCTCGCCTGATGGACATGCGCACACTTCCGCCAGAGGTATAAACCCAGAAGGACACCTTATAGACCTTGCCCGTCTCTGTAATCCACGGGTTCGACCGGACGCCACAGCGGATGCCGATACCATCACCATGGAACTGATATGAATAGGTTCCTGATTTTTTTTGTGCGTTTGATCGGGATGAGAAGTAGTCCCGTTCCGTGCCGACCTTGTACCAGGTGGATTCAACTGCCGACTCGAAACCCGGATTCGGGCATAGATTATCATCCAGAGATTCGGGTGCGCTTAAAAACCCGATCTGCGCCGTGGCCCCTCCGGCCGCCTCGGTGTAATACCGGGAAAATTCAGACCATTCATTCTCAGGGATTTCTTCGATGGCTTCATTGATCATATAGGTGCCGGATTCATCGCCTTGCTTAACCTGCAACGTCAGGCTACCGGCGCGCGTGAAAACGCGGAACCTGACAACATAGGCCGATGACGTGACGGTCGTAAAAGCCGGAAGGGTAAACCCTTGCGTATTTGCAGAACCAGCCAGCATCCGGGAATATGTCCCCTCGTACACTCTCACCGAAGAGCGTTCCTGAAATTTCGGCGTCCCGATAGAGGTAATTCCGGTATCCTCTTCAAACCCGCCATTTGTTTGTAAATTCGCGCCTACCTCAATCGCTCGTTTTTGTGGCAGATAAGGCCCGTTGACAAACGGCGCGTTAATCATTTCCCAGTCGTTATGATCATAGCGCGTCAGTTTTTGAGGCGGATAATATTGGTTGAATAAATACATGAGGTCCTTGTCTTGTGCGTACTTAACGCGCTCAACATCTGCCTCCAAATAGCATGACCCGATTTCGTATGGGGAATCATCGCCATTGACGATTTGCCCTCGATCCTTAAAAAACCGGATATAGGAGTCTCCCATTTCGAGGACATATGCCTGCGCCGTAGAATACTGAAACGGAATCAGACGGACGCTTTGCGCTGAATTTTTAACCTCTCCAACAAAGATTGTTCCGGGGCGTTTCTGGGCGCCACCGTGAACCCGGCAAATGAAGTTCCGCATCAGGGAACAGGCGTTCGGGTACGCTTCCAGGTCGATTTGGCCGAGTAATTGCGGCGACCATTCACCGGCCGTAAAATTTGTTAAAGCAGGCGATACCCTCATTATTGCCCCCTCGCATTAATCCATGTGTCAGACGCCAGATGCTCGCCTGTTCCGTTTTCAAATGCGTCCATCGTGTGCGCGTCGGCCAGTTTTTCTTTGTACAGATCAAACATCGCCTTTGCCACGGTCGCGCTGTTAGTCAGAGGGAAGGCCAGATATGCGGCCAGGCGCGCGGAGACAGCACTCCGCAACAATGCGTCCATGTCCGCAGCGGTTATCAATTTGATATAGGATATTTCGCCACTGTCTGTATCTGCCAGGATATAGCCGTTTTCGATTTTCCAGTTTACGCTCTCGCTCGAAAACCCAATCACGCGGAGGCAATCTGCGGGCAGTGCATAGCGGTAATTATAGCCCCACTCCGGCGGCGTTTCATCCACAGTCAGCGTATCCCGCACAGTGGCGCAATTCCAGTTATATGCACGAAGGACCTCTTCAACTGTCTGATCGTAGAATTGAACGCAGAGACGGACGGCTTTTTTGGTTGTGTCCGTCAAATTCAACAACGGCTCATTCCCAAGTTGGACAAGCGCGTTATTGCAGATTGACAGGTCCGTTGCTCCGTAGGCCGTCGCCGCGATAGGTGTTTCAGTCAACCATTGCGCCAGCCGCCGACCGATGCTGCCAACCGTCGTCATGGCCGACATGAGATAATTCCAGACCGCCGCCGGGGCCGCCGTGATTGAATTTAAAATCGTGGAGAGCGTGCCGGGGAGCGTTGTTCCGGTATCTTCCAGGATCGCGTCCACGTTGGCGTCAACAATAGCAAGGGCCGCCGTAGTAGCCAGCGGAGCCGTAGCCGCTGCAATGGCGGCCTCAACCGCGCTCTGATCTGCCGGGTCGGTGGGGATGGTGTCAGTCTTTGCCTTAATCGCATCAATCAGGAGGTCAAGGCGTCCGCCGTTGACCAGGTCTGTTTGAAGTTCGTTTGTATCGGCTAAAATTGCCGCAATTTCCGTGTCAAGATAACCGGCGATGGTTAAAAGCGACGCCGCCGTCGCGTAATCTGCCGCCGCTATCGTCCTAGCCACCATTTCGGCGTTGGTCGGCGGATCATAGGCATTCAGAGCATCCGCGCATTCGCTTTGGACTTCGGCGTCCCATGAAGCATTCCAGGGTATCGCGGACAATCCGGCACCATTCGCGCCGATCCGGGCGTAGGTGTCACCCGTTTGCTCATTGCCCCAGGAAATAGGAATGACCACGCAGTCGGTAGTTGCTGATTTTCCGCCCAGGGTAACAAAGGTATAATTATTTTCGCCCGCCGTGAGGGACGCCTTATAAACGCCCGGCAAGTTGGTGGAATCAACCTCTGTAATGCTTGGGCTCGATGGGGTGAATTCCGTCCCATCCCCGACGCCCCGGAGGGTTATATTGGCCGTATCGCCGGTTTTACCGACATTGTTTGCCGTGTCCCATACAACAAACTGGACGGTTATCGCTGCGTTTTTAATTGCCATTACCGTGGCCCTCCGAAAAATAAATGAATTGGCATTTTATTACTTGGGGACGATCCGCTTGCGTATAAACTAAAAGGCCCGCTTGCGCTGATATATGTACGCGTTGCCGTAAAACCATTGCCCGGATACGACCAACCTTGATTTGAGTTTCCGTCCGCTTCTATGCCGCCGCCCGCCGCCGAATAAAGGCCAACTAAATCATTCGCCTGGGCATCACAATTCAACCCGGTGAATGTTTGCTTACTCCCTTTTACGATGGTGCCAACATTTTCAGAATCACGGCATGTATAATCACTCCCGCTGCTTAGATAAAACATCCCGAGATAACCATTTGATACGTTTATCCCCGCAGAAGATATGAATACTTCAAAAGTATTAATAGTTCCGGCAGCTGAGCACCCTGTCGTTCTTTCGAGTTTCGTTATGCCCGATACGGTTTGTGTCGATGATCTATCGGTCGCGCCAGCGCCCGCGGTAATAACGGCCATTACTTCACCCGATAATTCCCGATTGTTTTAAGATTCGCAAAATCCGTTTTCATGATGTTCTTTACTCGCATGGCGGCGGTCGCCCTCTTTGTATTATCCTCGGTAAAATAAACCGGCAAATTTTTATTCTTTTTCAGATCATGATAATTCTTGCCGGCCATATCCAGCGCCAGCTCTCCGACATAAAGGATTTCCTCGTCAGTCACGCCCGGCTCAAACTGGCAGAAATGACAGCAAAAGGGATTGACAACCGTTTCTTTTTTGCCGTCTATTTCCGTTTCAACGAGATGGTCTTTATAGCCCACATCATTGTCATCAAGGAAAAGGTCGAAACGGACTTGCACCAATCCTTTGCGTTCAGAGCATCCCGTTTTTTCAATTTTAAAGTGCATAACTTACCTATTCTGACATATCCGTCGTTTGCGTTGGCGTACATTGTCGCGTTCATTTCGGCCACACTGTCATTATTCCGTTTACGGTTCGCCCCCGGACCTCAACCCCGTCAATGATTATCAGGGTATCAGCTCCGTCGCCGCTGTAATGATGATGAATGATGCCCCTAACTTCTTTCGTTTCTTCATCATCCACGAACTTCCAATCTTTCACGTCCAACTGGAACGCCTTTTTATCGGCAACTTGTTTTGATATTGCGGAAGTCAGCAGCACCTTACACGCTGGCTCTTTCGTTTTTTGAATTTCAGTGAATTGCTCAATCGGTTTATCTTTAGCGATTTGCCCGTAAGCGGGAAATGCAATCAGGCAGACGATAATAATTATAACTGTTTTCATTTTTTTACCTCGTTGTTATTGAATAACTATACCCGCTCGCATCGTTGTAATTGAACCCACTCTCTTTGCTTGCCCAGTTATAAGTCGTTCCGTCTGCCGTGGAGGTGATGGTCACGCCAGTGGTGGAGGGGGTAAAAACCTGCGTGAGGCTTACATCGTCGAAACGTCCTTTTTTTCCGCCTGGGCTGGCATTCACTACGCGACAGTATAATGACAAGGCCTCTTGCATGGTGAATGTGCCCGATACATATGCCCAACTGGTGCCGGTTGTAGCCAGCAGGGGAAAATAGCCGCCCACGGAACCATACATAGATAGCTGTGCACTTGTGGCGTCTAGGTTTTTCACATAACCTGATAAACTATAAAGAGCACCTAAACTCATTCCCATTGGGCCACTGTATTGTGCAGCGACGCCGGATAACGTGCCTGTCTGTGTGACCTCCATAGCGTATGATCCGCTGCCACCATCGCGTTCGTCTAATACTTGAGATAGTGTTGCTTCACCCGCGGCCCACCAATTCGGCGATGCTGCCATACCGACCCAGTTGCGCGATGTTTGCCCAAGTGCCACGAAAT
>LSQX01392091.1_pt3 | contig 16141 bp, 17 predicted proteins | sample 654561 | NCBI WGS metagenome assembly LSQX01 (sample SAMN04489861, study PRJNA283612) | anaerobic digester metagenome | isolation source: 4 biogas reactors fed with cattle manure at either 37C or 55C with and... | place: Denmark: Kongens Lyngby | collected 2014 | reverse complement strand
CTCACTGAACGCGTATGGCCGCGGGGGAGAGCCGTGTTACCGCTGCGGCACTTCGATCAAGCGCATCCCGTTCGCTGGCCGATCGTCACACTTCTGCCCGCGCTGCCAGCGGCGGCGCCGAGAATAGGTGTATGCGAGGGGTCGGGATGACCTTTTGTATCCTTAGCTGATGGAGTGTGCATCTGTTGAAGACCGAGCTCAACCGGCGGTTTTGCGCTTTGCGGCTTTTGCGAATGCTCCCGAGGGTGGCAATCCAGCGGGAATAGTACTACAGGCGAACTCGCTCTCGGTATCAGAGATGCAACGCATTGCGGCAGAGGTTGGATATGCGGAGGCTGCGTTCACGAGTGTTGAGCCTGAAATAGCTTCGCTTGCCCCTGAAGTAGAAAATGAACTGCTCGCGATACTCGGACTCTCTACCGATAGCTTGGATGAGCAATATCCCTTGCGGGTGGCGTTCGCGGGCAATTGGCACCCAATACTTGTGCTTAAAGACCAAACCGTTTTCGATAACTTTTCGTTTGAACCGCAAGCACTGAGAGCGTTGATGGACGAGCAAGAGTGGCGTGGAACTGTTACCGTGCTTCATGCCATCAGCGCTGTGAGCTTTGAGGCACGCAACTTGTTTCCGGTGGGGAGTATGACAGAAGATCCCGCCACTGGGTCGGCAGCTGCTTCACTCGGTGGATACTTACGAATCTTGCGCCTAGTCGATGTGCCCTGCTCGGTAGAGGTTCATCAAGGATCGCACGTCGGTCGGCCGAGCTTGCTTACTGTCGAAATACCCGAAAAGGGAGGCATCACCGTGAGCGGTTCCGCATCCGAGATTGCCTAACGTTGTTCACCATCCCGACAGGACTAAAACGGCGACTCCTGCCCGCGCTGCCAACGGCGCCGCTAATCTCGCATCTGAGGACTTCGGGTTCGATGCGTTCATCGCGGCCAAGAAATCGTGACGAGATACACTCGTGTGATGGCGATTGGCGCAACAATTCATACGTTTGAGACACAGTTGGCCGACGTCGATCGTGGTGTGTACGAATCATTCACGCTTCGTGTGGCGCGTCACCCATCTGAGACCACTGAGTACATGACGACGCGCGTGCTGGCGTACTGCCTTGAGCATGCAGACGGTATCGCCTTCGCTGCGGGAGGTGTGTCTTCGACAGATGAGCCCGCAGTGCTAATGAGAGACCTCACCGGTGCAATTGTTGGCTGGGTCGAGATCGGCCAGCCAGACGCTGCGCGTCTCCATCATGCGAGCAAAATCTCAGACAGAGTGGCGGTGTACACGCACCGCGACCCAGTGAAGCTGCTCGCATCCTGGCAGGGTAAAACGATTCACCGCGCAGATCAGATTCGTGTGCGGTCATTCGACCCTCACTTCATTGATTCCGTTGCCGAACGGCTCGGTCGCCGCAATAACCTGACCGTATCAGTCACCGAGGGCATGCTCTTTATCGAGGTAGACGGGGTCTCGCTTCACACAGAGATTCACGAGCACCAGATCACATAGATGAAATCTGGTCTGGCCGCAGGCGCCGAACATCGGAATGCAGTCGGCTGCCTTGGCAGCAGCGGCAGAATCGCGGTCTGAGACCGAGAAGCATTAGCTGGGGCCTTACCTACTTGGTGAAAGCATGAGGCGGGCTGTGTGATCCTCGTCAAGCATTGGAAGCTCAATGAGCTCGCCGCCGTATTGATCTAGGCACCACTGCACCCGTTGCGTAAAGAGGTTGAGGCCCTGCGGGCTGAGCATGCCGTCATGAGTGAGGAATGCTCGCCGCGGGGCTGAATGCAGCACGAAGTCCATGACCTGGGCGATGTTTGACCAGGGAGAACCGATCGGTACGCCCAAGACGTCTGCGACGAATGGTGGGCGGGTGAGACAGTCACCGCCCCACGCGAAGAAATCGTTGACCAGCACCCCAACGTTGTCGATCACCTCGATACTCGAGTGGAGCACCTCGTGGCGGCGACCATAAAAGTCGAGCGTGAACGGGCCCGCGACGACCTGATCGGACTCGCGCACTACCGTCGCCGAACTGATGCCGTTGCGTTCGAGCGCGGCCGCTGTCGCGGCGGTCGTGAAGATCGGCGTCTCAGGCGAATGCGCGCGAATTGCGTTGACGTTGTCTGGGGTCCAGTGATCTGCGTGCTCGTGAGTGATGACGATTGCCGACACTGGGCCCGAAGTGTTCAGTGCGGTCGCGAGTTCGTCGCTGCTCGAGAAGTTGCCAGGATCGATGAACAGCGAAGCGCCATCGAGTTCGAGCACGATGCCAGCGTGGGAAAGTCGAAAAGAACGCATGGCCCGAGTCTAGGCACAAGTGCGGAACAAACGCGCCGGTTACGCTCGATTTTGCTGTTGAAGCAAAGCTGTGGCAAGATAGACGGGTTGCCAGCAACTGGTATTTCAGTGAAAAGCACACGGCCCCATCGTATAGCGGCCTAGTACGCCGCCCTCTCACGGCGGTAACGCGGGTTCGAATCCCGCTGGGGTCACAGTGAGAAACCCCCGGTTCGCCGGGGGTTTTCGCGTTGCTGCCGCAGCGCTGCCCGCGAAGTGCTCTGCGCCGCCGAGCACCGTGACTGCCTTCTATCCGGCGCGGCCTGCACTCAGCTGATGCAGCGATTGAATTCGTTTCGCAGCCACACTGGAGACAGGCTGAGCCCGATCGTGAGGTTCATGCGTCGCGCAGGGCTCGTAGAGCCCGGGGGAGTGAGATCGTCCAGCAGGCTGCGTCATGACCGCCGTCAAACTCGCTGTAGTTGAGCACCTCGCAGCGGCCCTCAAGCGCCTTGCGCAGTCGTCTCGTGGGTTCAAGCAGCACCCACTCATCTGTGCCTACTTCAAGGTGTATGCGGCCGAGCGAGGCTTCTGAGGCCTCAAGCGTTTTGGTGATCCACTCGGCGGGGTGCCCACCTCGAGGGTTTGGCCACCAGAACGAGCCTGATTGACACACTGAGGCTCCGAATCGTTCTGGGGCGAGGCACTGTGCATAGAGTGCAGTGAGGCCGCCGAGTGACTGCCCAGTGATAGTGGTGCGAGTTGCAGATGCTGTCACCCGACCAACTTCGCTTGGCGGTGCGCTAAGCAAGTCGCAGATTTGATCGATGAACTCGGGGTTGCATGTGAGTTGTGCCACACGCTCAAGAAGTTCGCCGTGCCCGATAAGCAGCACAGCAGTCTGCGGCAACGCACCCGTCGCAGCGAGCGCATCGAGCAGATGCGTGCCACGTTCGATCCATCGGTCACCATCTAACATGACGAGCACGTTCCAGCCATCTGGTTCGGGCTCATCAGCGGGCAGATACCACCAGGCCGAAATGTCGCTCTGCTCGACCGGCACAATTCGCCCTGGTTGTGCTGCGCGTGCCGGCGTGACCGCGGCGGGCGCATCTGGACCAGCGGCAACCGACCCCGAAATGCCACGCTCGCGGGCAAGAGCGTCTGGCCGAGCGTGACGCAGCAGTTCGTACCACGCATCAATCGACAGGTGCCGGTCTGCCGGGGTTGCCGCGCGCGAACGTGCGCGACGCTGCTCAAGTACGGCGAGCTGTGCCTCGTTCAGGTGCGATGGTGCCCCGTCGACAACAGCGAGCTGGTAACTGCCCCGCCATGCCGACCCCAGACACAAAGACACGGCCCACACATCGGTGCCGGCGATTCTCTCGAGCAGGGCGTCTTCGAAGGTCGTGTCGTCAACAATCTTGTTGGTGATCAAACCGACCGTCTTGGCCTCGCCTCGATAAAGAAAGGTATAGATGCGTTCTGATCCCTGACCCTCAATGAGCGGGGTGCCACTATCGGTAATTTCGCGCCAAAAAGCCTCTAATGTTGTGGGGTCGGCCCGTAGCGCCTCGACGGCAGGTGAGATGGTGCGCGCAACCCGCCCAGGGCGTGCCACATGCGGTGGAATCGTGAGCTCGCGTACCCCCGCCCCGGATGGAGGCGAACCAAATGTTGTCATCCGACCTGTGTTCATCGTTGTCTCCTATCTCGTGGCACGACCATCGGTAACCCGTTTTCTGGGTCAGGCACGACGCGTGCCTCGAGGTCAAAAACCTCATGAAGAAGCTGCGGTGTGAGCACGTCTGCCGGTGTGCCTTGCGAAACGATTCGCCCGTCACGCATCGCAACGAGCGTGGTCGCGTAGCGTGCGGCGAGGTTCAAATCGTGAAGCACGGCGACAAGTGTGCGGCCCGCCTTGTTGAGTTCGGCACACAATTCGAGTACCTCGATCTGGTGCGCGATGTCGAGATAGGTTGTCGGTTCGTCAAGCAACAAGATGGGTGTTTCTTGCGCGAGGGAGAGAGCTATCCAGACTCGCTGCCGTTGGCCGCCAGAGAGCTCATCAACGAAGCGGTCGGCGTGCTCGAGCATTTGTACCTGCTCGAGCGCACTCTGCACAGCGATCTCGTCTGCGTTTGACCATTGCCGCAAGAGGCGCTGATGCGGGTACCGCCCTCGCGCGACGAGATCTGCGACGGTGAGTGCCTCGGGCACGAGCGGGGACTGTGGCAGCAGAGCGATGTGTTTTGCCGCTTCTTTTGCCGAGTGCTCGTGCAACTCGCGTTCGGCCAGCAGAACCCGGCCTGCCTGCGGTCGCAGCATGCGCCCGAGTGCTCGAAGCACGGTCGACTTGCCGCAAGCATTAGGGCCGATAATCACGGTGAACTCACCTTCAGCGATGCTGAGGTGGAGGTCATCGACGATGACACGGTCGGCATATCCCAGTCGCACCCCCTCGGCGCGCAGTATCGATGTCGCTGACATTGTTCAGGCCTTTCTTGCAAGGAGCCAGATGAGGTAGACGCCGCCGAGCAGCGAGGTCATGGTTCCGACCGGTGTGCGAAGCCCGATCTCGAGCCACTGTGAGAGAAGATCGGAGAGGGCGAGAAGCACCGCGCCGAGCGTGAACGAGCTCGCAAGAGGCAGCGCACCACGTTTCATGAGCCGGCGTGCGATTTGCGGTGCGGCGAGAGCGATGAATGCGATGGGCCCAGTCGCCGCCACGGCAACTGCAGTCAGCAGCACGCCAATGGCTATCGCGATGGTTCTGGTTCGTTCGACCCCGACTCCAAGCCCCATTGCTAACTCGTCACCCATCTCGATCATGGTGAGTCGTTGGCTGAGCCAGGCGAGCACCGGAACCGTAATTGCGGTGAGAATGAGAAGCGAGATCACGTGTGGCCAGCCACGGCCGCTCAGCGTGCCAGACAGCCAGACCTGTGCGGCTGTCGCATCTTGCAGCGGTGCTTGCACAATGAGCAGCCCAGATGCGGCCGTGGCGATTGCCCCGACCCCGATGCCGACCAGCACGAATCGCACGCCGCCGCTCGCTCCGTCGCGTCGCGAGAGAAGATATACGGCTACTGACGCGATGATCCCGCCAATGATTGCTGCAATTGCCGTGCGCAACATGTCTGGCCCAAAGAGAATCATCTGAATGATTGCGCCAGTCGCAGCACCGGCAGTAAAGCCGATAATGTCGGGCGAGGCGAGCGCATTACGAGAGACACTCTGAAAGACCGCCCCCGCGACTCCGAGACAGCCACCGACAAGCAATGCGGTAATGAGACGTGGCAGTCGTCGGTTTTGCACGGTGCGCAGTGTGCGATCCTCGCCCTGACCAAAAACGGCTGCGAGCACTTCTGACGCGCTAAATTGCAGGGTGCCGTGCATGAGTAAAGCCCAAGCGACGAGCAACACGAGTGCGACGAGCACACCACCGACAATGACACCCCGCCGCGAGACACGCAGCGTGATAGTGCCGAAGCTGACTATCCAGCCCGTGACGAGATGAGAGCGATCGATTTTCATAGCGCCGCCACCCGCCTCGATCGCACAAGCATAATAAAGATCGGTGCCCCGACAAACGCCGCGGCGAGGCCGGTCTGCAGTTCGGCCGGGGCAAGCACCCAACGACCAATAGAGTCGGCGAGCACAAGAAATGCTGGCGCAACAACGATTACGCCAGGAATAAGTAGGCGGTGGTCGCCACCAACCACCATGCGCACGATGTGCGGCGCCGCCAGTCCAATAAACGCGATCGGACCAGCAGCTGCGGTCGCCGCACCGGCAAGTAACACAACTGCGACTGCAGAGACGATGCGGCCACTGCCAGGCGAAGCTCCAAGACTTCTTGCCATTTCGTCACCGAGAGCCATTGCGTTGAGTGGTCGAATGACACAGAGGGCGAGGATCACGCCAAGCACGATGAATGGCAGCACGGTAAGCGCGACATCAAGCCCGCGCCCTTGCAATGATCCAACTGACCAAAATCGAAATTGGTAAAAGACGGCCTCGTTGCTGACGAGCACCATATCTGTGATGGCCGCGATGGCGATAGAGAGTGCTGCGCCGGCCAGAGCTNNGGCCAGAGCCATGCGTGCGGGAGTTGCGGTGCTGCGATGCGCTGCGCCCAGCAGATAGACGCCGACGGCCGCGATTGCTGCGCCGAGAAAGGCAAACCAGATATAGCCTGCGGGCTCGATGATGCCAAGAGCGGCAATTGCAAACACGACAGCGAGTGAGCTGCCAGCGTTAATGGCAAAGAGCCCAGGGTCTGCGAGCGGGTTGCGAGTGATTGACTGCATGAGTGTGCCGGCCAGACCGAGGGCAAGCCCGACAATGACGGCGAGAATGAGCCGCGGTAGGCGCGACTGAATAACGATGACGTGATCGTTGTTCGTTGGGTCGAAAGTGAACACGGCGTCGAGCACGACTGCTGGTTCGACAGGGTGTGAGCCAACCGCTAAGCCGAGAATGATGCCGCCACTGAGTGCTGCGAGCCCGATAGAGATGAGCAGGGTAAACCGTCGCTGGTTTCCGGTCGACCGTTTGCGGGGCGACCGGAAACCAGCGGTGGCTGTGGGAGCGGGGATCAACTGCCGTAGAACTCGTTGATGAGGTCAACGAGAATGGTGGAGCTGTAGTAGTCCATGCGGAACGACGACGCCGGGAGCACCTTGACTGCCTTGTTTTGCACGACTGAGGTGTTCGCTACGAGCGGGTCGGCAAGGAACGCGTCGAGCGGGTCGCCAGCGAGACCGACGAGAAACAGTGTGCCGGTGTCTGCGAGTGCCGCGTCCATGTTTTCTGCGGTGAAGCCAGCCACATCGCCGCGAGTTGTTGCGGCAAGGTCGGTGGGAACAGGGGCGTGCTCGAATCCGAGCGACTCGAAGACTCCTACCTGCGGGCTGTCTGCAGAGAAGACATTGAGGCCGTTTGCCCCGTTGTAGACGGCGACGGTAATGGGCTGTTCGGGCAGCTTCAGACCATTGGCAGTATCTGCGACGTAGGTATCGTAGTCAGCTACGAGTGCGTCGGCATTTTCTTCAAGTCCGAGAACTTCGCCGAGCCGCTCTGCGAGGTCTTGCCAGGCTACGGTGCCGTAATCGAAGAGCACCGTGGGGGCGATCTCTTCGAGCTGAGCGTATTGGTCGAGCGTCGCGTCTGCGCCGGTCGTCGAGCCGACTATGAGGTCAGGGGCGAATGACTCGATCGACTCCATGTCGATTTCGAAGTTCGGGTAGGCAACTTCAATGCCACGCTCGTCAGCGATCTCGGCCCACTGGATAAAGAAGCCCTTGTCATCCGTGAGAGGGCCAGGTGTCGTAGCTGCCGAAGCGACCACTGGGGCGTCGAGCGCGAGCAGTGTGCCCGCGATGCTCAGCGAGGTGGCCAAGACGCGTGTCGGCTGTGTGGGAATCTCAGTAGTGCCAGCATCGTGCTCAATCGTGCGTGGGTACGCAGCTTCGGTCATAGCCGGCGTATCGGGGGGCGTTTCGGCTGGGGTCTGGTTCGCTGAGGCGCAAGCGCTGAGTGCGAGTGCGGCTGCGAGGATCACAGCTGGCGCGGTGCGACGCATAGTGAGCTGCATAAGTGTGGTTCTCCTTAGATATCAGTTATTTCCACATTGATTTACGTGTGCCAAGTCGACCATTTCGATTTCGACCAAGGTAAGCCTACCCTTAATCAGATCAACTTCTGTGACACTGTATCCATGCTCACTCGTAACCAACACGCAGGTACGGTCGTTCTTGGGAAGTTGTCGTACACAGGCTGACGGTTCGTTGTTCGGCCACGTCTGTTGTGAATAAGTGCGGGGGTGAGGGCAGGCAGTGCCAGAATAGAAGGCACAGATTCGAATCGAGATGAGGCGGCGATGACATACAGCGTGGCGGTTGCTGGGGCGAGCGGATATGCCGGCGGTGAGTTGTTGCGTCTGCTTGCAGGGCACCCAGAGTTTGAGGTGCGTACGGTGACTGGCCATTCAAGCGCTGGTGATCCGCTCATCATGCATCAGCCGCATTTGCGATCGCTTGAGGGGCTGCAGCTGCAGGCGACGACGCCTGAGGTGCTCGACGGGCACGATGTCGTGTTCTTTGCGCTGCCACACGGTGCCTCAGGTGAACTCACGGCTCAACTGAAATCCGTCTCGCTTGTGGTCGACTGCGGGGCAGACCACCGCTTACGCAGCGGCGAAGACTGGGCCCATTTTTACGGCGGTGAACATCACGAGGCCTGGAGTTACGGTGTGCCCGAATTGCTCGTACGCGAGTCTTCTGGGCAGCTCGTGAAGCAGCGGGAATTCTTGCGCGGCGCGACGAGAATCGCAGCCCCCGGTTGTAACGCAAGTACGGTGGCGATGTCATTGGCGCCAGGGGTTGCGGCGGGCGTGATCGAAGCAGACGATATTGTCACTGTGCTGGCGGTTGGGCCAAGTGGCGCAGGCAAAGCTGCCAAGACCCACTTGCTTGGCGCCGAGCTGATGGGCACCGCGAACCCGTATGCGGTTGGGGGGAGCCATCGCCACATTCCTGAGATTCAGCAGGCGTTGCGAGATGCAGGCGACGGGCAACACGGGTCTGCTGCGCCAAAGCTGAGCTTCACCCCGGTACTCGTGCCGATGAGTCGGGGTATTCTCGCGACGAGCACCGCTCGTCTGGTGCCGGGAACGCGCCCCGAAGACGTTCGCGCTGCATGGCAGGCCGCCTACGCTGACGAGACGTTCGTTCATCTGCTGCCAGAGGGTCAGTTTCCGCGGACGGCCGACACGCTTGGCGCAAACACGTGCCTCATCGGGATCGCGGTTGATGAAGCGGCAGGCAGAGTCGTGGTGGTCGCGGCCCTCGATAATTTGGCCAAGGGCACTGCGGGGGCGGCAATTCAGTCTGCCAATATTGCACTAGGTATCGCAGAGTCGACAGGCCTTGCTGTCAACGGTGTTGCTCCCTAGATCACCACAAGATGAACCTCGCACTGGTGAGAAGTGAGGTTTGCACGTAGGCGCATAGACGCACAGAGAAAGAGGCAGCATACGATGTCAGTCACCTACCCACAGGGGTTTCGCGCAGCGGGAATGGCGGTCGGTCTCAAGAGCACCGGCAAACCCGACCTGGCACTGGTAGTCAATGACGGCCCACACCCGGCAAGCGCTGCCGTCTTCACGAGCAATCGAGCGCAAGCGAACCCAATTCTTTGGAGCCGCAAAGTCATGCTGCAGGGCACGGCCCGCGGGATTGTGCTGAACTCGGGTGGAGCGAACTGCTTTACGGGTGATTTTGGCTATGAGACAACCCGCCTCACTGCCGAGGCGGTGGCCAAAGAGATCACCGCAAATTCCGATGAGATCTTGGTGTGCAGTACAGGGCTCATTGGTACGGGCGACCAGGTCTTTCGCGACAAGATCGTGAATAACATCGGTGAGCTCGTGTCGCAGTTGGGCCCCGATAGCTCGGCTGCAGCTTCTGCAATTTTGACGACCGACTCGGTCACGAAGACTGCAGACTATACGAGTGAAGCTGGCTGGCGCATCGGGGCGATGGCCAAGGGGGCGGGCATGCTCGCCCCAGGTTTAGCGACGATGCTGGTGGTCATCACCACCGACGCGCAGATCGACGATGCGACAGCAGATCGGGCGTTACGCGCGGCCACTGCAGTGAGTTTTGATCGGCTCGACAGCGACGGGTGCATGTCAACGAATGACCAGGTCACCCTGCTCGCGAGCGGTGCGACTGAGGTTGCCGTTGACGAGTCCGAGTTTGTGACCGCGCTCACCGAGGTGTGCGACAGTCTGGCGCAGCAGTTGCAGGCAGACGCAGAGGGCGCCAGCCACGACATCGACATCGAGGTTCGCGGGGCAGCATCGGCTGCCGACGCAATCGAGGTGGGCCGATCAGTTGCCCGCAACAATCTCTTTAAGGCAGCCATTTTTGGCAACGACCCAAACTGGGGCCGTGTGCTTGCCGCCATCGGCACCACAACGGCGGACTTCGATCCGTATCAGGTCGACGTCAGCTTCAACGGGGTGCGGCTCTGTCACGCAGGGGCCCCCGACCGGGCGGTGGACGAATGCGACTTGACTCCACGCAAGACACACGTGCTGATCGACCTACGGTCTGGCCAGAGCACGGCAACCATTCGTACGAATGATCTGACGCACGACTACGTGCACGAGAACTCGGCCTACTCTTCATAAAAGGAGCAGCATGACCACCACGACGGATACCCGTGACGAGGCAGCAGCGAAGGCAGAAGTGCTTGTCGAATCGCTGCCGTGGCTCAAGAAATTTCGTGACGCCATCGTCGTGATCAAATTCGGTGGTAACGCCATGATCAACGATGATCTCTTGCGTGCCTTTGCAGAAGATGTAGTGTATCTGCGACTCGCCGGCGTGCGCCCGGTGGTCGTGCACGGCGGAGGCCCTCAGATCAGCGACATGCTTGACCGCCTCGGCATTGCGAGCGAGTTCAAAGGCGGTTACCGGGTCACCACCCCTGAAGCAATGGGCGTGGTTCGGATGGTGCTGACCGGCAAAGTGACCCCCCAGCTCGTTGACCGAATTAATGTGCATGGGCCGCTCGCTGCCGGAACGAGTGGCGAAGACGCCGGGCTGTTTATTGGGCGCCGCCGACCACCGGTAACCGTCGACGGCGAGCAGGTTGATCTTGGGCTGGTTGGAGACGTCATTGGGGTGCACACGGAACCCGTGCTTGCCATGCTCGATGCCGGGCTCATTCCGGTAGTCGCCGGCATCGCTCCCGACCAAGACCGGCCGGGCGATTCGCTGAACATCAATGCTGATGCTGCTGCTGCAGCGCTCGCTGCGGGTCTGGGCGCAGAAAAGCTCATCATTCTGACCGATGTTGCGGGTCTGTACGCGAACTGGCCAGACCGCGACTCATTGGTCTCGAGCATTACCTCAGCCGATCTTGCTGCCATGCTGCCAAGCCTCGAATCTGGCATGATTCCCAAAATGCGCGCATGCCTAGATGCGGTGCAAAGCGGTGTACCCAAGGCAGCAATCATTGATGGCCGTGAGCCACACTCCCTGCTGCTCGAAATATTCACGACCCGAGGCATCGGCACCGAAGTGACCCCCTAAAGCAACCCAGCCGCAGCACAGTAGCGGGCATGTAGGGCATGTGAATCATGCACACCCTGGCTTCGGTCTTTGGCGCAGTCGCACACGCAGTGTTCGCGTGCGTCTCGATCAGCCTGGTGTTCACTGACGTACGTGAGCACCGGTTGCCGAACCGTGTACTTGGCTATGGGGGTGCGTTGACATTCGTTCTGCTTGCATCCTCCGCGTTAGCTTCTGCTCAGTGGCCCAGGCTGTGGCTGGCGGGCATGTCGGCTGCCGTATATGCCGTCTGTGCCTGTGTTCTGTGGATGGCCACACCAGGCGCAATTGGTGCCGGAGACATGAAACTTGCCCCGATTATTGGGCTGGTCGTGGGCTGGTGGGGCACCGCCACTGCATTCATCATGACCCCGCTGCTGCTCGGCCTCATTGGCGTAGTGGTTGGGGGAGTGGCATTGGCGCGGCGGCGTCGACAGGTTGCGTTTGGCCCCGTCATGCTTGCGGCCTGTTGGGCTGCTGTCGCCGCCGAAGCTGTACGCTTCAGCCTGCATTAGGCGCGGGGTGAGTGCACATCTGCCAACCGCTGCCCGGGAGTAAGATGGGTGCAAAGCAAGCATCGAGAAAGGCCAAGCTGTGACGTACGTGATCGCGCTTCCGTGTGTGGACGTGAAAGATCGCGCCTGCGTCGATGAATGCCCAGTCGATTGCATCTATGAGGGTGACCGCATGCTCTACATTCACCCAGATGAATGTGTCGACTGCGGGGCGTGCGAGCCAGTGTGTCCAGTTGAAGCAATTTATTACGAAGACGATGTGCCTGAGCAATGGGCAGATTACTACCGAGTCAACGTGGAGTTCTTCGACGAGATTGGTTCACCAGGCGGAGCGGCGAAGGTTGGCGTCTACGATTTCGATCATCCACTCGTCGCTGAACTGCCACCGCTCGGCTAAAGCCGGGTGAAAAACCCTATTTATTTCGGTATCGAGACATTTATTCGTTCTGCGCCGGTGGTTCTCGCCCACAGACGGCGTGGTCAACCGGATAAGCTGAAGGTGGCGCCCACAACGGGGCGCTCAATTTAGTGCACCGTAACCCACGAGGAGGCGACGTGACCGAATCGACCCAAGGTCAGACCGCGACTGCGAAACTGACTGTAGCCGGACGCGAAGCTGAGTTTCCTGTTCTCACCGCCACAGACGGCAACCCGGCAATCGATATCAGCACGTTAACACGTCAGACTGGCCACACCGCACTCGACTACGGCTTCGTGAACACTTCATCGACGAAGTCTGCGATCACCTATATTGACGGTGATGCCGGTGTGCTGCGGTACCGCGGGTATCCGATTGAAGAGCTGGCTGCGACCTCGACTTTTCTCGAGGTGGCTTATCTGCTGATCTATGGTGAAATGCCCACCCCAGAGCAGCTCAGCAATTTCGACAATGAGATTCGTCGACACACACTGCTGCACGAAGACATGCGGCACTTCTTTCAGGGCGTACCGCACACCGCTCACCCGATGGCCGTGCTGTCAGGTGGCTTGCAGACCATGTCGACCTACTACGAAAGCTCGCTCGACACCTCAGTGTCAGAATTCGTGCACGTCAACACCATTCGTCTGCTTGCGAAGCTGCCGGTGCTCGCCGCCTACGCGCACAAAAAGACGATCGGTCAGGCATTTCTGTACCCCGATAACAACTTGAGCTTCGTTGAGAACTTCTTGCGACTCAACTTTGGAAACCGCGCCGAAGATTATACGTTCAACCCGGTGCTCGTTGATGCACTCGACAAGCTGTTGATCTTGCACGCCGACCACGAACAGAACGCCTCAACATCGACTGTGCGGCTCGTCGGATCGACCGGAGCGAATATGTTCGCCTCGATCTCTGCGGGTATTAGCGCACTCTCCGGCCCGCTGCACGGCGGCGCAAACGAGGCAGTGCTTGAGATGTTGGCTCAGATTCGTGACTCAGGTCAGAGCGTGTCGACCTTCGTTGAGAAAGTGAAGCGCAAGGAAGACGGTGTGAAGCTGATGGGCTTCGGACACCGCGTCTACAAGAACTACGATCCACGTGCTCGAATCGTGAAAGAGAGCGCGGGTCGCGTACTCGACGAGCTTGGTGTCAACGATCCGCTGCTCGCACTCGCGCAAGAACTCGAGCAAATCGCGCTTGAAGACGACTACTTTAAAGAGCGCAAGCTCTACCCGAACGTCGACTTCTACACTGGCGTCATCTACAAAGCCATGGGCTTTCCGACTCGCATGTTCACGGTGCTCTTCGCCATCGGCCGGTTGCCTGGCTGGATCGCGCAGTGGCGTGAGGCGCATGAAGACGCACAGACAAAGATCGGGCGCCCACAGCAGTTGTACACCGGCGCAGCAGAACGGCACCTTAGCCGCTAGCCCGTTCACCGTTACGAAACCTGCTCGCAAATTTTTCGATACTCGCGGTGCCGATAGAATAGGAAGCGAGTACTCACAAGAGGAGAAGCAATGGCTGCAATGAAACCCAGGACCGGCGATGGACCAATGGAAGCGGTGCGCGAGACACGCGTCATCGTGGTTCGTGTGCCGCTCGAGGGCGGCGGCCGCCTAGTCGTCTCTGTGAACGACGCCGAGGCGACCGAGTTGCGCGACGTGCTAAACGCCGTGCTGCAAGACTAATACCGCATCACAAATGAGCCCCCGCCAAAGTAGGTGGGGGCTCATTTGCGTGTGCGGGGCGCCTTTTGGCGTGACCGGCGGCACAGCTCAGGCTGGCCAGGGGCCTCTCTACGCGCGGGGCGCCTCCCTGCGCGCAGAGACTGCTTAGCCCTTGAGTCTCGTCAATACGAGCAGCCCGTCGCCGGCCGGTGACAGTGCGGGCGCGATGGCCGGGGAGTCTGCCACCATTGCGAGCAGGTCACGCATGTTCTGTGTGTGTTCGTCTCGCGCGGCAGGGTCGGTGACCTTGCCGCGAACAAATGCGCCGGGCACCACTACCGAGCCGCCAGGCCGAACAATTTGCAGCGCGTGCTCAACATATTCAAGCAGTCGGGCAGCGTCGGCGTCGATCAAGACGAGGTCGTAGGCCTCGAGGTTGAGCCGAGAGAGCACCTGCGCGGCATCACCTTCAATTAACCGAAGGTGAGCGCTAGGAACCCCTGCCTCGGCGAAGATCGTGCGTGCTTGACGCAGGTGTTCTGCGTCGGTTTCGATCGAAGTGAGAGTCGCCGCTGGTGCGTAGCGCAGCAGCGCAAGGCCACTCACGCCAACTCCAGTGCCGATTTCGCAAATGGCGTTCGCGTCTGTTGCCGCGACGAGACCTGAGAGCTGCGCGGCTACTGCGCGACTCACCGGTTCGATGCCAAGTTCGAGTGAGAGCCTGCGTGCCCGAACCTGGGCATCGGTTTCGTTCGGGTACTGCTCGGCATACTGCCAGTTGCGTTCGAGACGGCTCACTGTTCCTCCGAGTTGCGTGTCAAGTGAAGTTTGCTGAGATTAGCGTACAAGCTCGACCGCGGTCGGCGGGTATGGCGCGCGGCGGGCGGCTGCGGCTCAGCACGAAGGCGCTACGATTGCTCGTATGGATGGTCTCTCGCTGAACAAGATATTCATTATCTTGGTCATTGCACTGTTCATTTTGGGCCCCGAGAGACTGCCCCACTACGCGCAGAAGCTCGGAGAATTTGTGCGTGCGTTCAAGCGTATGGCCGATGGTGCCAAGGATCGTCTGAAAGACGAGATGGGCCCCGAATTCGACGAGGTCGATTGGAAACAGCTCGACCCCCGTCAGTACGACCCGCGACGCATTATTCGCGATGCCCTGCTTGAAGACGAGAAAGAGGCGCTCGCTGAGGCCCGCAAGAAGCGTGCAGCCGAGGGCGTGCAAGCCCGCCGTGAGCGTGCAGAGGCACGTGCGAACGGCGTATCGCGCGGCACCCTCAACTTTGACGATGAGGCGACGTAGGCCAGCAGCCAGCTAGCGCTAGCGAACGCGCAACGGTAGCTGCGTGCCCGCGAGACCTCGGGGCATGCTGGCAAGCTGTGCGGCGATCTGTATGACTGCGGCCGAGGCCGGGTCATGAGGTACGTGCCGCACGGCGGGTGTGCCGGCGTCGCCGCAGGCACGAAACTCGGGGCTGAGCGGCACGCTGCCGAGCAGCCGTACTGGCTGTAGTTGGTCGGATGAGAGCCGATCTGCGACGGCAGTGCCACCTCCCGAGCCAAAGATGTCTAACACGCTGCCGTCAGGCTGTATCAGACCAGACATGTTCTCGATCACTCCAATAATGCGCTGACCAGTTTGCCGTGCGACGACGCCACTGCGCACGGCGACATCTGCCGCTGCAGACTGCGGGGTGGTCACTACGAGCACTTCGGCTTGGGGGAGTAGCTGACCGACGCTGATCGCAATGTCGCCAGTACCCGGCGGTAGGTCGAGCAACAACACGTCGAGGTCACCAAACCAGACGTCTCGCAAAAATTGTTCGATCGTGCGATGCAGCATGGGGCCGCGCCACGAGACTGCGGTGTGTCTGGGGTCGGCTTCACCGAGAAACATGCCGATGGAAATCACTTTGACCCCGTGTGCCACTGGCGGCAAAATAAGATCGTCGACTCGGGTCGGTTGCTCGACTTTCGCGCCGACCGCAAGACCCATAAGAGCCGGAATGGAAAACCCGAAGACGTCGGCATCTATGAGGCCGACAGCGAGCCCGCGGTCTGCCAACGCGACGGCAAGATTGGCGGTGAGACTTGACTTGCCGACACCGCCTTTGCCG
>LSQX01285304.1_pt1 | contig 16143 bp, 12 predicted proteins | sample 654561 | NCBI WGS metagenome assembly LSQX01 (sample SAMN04489861, study PRJNA283612) | anaerobic digester metagenome | isolation source: 4 biogas reactors fed with cattle manure at either 37C or 55C with and... | place: Denmark: Kongens Lyngby | collected 2014 | reverse complement strand
CCTTTTCCCGCAGTCCGTATTTCTGCACTGCTTTGTTGATGAGCAGATCTGCTATTGTCTGCGGATCTTTGGAGCGGATCTCAAGGATTGCGTTTCTGACCCATTCAAGCCCTTCAGACCCTCTCTCAGCTTCTGTAATTCCGTCGGACACCATGACCAACACATCTCCCTTTTTCAGCTGGATGGCGATGGACTCTACCGGAATCCTTTCGATGATGCCCAAAGGCAGGGCCGACATTTTAACAATTTTGACACTGTCTCCCCTTTTAATGAAGCTGGCCGCTGCGCCTATTTTAAAAATCCTGGCTCTCCCTGTGCACAGGTTTATAAATCCCATATCTACAGTTGAAAAAATTTCCTCTTTTGATTTCAGCAGAAGAATGGAGTTGATCATTCTGAGGGCAAGCTCCACTTCAAAGCCGGCTTTCATTAAATTATAGAGGGTATTTACGGTGAGATTGCTCTCTTCCGCTGCCCGCAGGCCCTGTCCCATGCCGTCGCTCAATGCGATGAGGAAATTTACATTATCGATGGGCGTGCAGAGACAACTGTCCCCGGAAATCTTACCTTCCTTCGCGTAGGTTGCCGTAGCGATTTGCAGATCGTATCTCTTTTTCATCACCCGCAGGGGTTGGTGCTCTGTCGAAAGATCCGTCGCTATTTTGTTTAGGGACTTGGCCATTCCTTTGAATTGTTGGGTCATGACATCCCTTGCCGGATGGTATCCATCTGCAGCCACACTGCCGCTGCATAGTGCCAACCTTTCAAACAAATCTGCGTATTCTTTGACCTGTTCTTTTACCTTCCGCTTGGCCATCAGTTCGTAATAATTGTCATCCTGACGGAGCAGCGAAAGCAGCTTTACGAACTGGTCCATTATCCTTCTAGGAACCAACACGAATATGGCAGCGGCCGCTACCGGCGCGTAAATTGAAATATATAATTCCGGGAAACCTTTCAGCATTCCGAAAGCTAATGCCAGCCCCACGTAGCAAATACCCACCACCAATCTATGTTTACCGCGAAACAGCCCGGAAATCGCCCCGCAGCTTCCCAAAATTCCGGCCAATGCGGGAGTATCGTAGGTCATCAGCATAATCAGGAAACCGCAAATAATACCGACAAGCCCACCTTCCGCAGGCCCCATGCCATAGCCTATCGCCAACGCGATGAGAAAAGCCATTACATGCAGCACAGAAACGGAGCTGATCTGCATGACGGCCAGGCCGCCAACGGAGAGCAATACAATAATTGAAAAAACCATTACTGTCTCGAGGGAATTTCTTCCGGCGCCAATTCCTTTGCTGAGGACATGGAAAAACAACCAAAAGACATATATGAACGCCAACAGGATCAGCAAATCCACCGCCATGGTCATACCGTCGTACAGGAACAAAAGCCCCGCCCAAAGATAATAAAGCACCTTTACGGAAACCATCACAGCGGAAGCCGCCAGCGCCCGGAGGGCCAGCGGGAATTTGCGAATCACCGGCAACAGGAAGAGAACGGCACATACGAAAAACGCTGCCAAATCGCCCAGATAAGCATAGCTTGTCCCCCTGACGGAAAGCATCCCTATTAAAATGAAGGGCAGGGTGTAAATGTTGGCTTTGCTTCGCATCAAAAGAACGGTAATCAGCGCAATGGCCACCGGCTCTATGGAATAAGCAAAAGCAGCCCTGCCTGCCAGCAATGCCACGCTTAATGTGGCCACCACCTGAACCAGCAAATGCTTGTCCGGTAAAGCAACGTCCCTGGTCTTCCCGTGTTTGCCTTTGAAGAATGCGTTTCTAAGGTTGTCCAACAGCAGTTCCACAAAAAATCCCCCCTTTTGCTAATCATAAGCAGGGGGATATGCGAAAACTGTAAAAGAGTGTCACCGCGGCGAATAAAGTTTCGACAAACCACGTGGAGCTGATTTACCTTATGTTGAAGAAACGCTTCGCGTTTTCACATGTGATGCGCGCTGTTTCTTCGTAGGTAAGCCCCTTGATTTCCGCAATTTTCCGGGCCACGTGTTCCACATAAGGGGATTTGTTGGGACGGCCCCGCGAAGGTTCCGGCGTCAGATAAGGAGCGTCCGTTTCTATGAGAAGGTGCTCGATGGGGATTGCCTGAGCCACTTCCACTAGCTTCCTCGCATTCTTATATGTCACCGGTCCGGCAATTGAAATAGTGGCGCCCAGTTTCACGTACTGCTCCGCCATCTCCCGGCTGCCCGAATAACAATGCATGAGCAGCCTGGCATCGGGGAGCCCGTCACTCTGTTTTGGGAACTGGTCCGTCCTCGCCTTGCTGAAGACTCCTTCTTCTTTAAGGATCTGCATCACGTCGTGATTGGCGTCCCTGTCGTGGATTACGATAGGCATTGAAAGCTCCAATGCCAGTTGAATCTGCTTGCGGAACCAGTGACGCTGAATTTCCGGATCGGAAAGGTTGCGGTAATAATCCAGACCGATCTCGCCGATGGCCTGCACTTTAGGTTTCTTGGCCAATCCTTTTAACAGAACCAGATCCTCTTCGCCCATTTTCTTTGCATAATGGGGATGGAATCCTACCGCGGCATAGCACCAATCGTATTTCTGCGCGTGGTTGCAAGCCATGAAGGAACTTTCCAGGTCAAATCCCACGTCCATCACATAGGAAACATCAGAATTTTCAATATCCCGGGCCAGTTTTTCCCTTTCCTTATCGTTGTAAGTTTCATTATTAATATGTGTATGTGAATCGAACAGCATTATAATCACCTTTTTCACATTGGGTTTAGGTATTCTGTGCAAAATTTCAGATTGTACGTAAATTTGCCTATTAGAATTCCCATTTTTTATGATGTTCTGTGCAAATTTTTAGATCATTAGATCATACGTAGATTTATAGTGATGTTTTTGCTCCCTACGTACGTATAATCTAAATTTTTGCACACCAGAAGGCGGATTTTTATGGGAATATACGTATAATCGAATTTTCTGCACAAATTGTAATAAGTTGTACCGAGTGTCTAAAACCTACTACAAGTATTTAAAACACTATTTCACAACTTGGGACTTGTATTTTGGTTGACACCAGGTACAAGTCGACGCCAAATACAAGTCCCGCTATATGCAAGTCTTCAACTTTATGATACGACTTCGCCGTCGGGGGCCGCAGTTGTCAGGTATTCGTAACGGTCTCCGTTATCCGCAAACAGGAGCATGCCGTTTGACTCCACGCCCCTTAACTTTCTCGGCTTCAGGTTGGCCAACACAATAACTTTCTTGCCCATCAGTTCCTCCGGCTTATAGCAATCCGCCACACCCGAAACGATCTGGCGCACTTCGTTGCCCATTTTAATCTGGAACACCAAAAGTTTGTCCGCGTTTGGATGTTTTTCGCAGCTCTGCACCAAACCGACCCGCATATCCAGCTTCGCAAAATCCTCGTAGTCGATGGGGTCCTTTATGGGAGGGTATTCCTTTTGGGGAGTTTCCGGCTTGTTCATCGCTTCCAATTCAGCCAGTTCCTTTTCGATATCCATTCTCGGGAACAAGGCCTCGCCTTTCTTCACCTGCTCCCCATCCATCATATCGAAAACCTGTGTGTCCGACCATTCGGGATCGGCGTACCACAGGCCCAGCTGCTTACGGATCCTCGAAGAAGTGGTGTGCATAAAAGGTTGAATGAGCACGGAAACGATCCGAAGCGCCTCTGCCAGGTTATGGAGTACCGTGTTGAGCCGACCTTTATTGGCTTCATCCTTTGCGAGCAGCCAAGGCGTTGTCTCATCGATGTATTTGTTGGTCCGGCGGATGAGAGTCCAGATTTCCTCCAGGGCGACGCTGAAGTTGAACTTGTCCATGTGAGCCTCTACCTTTGCGGCGGTGCCCAGGGCAAGCTGCTTCAGTTCGCTGTCGTGGCCCTCATCTTCTCCTGCAGGCGGAACTACTCCATCGTTGTATTTTTCTATCATGGTGATGGTGCGGCTGACCAGGTTGCCCAGGTCGTTGGCCAGATCGGAATTCATGCGGTTGAGCATGACTTCGTTTGTAAACAGTCCGTCATTCCCGAAGGTGTACTCTCTCAACAGGAAATATTTCAAGGCGTCCACGCCGTAACGCTCGATGAGTTTAACCGGATCTACAATATTCCCTCTGGATTTGGACATCTTTCCGCCCTCCAGGAGGATCCAACCGTGGCCCAGGACCTTTTTAGGAAGCGGAAGCTCCAAGGACATGAGCATTGCCGGCCAAATGATGGTGTGGAACCGAACAATTTCCTTCCCGACGAGATGCACGTCCGCCGGCCAATAATGGTTGTATTTCACCGGATCATCCGGATAACCGAGAGCGGTGATATAGTTGGAAAGCGCATCCAGCCACACGTAAATTACATGCTTTTCGTCGATGGGAACGGGAATGCCCCAGTCGAAGGAGGACCTGGAAATACACAGATCTTCCAACCCCTGCCGCGCGAAGCTGAGCATTTCGTTCCGACGGCTTTCCGGTTGGAGAAATTCCGGGTTGTTTTCAAAGAGGTCGATCAGCTTGTCCTGATATTTGGAAAGGCGGAAGAAATACGCCTCCTCCTTGGCTTTCTCAACGGGTCTGCCGCAGTCCGGGCATTTGCCTTCCTCCGCTTGAGTTTCGGTCCAAAACGACTCGCAGGGCGTGCAGTACCAGCCTTCGTATTCACCTTTGTAAATGTCACCCTTCTCATACATTTTCATGAAGAGTTCCTGGACCCGCTTCACGTGGCGCTCTTCCGTGGTCCGGATGAAATCGTCGTAGGATATCTCCATGGTCTTCCACAACTTCTTGATGCCGTCCACTATTTCGTCCACGTATTCCTGCGGCGAGCAGCCGTGTTCCTGCGCTACTTTCTGTATTTTCTGCCCATGCTCGTCGGTGCCTGTCAGGAACATGACGTCATAGCCGGTCAAACGCTTGAAGCGCGCCATGGCATCTGCCATAATGGTGCAATAGGTGTGCCCGATATGCAGGTTTGAGCTGGGGTAATAGATTGGTGTCGTAATGTAGAATTGTTTTTTCTCCATCTTGCGTCTCCTTCTGCAGCCGGCCTAATGAGAGCCTTTTGCAAATATATGAATTGATTATTTATTTTAATGTATCTTTTACTGTTTTATTTCGCTGTATCGCTCTGTCCGATATTGATTTCTCTGTGCCATCGATTTCGCTGTGCTGCCCTGCCAGCTATTGATTTGTAGTTTGGCTGTTCCGCTCTGTCTGATATTAAAACCTCTTTATTTTCCGAGCAGCTAACAGAGAAAAATATCAACCACATTGCTTGCAGCGCAAATTGTCAATCACTCTTTGAGCGAGCTGTTTGTGAATTTATTTGCTTTACAAACTGCGGATTCTGCGGATTCGTTTGCATTGTAATTTGCCGATTCATTTGTATTTGTATTCCAATTTTTTCAATTTCCCGTTTCGTTTACCATTTCTGTTAGCCGATTCGTTTGTATTCCTATTTTTCAATTCCTCGTTTCGTTTACCATTGCTGTTAGCCGGTTCGTTTTCCACTGCAATTTACGGAACGCGCAACACGCGGAACAAGTATAACGCAAAATAAATTGCATTGCAAATTGCAGGCATAATATAAAGCAAATTGCAGGCCCGTTTTTCAGTCGATCAGCGTAGACCGGCCAAAAAACCGTATCCGCCGCGGTAGGACACCTCCACAATCGATGCTGGTTTGATCTCAAAACGCCACATTTCGTTCAGGGGAATGTTCAAAAGCCACGACAAGGCGCCTCGTATCACCAGAGAGTGCGCCATGATAACCACGGTTTTGCCCTCTTCATCCCATCGCTCAATGGCTTTAATCGGATCCCGTTTCACCATTTCCTCAAAGGATTCTTCAGGCAACTCCGATGCCAGCAGTTCCTTGAGAAAATCCACCACGCGATCTCTCACCTGGCTCAGGCTCTCCCCCTCTGGAACCACAAAGTTGGCAAAATCGTGCAGGAAATGGTCGAACCCATCGCCGTACAATTCCCTTGCTTCCTCGTTGGTCTTGTTTTCAAAGATTCCAAAGTGCATCTCCTGAAGCCGCTCGTCAACATTGACCTCTATCTTGCGGGAGTCCGAACTGTGACTTTCGGCAATGGCCTTTGCCAGATCTAAAGCCCGTTTCAGCGGACTGGAATATATCATATGTATGTCAATTTGAGAAAGCTGCTCCACCACAGTGGCTACGCTAGCCCTTCCCTTTTCCGTATATTCAGATTCTGTTCTGCCGTATATCAACCTTTTCGCATTTGCCTCTGTTTCCGGATGACGAATCAAGATCAGCTTCACGAACAAACTTCAATCCTTTCAACTTCTAAAATATATTACCCTTAATAATACCACAATTATACAGATATTCAAAGAAGGGACTAGTAAAAGAATACAACAACCATATCTATTACAACTTTATGAACTTTTGAGTTTAAGGGTTTCCTCCGGAAAAATTTTGCAGTATCCTTGATTTGGATTTGAAGCTTAGAATTTGATTATGCGTAAATCAAAGCAATAGACAGTGCCCGTACCAAACCAGGCACCAAATAAATACAAAAATGTAATGTTGCGGTCACCACATAGGAGTGATAAAATAGTAACAATTTAACAAACGCAATTTGACAAACGCATGTGATTAGATAAGCGATTAAAGAATAGTTGCAGATATCATTCAATATTTTATAACAATTGCGATTACCGGATCTGAAGCTCCCTTAACCGATATCTCTGCCTGATAGTAGAATTGCTTAACCGGTGCGCTATAACCATAACTTCGTTTCTTTCATTTATATATTTATTGGAGGTGCTTATGTTCCGCAAGAAAAATAAAAACATCCAGGGGGAGGCTGGACCCTCCGAAGACAAAGCCCTGAAAAAATCAAATAAACCCAAATCAAAAAAGAAGAAAAAGGTCATAATCATCAGCATCATTATCTTGGTCGTTATAGCCGCTCTCGCTCTTCCCCGATTGCTCGAAGCAGGCGAAATCCCTCCTCAAGTATCGGTGGGTTCCGTAGAGAAGATGGATCTTGAGCAAACGGTTTCCGTCAACGGCATCATTTCGGGCTCCCAGTCTGCGGAAGTGGTATCATCTTTAAATTATGAAATTATTTCTATCCTCGTGGAAGAAGGGGACCGGGTGAAAAAAGGCCAGGTACTTGCGATTCTTGACGATGAGGCCTTGCAGGACGAATACCGGAAAGCGTTAAAGGCTCTTGAACAATCCCGCTTTAATTACGAGGCATCTCAACGTCTGTACGAGGAAGGAGCTATTTCCAAAGCCGAGTACATAAGGGCAAAAAGCGCTTATGAAAGCGATCAAATCACGGTCAATTCCTTCGACATCTCTGAAAAAACCAACATTCGCAGCCCCATCGACGGTACGGTCACCAGAGTAAACGTCAGCCTTGGCCGCTACGCCAACGATACGGAAGACAACAAGCCCATGTTCGTAATCGAAGACCTGGACCAACTTAAAATGGACGTAAATATCAGCGAATACGACATCAGCAAGATCAAAGAGGGCCAGACTGTAACCATCACAGCGGACGTATTGGGCAAAGAAAGCGTGGCAGGAACCGTAAGCCGCATTTCCCCCACCGGCGAGCTGAAGGATCCTGCTTCTAAAGAGATGGTCATTCCCGTCAGAATCGATGTGAATCAAAGCGAAAAACTCATAGCGGGCGTGACGGCAAGGGCTAAAATTCTTATCGAAAGCAGGTCCCAGGTACTGACAGTGCCCATCGATCCGGTTTTGGAAGATCCGGATACCGGTGCGAGCTACGTACTGGTGGTGGAAGGAACCACCCTCAAGAGAGTGAATTTCGAACCCGGCATCGAAAGCGACTTTCATCTGGAAGTGCTTTCCGGCGCCCTTTCCGAAGGCGACCAGGTAGTTCTCAATCCCACCTTTGAGCTGACCGACGGCATGAACGTGCTCGTTCTTTCCGGACAATAAAAGGAGGGAACAGACAGCATGGAACGTGAGAAAATGAAGTTGGAAAATATCAAGCCGGAAAATTTGCCGGAAAATCCGGACCGGGATAATGGGTCACACGAAAACCCGAACCCGAATAATTCAATACAGAAAAACCCAAGCGGGCCAAACTCCAAATCAGAAGTCATAAAAATCGAAAACCTCACAAAAGTATATGAAAGCGGCGAGATAGCGGTAACTGCATTGCGCGACGTTACCATGACCGTCAGGCAAGGTGAATTCATTGCGATTATGGGGGCATCCGGTTCGGGCAAATCCACCTTGATGAACATCTTAGGCTGCCTTGACCGGCCAACGGAGGGCCGCTACTATCTGGAAGGAATCGATGTCAACGAAAAGAGCGACGACGAACTTTCCGCCATACGGAATAAAAAGATCGGCTTCGTCTTCCAATCCTTCAACCTGATCCCCAGAACCACCGCCCTGCAAAACGTCCAACTGCCCATGATCTACGCAAAAGTCCGCGCCGGCGAACGGGAAGCCATGGCGTTGAAGCTGTTGGAACAGGTAGGATTGTCCGATCGCGCCCATCACCTGCCCAACGAACTTTCCGGCGGCCAGAAACAGAGGGTTGCCATAGCCAGAGCCCTGGCCAACAGCCCGCAGATCATCCTGGCCGACGAACCCACGGGCAATCTGGACTCCGGTTCTTCCATTGAAATTATGGAGATTTTTACCCGGCTCAACCGTGAAAACGGCAACACGGTCATCGTCGTCACCCACGAAAACGACGTGGCTGAATTCGCCGATCGCATCATCACCTTTAAAGACGGGCGCAACATCAGCGATGAAACTAAGGGGGTGGCCTGATGCTTTTATGGGAAAACATCAAAATCGCGCTATCCTCCATTAAAATGAACAAAATGCGCTCTTTCCTCACCATGCTGGGCATTATTATCGGCATCAGCTCCGTCATAGCCATCACCTCCATCGGCGCCAGCGCGGAAGCGGTAGTGAGCAAGGAGTTCGAAGCTTCCGGAACCAACAACATGTTCGTTTATCTCAATTGGGAGCTTACAAGGGATCGGCCTCTCCAGTATTCGGACCTGATCCTGCCCGATGACATCGAGGCTTTGAAGGCCAGATTTCCGGAAGACATCCTCTACGCCGCGCCCTACACGCCCGAATCCAGCGAAACCAAAGTGGGCCGGGTTCGAGGGCAATTGAATATGTACGGCGTGGCCGCCGATTACAACAAGTTTTACAACATAAATATAATTCACGGGAGGATGATCAACCAGAGCGATGTGGACGGAAAGCGGGACCGCATCGTCATCGACGAAGAGGCTTCCCGGAATTTCTTCAATAAATCGGACAGCGTGGGCCATACCTTGCCGGTGATTATCAACGGGGAGGTCAGGGACTTGACCGTCGTAGGCGTTTACAGGAAGGATCCCAGCATTTTCGACCAACTCAGCACCAGCGACGCCTATACGACCTACATTCCTCATCCCCTGCTTCAGGCTCAGGACGACAGTACCGCCTATCTTGAACTCTACACCAACGCGGAAAAAGATCAGAGCCTCCTGGGCCAGGAAATCGTCCGGTACCTTGCCCGCATCAAGGATAAGGAGCCGGATTTCTACCGGTTTGAATCGGCAGAAGTGCAGATGGATATGATCAACACAATCCTGGGGACCCTGTCCATCGCCATCGGGGCAATCGCGGCAATTTCCCTTGTGGTGGGAGGCATCGGAATCATGAATATCATGCTGGTCTCCGTTACCGAGCGGACGCGGGAAATCGGCATTCGCAAATCCCTTGGGGCCAGGACCAGAGATATCATGACCCAGTTTCTCATCGAGTCCATGGTCCTTGCCGCCATCGGAGGCATCATCGGAACCGCTTTGGGAATCGGAATCGCTTCCGTCGGCATGGGCATTGCTGGGGTGAATGTGATCATCAATCCTATAATGGTCCTTGTTGCGGTGGGATTTTCCACAGTGGTTGGAATGTTTTTCGGCCTTTACCCGGCGAGAAAGGCGGCTAAGCTGGATCCCATCGAAGCTTTGCGCTATGAATGACATGACATGCCAGGTCTCAGCATTTGAATGCGAATTTGACATTTGCGCTATCTTTCATAATCATTGAAAACTGCGTTAATTTATGATAGAGTTCCGTATAGGAACGGAACTGAAAATGGAAGTTGCCACCCTTGGACGGCGGCAACTTTTTTGTGAAATGTGAATTTTGTAAAGTGGCAATTTATGAAATGCGGGATATTGTGAAGTAGCAATTTGTAGAATATGGGATATGAAAGGAGTTGTCATCTTGAATTACTACTGGCCGATTCTTTTAATCATCACATCTAATGTATGTTATCACATAAGCGCAAAGTCCATGCCTGGGACTATTAACCCCCTTGCTTCCCTTGGAGTTACATATATCGTGGCCGCCATAGCCACATTTCTGCTGTATTTTTTAACGAGTCCGGCAAAGAACCTGGCCACAGAATATGGACATCTCAATTGGACGCCTTTCCTCCTTGGCATTGCCATTGTGGGTTTGGAATTCGGAAACGTCTGGATGTACAAAGTGGGTTGGAATATCAGCATCGGCTCGCTTGTCTGCAATATCGCCCTCGCAGTTATACTTATTATAATCGGCGTCATGTTCTATAAAGAAATGCTGACGGTTCAAAAAATTATCGGACTAGGCCTCTGCCTGGGCGGCTTAATCCTAATTAACAAATAACGCCGCAGTGCAAAAAATCAAAAGGGACAGTCCCTTTTGATTTTTTGTATTCCTTGTATTTGGTGTCTGACACTTTTTACAAGTTTGTATTTGGCGTCTGGCACCAAAATACAATCCCGCAATCAATCACAGCTTAATTTCAACTGGCCATGGGCTAACCCTTTCCCCCGTCAGCCATCAATACCGCAATTCCGCAGGGTACTTCTCCTTCCACTGCTCCTCCAGCTTTTTTAAACGATCCCTGAATGCGCGAGGGCTTTCTTCATTTTCCATTTTTATTTCTTCCAGGATTTCCAACACAAAGCTGTCGGGCCCGTACTGAGCCCAATCCGCTTTCATCACTACTGTAAAGGGCGAGTTTATTTTTTGCGAAAACATAAACCGGTTCTTCACCGCCTCCAGATTTGCATCCCCTTTGATGAATCTCTTGCCGGTCTCCTTATTGTAGATGCTGTAAACGCCTCCCGTGCTTTTCTGCTGCTTGTATTCCGTTATAATCTCTTCTTTTCGTTGTTTATCCATTTTTCCTTCCTATCTTTAATTCAATCGGCCTTATCTATTGATCTTAACGACCGGCCCTACCGGCCGGCTATTCATTAAATTCATTTCTATATACTTATATTTGATGTTACCTCTGCTCGATGCCAGACATCATTACGATAGCCATTAAATACAGCGATTCTATTCATTCCTCACTGAATTAACAAAGCTGCTTCTATGCACCCTCAATAACCTAATTCCCTTAATATGCGGGCCAACACACTGAGACGTTCCCCTAACAACTCATCGTCTTTTGCCAATGCATCGCGAAACAGGCAGATATCCTCGTCGATTCTTTCATTTTCTGTGCAAACCTGTATGGACATGGCATCTCCTTGAAGCCCTACCCTATCTATGAAAGGATTCTCAGGATCGTAAAGTTTCGGCAAACGATATGCTTTCCGAAAATATTGCTGCGCCCTGCATACAAAAATAGCCAGGTCCAAAACCCTATGCAAAGGCAACTCTTCCGATTGCCTGGACCATTTTTCGCCCGTATGTCTCCAAACCTTTGCGGAAATGTCCACCTTGCCACGGTCGTTCCACTGGGCCAAACCCAGTGACAATCCTTTCGCGTCGGAATTGTAGGCGAATCGCCCGTCAACATTCTCATAATTCTCCGATACAATCACCGGTTTGTGCTTTAATGTTGTAGGTATTTTCATCTTCTCCTCCTTTTGCTCCCGGCTTTACTTCCGGCTCCGGTCAAAGTAATTTATTTCGTATCCGGCAAAATCCTTGGGCAATATCCTCGGGATAGTTTTGCCATCCGAAGATTTCGATTTAATAAATTAATAAATCGCCCGCGATCATCCCATATACATATGGATATACCATATGCACATACCCTTCAATGCATAGTTTGCATCTGTAATCCCTAATTTAGTAATATAACAACCTGCCGATTCGCTTTTATCAAGACCTTTTTTTTCCGTTCTCACCTTGCGCCCGCGTGCGTTATATGCGTATCATGAATTGAATGGAATAGGCGTTCCGAATTCGGATCAAATATTCAGATACATATTACCGCTTAGGATACAAAATTACAGTTCCGGACCATTATTACATTTTATGAATCGTTTGATATAAAACAGTTTCTGATAAAAATCGCGTTGCATTGAATTATCGGGCATGCATTTTAATATAGTATAGCGGGTATTGGGTTGATCATTTATAAAAATCGCGAAGATCTTGGTTGGCGGGGGTAGAACCCGACCCTTACCAAGTCTCGAAAGGAGCATTAAAATGACACTGCGCAAATGGCCGTTGATTTGGGCGATTATGATGATATCCATTGTGATCGCCGGCTGTTCGAGCTGCAGCGGCAGAATGCCCGGTTCAAAAGCAGGAGCATTTTCTATTGAATCTTCTTACATACAGGAAAGCGGCGAGCATCTGAGCATCAATGCGGAGTACCCCGTCCTCAAAGGCTTTCCGGGTGCCGATCAATTGAATGCGGAAATAAGAGAAAAGGTAGAAGCTGCGGCAACGGAGGTCAGAAACGCCGCTCTCGAACTGGAAGGCAGAGAGGGTTTCGTTGCATCGCTAAACAGCAATTATCAATATTTTCATAATAAAAACCTGGCTTCCCTTTGGATGAACTGGGACAATTACACGGGGGGCGCCCACGGTTTATATTGGATGGATAGCTACACCTTCAACACGGATACCGGTGAAATATATACATTTCCCGGGTTGTTTTTGGAAGGGGCCGACGGTGCGGAATATGTGACAAACAAGATTCTGGAGGAAATTACCGGGGGCGATTATTATTTTGAAACTGCAGCTGATAAGGTAATCGGTTACGAGAACGACTATCCATTCTTCATAAACGGAGAAGAATTGATCGTTTACTTCCAGCTCTACGAGCTGGCGCCTTATGTGGCCGGCATGCAGAGCTTCTCCTTTTCCGTCGACGAACTGGAATCCTTCCTCAAACCCGAAATCGCCATCGCAATGGAGGGCAAGGACCCCCTTCCGATTCAACTCCTCGGCCGATAAACGCTTCTTCGAGGGTGAGCTCAAGATTACGCCCAATCTGTATTTGATGTCTGTATTTGGTGTCTGACACTTTTTACAGGTCTGTGTTTGGTGTCTGACACTTTTTGCAGTGGACACTTTTTACAAGTTGTATTAACGTTGCTTTCCTGAAGTGTGCAACGTAAATTTGATTTAGAAGAAAGAATCGTTGACGGCGTTAGGGAAAAGCATCGATAGTTTTACTTTGGATGAGGATACCGTTGACTCTCTTAAGAAAAGGCATCGATGAATTGGTTTCGATTAATGATATGGATGTCTACGCCAGGGAAAAGCATCGATTATTTTGCATCGGGTGAGGAATTCGCTGACTCTGTCGGGAAAAAGCAGCGAGGATTTTGGATTGGTTAAAATATCGATGTCTTTCAGGAAAAGGCATCGAAGATCTGGTTTCAAATAAAGATATCGTTGCTCCGCCAGGAGGAAAGCAACGATGATTTCGTTTCGGGTGGATGATTTCGCTGACTCCCTCTGGAAAAGGCATCGATGATTTTGCTTCGATTAATGATATCGATGCCTACGCCAAGAAAAAGCAGCGATAATTTGATTTCGTAACCGGTTATCGTTGCTTCCGCACTGAAAGTTGTAAAAAGTGTCAGACACCAAATGCAAGTGGAGCCTACGAAAAATGGAGTTGTAATATAGGTTGACGTTTTTTCCCAGTCGAGTCAACGATAACGGGGTTTTTAAGAAGTTTTAGTTGTCCCTATTTTATTGTCTACCTTTTTGAATTTTATGGTTGACATTTTGCTCCTGTCCGTATATTATTAGCTTGTTGTAGCATAAAAGAAGAATTTAGACTTCAGGCTGGGGCGGGTAAAAATTTCCCCGGAGAGTGAAAAAGTAAGGGAAAAAGTGAGCGGGAAAAAGGGATTTTTCTCGGATTGTCACACAAAAGAACAAGAATTGGGTTTCAGGCCGGGGCGGGATAAAAATTTCCCCGTTGAATGAAAAGAGTAAACGGAAAAAAGTAAGTGGGAAAAAGTAAACGGTTTTTTCTCGGACTTGGGCTAAAAACGGAGGTTCGAAAACGGAGGTTTGCAATGGCATCGACGAAATCGAAAATACTGACGTTGCTGGAAGAAAATCGCGGGCAGACTTTGTCCGGTTCGGATATAGCTAAAAAGCTCAATATTTCAAGATCTGCTGTCTGGAAAGGGATAGAAGAGCTGCGTAAGGAAGGTTATGAGATCCATGCCGCCACTAACAGGGGTTATTCCCTTGCCGAGAGCAGCGACCTTCTGTCCGCTGAGGGTATTTCACTTTGGCTTACCAATCCAGCCATTACGAAAGATAGCATACATATATATAAGAGCATCGGATCTACCAATCAGGAGGCGAAGAAGGCGGCGGTGGCGGGGGCCGGCCACGGCACGGTGATTTTGGCGGAGGAGCAGACGGAGGGCCGTGGCCGCCGGGGCCGCAGTTTCTTCTCCCCCAAAGGTAAAGGCATATACATGAGCGTGATCCTGCGGCCCCAGAGCACCGCCGAGGAGGCGGTGCTCGCCACCACCGCCGCCGCCGTTGCCGTATCCAGGGCTATTTCACAGGTACTTGAAATTGAAACCCGCATAAAATGGGTTAACGACATCTTTGTCGGCGATCAGAAAGTCTGCGGCATTCTTACGGAAGCTGTGTCGGATTTTCAGACCGGTACTATAGAATCCCTCATTTTAGGTATCGGAGTTAACGTCACCACCAGCAAGAAAAGTTTTCCTGACGATATTCGAAAAACTGCAGGCTCCCTGCTGCCCACTCAGTCCTCAGTTTCACGCAACCGCCTGGCCGCAGCTATACTGGACGAGCTTTTCAAATTGGTTGACCGCCTCGACTCTGAAGACATAATGAACGAATACAGGGCGCGCAACTTCGTACCAGGAAAACAGATCACTGTTCACTGCGGCAACGAAATTTACGATGCCAAAGCCCTGGACATCGACTCAAAAGGCGGACTCGTCATCCAAAAATCGGACGGCTCCATTCACACTCTCCGATCCGGCGAAGTAACAATTCGAACAAAATAGCGAATGAACCGCACAAGCCATTAAACTGTGCGAACCACAAATTCATGGAGCCGCATTAACCCGCCAAACATACTCGAAATATTTTTATAATTCTCGAAAGGAACTTACTAAGATGACCGAACAGAATTTCACAAAATCTTTGATACTTTGCGCATTTTTCGCAGCACTGACCGGAGTGCTGTCTATCGTTTCAATCCCTCTCCCTTTTTCACCCGTACCCGTAAACCTGGCCCTGTTATCCGTCTACATGGCAGGAGGCCTTTTGGGACCGAAAAACGGCGCCTTAAGCCTGCTCGTTTACGTCATGCTGGGGGCCATAGGCTTGCCTCTTTTCCACAATCTCACCGGAGGACTCTCCATCCTGCTGGGCCCAACAGGAGGATTCTTAATCGGCTACATCGCCGCCGCCTTCCTGGTCGGTTTCTTTTATCATAAAAAAACCCTTTTGGCACTGACGTCAAAAGGGCTCATCTTCGGCATGCTCACAGGTTTGATCGCCTGCTACAGCCTGGGAACGTTATGGTTTATGTACATATCCGGAGCCAACCTGCAGTCGGCCCTGCTTCTATGCGTGATTCCCTTTATCCCCGGAGACATATTTAAAATCGCCGCTGCCTTCTTCCTGATTCGAAAGCTACACCCGATCCTGCACAGAACCCCTTGATTCCTGTTCTTTGATGTCGGAGTAAAACTCGTACCTGTTTTTCCCGCTTCGCTTTACGGAATACATGGCTATGTCCGCATGTTTGTACAAGTCGAGATAATTGGTTCCGTCCTTAGGGAATATGGCGATACCGGCACTGACTCCGATTTCGTGCTGAGACATAAACAAATTGCGGACTTTAGCCACCTTCGC
>LSQX01301938.1_pt2 | contig 16144 bp, 19 predicted proteins | sample 654561 | NCBI WGS metagenome assembly LSQX01 (sample SAMN04489861, study PRJNA283612) | anaerobic digester metagenome | isolation source: 4 biogas reactors fed with cattle manure at either 37C or 55C with and... | place: Denmark: Kongens Lyngby | collected 2014 | reverse complement strand
TCCATCATGCCGGGCATGGAGGCACGGGCTCCGGAACGAACGGAAACCAGAAGCGGTTTCGTCGGATCACCAAACGTTTTGCCGGTCATCTCCTCTTCTTTAGCGAGTGCATCGAGAATTTGCTGTTCCACTTCCGGTGCAATTTTGGTGCCATCTTTATAATAGCGGTTACACGCTTCGGTCGTTACCGTAAATCCTCTCGGAACCGGCAATCCAAGCTGGCTCATTTCGGCCAGGTTGGCACCCTTGCCACCCAGCAAATCACGCATGGTCGCATTGCCTTCAGCGAACATATAAACGTATTTTGTCATGTTTTCCTCCTATTGCATAAGCGTCAGTCGCTTGCATTTACAAGTTTCGGCCCAGGGCCGGAATAATAAAAAACGATCGCCCCCTCAGGAGAGATCGAACTTATGGTCGAAATAGTGCTCGAGTGCGTCGATCGGCAGTCGCTCCTGCCGCATCGTGTCGCGTTCCCTGACCGTCACCATGTGGTCGTCGAGTGAATCGAAATCAAAGGTAAGACAATACGGCGTGCCAATCTCATCCTGACGGCGATATCGCTTGCCGATCGACTGGCGATCGTCAAACTCACAGCTGAACAGCGTGGTCAGCCGCTCAAAGATCGGGAGTGCCGCTTCACTCAGCTTTGCCGAAAGCGGGAGCACGGCCACTTTGACCGGCGCCATCGCCGGCGCAAAACGCAGCACGGTGCGGACGTCACCATTTTCTAGTGTCTCCTCGTCATAGGCATCGGCAAGCAAAGCCAGAAGCAGACGATTGGCACCGAGTGACGGTTCAATGACGTAGGGTATGAATTTTTCGTTCCTGGCCGGATCGAAATAGGACAAATCCTGCCGGCTGTGTTCCATGTGCCGGCCGAGATCGTAATTGGTTCGATCTGCAATGCCCCACAACTCACCCCAGCCGAACGGGTACAGGAACTCAATATCGGTTGTGGCGGCCGAATAGAACGACAGTTCATCCGGCGAGTGATCCCGCAGGCGCAGATGTTCACTGCGCAGACCGATGTCGATGAGCCACGTCCGGCAGAACGTCCGCCAGTAATCGAACCATTCGAGGTCCGATCCGGGTTCGCAGAAAAACTCAAGTTCCATCTGCTCGAATTCACGCGTGCGGAAAATAAAGTTGCCGGGCGTAATCTCGTTGCGGAAACTCTTGCCGATCTGGGCAATGCCGAACGGCAGTTTTTTGCGGGAAGTTCGCTGCACATTTGCAAAGTTCACAAAAATGCCCTGCGCCGTTTCCGGTCTCAGGTAAAGTGTCGCCAGTTTTTCTTCAGTGACACCCTGGAACGTTTTGAACATGAGATTGAACTGGCGAATGTCGGTGAAATCATGCTTGCCGCATGACGGGCAATCGATCTGTTCGGTATCGATCAGGGTCTTGAGGCCCTCTGCATCAAGCTCGCCCAGTTCTCTCGCTTCGCCGCGTTTCTGCAGCTCATTCTCGATCAGCTGATCGGCGCGGTAGCGAGCCTTGCACTGTTTGCAGTCAATCAACGGATCGGAAAACCCGCCGACATGGCCGGACGCCACCCAGACTTCGGGATTCATCAGAATCTGCGCATCAATGCCGACATTGAGCGGATGCGTGGTGACAAATCGTCTCCACCACGCGGCTTTCACTGTATTCAGCAGTTCGCTTCCATACGGGCCGTAATCCCAGGCATTCGCGAGGCCGCCGTAAATTTCCGAACCGGCATAGACAAATCCGCGGTTCTTCGCAAGCGCGACCAGTTTTTCCATGGGATAACCGTTCGGGTTCAGCCTGACGGCGTCGGTCATTAATCCTCCTCCGCGCCGCTTTGCTCGATGGCTTCTTCCATGTCGGTCGCGTCAACAAACTGGATGAACTGGCGCGCCAGCTCATCGGCGTCCATAGCAGTAAATGTTTCGCTGTCAAAGGAATTGATCGCGCGCACCAGCGTCTGCTCGTCGACATCGACCATGCGCCTCGTCTCTTCCAGAAGTTCCTGTGCACGCTTCTCTTCGGCATCACGCTCTGCTTGCAGGCGTGCCGCCTCAATCTCCGGTCGAAGCGGTATGAACGGATCGTGCCGGCCTTTTCGGTACAGCACCTTATTCTGGTCGATTTCTTCTGCGGCGAGTGAAACGAAATTGGGCGTTTCGGACTCCACCATCGGATTGGCGCCCTGTGTCAGCTGTCTTGCCCGTTTGGCAGTCAGCATCGTCAGTACGTAGCGGTTTTCCGCTTTTGGAAGCAGTCTTTCAAGAGGTGGATTGATAAGCATCAGTATTCATTAACTCCTTCGCGCAATCGCGGTACATTGTAGCATACGACAGGATGCCGAACAATCGACATTTCGCCGATTTACGGACCTTTTCCGGGAAATATTGAGGGATCCTCAGGTCAAGCTCAGTTCCACTGACCGGATGTGATTTTGCCGGCGATGTTGGTCAGCCGTTTGGCGCGATGCTGTTCTGCGGTGTAAATCGCCAGAATTGTTTCAATGGTATCGGGAATCCGCTCATTCACGATGATGTAGTCAAAGTTCACAGCCTCCATAATCTCGGCTATGGCGCGTTCGAGTCTCGCTTCAATCTGATCGTCCGGATCGGTGCCGCGCATGCGCAGTCGCTGCTCCAGTGAGCGCAGGGACGGCGGCATAAGGAAAATCGTGACCGCCTCAGGCAATTTGGCAACCACTTCGTGCGCGCCTTTCAGCGTGATGTCCAAAATCACATCGGTGCCCTCCTCAACCATGTCCAGAATCGGCTTGGCCGGTGTGCCGTAATAATGGCTGCAGTAAGTGTCGTGTTCCAAAATCTCGCCGCTTTCGATCAGAGACTCAAATGTCGACTTGTCGGTAAAAAGATAGTCAACACCATGACGTTCCTCGCCCCGGGGCGGCCTTGTCGTCATGGAGATGGAATGACACATGCCCATGCGCACTTTGAGCAGTTCTTTGATAATCGTGTCCTTGCCGACGCCCGAGGGGCCGGAGATGCAAAGGATCAGGCCTTTCGGTTCGTCCTTCATGCGTCTTCCTCAGCGGTCAGCGTTTCCGGCTGCTCCGCGGACAGAACAATATGGTCCGAGTCCATGATCAGGACAGCGCGCGTCTTTTTGCCGGCCGTCGCGTCGATCAGAGCACCGCGGTCACGCGCATCCTGAATCAGGCGCCGGACCGGTGCACCGTCAGCTCCGACCACGGCGATCAGACGTGCTTTGGCAACGGCGTTTCCGAAACCGATCGACAAGTAAGGCGAATCACTCAACGTTTTGTACCTGCTCTCTGAATTTTTCAACATCATTTTTCATCATCACGACAAGGTCTGCAAGATCACCCGTTTTCGACCCGATCGTGTTGACTTCGCGGTTCATCTCCTGCGCCAGAAAATCAAGCCGCTTGCCAATCGGTTCCGCCAGGGCGATGGTTTGCCTCACCTGCTCGATATGGCTCTTCAGGCGGACGATCTCTTCGTCGATCGCCAGACGATCAATCAGGAGTGCCACCTCGGCGGCCAGACGCTGCCCCGGATAGTATTCATCGGTCATTTCACCGAGCAGCGTCTGAATGCGTTCTTCCAGTTTTGCCCGCTGCCGGGCCGGCATGTCGGCGGCGTAAGCCTCGACGCGTCCGACTGACTCCGCAAGTGCGTCGCACAGTGCGAGAATATTGTCCGCGAGCACGCCGCCTTCCGACTCGCGCATGTGCATCAGCCCCGCAAGCGCTTTATCGGTCGCTTCCAGCACCAGTGCGAGCATCGCTTCATCACCGGATTCCGGGATCGTTCTCCCCGACATCACACCATCCAGACCGGCAATCAGCGCCGGTTTATTTTCAATGAATTGCCCCGTCAGTGTTTCCAGTTCGATCAGAGCCGCAAGTGCCTGACGGGCAACAGCCGGATCAAGCCGGTACTGTTCTGCCGCCCTCGCACCGGCATCGAAGAAAATGCGGATCTCCAGACGCCCGCGGCCGATCTTGCCGGCAATCCGTTTGCGCAGACGCTGTTCAAACATCATGAACACGGACGGGAGCCGAAACACGGGCTCAAAGTAGCGGTGATTGACGCTCCGGATTTCAACCCTCACAGTACCGTTTTCGTTGACGGCTTCCCCATCGCCGTATCCTGTCATGCTCATCACCATAGGCATAAATCCCCCGTTCGGTCTCGCCGCCTCGTCAGCGCCGGCATCATTTTATTATATACAAAGCGAGCGGCCATCGTGGATTAAAAGCGGTTTGAAATCCAGCACATCAGCCGCCGTGTTGAGGTAGACAACATCTTTCGAAACCATCCGCAAACGAGCGGAATTGTGCACGTGCCCGTAAAGGCACATGGCGGCGCCTGCCGCCGCAACGGCCGCCGACATGGGTGTGGCTGCACCGCTTCGCTCCAGCGGGCAAAAGTGACTTGCCGCAATAAGGATATCGCCGTTTGCCATTTTCTTGCGTGCATCGGAAAATGCCAGCGCAAAGCGGATCAGTTCTCGCCGGTAGATAACCTCGTCCGTATCCCAGTCCGTACTTTCGCTTTCGTGCGGCCAGCCGCGGCTGCCGGCAAGCCAGACACCGGGAGCCAGCCGAATCGCTTCGTACCCCAGAAACGTCAAGGTGCTGATTCCCTCTCCGGCCAATTGCCTGTTCATCTTGCCGACCGTGCTCCACCAGTAATCGTGATTGCCGCGCAGAAGCACTTTTCTGCCCGGCAATGCATCCAGAAAGGCGAGATCCGGCAACGCCTCGTCAAACCTGGTTGCCCAGGATATGTCGCCGGCCAGAATTACCGTATCGGCTGGGTCGACGGATGCCTTCCAGGCTGCCTCAATTCGCTTTTCATGGTTGTCCCAATGCTCGCCGAAGACGGACATCGGTTTGTCCGTGCCAAACGACAGATGCGGATCTGAAAGCGCAAATATGCTCACGTTTTCTCCTCGTGATAATGACGGTGAACGGCTTCAGCAGTTCTCCGGTCAATGCCTTTTTCGAGCAGCTGGTCTACGCTGGCCGCTTCAATGGCCGCCATGGTGCCAAAAGCCTGCATCAGCTTTTTGCGCCGCGCGGGGCCGACGCCCGGAATCGACTCCAGGGTCCAGCGCGTCTGCCGCTTATTCTCCTGCTTTTTGCGCAAGCGTCCGGCAAAGCGGTGCGCTTCATCCTGAATCGCTGTCAGCAGGCGCCAAAGTGCAATTTTTTTTGCGCGATCGGAATCACCTTCTGTGACGGACAGCTCGTGAACAATGCCATCTGCCGTAACGAGACCGCGCGTTCGGTGCCGCCGATCCTTGACGATACCGGCCAGTGCGATGCCGAGATCCTTGACGAGCGGCTGCACAGCGGATACCTGTCCCCTGCCGCCATCCACCAGAATCAGGTCCGGGACCTGACCAAACGATTTGTCATCGAGACGCTTCAGACGTCTCGTCAGCACTTCGCGCATCGCCTCATAATCGTCGCGGGCATCACCCTCATGCAATTTGAAGTGGCGGTATGCCTGGCGCTCCGGCTTGCCTCCGGAAAATACGACAAGTGACGCCGAACGGTCTGCACCGCCCAGATGCGAGACATCATATGCTTCGATTCGTTCCAGACCGCCCGTCAGGCCGACAAGCTCAGCCAGCTGCTTCAGCGTCTCATCCAGCCGGCTCTGTCCGGCCCCGCCCATAAGCGTGTGCCGGAGCAGGTTCTGTTTGGCATTTTCATTCGCAAACTGCAGGATGCTGACACGCTCACCGCGTTTCGGATGGATAATTTTGACACGCGCACCCTTCATGGCTGTGAGACTGGCTTCTGCCGCATCCGCATCCGTCAAGTCCAGGGGCACCAGGATTTCGGCCGGAACGAAGGGCATGTCGGGATAGTGCTGGGATAAGAACGCCTTGATGATAGCCGGAAGGTCTTCCCCTTTTTCAAAAAAGAACGGGACGATGCGAATGGCGCGCCCCTCACGCACCTCCACCTTGATCAGGCAGGACTCCGCTTCGTTCGAGGCTATGCCGATCACATCACGGTCCACCTTATCGGCTGCAACCACGTGCTGCGCTTTCAGAAGCCGTTCCAGCGCCACCAGCCGATCGCGCCAGCGGGCAGCTTCCTCGAAGCGCAGATCATCGGACGCTTCCGTCATTTTTGCCTTCAGTTCACCGAGCAGTCCGTCGTACCGACCCTCGAGAAATCGACAGACATCGGCGATGACGGCGCGATATGCAGACGACGGCACATCACCCTTGCATGGCGCGATGCAGCGGCCGATGTAGTAATTGAGACAGGGACGTTCCTTGCCGATATCGCGCGGAAAAACGCGCTTGCATGTCTTCAGCGGGAAGATGTCATGAATCGTCTTTAATGCATGGTACAGATCCCCGCTCAGATAAGGCCCGTAGTAAAGGGCGCCCTGCCTGACGTCCCGGCCGATATGGAATGTTTTCATCACACGCGGGTACATGTCCTGCCAGGTCACGCAAATGTAGGGATACTCTTTGTCATCGCGCAGGAGAATGTTGTAATGCGGCTTGTTTTCCTTGATCAGGTTCGCTTCAAGAATAAATGCCTCCAGCTCATTGGCCGTGACGATATAGTCAAACGACGCAATGCGGGAGATCATGGCAAGCACCTTGGCATCGCCTTCCGGGGCAGGTGAGAAATAATAAGTGAGGCGGTTACGCAGATTGCCGGCTTTTCCCACGTAAATAACAGAACCCGATTTGTCCTTCATCAGGTACACACCGGGTTCTGTTGGTATCAAATCGAGTCGAACATCAGGCCTTTCCGGCATCGTCACCCCGCTATTGATCTTTGTCCATCTGCTCCAGATAACCGGTTATTGTGTCAATCGCAGCCTGTTCATCTTCGCCATCTGCCGACACAACCAGTTCATCGCCGTCCGCCATGCCGAGTGACATCACGCCAAGCAGACTCTTGGCGTTGGCGCGACGATCATCTTTGCCCAGATACACGCTGGCTCGGAACGCGGATGCTTTCTGTGTCAGCAGCGCTGCCGACTTCATCTGCCAATCATCGTCGCATTGAAATACAACGCTTTTTGTGACCATTTATACCTCCGTCGGCCGTTTCGGGCCATATCCGCAGGCCACAAGGGCCTTCAGATAAAGTATAGCTGTCGCAAAAAAAGCTTGTCAATGTATTAACTGACCAGTGACTTGCCGGTTCCGGTCTAATTTCCCGTTATTCTGTCAAGACGGCCGGCCGCTCCAACCGTCCTCCTGCGGTGTGACATACACCATCAGAAACGCAGCCTCATCCGTATCCGGGTAGTACCGCTCGCGACGCGCGAAAACGCTGAACCCGCACCGCTCATACAGACGGCGGGCCGATTCATTCGATTCCCTGACCTCAAGATAAACGCGCAAAGGGACACGTTGAGGCAGACTGGAAAACAGGGTATCAATCAGCTTTTGACCGTATCCCCTGCCGCGATGTTCAGGCAGAACAGCCACATTCAGAAGTTCATATCCATCGAAGACATCTCGCGCCGACAGATACCCGACCATTTGCCCAAAAGGGTCTTCGGCTGCATAAATGAATGCGTGCGGATCATCGATCAGAGATTGAATGGATGCCCGTGACCAGGCCAGCGCAAAGCAGGCGGCATGAATGAGCACGATTGCATCGGCATCGCCCGCGCCGGCCGCCCGCACGATCATGTCTGTCCGGCCAGCCGTTCCGCCTGTGTCGGAGCCGCGTAAAACGGTCGCACCTCAGCATCGGCTAAGCCGCGCCCCATGCGCTCATACTGCATCCGGCCAAGCTCGCCAAGCCGCACAGCCTGCGGCCAGGTATCGGACCAGACGCGTGCTGTGCCGATATACCGGGCGACGGCAGCGGCACCGTTGCCGGCCAGAGTAACCATCTCGCCGCCATGCATTTTGGCAATATGCTGTGCCAGTGCCTCTGCCGTTGTCTGCCTGTCTTCATAAAGACAGACATTATGCCGGTAGCCGCCGGCATAGACGCGCCCCCCGCGGGCATCGAGGACGGCATATATGATGCCGCTATCCTCCGCAGGCGTGATCGCCTGCAGGGTCGAGACGGTCACAAGCGGCGTGCTGGTGCCTGAAGTCAGTCCGAGTGCCGTGGCAAGTGCAATGCGAATCCCCGTGTAGGATCCGGGACCATGACCGGCCGCCACCAGTTCGAGTTCCTGTACGGAAAGATTATTTCGCTTAAGCAGTAAATCAATAGCCGGCATGAGCTGTTCTGCGTGGGTTTTTCGCTCCCGGTTTTCCAGCTGATCGAGACAGCGGTTTCCCTTCATCAGAGCGACCGTCAGCACAGCGGTCGAGGCATCAAAACTTAAGGTCAGCAAAGCGGGGTTCTCCTTCAGGAAACGTGATGCGGACAGAGCGCCTGTTTTCATCATCCGAGTCATCCGGACGGTCAATGCGGATCCGTATCGTATTGGGCGGCAGCGCCTTCTCGATACGGTCTGCCCATTCGATCAGGGCAATGCCGTCGTCGCCCGCGACCTCATCGAGCCCAAGATCATACCATTCCGTTTCATCACTTAAGCGATAGGCATCGATGTGATGGAACGGCGGGCCTCCCGCCGGATGCACGTAGCTGCGCAGAATCGTGAATGTCGGACTTTGCATTTCGCCCAGCACACCCAGCGCCTCTTTCACAGCGGCTGCAAACACGGTTTTGCCGGCACCCAGATCACCGTACAAGGCAAGGCAATCGCCCGCGCGAAGTGCGCGGGCCAATACTGCGGCGAGATGCCTGGTTTCGGATGGATGCCGGCTCTGGATGATCATCAGCGGCGCTGATACACCAGTTGTCCGCCGATCATGACAAGATCCGGCGTTGTACGATAATCAAACGGATCACCTGAAAGAACGAGGATGTCAGCCATATAACCGGGTGCCAGGCGGCCGAGCAGGTCTCCGGCATCAGAGCAGAGCGCTGCATTGCTTGTAATCGCGGCAAGCGCCAGATATTCGGGCATACCGGCACGCAGCGCCATGGCGGCGGTAACCGGCAGATATTCAATCGGAATGACGGGATGGTCCGTTGCAATCGCAACCGGAATACCGGTTTCAGCAAGGAGGGCGGGATTTCGGATCGACATGCGATTCACTTCCGGCTTGCTGCGGTCAGTGAGAAGCGGCCCCGTGATGATGCCGACCAGCTTGCCGCGGCCTCGATCGCCTTTGCCGCAGCTGTCATCCTTGTGAGAATCGTAATACGTTTTCAGCACATCGGCGATGAGATAGCCTTCCGTGCAGTGGTCAAGGGTGAATCTGAGTCCATACTGATCGGCCAGCCGCACGGCTGTGAGAATGTCGTCCATGCGGTGACAGTGTATCTTGATCAGGCGTTCGCCCGAGAGAACCGGCAGCAGCGCTTCCCAGCGTGCATCCGGTTTCGTTTCGTCCGGCTTGACAGCCTTTTGCTTTTTATACCAGATCGCCTCGTCCATGGCCCGTCGGAAATGTGCCGCACTCGACATGCGTGTTGCGGGACTTTTCTGGTTCTGTCCGTACACACTTTTCGGGTTTTCACCGAAAGCCGCTTTCATGGCCGCCTTTTCATGGATGGTCATGTCTTCGACCGTGCGGCCGTGCGTATGGACATGCGCAAACGTTCCTCCGATGACATTGGCGCTGCCGGGTCCCGTCATCACAGATGTGACACCGTAACGGGCGGCTTCGGCAATCGAGACATCGTCGGGGAAGATGCTGTCGACCGCAGACAGATCCGGTGTGACGGGATCGGTTATCTCGTTGCCGTCAGCCCCTTCCCAGCGCAGGCCGCTGTTGAACACGGAGAGATGGCAATGGGCATCGATCATGCCGGGCATCACGATGCGGCCGAAGGCATCGAAGTACTGAGCGCCGTTCGCCGCGTCGGCGGGGCACGATCCGTGCCCGACCATGGCGATCCGGCCGTCTTCCACCAGAAGATATCCCTGTTCGGGGCTGTCCGGCGTCATGGTAAGCAGCTTGGCGTTTTCAATAAGCAGTTTCATAAGACCTCTCGTGAAAAAGATAAAACAAGCCGGTCTGAGCCGGCCTGTTTAATAAATTAGCGCTTGGAGAACTGTGACGCTTTTCTGGCTTTCTTGAGACCCGGCTTTTTTCTTTCCTTGACGCGGGAATCTCTTGTCAGGAAACCTTCCTTTTTCATAATCGCCTTGTTCTTTTCTTCGTCCGCCTTGACGAGAGCACGAGCGATGCCATGACGTATGGCGCCGGCCTGGCCGGCCACGCCGCCGCCTTTGACATTGACCCTGATCGTATAAAGTGAGGCGGCTCCGACTGCGTTCAACGGCTGCTTGACGATATATTTCATGGTATCGATCGGAAGATATTCGTCGAGCGGTTTCTCATTCACGATAATGTCGCCTGTACCGGGCATCAGGCGAACCTGTGCAACGGATTGTTTTCTGCGGCCGGTGGCCTGGTAAACGGTGCTGTTCTTGCTCATATCTGTGCTCCTTATGCCTCGGTCTTCAGTTCAACAGGCTGCTGTGCCTGATGCGGATGATCTGCTCCCGCATAAACTTTCAGCTTGCGGAAAAGCTGGCGTCCGAGCGCATTCTTCGGCAGCATGCCCCGCACGGCAGACTCGATGATTCGGGTCGGATGCGTCTGCATCATTTTATTGTAGGTCACTTCTTTCAGACCGCCCGGATAACCGGAGTGACGGCGGTACAGCTTCTTCTCCGCTTTATGCCCCGTAACCTGAATCTTTTCGGCGTTGATTACAATGACAAAATCGCCCATATCCTGAAACGGCGAAAATTCCGGTTTGTTCTTGCCTCTGAGGACAGCTGCGATTTCGCTCGCCAGACGCCCCAATACCTTGCCTTCTGCGTCGACGACATACCATACCTTGGTCTGCTCATCGTTACCCGCAACGAATGTTTTCATCTCCATGCTCCTTGCTTCTCGTAAAAAAGCCCGCCATATCGGCGCGCAAGCACCACTATAGCGGGCAATATCTGCCTTGTCAAGCATTATTTCTTATTACGTTAACGTGACGGCGGTTTTCTCCACGTATCGCGAATATCCTGCATTTCTCTCAATGCTCGCGCTGCTTGTCTGCGTCGTCGCATTTTGCGCTTGCGGCGCATCTCAAGCAAAAGGTAAAACAAGATGACGGCAAGAAGGACGCCGACACCGCCTAAAACGAAGACGAGCATCGGATCGCCGCCAAAGATCGAACCCGGTTCATCTGCATCGACTATTTCCGTGGCCATCGTCACAACCGGCTCCGTATTGACCGGCACAGTCTCCGCTATGGTTTCGGGTACTGTGGCAGGCACGGTCGGTGTTTCTGTTTCAACAATCGGATTGGCTTCACGGTAGATTCGGCCCCCCTCTTCCAGAAGTGCCCGCATCGGAATTGAAATATCGACGGCACGGCCATCGGCAATCAGGGTCGCATTGAGGAGCACGCCGATAAGGCGACGCCCGTCAGGCATCAGGCCTGAGGTCATCAGACAATAGCCGGCTTGCGGCGTCGTCCCCGTTTTCCCGCCGTCATAGTCGCTGAAGTACTCCGAGTCGTATACGTCGGCACCAAACTGAACCAGCCGGTTCGAGTTCCGGATCAGGGCCCAGTCGCTGTTTGTATGCATATTTGTCGGTTCAAGGCTGGCAAAGCGCGTCGAGACAAGTTCCCGAAACGTCTCATCCTGCATGGCGAAACCGGTCAGTATGGCCACATCTCGTGCTGTCGACAGATGCCCCGGAACATCAAATCCGCTCGGATTGTTGAAGTTTGAGCTGTGCGCCCCTTGCGAACGCGCATATTCGTTCATTTTTTCGGAGAAGGCCGCGATTTTTTCCTCGTACGTGCCCGTGCTGCCGCTGTAGTTTTCTGCCAGCACGTTGGCGGCATCATTGGCCGACATGACCATCAGGGCAATAAGGGCATCGCGCGTTGAGATCTCTTCGCCCGCGACAAGTCCGACACGGACCGACTCGGGTGAAGCCAGCGTGACGGCTTCCGCCGATGCCAGCAGCGTCCGGTCGGGATCGTACTCAGGCAAATTCAATATCGTCATGCAGGTGACAATTTTCGTAATGCTCGCAATCGACCGCTGTTCGTCGATATTCTGTTCGACCAGAATGTCGCCGCTGCCGGCATCCATGACAATGTAAGCCGACGCCTGAACCTGATCGAAACCGGGCCAGGCGGCCAGGACATTGACACCGAGACTTGCGACAACCAGGACAAGCAGGAATAAAAAGCACTTTTTATGCTTCATAACCCGTTCGCCCTCCTCTCGTTTTCCAGGCCACCCAAAGGGGGGCTACCAAAAACAGTGACGAAAACGCGCCGGAAATGATGCCGACCATCATGGGCAGGGCAAACTCGGTGATGCTGGTGAGCCCGTAAGCCATCGAGAACACATAGGCGACGCCGACAGCCGCGAAGGTGCATAGCGATGTGATGATCCCTCGCGTGAACGATTGGCGAACGGAAAGATCGACCAGGTCAGAAAGCGGCAAGCTGCCGTTCGTCAGACGGACATTTTCGCGAATCCGGTCGTAGATCACAATCGTATCGTTGATCGAGAAGCCAAGAATCGTCAGGGTCACGGCGATCACGCTTTCGTTCAGCGGAGTGCGCATCACGACGAAGACGAAAAACGCGATCAGAATGTCGTGAAACAGCGCGATCAGTGCCATTACTCCAGCCGACGGACCGGATATTTTGCGAAACGAATACCAGACATAGGCGATGATCAGGACGGAGGCGACCAGCATCGCCAGGAGTCCGTTGATCAGCGTCTCACGGCCGATAAAGGGGGCCACCAGCCGAGACGAGGCAAGTGCCACCTCGCGGTCGGGGAATGCACTCTCCAGTGCCTCGATGACGGAAGTCATTTCAGAAGGGAGCAGTGCCTCGTTGCCGGCAACCGAAATGACGAGCGCCGTGTTGCCGTCACTGACGGCGGTCGTCGACTGGGCCGTAACCGATTGACCGAGTGCGTCAGAAACCGCGCGCTCAGCCTCAATCAGATCGAGTTCGCCCGCATAATGGTACGTGATCAGGCTGCCGCCCCTGAATTGAATATCAAGTTCGACGCCGAGCGTAAATGACAGAACGATCCCCAGTGCCAAAAGTCCCAGCGCAATGCCGAAGAAAACCTTGCGATGCCGGTAAACACTAAACATGCTGCACCGCCTTTCCTTTGCCGAAGCCTCCATAGAGCCAATGTGAACGCAACTTCGGCTGAGCCGCGAGCGAACCGATCATCAGGCGGGTCAGCCAGACACCGGTGATGCCGTTCAGAATGACACCGACCAGCAGAGAGTAACCAAAGGAAAGCATGGTGCCAGAACCAAACACCATGAGGACAATGGCCGCAATGGCCACCGTCACGTTGCCGTCCCAGACCGAGGAAAACGCGCGTTCAAATCCGTTTGTCAGGGCGAGCGGCAGCGATGCGCCGCCGCGGATTTCCTCCTTGATGCGCTCGGAGATAATGACATTGGCATCGACGCCAAGTCCGATTGACAGGATGATGCCGGCCATTCCCTGCAGCGTCAGAGTCTGCTGCGGGATCGCGATGGCAAGGAGGATGCCGGATATCTGCGCCAGCAGTGAAAACACAGCAACCATTCCCGGCAGACGGTAGTAAAGCAGGAGGAACAGTGAAATCAGGATAAAGGCGGCAAGTCCCGCCATGATCATGATGCGCAGCGAATTCTGTCCCAGCATCGGCGAAATTGTCGATGATGACGTCGCCTCCAAGGCGAACGGCAGTGCACCGGCATTTATTTTTTGTGCCAGATCGGTTGCCGATTCAGGCGTGAACCCGCCTTGGATGACGGACTCTCCGCCCGTGATCACCGCTTCGACGACCGGATCGGAAATGAGAATCTCATCCATGTAGATGCCGATCGTCTGGCCCAGATAGCGGCGCGTTGCCTCCTCAAACTTGCCGGCGCCGTCTGCATTCAGCTCGAGCGCGACGATCGGCTGATTGTAGGTCGGGTCGACGGCGAAGAAGGCTTTCGCCACATCGGCACCGGTCAGGAGCACGTCACCGTTCGGGGAGCGAAACGTGAGCAGCGCCATTTGGCCGAGCTCCTGGAGCGCCTCCTCCGGATTGAAGTCAACTTCATCGGATCGCCACGGAAAGCGGACGGTGATGCGGTCGTCGCCTGAACCGACGATGACCTCGCGATCCAGGATCTGGAGTGCATCGAGCCGCTGATTGATCACGCGGGAAGCCGCGTCCATCTGCTCGGACGTCACTTCGCCTGCGTAATCCCTGGGCGTGAAGACGGCTTCAACTCCGCCGCGGATGTCAATGCCGAAGCGGATATCCGGCGCACCCTTGATCCGGGACAGTCCGGCACGGCCGGGGATCGGAATGGTTAAGCCAAAAACCGCAATGACAGCAGCCAGCAGTATAAAGGCGACCACAATAAAAAAAGTGGATCGCCTGCTGCTGACCCCTATTTTTGCGAATGAACGTTTTGCCATGAAGGTGAAAGGTTCCTTTCAAATTGCATGGCACACATTATAGCATCAGGCGCTGGCCAGGCAAACAAGCAACTTTGCCAAACTCCGATTGCAGATCAAATCCCATTTGTTCACCTGACGTGCTTTATATGCCATATTCACGCCAAGCTAATGCCTCATCGATTTGCTAACCTGCAACAATTGAAAATAGTGATTGAAATGACTAATGATTGAAATGACCAGCGATTGAAACGACTGGAGAGGTTCTTATGAAAAAAATTGCCATTCTTCTGGAAAACTTATTCGATGAGCATGAGGTCATCTATCCGTATCACCGCTTCAAAGAAGATTTTGAGGTTCTGCTGGTCGGCACTGAAGCCGGCAACGTTTATAAGAGCAAGGAAGGATTTTCGCTAAAATCCGATGCAGCATCCTGCGACGTATCCGCCGACTCATTCGATGCGCTTTTTATCCCGGGCGGTTTCTCCCCCGATTATATGCGCCGTTCCGAGGCCACCATTAAACTGGTCAAAGCCATGCACGATCAGGGCAAACCGATTGCAGCCATTTGCCATGCCGGCTGGGTGCTGGCATCCGCAATCGATCTTGGCGGAAAAAAAGTGACCTCGTATCCGACGCTGAAGGATGACCTTGTTCATGCCGGAGCCGAATGGGTCAACGAAGTCGCGGTCGACGACAATCTTGTCACCGGCCGCAATCCTCAGGACCTGCCCGGCGTGGTCAAAGCTTTTATCAAAAAACTGACCTAACCGCAGCCTTGCATCCCCGGGACAGTGCGTTTCCCCCGCCAAACATTGACAAACGGAGCGGCAGATAAAATAATGGCAGGCGACTGTTTGACAAGGGGTGTAGCATGACGACCGCACAGGAAATAAAAAGACGCCGCACATTTGCGATCATCTCGCATCCGGACGCCGGCAAAACAACCATGACCGAAAAACTGCTGCTTTACGGCGGGCAGGTTCATCTTGCCGGCACGGTTAAGGGACGCAAGGCGGCCAGACATGCCACCTCCGACTGGATGGAGATTGAAAAGCAGCGCGGTATTTCGGTGTCAAGCTCGGTATTGCAGTTTGAATACGACGGATACTGCATCAACATTCTCGATACCCCCGGGCATCAGGACTTTTCGGAAGACACCTACCGCACGCTGGTTGCCGCAGACGCCGCGATCATGATGATTGACGGAGCCAAAGGCGTCGAAGAGCAGACAGTCAAGCTGTTCAAAGTCTGCCGCATGCGCGGCATTCCCATTTTCACATTCGTGAATAAAATGGATCGCGCGACGAAAAGCCCCTTCGATCTGATGGACGAGCTGGAAAAGGTGCTGGGCATTTTTTCCGTCCCGATCAACTGGCCGATCGGTGTACACGGTGATTTCAAAGGCTTGTACAATCGTCAGACCGGCCTGATCGACATCTACGCCGAGCGGACGTTTGATCACGGGGCCAGCAAAATCAGGACAAAATCCGTCAGCCTGGAGAACATCGGCGATCAGATCGGCGCCGATTATGAGGCGTCACTTGCGGAAGACATCGAACTGCTGGATATCGCGGGCGACAGTCTTGATCCGGATAAAGTCGCAGCCGGCCTGCAGACTCCGCTTTTTTTCGGCAGCGCACTGACAAATTTCGGGGTTGAATTTTTCCTCAGCACGTTTCTTTCCATGTCGCCGCCGCCCGGCCC
>LSQX01233131.1_pt1 | contig 16144 bp, 11 predicted proteins | sample 654561 | NCBI WGS metagenome assembly LSQX01 (sample SAMN04489861, study PRJNA283612) | anaerobic digester metagenome | isolation source: 4 biogas reactors fed with cattle manure at either 37C or 55C with and... | place: Denmark: Kongens Lyngby | collected 2014 | reverse complement strand
CGGTCTGCACTTTGCCGACATCGAGAAGCTGCTGGAGGTTCTCCATCAACTGGTGGATGCGGGCAACACCGTGCTGGTCATCGAGCATAACCTCGAGGTCATCAAGAATGCGGATTATATTGTGGACCTGGGGCCGGAAGGCGGCGAGCACGGCGGCCGGATCGTGGCCCAGGGGACGCCGGAGGCGGTGGTCCGCTGCCGAGAGTCCCTTACCGGAAAGTACCTGGCGCCGGTGCTAAAGAGGGAGACCTAGCCAGGGGCGTTGCCGATCGAGGCGAGCCTCTATCGATTTGACCGCGACACGGATCATGTCTGACTCGACGCTCACCATGACGGTGATCATTCCGAGCTATCACCGGCCGGAGAATCTCCGCCGCTGCCTGGAGGCTCTGGCCCGGGGACGCCGCCTGCCGCAGGAGACGCTGGTAGTCCTGCACGAGGAGGACGAGGCGAGCCAGACGGCGCTTCTGGGGCTGAGTGAGATAGCGGAGAAGGTGAACCTGCGCACCATCCTGGTAGCCCAGGCCGGACAGGTCCTACAGATGAACGCGGGGCTGGCGGAGGCACGGGGGGACGTGGTATGCTTTACGGATGACGATTGCCTGCCGCATGAAGACTGGCTGGAGCGGCTGGCAGCACCGTACGCTGACCCGGAGGTTAGTGGCGTCGGGGGGCGGGACGTGGTTTACCACGAGGGCGTACGCAGCGAGCGTGCCGGGCGCGTGGTAGGGCGCATCAGTGGGTGTGGACGCCTTCTCGGCAGCCACCACGAGGTTTTCCCGCCAGGGCTGCGGGAGGTCCAGCACCTCAAAGGGGCCAACATGAGCTTCCGGCGCAGCCGGATGGTTCCGCTGGACCCCCGGTTGGTGCTGGGGCCCGGCGATTCGCCAATGAATGACACCGACCTCTCGCTGTCAGTGGGCGAAGGCGGCGGGCGACTGCTCTACGACCCGGAGGCGCAGGTGGACCACCATCCGGCCCCGCGTCATGGGATCACTCACCGGGACCCGTCCCGGCCGGAGCAGGCCTACATTGACGGGCACAACTGGGCATACCTGATCTGCAAGCACTTTCCGGCCTGGCGCCGGGCGGTGTTCATGGCCTACGCCTTGCTGGTGGGCAGCAGCAACCGGCTGGGCCTGGTTAAGTTCCTCGTGACTGCGCTGCGTGGACCGCGAGTGGCAGGACGCCAGTACCTGGCCACCTGTCGCGGGCTGCGAGCGGGAGTCCGCGACTGGCGGGGGGCACAGGCAGAACTCCGGACGGAGGCCCAAGGAGGACCGCGGTAGTGAGAGCACGAGCCAACGACACTCTGGTCATGTTCGCCATCGCGCTGGGAGCCTTTACCCTGGCTGCGGCGGCGGGGTTGATCAACCTGCTCGGGCACGGGCAGTACACCGTGGCCCTGATTGCCCTGTTCGCGGGCATCGCGATACTCGCCTCCATGGCCTCCCTGGAGATCGCCTTGCTGTGTCTGTGCGTCCTCTCCTTCACCGATGGCATGCTCAAGGGCCTGGATCCCACTGGGATGTCGGTATTCGCCAAGGACCTGTTCCTCGGGCTGGCGCTGGTCAGATGGGGATGGCTCAATCTGGTGCGGGGAGACTGGTCTTCGTTGCGCATACCCCTGGTCTATCCGGCAGTGCTGTTCATCGTCTACTGCACGGCCCAGGTCGTGAACACCACTACGCTGTCGTCGGTCGTGGCTCTGGCCGGTCTGCGGAGCTGGATCGTGTGGATTCCGGTCGCCTTCCTGGCCTACTACACCATCCGGCACCAGTGGCATGTCCAGTGGCTGTTGATCGTCCTGCTGACGTTATCGGTGTCCACCTCCATCTATGGGATCGTGCAATACCACATTGGCTTCGACCACCTATTTCAACTGGGGTCAGGATTTGCCTTCTACAACCGCTTTGGCTGGGACGAGCAGACCGTACGCGCCACCTCCACCTTTGTAAGTCCCGGAACCTTTGGCGCCGCCATGAGCCTGATGGTGATCATCGCTCTCGGCGCGCTCTGGTATCTGCAGAACTGGCCGGGGAAGGCACTGGCTCTGCTCACGGCAGCCGCCGGAGTGGTGGGGCTGGGGACCAGTGGCAGCCGGGCGCCTCTGCTGGCGGCGGCGGTGGGCGGAGTGGCCATGCTCCTGCTGGTGCGGCGACCCCGCGTCGTGTGGACGGTGGCGATCGTTGTGCTGCTAGGCGTGTTGATGGTCACTACCCTGGCCTCCGGAGCTTTTGCGCGACGCTACAACCTGAGGATGCTGAACGCACCCTTGATCATCCACCGCATTATGCTGCCCTTCAGTCGCGGCTTTCAGTCGGCACTGGATCACCCCCTGGGCACCGGGGTGGCCACCGGCGTCGGCCTCGGGCGGGCCGCCAACATCGTGCAGGAAACGGAGGGCAACCTGGAGGTCGCCCAGGAATCCTGGGGGATGGTTGAGAACGAGTATGGACGAGCGCTTCGCGAACTGGGCATCCCCGGTGCCACCCTGTTCATCGCTTTGCTGCTCACCGCCCTTCACGGCGGCCTAGTCGCTTGCCGCAAGTGTCGTACCACGGCCTTCCTGACACTGGCCGCGGCCAGCACGGGAGCCATGGTGTGTACCCTCGCGCAGTTGACGGGGGGCAGCGCGCTCTATCTGGCCCCCGGTGGTTCGCTCTTCTATCTCTCCTATGCCCTGGCGATGCGGCTCCCGGAGCTGGAGGCCGTGGCCCTGAACCGGCAGGCGGAGGAGGCAACGGAGCAGCAGGCGGTTGCCGCAGGCAGCCGACCGGTATCCCGGCTGTATGTCCGGAGGCTGCGCCATGGTCTCTGAGGACGCGCAGGACAAGGCTGCGTTCCCCGGCGACCCGCCCCCCCGCGGTCTCCGCATCGCGGTGGTGATCGAGGACCTCAACCAACGCGGCGGGCAGGAACGCGTGGTGGCCGAGTTGTGCCGGCGCTGGGCCCAGCGGCATGAGGTGGTGATCTTCTGCTTCACCGCCGAAGGCCTGGACGATGAACCCCTTACCATCAGACGCCTGTGGTTGCCTCTGCGCAGGCATGCGTTTCAGAGTCTGTGGATGCTACCCGCCAGCCGCTGGGCGCTGCGGCCCCGGCGTTATGACGTGGTGCTCTCCCAGGGGGGCAACTGCCTGGTTCAGAACTTCGTCCTGGCTCACACCTGTCACGCGCGGCGGCGGGTGGAAGCCACCCAGGCGCCGGGTAAGGTCGGGCCGCTTCGGGAGCGCTGGCTAAGACTGCGTAACCGCTGGGCGGTGGCCATGGAGCGCCGGGCCATCCGCCGTTGCCCAGGCCGCCTGATTGCCGTCTTCCCGCCCCTGGCCCGCATGCTCTCCGAGGAGTATGGCGTGCCTCTGGAGCAGATCCTGGTAACGTACAATGGTGTGGACACGGAGGTTTTCCATCCCCGCAACCGGACCGCGTGGCGCTCCGCGATGCGGCAGGAGCTAGGGCTGAGTGAGGAAGAGGTAGTCCTGATATTTGTGGGGGGCTTGTGGCTGGAGAAGGGCCTGACGCAAACGATCCAGGCCCTGGGGAAGATGCAGCATCCGGCGCGGCTTCTGGTCCTGGGGCAAGGGGATGAGCGCCTGTTGGGGCGAATTGCTGAGGAGGCCGGCGTGCGCGATCGGGTGTGCTTCCTGGGACGGCGCGAGCACGTTGAGCGCTACCTGGCGGCGGCGGATGTGTTCGCCTTGCCCTGGCCAATCGGGGGCTGGATGTTGTTGGCCGTCACCGAGGCCGCCGCCAGCGGCCTGCCACTGGTGATCTCCTCCCTGCTGAACCCGGCGGACAACTACTTTCGGGACGGGGAGAGCGCTTTCCTGGTGGGGCGGGATCCGGCGGAGATGGCGGAGCGACTGGACCGTCTGGCCGCAAACCCAACGCTCAGGGAACAGATGGGGGCTCAAGCGCGTGAGGCGGTGCTCCCGCTGGGGTGGGACCAACAGGCGCAAGCTATAGAGCAGTTCTTCCTAGAGAAGACAGCAAGCCGCGCGGGGAGGGCCTCCTGAATGGCGCTGAGGCGCTTGGCAGTGATCAGCCATTCGGCGGTGCTGGAGATCAACCAGGCGGTATACAGAGTGCTGGCTGCTGCTCACCCTGAGCTGGAGTTGCGCCTGATCGTCCCCCAGCGCTGGCGCAACTCCCTCACCCGTGGCAAGTGGCTACAGGCAGCAGGGCGAGAGGGAGTCAGGCCCCTGCCGGTGAGACTGGCGGGACAGATCAACCTGCACTGGTACGGGCCGCGCCTTGAGCGCGCACTGAGAGCATTCCGGCCAGAGGTCCTGCTGGTGATTGAGGAGCCCTATTCCCTGGCCGCCGGGCAAGCCACACGCCTGGCCCGAAAACTGGGGACGCGCCTGGCGGTCTACACGAACCAGAATCTGCTGCGGCGATATCCCCCGCCTTTTGCCGGCCTCCGGGCGCGCGTCCTGGGGCAGGCGGAGCGCATGCTGGTCCCCACCGAGGCCTGCGCGGAGGTGCTGCGCGAGTTGGGGTATCAGCGTCCTATCCACCACTTCCCCTATCCGTTTGCGCTGCCGGAGGCGGCAGAGCCGAATCCTTACCTGTCGGAGCGGCTGGGACTGTAGCCCCCGGTGGTGGGATACGTCGGGAGGCTAGAGCCCGAGAAAGGACTCCTGGACCTGCTGGCGGCAGCGCAACTCCTGCGGGAGCGAGGACGCAGCATCCACCTCCTGCTGGTGGGTGAGGGGCCTCAGCGCGCAGAACTTGAACGGCGGGCCGCGGCTGACCTCCCCGGCCAGGTGCACTTCACCGGGTACGTGCCGCACGACCAGGTAGCGCCGTATTTCCTGGCGCTGGACGTTCTGGCCCTGCCCTCCCGGACCACTCCGGCCTGGAAGGAGCAGTTTGGGCGGGTGCTGCTGGAGGCGTGGGGATACGGCGTGCCGGTGGTGGGTTCAGACTCGGGGCACATTCCGCTGCTGATCCGCGAGACCGGTGGAGGGCTAGTGTTCCGCGAGGGCGATAGCGAGGACCTCGCGGAAAGGCTCGAGATACTGCTCCGAGACCCGGAGAGGTCCCGTGCCATGGCGCAGACCGCACGTGAGGTGGTCCGGCGGGAATATAGTCTGGAGCGAGTGGCGGAGCGGCTCTGGGAGGCAATCAGCGAGGGCTAGAACTTGCTAGCTGGGCGCCACGGCTGGCGATCATCGCCCCTATCCCCGCCAGCACCAACAACGTAAGCAGACGCACCCCCGCCGCCGCGGCCACGGTCCCCAACCCCGGACCTGGAGATGGCTCGGCCTGGGCTACCTCTGCCGGAGGCTTTCCAGCCTGGGAGGAAGAATCTCCGCTCCCGGCCTTGCCGCCACCCGGATCAGGAGTGGCCGGGGTGGTCACGGCCTGAACCTCCTGTACGCGATTGAGTTGCGCGTCGAAGGCCTCCAGCGAGTGGTATCCCCAGAAGAAGGCCAGCAGCATCAGGCCGATACCCAGTAGAAACACAACCAGGCCCAGGACGTAGTTGGCCCAGGCCTGCGGCGGACGCGAGTTAGAGTCAAGCGTGTCAGACATGTCAGTTCACAGCCAAGGACCTGCCACCCGTCGTCTGAAGCCCGGTGGGCATGCCTGGAATGTCATTTCTCCGTCTGCGCGACGCGGCTAGCGCAGCGGGGGCCAGTCTCCGGTGGGGGCCACTCCCCAGAGCTCGCAGGCGCCCTTGCGGCTGCCATCCCCCTTGGGGTCCCAAGCGAAGGGGCCGGTGTCTGCCACGTGCCACTTCACGTTCCCGTCCACATAGAGAATGTTCTTCCCACCACTGTGGAAGGGCAGCTCCGAGTAGCCAGGCTGGCCCTTGCTGTTGTGGCTCTGGTAAACATTCTCGCCCAGCGCGTCCCCCCAGGAGCCAGGCAGATTGGCCCCCTTCTCAAAGATCATCACGGTCTCGGAGGGGTTGGGGATCAACGCTTTGTAGCCGCCGTAGAAATTCACGCCCCGCGGACGCTGTGTCTGTCGCGCCAGGGCGTAGGCACGGGCCAACTCGCGGCTGGACCCCGGCCCCATCACGGCCTGGGGAAGCGGGTTGTTGGGGCAGCGCATGACCTCCTCCCACTTCTCGAGGTAGTCGCTCATGCACATGTCCCAGGTCCGGATGGCGGGGTCCGGGGCGTTCTTGGGCGTGGGAGCGGCGTTGGGGTCCGGGTGGGTGGAGCACCACGGCGGGAAGTAGCCATAGTGGTCGGAGATGTACAGGCCCATGGCGCGTCCGATGTTGTGCAAGTGGCTTATGCACTCCACCTTACGGGCGTTGTTGCGGGCGGCCGCCAGCACCGGAAGCAGGATGGCCGACAGCACCACAATGATGCCGATAGCGACCAGGAGCTCAAGGACTGTAAAGCCTGAAGGCCGGCGCATTGATCGTATCATCCGCTTCTCCTTCCTCCCCTCCCTTATGTATACCCCTCCTAGCCCGCAGGTAACCCCGCGCGCCACCCACCTCGGCACTCCGGCGCCGGTCTCTGGGGGTTCAGGCGATGTCTAGTACGGCATTTGCGAGACGGATTTTCCGATGAGCACCAGGGCAACGGTCACCATCCCCACCAACCCGGTGCCGCAGGAATAGCCGGCGAACAGCACCATGGCGTACTGCTTCCAGCGGCGGGCGCCATAGCGCGGGATGAAGTAATACTCGCTGACCAGCGCACCCAAGAGCTGCGGGAAAACGGCGTGCGGTAGGATTCCACCCGTGGCGCTGCGGATCAGACCATAGATCAACAAGATCGGCAGCCGGAAGCCCCGCAGCAGCAGGTAGACCGCGACAGACCCGAGCAAACCCCAGAGTGCGTAGTTCCAGCTCCAGGCCTTCATGAACAGACTTTGCTCCGGGTTGAGCGAAGCCGTGAACCAGATGCCCTGCTGGAGCGCCACCAGGTTCCACATCTTCAGGGCGTAGGGATACGCCGCCGAGGGGATGGGCCCCAGGCGCCAGATGAACTGCCAAAAGAGCAGGCTGCAGAAGATGGTGATCGGCCAGACGATCAACTCAGCCTTCACGATGCTCATGATCTTGTTGCCGGTCAGCTCCAGGATGCGGAAGTTCTGCGCCTGGTTACCGTGATTGAAGTCGGGAATAGGCGCAAACCAGATGTCTACGCCCTTGTAGCCGCTGAAGATAATCACAGCGTTTTTGAGCATCGGGAGACTTACGTACTGACCGGTCAGCCCGATCATACGGGCATTGACATAGGAGTTGAGCGGCGTGGCAATAAAGCCGAACACGGCCACGATCCACGCCGGGAAGCCAGGCACGAGCCACTTGCAGAGCCAGATGTACCCCAGAGTGGAAACCACGAACATGGCCCCCGCCACCCACAAGGGAAAGTCGCCACGACCCACGGGCGGGGCCCAGGAGCGCTCCTCTGGCTTGCCGGCGCGCCGAGCGGCCACCGCCGCCCGGTAGTTGGCCACTACCTCATAGAGCCCAATCAGGAAGATGGCCAGGGTGGCGCCGATGCTCAGGCTCAGGTACAGGTCTATCTGGTTCGCAAACTGGGTGGAAATCGTGTCCATCCCCGGCGTCCAGGAGCGCAGCACGTTGGCTCGCTGCAGGCTGGGGTTGACGAACATCATGATCACCACCGCCAGGGCGCTGCCGATGACCGCCCAGTACGGAACCACGAAGCCGGAGATGATGGTGCCCAGGTCGGTCATGAAACCCAGCGGCACCGCCGGCAGCAAGGACTCGGTGGTCCGGGTGAGATCCACCCAGGGGATGGGGATGAGCTGAAACGGCTGCGTCATGATGACGCTGGTGATGGTAGGGATGCCGATATAGATGGCGCCGAAGATGATCCCGATCATGGCGCCGATGCTGAAGATCCGCCAGCGCCACGACTCCTCCTTGCTCCCCACCTCGGCCAGCGCCGTGGCTCCCTGCGCGGTGACGGTGGCAAACGGATAGGGCAACTGCTCGTAGTCGGAGGTCTCACGGAACAGCAAGTAACCCATCCCAAACCAGTTCAGCCGGCTGAGGACCGTACCCAACACCAGCAGCAGACCCGGTAAGATCCATTCCTCGCTCCAAAAGGTGCGATTGATAAGAGCGGGCGAGTTCTCCGGGGGGACAACCCAGCTAGGAATCTTGTCGGCGATCCCCAGATTCTTGGCGGCCTGCGAGCGGACAAAGTACTGATTCCAGATAGCCTGCGCGAAGACTCCGCCGGAGAGCATCTGGCCGCCAATCATGGCGGTCAGACAGGAGGCGATGTAGTACAGGATATAGATCTGGGCACGGTTGAGCCGCACGAAGGAACGACGCGCGATCTCCACAAACAGGATGATCGTCGTCCACTCCGCCGCCGGCCCCAGCGTAAGACCGGCGACCAGGCTGAGGTAGATGGCGCCGGGCATCATTACGAAGCCGACGAACAGTGCCCCCGCAATGGACCGCCCATCAAACCCGTCGGTGTAGGTTTCCGGCCGATCCATCAGACTACGGTATAGGTCTAGTTCCTTGTCGTGATATGCCATGGATCCTCCAACTACAACCTGCCGGTGCCGGCCTCGCGCCGGTGCGCTGGGGCGGGGCTTAGACCCGCCGCTGATATGAGATGGTTACTTCGGTACTTCCCGTCGTTCCGCTAGGCCGGTTTGGAGGCCTGCGCCTCTGGCTGACCGTTCAGCAACGCCGCCGCCTGTTGGCCGTACTCGCTCTTCTGAGCCGCCGGGAAGGTGCGCCACAGCAGATACTGCTTGCGAATGATGTTGATGAAGTTGCGCGTGACCCGCTTCCAGGAGGCATCATCGCCACTGGTGCGCAGGATGTTGCACTGGATGCGAAAGATCTCCGGGTCCTCCGTGGGTACGGTCTGGATGGTCAGGCGCTCAGACACTCCCAGGTCATACGGAGCCAGCCAGATCATCGCGGATAGCTCGTAGCCCTGGCCGTTCTCGTAGTCTTGATAGGACATGGTTATCTCCCCGGTGGAGAACTGCCCCAGCGAGTAGTCGGTGTGCGCGGTGAAGAACTCCCGCAGGTACATGTTCACGCCCAGCGCCTGGTCCCCGGTAACCGTGAAGGGCAGGTCCATGCTGAGCAGATCACCCTCCGGTTCGGGCAAGGACCAGCGTCGCTCAATACCGGGCATGGCGATATCCGAGGCCCGCCGCGCCGGGTACATTACCGAGAGCAGCACGGTGGCCATGATGACTACCGTAGTGATCACCGCCGAGAGCGAGGAGTAGTTGAGGTTGAGTCCCGCACTCAACTGCAGGCTGGTCACGATCTTGGCCGCCGTCTGCCCCACCAGATAGCCGGCGATAGCCCCCAACACCGCGTAGACGCTGGCCTCGGCGATGAACAGGGCAGCCACGTGGTTGGGCGCCAGGCCCAGGGAGCTGTAGATGTAGATCTCCTTGACGCGTTCGTAGACCGAGCCCAGCATCGTGTTCAGGACGATGGCCGCGGCGATCAGGATGGGGATGACCAGGTCTGCCATCCCACCGAAGCTGGTGGCGCCCACGGCGCTGCACAGGTAGGTCTTGCCGTCCACGCCGGCGTAGAGGTTGAGCTCGATGCGAGTGATAAGGGAGTCCAGGACTCCCATGGCGCTGGTGCCCTCGGGCGTGGCGATCGCCACTGAGCGCAGGCTGCCGTTGTGGTCCATGACGAACTGGTAGGGAACGATCACCGCACTGTCAGGCACCACGTGGATGTACTGCATCTCTCCGCCCCGGGTAGTGCGGCTGCGACCTTCCTCCATCGCCCCGCCTGCCATCTGCTGCTGCATCAGCAGGAAGTCCACCGGCGTGTAGACCTCGCCGTCGAGGTCTTGCACGCTCTTGTAGCGTGAGGTGGAGAGAATGCCGATGACCCGCATCTCATTGCCGAACAGATTGACCGTGGCCAGTCCGATCTCCTCACTGGTAACCCCCAGGGCAGAGGCCACACCCTCGGGCAGAATGATAACATTGCGATCCCCTTCGCGGAACCAGCGGCTGCCCTCCGCCAGATACTCCTGCGGGCGGCTGACGTCGGCCTCCGAGGGCATCATCCCCATCATGCTGGTGGCCGCGTAGTTCTTGAGCCCGCGCGTGAGATTCACAAACGACTGCTTACCCACATCACTTGAGAAGTACCAGGCGCGACCCGCCACACTGTATTGGTTGCCATACTCGGTCTGCATCTGGCTGTAGGCCAGCTCGCCCATCGGCAGCCAGGTCTTGTCGCGCACCAACACCCCGTTGTAGGGGGCAATGCGCGGCACCAGGATCTTGTTGGCGCGAACGCTTTCCACCACCGAGGTGAAGGACATGACAGTGAAGGTTAGCAGGATGAGCGTCAGACAGGTGAGCAGCGTCCGCACCTGGCGCCGCCGCATGTTAGAGACGCCCAGACTGAAGGCGGCTGCCGAAGCTCCCAACCGGCCCACGTCGGCAGAGTGCACGCCCGTCTGTTCATAGCGAACTGTCTTCATCTCCTCCTCGAACTTGTTCACGATGATGCTGATGACCAGCATGCCCAGAGCGAGGATAATGAAGGCCAGCAGGATCACGATCGGAGCGTAAACCAGGGCGAAGGCAGGGTGCACCAGGTTCAGAATAACAAAGACCACGAGGAAGATGCCGCCCGTGCTGAAGAGCTGCCACTTGAGGTCCGGATGCCCGATCAACAGGCGCTCCAGGAAGAAGCTGAAAGGCAGGAGCAGCGCCAGGTAGAAGATGATCCCCTTGATCACGTCATTGGCAGTGGAGCGCACGGCTGGATAGGCGCGGGACTCCAAGGACCACGCCGCACGGGCAGCAGTAATGAAGTCATCATACCGCTGCGCGTTGAGGCTCTCTTGGGCCAGGTCCAGTTGTTCCTTGGCCGCACCGTGGGCCTCATCTACCAGATTGTTAGTGATCCCATAGCGCCGCAGCGCTTCCGTGCGGTCCTCGTCAAGCCTCCACATGTCGCGAGCTACCAGGTAGGGACTGAAATGAATGGCGGGAGTCTCATCCACCAGATAGCCGACGCCCTCCGGCTTCTCCTCGGTGGGATTGACCAGTAGGAAGCGCAGGCCCAGCAGGCTGGCCGCCATGGTGACACGCAGGCGGGTTCCCGGCGCAGCGTACACGACCGAGACCGGCTCGTAGGTGCTTTCCATCTTCCGGGAGGGCTTGGGCAGATCGTAGCCATAGGCATAGGGCTCGGCTTCCAGGCCCGCATCGTAGATGTAGATCTGCTGCAGCGGGTCAAAGAAGCGTTGGTCAATCGTCTCGAAGATGGTCATGGGTTTGCAGTTAAACATGACCACCGTCGTGGGCTTGAGCGCCAGGTCCATCGGCACCTCGATAGGATACGCCTTGGCGCCGTTCACCCCCTGGTCGGGAGCCATTTCGATGGAGCCGTCCAGGACATTGCAGCGGAAGCCCTCGACCAGCGTCCGGGTGGAGGGGACCTCCAGACAGCCCACGTTGGGCACGCCGATGAGGTTGAAGAGCCCGTTTTCATCGGTTTCGTCGAAGAACTCCGTCCGCACGCCCATGTTGGTCTTCTCGGTCGAGCGGATAGTGGCGAGGCCGCCCACCACCGGCTCATCCGGGAAGGTGCTTCTGGCGGGATTGAACTGCACCAGTCGTCCCCGGGCCTCCACGAAGTAGTCGTTGAGGGACACGTTGTAGAGGTCCGGCGGGTCGTTGACCGAGACCATATCGCTGAGCAGACAGCTTAGGAACCGGACCTGCTCCACCACGTTATCCACGTTCATGTGCTCGGGAACGTCGAGCGGAGTGTCCACGTATGGCCGGCTATCGTTCAGAGTGGCGAAACTCAGCCCCGGGATTCCCGCCAGGGTCGCCACCTCACTGGCCAGGGCCAGCTTGCCGGACATGTAGGCCTGCCAGCTCTTTCCCTGCAGGGCGTTAATGCCATCGGCGAAACGTTGTGCAGGATCCACCGAGAGGGCGTTGCCCACGAGGACGGCGTACTCCCGCGCCTTCTTGCCCAGGTCGGAGAACTTCCACTGCTGGCCTTCGTTGGTTGCGTAGAAGTAGCCCTTGTAGAAGATGCCAAAGGCCTGATTGTGGCTGGAGAGGTCCACTGACATCCATGCAGTGATGTCGTCGGGGGAGACATCCAGGGCCTGTGTGAGGGCATACACGGTCTCCCGCACCTGGTCCAGGCCCCGCCGCTGCTCCTCCTCACTGGCGCTGCTCAGCTGCTGAGCCTGGCGGATGGCCTGCTCAGCCTGCTCGGCGGCCTGGCGGATGGTTGGCACGCGCTCGGCAAAGAGCTCCAGGAGTGCCTTGCGCCTCTCCAACTCCTCCGGGGGTAGCTGGTAGACCAGCAGCCGGCCAGCGTTCGGGTCATTGACGGCCAGACCTCGGCGGGTCTTGCGCTCGATCCGGCCCGCATCGGAGGCTGCGCTGCGCACGCGGTCCAGGAGGTGGCCAAGACCACGTATCTGCTCCGCAAGGGTGGGCGGCTCATGACCCCCAGTCTTCTTCTCCATCCACAACCGGTTGGTGAGATCCGCGATGTTCTGCCGGGACTCGCGCGCGACATTGAAACAGTACTTGACGTACCCGTCGGCCCGAGCGCCCCGAACACGCTGCCAAATATAGTGTTTGGCCCCCGTCAGCCCCTCAAAGTGCGCGCCGCTGGCCAGGAACACCACCGTGCGCTTGGGGGGATGGGCCTGAAAGGCCTTGATGATCTGGAGCAGGCTGGCGATAGAGGTTGCCGACTCCGCTCCCGGCGCCAGGCCCGGCACGATGGACATGGAGTCGTAGTAGGCCTCGATGACGATGCGCTGGTTCTTGAGTTGCGGGTCGGTGCCCTCGATCACTCCGGTAATGTTCTTGCCCGTGACCTCCTGCCAGCGCATCCTGCAGTGCACGGTGGCCTGCATCGAGCCCTGGACCTTGAGCCTTCCGCGCAGGCTGTCGGCCAAGGCTCGCGGCACCCAATAGCGCGGGATGTCGGCGGGAATGGACAGGAACTTCTGCTCAGCCTCGCCACGGACCGTGTTCTCCGGCTCCGCGAACAGCACGGCGCGGGCCCCCAGCACCGGGGCATTCAGCCACTGGGACTGGCAGTTGAAGTCCATCAGCACCAGGCTGCCGACGGGGTTGGCGCCGTTAAACGCCGAGAGATGTCCATCGCCGGCGTAGATCAGGGGACCACTGAGCCCCTCCGGCGGGGTCTGAGGCGTGCGCACCAAGTTGGGCCACAGAGGGTAGATGGTGTGCACCTGGTCGCCCACCGCCAGGGTAGCGGGAGGTTGGCCGGGAGGCGTGACGGGGGACATCACGGGGAACTCGTCCACCGTTATGTCCTTCAGTCCTAGCTCCCGGAACTTCTGCTCCACCAGCGCCGCCGCCTGCTCGCAGCCCGGATATCCGGTCACGCGACTGCCCAGGGCCGCGAACTCGCGAACGGTCTCACTCAACTGTGGCGCGGAGATCTGCGCCGCCACCCGGGCATAGTCGGTGTCGGAGGTCAACTGGACCTCCATCTCCTCCTGGGGGATGGCAGGGAACCAGGTACAGGTCGTCCCCAAAATAATGCTGATTAGAACTAGGCCCGGCCGCACCATGCGTGATCTCATTAGATCGAAGTCACCGCCTGTTTGCCTCGATAGCACCGACTGTTCGCCAGCGCCTGCGTCAGGTCGCGCCGGCGAGAGGCCGGCTCGACTCTTACTGCTGCTCCCCGCCCAGGGTCCCGACCTCCAGCTCGATATCCTCACGGCGTTCGATACGCTCGATCTTGCCGTCACGGATATGCACGATGCGGTCGGAGACGTCAATCATCTTCAGATCGTGGGTAGCAGAGATGATGGTCACTCCGCTCTCCACGTTCAGCTCCTTGAGCAGGTCGATGATCTCCTTACCGGTATGCAAGTCCAGGTTACCGGTCGGCTCGTCAGCCAGAATGATGGCGGGTTGGTTGGCCAGCGCGCGCGCGACTGCCACCCGCTGCTGCTGTCCGCCGGAGAGCTCACTGGGCTTGTGATGCAACCGCCCCTCGAGACCCACGAGCTCCAGCAGCAAGCGCCCGCGCTCCAACATCTCGTCGCTGGTCGCGCCCGCAAAGATCATGGGCAGCGTCACGTTCTCCAGCGCGGTCATCACCGGGATGAGGTTAAAGGTCTGAAAGATGTATCCGATGGTATGGCAACGCTGCCAGGCCAACTCATGCGCCGAGAGCTGCGCCATGTCGGTCTCGTTGATGTAACAGCTTCCGGCGGTGGGCTTGTCCAGTCCGCCGATCATGTTGAAGAAGGTGGACTTGCCCGACCCCGAGGGCCCCATGATTGACAGATACTCGCCCCGGCGGATGTCCAGGTCCACGCCGTTGAGCGCGGACACCTCGACATCCCCCATGCGATAGATCCTGGTCAATCCCCGTGTGCGGACGATGTACTCGTGCGTGGTCACCGAGTCGTCGCGCAGCAGCTCCGCCGCTGCCCGTCGGGTGCGGGCGTGCTGCTCCTCCGCCACCACGCCACGCAGGTCGGCGTGGCAGGAGGGACAGACGGTCACGATCCCGCTGGTCTCCACGCTCTCTCCACACCGGGGACATACGTATTTAGCCATAAGGCACGCTCCTTCTTCAGTGGCACCGGCGTCTTGCCGGCGCTCCCCTGCCTGGTTCTCCCCCGCTCCGAGAGCCGGCCAGGGGTGGGGCAGGCCCGGCCACAATCACCGGATTCTGCAATTGACTCCAAAATAACAACGTCAGATCTCGGTGCGCAGCGCCGCCGCCGGCGGCATGCGCGAGGCGCGAACTGCGGGCGGAATGGCCGAGATCAGACTCAACGCTGCGCCGATGAGCAGCGCCAGCAGCATGTACAGCAGGAGTTGGGGCCAGGACACCTTCGCCATGACCGAGAACCCCGCCTTGATTGAGTAGAAGAACATCACGAACAGGAACCCAATCACCAATCCCACGAACGAACCCAGACAGCCAATGACCGCGGCCTCGATCAGGAACAGACGCACCACAAAAGTATCCAGCGCGCCCAGGCACTTCATGGTGCCGATCTCCTGAAAGCGCTCGGTGACGGACATGAGCATGGAGTTGGTGATCCCGATACCACAGACCAGCAAGGCCATGACCACCAGCCAGGCGCGGCGAGCACCGCGCTCCTCTTCGGCGGCGGCCTCTTGTTGCTGCAGGGACAGCTTGGCCTTGGTTTCCTGAGCCTCCTCCGCAGCGGAGGCCCCCGATTCCTGCCCCTCAACTGCTGACCCCTTCACTGACTCAGTGGCCGCGGCCAGGATGCGTTCTTGCTCCAGTGCGGCGCGCTTGACGCCATCGCTGAAGACCGCGTCCGACCAGACATAGGTGAGAAAGGCGATGCCCAGGACGATCCCCGTGCCGGTGATCGCGGCGCGCCCCAGCCGGAGGATAACGTTCTTGATACTGATGCGGACTGCCTCCGACCACGGCAAGCTGATCTGAGCTTGTACCTGCACCGCGCGCCGGCCCCCGCCTCCTGAAATCTCTGCGAGTCGTTTTACGTCCATCATACTTATCGTCACCCACAGTCCTGCTGCGTTGCGCACCCACCACCTGACCAGAGCTTTGCCCTGGCTACCCTCGCCAGCAAGCGATCACCGCTCCGGTGTGCTACATTTCCCTCTTTGCCCCCGCCCTTCCTTCCTACCAAAAAAAAGCCTCATCGCCATATCTGCCCACGTCGCTGTTGGTCTATCCGAGCAGCGTGCCCGGTCCACGCCGCTGCGGTTGACAAGCTCTAGTGCCAGTGCGTAAGATTCCTGTACTCATGACCACCCCACGCCATGGCCTGCTGCACGTCTACACCGGCAACGGCAAGGGCAAAACCACGGCTGCCCTAGGCGCCGTCTGGCGAGCCCTGGGCGCCGGACTGCGAGTCTGCGTCGTACAATTCCTCAAAGGCGGCGTGATTCCTTCCGAGCGTGCCGCGGCCTCACATTTTGCTCCTCAGTTGACCTTCCTGCATACCGCGCACCCCTTCACCGAAGCCCTCATGCAGGGCCATCCGGAAGAGGAGGACCGCCGCTATGCCCGGCGGACCTGGGAGCAAGCACAGGCTGCCCTGAGGAATGAGACCTACGACCTGGTGGTGCTCGATGAGATTGACAACACCCTCCACCTGGGTCTGCTCCCACTGGAGGAAGTTCTGGCTGCTCTCCGCGGACG